>Ga0265798_10005161_pt1 | contig 17691 bp, 16 predicted proteins | sample P3T30metagenome_FD_192430 | JGI IMG/M metagenome (GOLD analysis project Ga0265798, IMG submission 192430) | Plant litter microbial communities from East Loma Ridge, Irvine, California - P3 T30 | ecosystem: Environmental > Terrestrial > Plant litter > Unclassified | place: USA: California... | reverse complement strand
AGCCGCATGATCCAGGCGTTCCTGCAGCTCAAGGGTTTCGACCAGGTGGAGTTGCGCATCGTCGGCGGCGGCGGTGCAGTGTTCTCCGACCCCGATCTGGAAGCCTTGGCCAAGCGCGATGCTCGGGTGCGCTTTCTCGGGCGCTTGAGCGACGCCGAGTTGATCGAGCAGTACCAGGGCGCAGCGGCCTTCGTGTTTCCTTCGCTGTATGAAGGCTTCGGCATTCCGCCACTCGAAGCGCAGGCCTGTGGCTGCCCGGTGCTGGCGGCCAATGCCGCCTCGATCCCCGAGGTGCTGCAGTCCAGTGCCTTGTACTTCGACCCGCTGGATGTCGAGCACATCAGCCGGGCCATGGCCCTGGCCTTGAACAGCCTGACCATTCGCCAGCATTTGCGCACCCTGGGCCTGCAGAACGTGGCGCGGTTCAGCTGGGATGCTTCGGCACGGCTGATCAGCGATCGCATCGACAGTGTCCAGGTACGGCGTCCACGCGGTGCCACCCTGAACCAGCCGTCCAGCGGCAAGGAGCACTCATGACTCGCCTGGGATATCTGGATGCCTTGCGCGGCATCGCCGCCCTGCTGGTGGTGGTCTGTCACCTGTGGCAGCCATTGCTGGGCCCCGGTGCGCTGCCGTACTTCTGGCTGGACATCGGCAAGCTGGGCGTCATCTGGTTCTTCCTGCTCAGCGGCGTGGTGATTCCGTTCAGCCTGCAACCGGGGCCGGGCGGCGCACGGCGCTTCATCGTCTCGCGGGTGCTGCGCCTGTACCCGGCCTACTGGCTGTCGCTGGCGCTGTACATCAGCATGCTGGCGCTGACCGGCGAAACCCTGCCGAGCTGGCAGCAGGTGGTCGCCAACCTGACCATGCTGCAGGCCGCCATGGGCGTCGAAGACGTGATGGGGCTGTACTGGACGCTGTTCATCGAGTGGCTGTTCTACGCCCTGTGCCTGGGCCTGATGCTGATCGGCCGACTGCGCAGCACCGGCTTTCGCGCCGCCTGCTCGCTGGCCCTGCTGGCCGCCGCAGTGGGCATGGGCCTGATGCGCATGCTGCTCGAACGCAAGCTGCCGGTGGCGTTGCCACTGGGGCTGTCGCTGATGCTGTTCGGCTCGATCTGGCGCGACTGCCTGCTGGGCCAGGCCGATGCCCAGGTACGCCGCTGCGTGAAGGGCCTGCTGCTGGCCTACGCCGTGGCCCTGCCGCCGACTTTCTTCGCCGCCTACGGCTTCGATGCCGGCAATGGCGAGTACTGGTTCCGCTACTGCTTCACCTATCTGTTGGCCATCAGCAGCTTCATGTTGCTGACCCAGCGCATCCGCCTGCATCAACCGTTGTTGCTGTGGCTGGGCACCATCAGTTACTCGCTGTACCTGCTGCATCCGAGCATGGAGCTGTTGTGCCGTTACCTGCTGGGCGTTCCCGGTCGTTCGTTGTCGGTGACATTGCTTGCCACCGCGCTGTCGCTGTTGGCTGCGCACGTGAGCTATCGCTTCGTCGAACTGCCTTTCATCAAGTTGAGCAAACGACTCAACGCCCGTGCTCGTCCGAGCGCGCCCCTCATTCCCGAACTGCAGGTGCCCTATGAAAATAGCAATCGTCCATGATTGGCTCGTCACCTATGCCGGTGCCGAAAAGGTGCTGGCTTCGATGCTCAAGATCTGGCCCGACGCGGACCTGTTCTCGGTCATCGACTTTCTCAGTGACGAAGACCGCAAGCACCTGGGGGGCAAGCGCGCCACCACGACCTTCATCCAGCGCCTGCCCAAGGCCCGCACGCGCTACCAGAAATACCTGCCGCTGATGCCCATGGCGATCGAGCAACTGGACCTGTCCGGCTACGACCTGATCCTGTCGAGCAGCCACGCGGTGGCCAAGGGTGTGCTCACCGGGCCCAACCAGTTGCACATCAGCTACGTGCATTCGCCCATCCGCTATGCCTGGGACCTGCAGCACCAGTACCTGCGCGAAGCCAATCTGCTGGCCGGCCTTAAGAGCAAAGTGGCGCGGATGATCCTGCACTACATGCGCATGTGGGACCAACGCACCGCCGCCGGTGTCGACGAGTTCATCAGCAACTCGCAGTTCATTGGTCGACGCATCGACAAGGCCTATCGCCGTCCATCGACGGTGATCTACCCACCGGTGGACACCACCGGTTTCAACCTGCAGACCGAGAAGCAGGATTTCTATCTGACCGCCCAGCGCATGGTGCCGTACAAGAAAGTGCCGATGATGGTGGAGGCGTTCAGCGCCATGCCCGACAAGCGCCTGATCGTCATCGGCGACGGCCCGGAAATGGAAAAGTGCCGCGCCGTGTGCGGCCCCAACGTCACGCTGATGGGCTATCAGTCGTTCGAGGTATTGCGCGAGCACATGCAGAACGCCCGAGGCTTCGTCTTTGCCGCCGAAGAGGATTTCGGCATCAGCCCGGTCGAGGCCCAGGCCTGCGGTACGCCGGTGATTGCCTTCGGCCGTGGCGGCACCCTCGAAACCGTACGCGGGCTCAACGACGACAACCCCACCGGTGTGTTCTATTACCAGCAGACAGTGGCTGCCTTGACGGCCGCCATCGAAACCTTCGAAAGCCAGGCGTCGCGCTTCAATGCGCGCACCTGCCGCGAGAATGCCCTGCAGTTCGCGGAAAAGCGTTTCGAACGGGAAATGCGCCAGTTCGTCGAGAAACGCTGGAACGAAGCGCGTCTGGGTGACGCCTTCGACTGCAATCCGGTATTGGGCCTGGCCGACACCGGCCTGCTGCTCGCCGCGGCCCAGAAGCTCTAGGCCGCGCACGCAAGGATTTCACCGCAACACCGCTGTTCTGAACCTCCCAAATACCGTGCGAGAAGTCTGATTCTCCAAGGAAGATTGCAATGAAACGAACTGTATTCGTAGTCGCGTTGTTCGCCGTGCTGCTGCAAGGATGTGTGTTTTCCCCAGGCCAGCACATGACGCCCGAGGATGCCGCCGACGACATCGGCACGACCGGACCGGTAACGGTCCTGCCGATCAACGCGCAGACGGTCGCGCAGCATCAGAGCCTGTACCGGCCCGAACCGGTACCGGCAGCGCTGTATGGCTACAAGCCGGGCGACTACCGCATCGGCGCCGGCGACGGTCTGCAGATCACAGTCTGGGACCACGTCGAGCTGAATTCGCCGACCAACCAGGAGCCACGCGCCCAGGGCACGCAGATCGTGCGCAACGACGGTACCGTGTACTACCCGTTCATCAACTCCATCCAGGCCGAGGGCAAGACGGTCAGCGAACTGCGCAATGACCTGCAACGCGCCCTGTCGCACTTCCTGACCGACACCCAGGTGGACGTCAACGTGCAGAACTACGCCAGCCAGCGCGTGGTGTTTTCCGGTTCGTTCAAGAACGCCGGCCCGCAGGTTCTGAACAACGTGCCGCTGTCGCTGATCGAAGCGGTCAGCCGCGCCGGTGGCGACGATGGCAGCGGCAACCTGGCCGGGCTGATCCTCAAGCGCGACGGGCACGAATACCTGCTGGACATCGACACCCTGAACCGCAAGGACTCCAAGCTCAACGGCATCTACCTGAAAAACGGCGACCAACTGCACCTGGGCAACAACCGGGCGAACAAGGTCTACGTGCTCGGCGAAGTCAATTCGCCCCAGGTGATGACCTACGGCACCAGCACCTTCACCCTGCTCGAAGCGCTGGGCAATGCCGGTGGCCTGTCCCAGGAAACCGCCAACGCCGAGGCCATCTACGTGATCCGTGGCGCCCAGGACCGCTCCAAGCAACCGGCCACGGTGTTCTACCTCAACGCCAAGAAGCCGACCGCCTTCCTGCTCGCCCGCCAGTTCGACCTGCAGGCCTCGGACGTGGTCTTCGTCGGTCCTTCGGACATCACCCGCTGGAACCGCTTCATCAGCCAGTTGCTGCCGTCGGCCACCGTGGTTGCTACCGGTAATGCACTGGGTCAGTGATCGGACCACAGAAGCGCCACTGAACGCTTTGGCAAGCGCTTGACTCCAAGTCTTGCCCAGGCGCTCAGCGTAAGCGTTTCGCGCCGATGGGCTTTCGCATCATCTGCCCACTTCAGGAATTCCCATGACTGACCCACGCAACGTTGCCCACGACAAGAAAGTCCAGCAGGAAAAGAAGAACAACGGCGAAGAGATCGCACCCAACGCCGAACACGCGCCACAGCCAGGCATGAAGCCGGCGCTCAAGCACGATGACGAGCAGCAGGACGAGCAGGACGACAAGGCCTGAGCCAGGCGCCGACCTGAGCTGAAGATGGCCTCTGGCGGCGCTGACCCACGTCGGTGACCGCCAGATCGCTTGCCAAGATGCGAATTTCTCCGCAATCCGCGCAAAAGCCTGTTTTGCCTGGGCAATCCCCGCGCGAACGGCTCCCCCACCTACCCGCAAATCCGCTACGATGATTCCCTACAGCCTTACCGCTCAAAGGGAATTGACATGCCTCATCCTTCACTGCCGGCCGCAGAACACGTGGTGCTCGACAACGGCCTGCACGTGCGCCTGCATCATGAGCCGCGTCTCAAGCGTGCCGCCGCCTTCATGCGCGTCGCTGCGGGCAGCCATGACGTACCTGCCGCCTGGCCGGGCCTGGCACATTTCCTCGAACACCTGTTCTTTCTCGGCACCGAACGCCACAGTGGCGACCATGGCCTGATGGCCTTCGTGCAGAACCACGGCGGGCAGATCAACGCCAGCACGCGCGAGCGCTGCACCGACTATTTCTTCGAGGTGCCGGTCAGTGCCTTCGCCGGCGCGCTGGAGCGCCTGTGCGACATGCTCGGCCATCCGCGCATGACCCAGGCCGAGCAACTGCGCGAGCGCGAAGTGCTGCATGCCGAGTTCGTCGCCTGGTCGCGCGACCCAGAGGCACGCCACCAGCAATGGCTGACCAGTGCGCTGGACGCCGAGCATCCGTTGCGCGCGTTCCACGCCGGCAACCGCTACAGCCTGCCGGTGCCGCGCGACTCGTTCCAGCAGGACCTGCGCAGCTTCTACCGGCGCTTCTACCAGACCGGGCAGATGACCTTGTGCCTGGTGGGCCCGCAACCGCTGGAACAGCTGCGCGCCATGGCCGAAAAAGTGGCCGGTGCGCTGCGCCCCGGCGATACCGCCGAGCAGATCGCCCCGCCGCCGCTGGTAGGGACGCCGGGAGAGGCGGTCGAACGTGCGGACAGCAGCCGTTTCAACCTGCTGTTCGCCTGCGAAAACCTGCCCCGTGGTGCCACCCAGGCGCTGGAGTTCCTCGGCACCTGGCTGGGCGCCAGTCAGCACGGCGGGTTGCTGGCCGAGCTGCGCCGTCGGCAACTGGTGCAAAGCCTGGAGCTGAGCACCTTCTACAGCTTCGCCGACCAGGCATTGATCAATATCGAATTCAAGCTCACCCCGGCGGGCGAAACCGCCACGGCGCTGATCAACCAGCTGTGCTTCGACTGGCTGGAGTTCTTCCAGGCTCACGACGACTGGCAGGGCCTTCGCGAAGAATTCCGCCTGCTCAACGAGCGCCGTCTGCAGGTTGCCAGTGCGTTGGAGCTGGCCCGTCATCACAGCGACGAAACCCCGTGCGAGTTGAGTCGACAAGCCGTGCAAGCGCTGCGCGAGGTGCTCGAACAACTGCGTCCGGAACACCTCCTGCATCCAATGGAGGCCGTCCCGGAGCGCGACCTCGCCGGTCGCTGGCGGCTGCCGCCACGCAACCGCTTTCTGCGCCCCAGCCGACGCCCGGATCACCCCGTGGCCGACCCACAAGGCCTGGCGTACTGGCACGGCGCTTCGGCGCACAGCCACGAAGCGGCGCTGCACCTGCGCTGGCGGGTCAATGCCTCGCGCCACCAGGGGTTGTTCCGCACCCTGCAGGACAGCTTGCGCAAACTCACCGAAGAAGCCCGCCAGGCCGGTGTGCAAATGGTCTTCAGCAGCCTGGGCGACGACTGGCAACTCAAGCTCAGTGGTGTGCAGGCGCCGATTCCGGCGCTGCTCGAACAGGCCCTGGAGCTGCTCGCCATACCCGCCCCGGAGGTCTGGCATCAGGCCGGGCAGGAACCGCCGAGCGCAACCCTGACCCCCATCAAGGAACTGCTCAAGCGCCTGCCCGACCACAGCCTGGGTTATTTCCACAGCCGTACCTCCGATGAAGACCTGCGCCCCCTGGCGCTGCAGAAGCTGTGGGGCGCCGCGCGCTGGGATGGCCTGGCGGTCGGCATGGACGACGGCGAACGCAGTGCGCTGAACAATGCGTTGCGCAAGATGCCCGGCACCGCCAGCCCGCATCTTGCGCAACCGCATCCGGCCCATTCGGGGCGCAGTTGGAGCCACGTGCCGTGCCAATCGAGCGAACATGCATTGCTGCTGTTCTGCCCGGTACCCAGCCAGAGCATTGCCGACGAAGCGGCCTGGCGCCTGCTCGCGCAGCTGTGCCAGACGCCGTTCTACCAGCGCCTGAGGGGCGAGCTGCAACTGGGCTACGCCGTGTTCAGCGGCCTGCGCCAGGTGGCGGGGCGCACGGGTCTGGTGTTCGGCGTTCAGTCGCCTCATGCACCGCTGGCCGATATTCTCGGCCATGTGCAGACCTTCATCGAAACCCTGCCAACGCTGGTCGAGGCCTGCAAGCCTGCGGCGCTGGACACCCAGCGCGAAGAACTGGCCAATCGTCACGAGCGCTCGCAAATGGACCTGCTGCCCCTGGCCGATCTGCTCTGGCAGGCTTGCCAGGCCGGCCATGGCGCCGACTATCTGGCTGCCCTGCAGCGGGCGGTGCGCGAGCTGCGCACAAGCGACCTGCAACAGGCGGCGCAGCAACTGGCCAGCGGCACCGGTGGCTGGCTGTGCCTGGCCACAGGCCCTGCGGTGGAGCCTGCGTGGCTGCCGGCGCAGCGATCGTTACCAGGCAGGTAACGGACTTTATCGAATAATTAACCGTAGGCGCCTATCTTATTTAGTAACATAGTCGCCCAAGGAGCATTGAACGTCCTACGGTCGGGGCGGACTAATGCTACAAGCCCATCAACCTAGAAGGAGATCTCTTATGTGGACCAAACCTGCTTACACTGATCTGCGCATCGGCTTCGAAGTCACCATGTACTTCGCAAGCCGCTAAGCTTCAGTTGCAACGCAACGCCTCGGCCAGTCACTGACCGGGGCGTTTTCATTTCCAGGCTTGATGCTGCGAGTTCTCCATGTATATCCAGATTCTTGGCTCCGCCGCCGGCGGCGGCTTTCCCCAGTGGAACTGCAATTGCGCCAATTGCAGCGGCTTTCGCGATGGCAGCCTGCGCGCCCATGCGCGCACGCAGTCGTCCATTGCCCTGTCCGACGATGGGGTCAACTGGGTGCTGTGCAATGCCTCGCCGGACATTCGCGCACAACTGCAAGGTTTTGCGCCGATGCAGCCAGGCCGAGCCCTGCGCGATACCGGGATCCAGGCCATCGTGCTGCTCGACAGCCAGATCGACCACACCACCGGGCTGCTCAGCCTGCGCGAAGGCTGCCCGCATCAAGTCTGGTGTACCGACATGGTGCATCAGGACCTGAGCACCGGCTTTCCGTTGTTCAACATGCTCAGCCACTGGAATGGCGGGCTGGACTGGCAGCGCATCGAGCTTGAAGGCAGCTTCGTGATTCCGGCGTGCCCGCACCTGCGTTTCACCCCGCTGCCGCTGCGCAGTGCCGCCCCGCCCTACTCGCCCCACCGCTTCGACCCGCATCCGGGCGACAACCTGGGCTTGATCGTGGAAGACACGCGTACCGGTGGCACGCTGTTCTATGCGCCGGGCCTGGGCCAGGTCGACGACGCGTTGCTCGAACGCATGGCCGGCGCGGATTGTCTGTTGGTAGACGGCACCCTGTGGGACGACGATGAAATGCAGCGACGTGGCGTTGGTACCCGGACCGGACGTGAGATGGGTCACTTGGCGCAGAGCGGCCCCGGCGGCATGCTGGAAGTGCTGGAAGGCCTGCCGCGCCAGCGCAAGGTGCTGATCCACATCAACAACACCAACCCGATCCTGGACGAAGACTCGCCACAGCGCGTCGAACTGGCCAAGCGCGGTGTCGAAGTGGCGTTCGATGGGATGAGCATCGAGTTGTAGTGGCGTGTCAGGGAGGGCCTCTTCGCGGGCAGAGGGCTCGCCGCCCGCCCCGCTCCCACAAGGGCTGAATCAAACTTTGTGGGAGCGGGTCTCTGCCCGCGAAGGGCCATCACTGCCAACACATTTCCTGGGAGAACCGCAATGTCCGACACCCCCATGACCCCCGCCGAATTCGAGCAGGCCTTGCGTGCCAAGGGTGCGTATTACCACATCCACCACCCCTATCATGTGGCCATGTACGAAGGCCGCGCCAGCCGCGAGCAGATCCAGGGCTGGGTGGCCAACCGTTTCTACTATCAGGTCAACATCCCGCTCAAGGACGCAGCCATCCTGGCCAACTGCCCGGACCGCGAGATCCGTCGCGAGTGGATCCAGCGCCTGCTCGACCACGACGGTGCCCCCGGCGAAGACGGCGGCATCGAAGCCTGGCTGCGCCTGGGCCAGGCCGTGGGCCTGGATCCCGACCAGTTGCGCTCTCAGGAGCTGGTATTGCCCGGCGTACGTTTCGCCGTGGACGCCTACGTCAATTTCGCCCGCCGGGCCAACTGGCAGGAAGCGGCCAGCAGTTCGCTGACCGAGCTGTTCGCGCCGCAGATCCATCAGTCGCGCCTCGACAGCTGGCCAGCCCACTACCCATGGATCGACCCGGCCGGCTACGAATACTTCCGCACGCGCCTGGGCCAGGCCCGGCGCGACGTGGAACACGGTCTGCACATCACCCTGCAGCACTACACGACGGTCGAAGGCCAGCAGCGTATGCTGGAAATCCTGCAGTTCAAGCTCGACATCCTGTGGAGCATGCTCGACGCCATGAGCATGGCCTACGAGCTGAATCGTCCGCCCTATCACAGCGTTACCGACCAGCGTGTCTGGCACAAGGGGATCGCCCTATGAGCTTCGATCGTCTACAAACCCCGCGCTGGCGCCAGGGCTACCGGTTCCAGTACGAGCCGGCGCAGAAAGGCCACGTGCTGCTGTACCCCGAGGGCATGATCAAGCTCAACGAAAGTGCCAGTGCCATTGGCGGCCTGATCGACGGCCAGCGCAGCGTGGCCGCGATCATCGCCGAGCTCGACGCGCAGTTCCCCGGTGTGCCCGAGTTGGCCATCGATATCGAGCAATTCATGGAGGTCGCCCGTGCACAGCACTGGATCGAACTTGCCCAGCCTGCCACCCACGCCTGAAGTCGGACTGCCGCTGTGGCTGCTGGCGGAACTGACCTACCGCTGCCCGCTGCAATGCCCGTACTGCTCCAACCCCCTGGACTTCGCCGCCCAGGGCAAGGAACTGAGCACCGAGCAGTGGTTCAAGGTGATGGCCGAAGCCCGCGAAATGGGCGCCGCGCAGATCGGTTTCTCCGGTGGCGAGCCGCTGGTGCGCCAGGACCTTGCGCAGTTGATCGGAGAAGCCCGGCGCCTGGGGTTCTACACCAACCTGATCACCTCGGGCATCGGCCTGACCGAACAGAAGATCGCCGACTTCAAGATCGCCGGCCTGGATCATATCCAGATCAGCTTTCAGGCCAGCGACGAGCAGGTCAACAATCTGCTGGCCGGCTCGAAAAAAGCCTTCGCGCAGAAGCTGGAAATGGCCCGAGCGGTGAAGGCCCACGGCTATCCGATGGTGCTGAACTTCGTCACCCATCGGCACAACATCGACAAGATCGACCGCATCATCGAGCTGTGCGTGGCCCTGGAGGCCGACTTCGTCGAACTCGCCACGTGCCAGTTCTACGGCTGGGCCGAGCTCAACCGTGCCGGCCTGTTGCCCACCCGTGAACAACTGGTGCGTGCCGAACGCGTTACCAATGAATACCGCGCCAAGCTGGAAGCGGCCGGCAGCGCCTGCAAGCTGATTTTCGTCACGCCCGACTACTACGAAGAGCGCCCCAAGGGCTGCATGAACGGCTGGGGCAGTATTTTCCTCACCGTCACGCCCGATGGCACCGCGCTGCCGTGCCACGGCGCGCGTCAGCTGCCGGTGGAGTTTCCCAACGTGCGCGATCACAGCCTGCAACACATCTGGTACGACTCTTTTGGCTTCAATCGCTTCCGCGGCTATGCCTGGATGCCCGAGCCGTGCCGCTCGTGCGACGAGAAAGAGAAGGACTTCGGTGGCTGTCGCTGCCAGGCTTTCATGCTGACCGGCGATGCCGCCAACGCCGACCCGGTGTGCAGCAAGTCGCCCCACCATGGCGTGATCCTGCGGGCTCGTGAAGAAGCGGAACACGCTACCCAGACGATCGAACAATTGGCCTTTCGCAATGACCGAAACTCACGCCTCATCGCCAAAGCATGACCGCTTCAGCGCCTCCCAGGCCGTAGCTGCCGGGACCGATTTCGCCGAACTTCGGGTCGGCCCTGCTGGCGTGTTCTGGAACGAGTTCCGTCCCCAGGATGGCGCCTGCCGACTGTGGACCGAGCAGGACGGTGTGGCGGTTTGCCTGACGCCCGACGGTTACAGCGCGCGCAGCCGGGTCTACGAATACGGCGGTGGGTCGTTCTGCCTGGCGAACGACGAACTGGTGTTCGTCAACGAGGCCGACCAGCAGCTCTACCGTCAGCCGGTGACCGGCGGCCTGCCGCAACCGTTGAGCTTCGGCCAGAAGCGCTACGGGGGGCTGGAATATGCCGCAGGCCAAGTGCTGGCGGTGGAAGAAGACGGCGACACTCATCGCCTGGTGGCCATCGACCTGGCCAGCGAGCGCCACCGCGTGCTGGCCGAAGGCGCCGACTTCTACGCCTCGCCGGTATTGAGCCCGGACGGCACCCGTCTGGCCTGGATCGAGTGGGACCGCCCGCACCAGCCCTGGACCCAGACGCGGCTGATGTGCAGCGAACTGGCGGCCGTGGCCGAATGCGTGGCCAGCGGTTTCAGCTTGCAGCAGCCGCGCTTCGACGAGCAGGGGCGATTGTATTGCCTGTCCGATGCGAACGGCTTCTGGCAGCCGTGGGCAGAGGTCGACGCCAACTGGGCGCCACTGCCCGCGGCGCTTGCCGATCATGCCGCGGCGCCTTGGCAACTGGGTGCCTGCACCTGGCTCCCGGCTGCCGACCAGGGCTATCTGGCGAGTTGGTTCGACGACGGTTTCGGCCGCCTGGGCCTGTGCGATGGGCAGGGCGATTGCCTGGATTACAGCGGCGAGTTCACGCGGTTTCGCGCGTTGGCCATGGATGCCGACCACCTCTACGCCATCGCCGGTTCACCTCTGCAGCCTTCGGCAGTGATTGCCGTCGACCGGCATGATCACAGCCTGCGCATCCTGGCGGGCGGGTATTCGCCGCTGCCGGCCGAGCAGGTCAGCCTGCCGCAGCCGCTGAGCTACCCCAGCGGCGGTGAGCAGGCTCACGGCTTCTTCTATGCCGCGCAGGGTGACGAGCGCCATCCGCCACTGGTGGTATTCATCCACGGCGGGCCGACGTCGGCGTGCTACCCGGTCTTCGACCCGCGCATCCAATACTGGACCCAGCGCGGTTTCGCCGTGGCCGACCTCAACTATCGCGGCAGCAGCAACTACGGTCGCACCTATCGCGATGCCCTGCATCTGCGCTGGGGCGTAACCGACGTGCAGGACGCCTGCGCCGTGGTCGACTACCTGGCCACGCAAGGCCGCATCGATGCGCAACGGGCGTTCGTGCGCGGTGGCAGCGCGGGCGGCTATACGGTGCTGTGCGCACTGGCGTTCGCCAAGGTGTTCCGGGCCGGCGCCAGCCTGTACGGCGTGAGCGATCCGGCCGCGTTGGGGCGCGTCACCCACAAGTTCGAAAACGACTACCTGGACTGGCTGATCGGCGACCCGGACAGCGACCGACAACGCTACGAAGAGCGCACGCCGCTGCTGCACGCCGATCGAATCACAGCCCCGGTGATTTTCTTTCAGGGAGAGTTGGATGTAGTGGTGGTGCCGCAGCAGACTCGTGACATGGTCGCCGCGTTGCAGGCGGGAGGTGTGCCGGTGCAAGCGCACTACTATGACGAGGAACGGCACGGCTTTCGCAATGCAGCCAACCTGGCCCATGCTTTGGAGCATGAATGGCGCTTCTACCTGAAGGTCATGCAGGAGGACGACCGCGGGCTATCCGATCTGCTTTGAACGGGTACCGGTGCGGTCGTCAGGCAGACGAGCGCACCGGGAGCGGCATTACCTTCTGCTGGCGATGATGTACACCGCGTGGATGATGCCGGGAATGTAGCCCAGCAGGGTCAGCAGGATGTTCAGCCAGAACGCGCCGGCGAATCCGACTTGCATGAACACGCCGACTGGCGGCAGAAGAATGGCGAAAATGATGCGAATGATGTCCATGATGCAGCTCCTTGAGGTCGATGCATAACAGACCTCGGGCAATCCTCGGCGTTCCACACGCGGCTGTATCACCCAAGCCCTAGAGCTGGGCGTCGAGACCATCGAGCAGCCGCTTCAATGCACCCTGGTTGGCTCGCATCACGTCCAGCCCAGCCTGCCCGCTGCGCACCGCTTCGCGGGGCAGCTCCAGCCACCGCCGCAGCGCCGTTGCCAAGCCTTGCGCGTCGTCGACTTCGACCAGCGCCCCGGCCTCGCGCAGCATCGCGCCTATTTCGAGAAAGTTGAACATGTGCGGCCCGCTCAACACCGGCTTGGCCAGTGCTGCCGGTTCCAGCGGATTATGCCCACCGTTCTCCACCAGGCTGCCGCCAACGAAGGCAACGTCTGCCAGGGCATAGAGGAACAGCAGCTCGCCCATGGTATCGCCTAGCAACACCTGGGTGGTCGCCGTGACCGGTTGATCGAGCGAACGCTGCACCGTACTGAACCCTTGCGCCTGGCACAGCCCGTGGACCGAAGCGAAACGCTCCTGGTGCCGCGGAACCAGAATCAGCAAGGCATCGGTATGGCTGGCCAGCAGTTGCCGGTGGGCGGCCAATATCACCGCATCCTCACCTTCGTGGGTGCTGGCAGCGATCCACACCGGACGTTCCTGTGCCTGCCACTGCTCGCGCAACCGGGCTGCGCGCACGGGCACGGCCGGGTCGACGCTGAGGTCGAACTTGATCGAGCCCGTCACCTGCACGCATTCCGGGCGTGCGCCCAAGTCCAGGAAGCGTTGCGCCTCGGTTGCAGTCTGCACCGCCAGCAAGCTCATCTCGGCCAGCATCGGCGCGGTCAGGCCTTTGAAGCGGGCATAGCCTTTGGCCGAACGCGCGGAAAGCCGACCATTGGCCAACGCCACCGGGATGCCGCGGCGGGCGCACTGGTGAATATGATTGGGCCACAGTTCGGTTTCCATGATCACTGCCAGGCGCGGCCGCACGTGGTCGAGAAAGCGGCCGGACGCCCAGGGCAGATCGTACGGCAGGTAGCAGTGCTGGATGCGTGGCTCGCCGGCGAACAGTGCCTGGATGCGCTCCGACCCGGTCGGGGTCATGCAGGTCACGGTGATCGGCAGCTCCGGGTGGCGCAGCAGCAACTGGTGAATCATCGGCGCTGCGGCAATGCTCTCGCCCACCGACACCGCGTGCACCCAGATGCCGCCCGGCTGCATCGCCGGCAGCCGGTAGGCGAAACGCTCGCCGAGGCGCTGCCCGTAGGCCGGTGCCTTGCGCGCGCGCAGCCATAGACGCACGGCCAGCAACGGCAGCCCCAGGTGAAACAGCAAGGTGTAGAGAGTTCTGTTCATGGCGGCGAAGTTTACTCAGGTCGCCGTGCTTGACCAAGCACCGGCAGACACCGCACGAACCGATTGCCCGCTGACGGTTCGAAAGGGACCAGCCCCCAGTGGCCGTGCATCGCCTAGAATGCCTGCATCGAAAAGGAGCTCCACCATGAACGCCTATGTTTTTCTTGCCATCGCCATCTGCGCCGAAGTGATCGCCACCGTGTCCATGAAGGCAGTCAAGGGCCTGAGCACACCACTGCCGCTGGTCCTGGTGGTGGTCGGCTATGGCATCGCCTTCTGGATGCTGACCCTGGTAGTGCGCACCGTGCCGGTGGGCATCGCCTACGCCATCTGGGCCGGCATGGGCATCGTGCTGGTCAGCGTCGCCGCGCTGTTCATCTACGGGCAGAAGCTCGACCTGCCGGCCATGCTCGGCATGGCGCTGATCGTGCTGGGCGTGGTGGTGATCCAGCTGTTCTCGAAAACCACCGGGCACTGAGGCTGTATACTCCCCCGCCTGTCCAAGCCTGCGAGGTCTGCAATGTCGTCTGAACTGTCCACTGATATCGTCATCGTCGGCGCCGGTGTCGCCGGGCTCTGGCTCAACGCGCGGCTGCGCGCCCTGGGCTATTCGACGGTGCTGGTGGAGAACGCGCGCCTGGGTGGCGGGCAGACGTTCAAGGCCCAGGGGATCATTCACGGCGGCGCCAAATACGCCCTGCACGGCGCGCTTACCGGGGCGTCCGAAGCGATTGCCGACATGCCGCGGCGCTGGCGTGAAGCGCTGGCCGGTGATGGCGAACTCGATCTTTCCGGTGTGCGGCTGCTGTCCGAGGCGCACTACCTGTGGTCGCCGGGCACCCTCGCGGGCAACCTCACCAGCTTCTTCGCCAGCAAGGCCGTGCGTGGTCGGGTCGATCAGGTCAAGGGCGAGCAGTTGCCACCGGCGTTGCAGGACCGCGCCTTCAAGGGCAAGGTCTACCGTCTGGCCGAGCTGGTGGTCGACGTCCCCAGCCTGGTCGCGCGGCTGGCCGAGCTGGCCGGTGATGGGCTGCTGGCCGGCGAGCGCATCGAGCCTTTGTATGACCAGGGCCGCCTGGCCGGGCTGATCGTAGATGGTCGGGTGATTCGTGCCCAGCGCGTGGTGCTCAGTGCCGGCGAAGGCACCCAGGCGCTGTTGACCGCGCTGGGTATAGAACAACCGGCAATGCAGCGTCGGCCACTGCACATGGTCCTGGCGAAGGGCGCCAACCTGAAACCGTTGTATGCCCATTGCCTGGGCGGTGGACCGAAGCCGCGCATCACCGTCACCACCCATCCGGGGGCCGACGGCCAATGGGTCTGGTACCTGGGTGGCGAGATCGCCGAGGCCGACGGCGTGGCCCGCGAACCGGCGCAGCAGATCGCCGCCGCGCAGAAGGAAATTGCCCAGTTGTTGCCGTGGGTCGACCAAAGCCAGATGCGCTGGGCCACGTTGCGGGTCAATCGCGCCGAGCCTGCGCAGTCAGGGCTGGTGCGCCCGGACAACGCCTTCCTGGCCGATCAACCCGGTTTGCTGGTGGGCTGGCCGACCAAGCTGGCGCTGGCACCCGACTTCGCCGACCGTGTCATTGGCGCTTTGCAGCGCGATGGCATTTCACCGCACACGCATGCGCCTCTGCCTGCACTGCCCAAGCCGGCCCTGGCCACACCTGTCTGGGATGAACTGCTGCCATGAGCCTGCCGACCCTGCACGATCTGCACCGCCCGCTGGGTGACACCGGCCTGCGGGTCTCCCCCCTGGGCCTGGGCACGGTGAAGCTGGGCCGCGACCAAGGGGTGAAATACCCCAGCGGCTTCACCATTCCCGACGACAGTGTGGCGCGCATGTTGCTCGACCAGGCGCGCCAGCTGGGCATCAACCTGATCGACACCGCGCCGGCCTATGGCATCAGCGAAGAGCGCCTAGGCCCATTGCTGCGTGGCCAGCGTCAGCAGTGGGTTATCGTCAGCAAGGTCGGTGAAGAGTTCGAGGCCGGCCAGTCACGCTTCGATTTCAGCGCCGAGCACACGCGGTTCTCGGTGGAGCGCAGCCTGAAACGCCTGGAAACAGACTTCATCGACCTGGTGCTGGTGCATTCGGACGGCAACGACTTGGAGATTCTCGAGGGCTGTGAGGTGTACCAGACGTTGGCGGCGCTGAAAGCCGAGGGCAAGATTCGCGGCTTCGGCTTTTCCGGCAAGACCGTTCAGGGCGGGCTGAAAGCCTTGGAAACCGGGGACTGCGCCATGGTCACCTACAACCTGAGCGAGCAGTCCGAGCGCCCGGTGCTCGACTACGCAGCTGCCCACGGCAAGGCCATCCTGGTGAAAAAGGCCTTGGCCAGCGGCCATGCCTGCCTGGCACCGGGGGTCGATCCGGTACGCGCCAGCTTCGAGCTGCTGTTCGCCCACCCTGGGGTCGCCAGTGCTATTGTCGGAACGATAAATCCGCTGCACCTGTCCCACAACGTAGCGACAGCCGCTGCCGTGCTACTCAGGAATTGACGCCGCCGACGCGGCCGACCCCGACGCAAGAAGGAGCCGTAATGCCGCGTACCCTGACCCGAAAGAATCCAGGCAATTTCAAGACCCTGCCCCTTGCCGTCGAAGCCACGCCCGAAGCCCTGAGTTACGAAGCCGTGGGCATGCCCCTGAATTTCGCTCAGACCCTGGAACGGCGCAAACCGGTCGAGGTGAGTGACAGCGAACGCTTTCGCGTGGAGCTGGCCAACCTCGGCGTGTCGGTCCGGCTGACCTTGAACTGGCGTGGCCGCGACTACTGGGTGCTGGTGCGTCAACGCCGCGAAGACCGCGGCGATGTGGTGCTCAAGCTGATCTCCGGCTATGTGCCGGCCCATGAGGTGAACCTGCCGCTGCACACGGCCATTCAGGAAATCGCCGAGGAGTGTCTGCTGGAGACTTCGGAAGGCTGGCTGGGCGGGCGTTTCAACGACACCTGGCTGCCGACGCCGTATGACCAGGTGCTGCGCTATCACGAGCCCCTGCCCTTTCGCTTGAGCACCCGTTCCGGCGCGGCACGCCCGGTGCGTTGTGGCAGCCTGAACCTGATCGAGCGGCCCCGGGCCTACGTGCACGTGCCGACGGCTTCGTTGCAATTGGTCTACGACCTGCGCCTGGAGGTGCCGCCCCAGGCCAAGGGGCTCAGCCTGTTCCATGTGGAGGAGCGCCTGGAAAAAGGAGAGCTGATCACCCGCCTGAGCCGGAGCAGGCCCGACCTGTACCTGATCCCGCTGAAGGACGGTCAACCGGTCGCCGAGCTGTACACCCTGAAGAAGGACAAGCTGCACGCCGCAGGCACACGGGGCGTTTACCTGGCCGAGAGTTTCGCTGCGCAAGAAGGTTGGTTGGTCCGCGACGAACGCGTGCGCTGGCGCGACTGGGTGGCGGAAAAAGGCCTGGCCATCCCGAAGAAGCCGCGTACCAGCCTGCAAAAATTCAAGGTCAAGGCGCGGGTGCTGGTTCGCAAGGTGCGCAGCGGTCTGCACAAGTAATCCCATTGCCCCTACCGAATACCGTCATGCGGTGTGCCTGGAAAACCGCGGTGCGGCCGGACGGGGCTTGCGCCGCGGCTACAGGGGGTGGGCGGTGGACGCAGGCTCTGTAGCAGCGGCGCAAGCCGCGTCGCCGGTGGACGCGGTCCCTGTAGCAGCGGCGCGAGCCGCGTCGGCGGTAGACGCGGTCTCTATAGCAGCGGCGCAAGCCGCGTCGGCGGTGGACGCGGTCCCTGTAGCAGCGGCGCAAGCCGCGTCGGCGGTGGACGCGGTCCCTGTAGCAGCGGCGCAAGCCGCGTCGGCGGTGGACGCGGTCCCTGTAGCAGCGGCGCAAGCCGCGTCGGCGGTGGACGCGGTCCCTGTAGCAGCGGCGCGAGCCGCGTCGGCGGTGGACGCGGTCCCTGTAGCAGCGGCGCATGCCGCGTC
>Ga0265798_10005160_pt1 | contig 17691 bp, 16 predicted proteins | sample P3T30metagenome_FD_192430 | JGI IMG/M metagenome (GOLD analysis project Ga0265798, IMG submission 192430) | Plant litter microbial communities from East Loma Ridge, Irvine, California - P3 T30 | ecosystem: Environmental > Terrestrial > Plant litter > Unclassified | place: USA: California... | reverse complement strand
GGCCCGCATCCTGCTGAGCACCCCGACCGACCACGTCGCGTACTTCGACACCACCATCGACGACGACGACCTGGACTGAGCCCGACGGCTCGACCGGCACCACCGCCACCCCAGTCCACCCCGACGACCTGATCACTCAGAGGACACGACCCCGCATGCCGCAGAAGATCCAGGCCGCGCGCCTGCACGCCTCGCTCGAGGCCTGGCGCATCACCGAGCAGCGCCTCGACCGCACGGTCTCGTCGGCGGGGGCCCTGCCCCGCACCGAGCGCGACGCCCTCGCCCTCGTGCTCGCCGCGGAGCAGACCGACGAGCCCATGACGCCGAGCGGCCTCGCCACGACGCTGGGCTTCTCGTCGCCCGCGGTGTCGAACCTGCTGCACCGGCTTCAGGACGCCGGGCTCGTGGTCTGCACCCCCGACCCCTCGGACGGCCGCCGCAAGATCGTGACGACGACCGAGGCCGGCCGCGACGCCTGTGACACCGTCACGAGCGCCCCGCACGTACGCCGGTTCCTGATGGACGTCCCCGCCGACCAGGCCGCCGCCGTGAGCGCGTTCCTGGACGGGTTGAGCTCGGTGATCGCGCAGCAGCAGACCGGCGCGCCCACGAGCGCCCGCTAGCCGCCCTCGGCCACGCGCGCCGTCCGGCCCCCTGCCCCCGCGGGCAGGGGGCCGTCGTGCGTCGCGACCCGGAGCCCCCGCCGCCCGGTAGCCTCGGGGCATGGACGACCGGGACGACGACGCGACCGTGGACGACCGGCACGAACCCCGCCTCCTCGCCGGCCGGTACCTGCTCGGCGACACGCTGGGCCGAGGCGGCATGTCGACGGTGCACCGCGCGCACGACCAGCTGCTCGGGCGCACCGTCGCCGTCAAGGTGCTCAGCGCCCAGGGCTCCGACCCCGCCGAGGTCCAGCGGGCACAGAACGAGGTCGCCGTGCTCGCCTCGCTCAGCCACCCCGCCCTCGTCACCCTCTACGACGCCGACGTCGCTCCGCGCAGCGGGCCCGCCTGGCTGGCGATGGAGCTCGTCGACGGCCCCTCCCTCTCGGGCCGCCTGCACGAGGGGCCCCTCGACCCGACCGAGGTCGGGCAGATGCTCGTCGACCTGGCCGGCGCGCTGCACGTCGTCCAGTCGGCCGGCATCGTGCACCGCGACGTCAAGCCGAGCAACGTGCTGCTCGCCCCCTCGCCCGTGCCGGGACGCCGCTGGTCGCCCAAGCTGGCCGACTTCGGCATCGCGTCGCTGGTCGACTCGACCCGCGTGACGGCCACCGGCGCCGTCGTCGGGACGGCCGCCTACCTGAGCCCCGAGCAGGCGCTCGGCACCCGGGTCGGGCCCGCGTCCGACGTCTACTCGCTCGGGCTCGTCGTGCTCGAGGCGCTGACCGGCGAACGCGCGTTCCCCGGCTCGATGATCGAGTCGCTCACCGGGCGCCTGCACCGCGACCCCTCCGTGCCCGACGCGCTCGGGCCGGAGTGGGCGTCGGTGCTGCGCGCCATGACCGCGCGCGAGGCCGAGGCGCGACCGACGGCGCTCGAGGTGCTCACGCGCGCGGAGGCGCTGGCCGCCGGGGGCGGACACGCCGACGACGCCCGCACCGGCGCCGCCACGGTGCTCATGCCGAGCGCGGGCGGCGACGCCCCGACGCGTCGGATGCCGGCGGCGGCCGCCGGCGCGGCCGGCGTGGCCGGAGCCGCCGGGGCCGGGGCGGCGCTCGGCTGGGCGGACTCCGCCGCCGCGACCGAGCGCTTCTCCGCCGTCGACGGGACGGGCGCCGGCTCCGGTGCCGGCACGGGCGCAGGAGGCGGCTCGACGACCGACGAGCCCGAGCGGCGCAGCCGACGCGGCGTCGTCGTCGCCGGTCTCGTGGCGCTCGCCCTGGGCGCCGCCGCCGCGGTCGGCTTCGCCGTGACCCAGGGCGGCGACGAGCCCACGGCCCCGGCGACGAGCGACTCCCCCGCGCCGGCCGAGACCGCGCCCGCGGCGACCGAGCCCGCCGACACCACCTCTCCGTCGACCGAGGACGAGCCGGCGCCGGCGCCCTCGACGTCCGAGCCCGCCGACGAGCCGAGCTCGGCCGACCCGGCGCCGGTCGAGAGCGACCCGGTCGAGGAGCCCGAGCCGAGCCAGCCCGAAGAGCCGACGCAGCCGGAGGCGCCAGGAACCGGGAACGGCGGCGGCAACGGCGGCGGCAACGGCAACGGCGGTGCGGGCACGGGCACCGACGGCGCAGGCACGGGAGGCCCGGGCAAGGACGCCGGTGCGGACGACGCCGGAGCCGGTCCGGGCGGCGCCGGGACCGAGCTCGACCTCGGCAGCCTGACCGACGGCCCGGGAGGCGCCCCGGCGGCACGCTGAGCCGGTCCCGGGAGCTGCCGGGCACCTCCTCGGCCCTGCTGCCCTGGCCGCAGAACGAAGTCGGCGGCGGCGACAGGTGCGCCGTGCCGACCAGGGGGGCATGCTGGGCGCGCCTCGAGCGGTCGAGGCGCCGACCGGAGGGAGCCCTGATGACGTACCCCGACCCCGACCAGGGCCACCTGCCCTCGCTCGGCGACACCGACCGACGGGTGACGCTGCTCGTCGTGGTCGCGTCCGCCCTGGCCGTCCTCGGCACGGCGACCGCCGGCCTGCTCACGGTGCTGGGCCTGCTCTAGCCGACGGACGGGACCGTCGTGCGGGGTGGCATGGACCAGGCCCCCGTCCCCGAACTGGGGCGTCCTCACTTCTGCGGACATCGATAGCCTCGTATCGACCGGTGGAGGATCAGTCGTCACCGTCGTGGGGGCCGCTGGGAATCGGCACGTCACGGCCGCGCCGGTCGCGACCGTGACCGACCGACCCGACCGAAAGACCGATCACATGGCCTCCTCGTCCCACCGCGCCCGTGCGCGCCTCCGCACGACTCCCCTCGCCGTCGTCACCGGCCTCGCCGCCGCCGTGCTCATGGCCCTGACGATGTCCGGCACGCTCTCGGCGTTCACCGCGAGCATCGCGAACGCGAACAACACCGCCACGACCGGCACCCTCCTCATGCGCGAGGTCGGCACCCCGGGCGCCACCTGCTACAGCAACGGCGCCGACAAGGCGTCCGTGTCGAGCACCGGCAACACGGCGACCTGCACGTCGAACAACAAGTTCGGCAACGGCGCGCTCACGCCGGGCGCGACCCGCAACGTCGCCGTCAGCGTGTTCAACGACGGCACCCTCCCCGCGACCGGGTTCACCCTCGCGAGCACCGGCGCCTGCGTCTCGGGCAAGACCGGCGACACCAGCGGCACGGCGACCGACATCTGCAGCAAGATCACGCTCGTCCTCACGCAGGGCGGCACCACCCTCTACACGGGCACCCTGGCCGAGCTCGGCGCCCGGACCGCCACGATCGACCTCGCCGCCGTCCCGGCGGGCGCGAAGGCGGACTTCGGCTTCGCGGTGACGCTCGCGAGCACGGCCGGCAACGACTACCAGGGCCTCACCGCCACGGTGCCTCTCAAGTGGACCTTCACCGGCTGACCCCGTCGACGACCGCGTCCGCGCCCACCACGGCCGCGGCGCCGTCGTCGGCGCGGCGCCGACCCCGCCGCCGCGACGTGCTGCTCGTCGCCGGCACCGTCCTCGCCCTCGGGCTGCTCGTCGCGCTGGCCGTGCTGCACCTGACCGGCGCCCGCACCTTCGTGGTGCGCACCGCCTCCATGGGCACGGCCGCCCCCGTCGGCAGCCTCGTGGTGACGACCCCCGTCACGGTCGACGAGCTCCGGGCGGGGGACGTCGTGACGTTCACCCCGCCCGGACGCACCGGCACGACCTTCACCCACCGCGTCGTCGACGTCGACGCGACGGGCGTCGCCACCCGCGGCGACGCGAACCAGTCCGACGACCCCTGGCGGCTGGGCGACGCCGACCTCGTCGGGCGCGCGGCCGTGCTGCTGCCCGGCGTCGGGTGGCTCGCCCGGGCGCTGCCCTGGCTCGTCGTCGGCGGCGTCGCGCTCTGGGCCGTCACCCTGCTGGTGCCGTCGCGCACGCACCGGTCGGCCCTGCGGGTCGTCGGCTCGACCGTCGTGGTCGCCGCGGTCTCGGCGGCCCTGCGTCCCTTCGCGGCGGCGACCGTGCTCTGGACCACCGCCTCCGACGACGGCCTCGGCGGGGCCGCCACCGTCGTCTCGACGGGGCTCCTGCCGTCGCGCCTGGCCGTCGAGCACGGCTCGTCGGTCGTGCTCGCCTCGGGCGAGGTCGGCACGCTCGACCTGCCCGCGCTCTCGGCCGACGGCCCCGCCGGCGGCGGCTTCGTCGTCTCGATCGCCCCGCACCTGCCGCCCCTCGGCTGGCTCGTCTTCGCCCTCGTCTGCTGCCTGCCCCTGCTCTGGTGCCTGCTCGTCGGGCTCGCCCCGCAGGGCGCCCCCGGCCGACGATCGGCCGCGTCGTGACCGGGCGCACCACCGCGCGCCGCCCCGTCGGCCGCCGCACCCCGACCGGGCGCCTCGTGCCGTCCCGTATCGTGACCGGCCCGCTCACGGCCCGGCGCCTCCTCGTCGTCGTCCTGCTGCTGACCGCCCTCGTGGCCGGGCTCTGGACGGCCAGCCCCACCTCCGGCGCGTTCACCGCCGCGGTGCGGAGCACCGGGAACACGGCGACGACGGCCGCGTCGTTCGGCCGCACCACGAACGCCCTGCCCTACCGCTCGAGCTTCGCCGGCGGCGCCGCCGACTGGACGACCTACGGCGGCTGCTGGCAGACGATGACGCCGAACGACTTCGGCATGTACTACGAGACCTGCGGCAACGACCAGGCGGGCGCCGCGCCCAAGGCCGTCACGGGCAGCCCCGAGTGGACGAACTACACCCTGCAGGCCGACGTCAAGCTCGACACCGGCAAGCAGGTGGGCCTGCTGGCGCGGGTCAGCGACCCCTCCCCCGGACTCGACGAGCACAACGGCTACTGGGCCTACGTCACCTCCACGGGCAAGCTCGAGCTGGGGCGCATGACCAAGGGGTCGTACCAGTTCCTCCGCTCGGTCGACGTGCCCAGCGGCATCTCGTACAACACCTGGTACCACCTCGTCGTGCAGGTGCGCGGCTGCAACATCACGGTCTCGCAGAGCACGGTGGGCTCCGGCGGCCCGGGCGCCGTCACGTCGTTCCGGCACTTCGACGAGGGCTGCAGCGCCGTGCACCAGAAGGGCATGGTGGGGCTGCGCGAGTTCGAGGGCACCGGAGCCTGGCGCTTCGTCACCGTGACGGACGGGTCGACCGCCGTGTCGCCTCCCCTGGCGACGTGGAACACCCCCTGGGCGACGGGGGCCTCGCCGTCGTTCACCACCTACGGCGGCGGCTGGACGAACGACGCCACCGCCGAGACGTACTCCAACACGCAGTCGGGCAAGGGCGACAAGTCCGTCGAGACGTCGCAGACCTGGGGCGACCTGTCGCTGACCGGCGAGGTGCGGTTCAACGCCCAGTCGGCGAACTACCTCGACGCCGGCTTCAACGTCCGGGTGCGCAACCCCGGCGTCGGCACCGACGAGCTCGACGGCTACTACGGCGGCATCTCGAGCACGTCGCTGATCATCGGCAAGCACGTCGGCGGCACCTGGCGGCAGTTCGCCCGGGTGCCGCTCGCCGCGACCGTGCCGCAGGGCCAGTGGCAGCACCTCACGGTCGAGGTGGTCGGCTGCACGCTCACGGCGACCGCGCAGGCGTCGTCGGGCGGGCCGCAGACCACCGTGTCGTACGCCGACACCGGCTGCGACACGACGCCGGGCAACGTCGGCGTGCGCACGCTCGCGATCCCCGCGTCGTTCCGCAGCATGGCGGTCACGCCGCGCTAGCTGGGCCGAGGAGGCGCACCGTCGCGAGCGCCCCGGCGTCGGCCACCGAGGCGGTCGGCCACCGAGGCGGTCGGCCACCGAGGGTGGTCGGCCACCGAGGGCGGTCGGGACCGGCCGGAGGGCGGGACGACGACCCCAGGCCGCCCCGCCGCGCCCGACCGCGCCCTGCCCCGCCCCCCGCCAGGGCGCGGACGCGATCCGGGTCAGCCCGCGACGACGTTGACGCTGAAGAACCCGTGAGCCGGCACGCCTCCTGCCGGACCCGGCTCGTGCGAGTAGCTCAGCGTGTACAGCTGGTGACTCAAGAACCCCACGGCGGCCCAGGTGCCGTCGTTGCGCACCGTGGTCTGGGCGACGACGCGTTCGAACGGCCCGCCCGGGTCGTTCACGATCTGCACGTGCGCGCCCGCGGCGCCGATGCCGATGAAGGTGACCTGCCCGTTCGGCGCCACGACCGTCGCTCCGGGGGCCGGGCTCAGGATGGAGAAGGGGTGGATGGTCGAGGTGGGGTCCACGACCGTCACGCTGAAGTCTCCCACGACCGGCGAGGCTCCCGGGGCGGTGTAGATGGTCGTGAGCTGATAGGTCATGAACCCGAGGAGCCCGAGGCTGTGCCAGGTGCCGTCGGCTCCGACGGTCGTGTCGATCACATCACGGCCGTTGCCGGCTCGGACGACCACCTGTGCGCCGGCGGCGCCGGTGCCGCTGAAGGCGACACGACCGAAGGGGGCCGAGACGGTGCTGCCGTTCTGGGGAGCGGCGATCGTGAACGGCAGGGTGGTGCCGGGACCACCCGCCTCGACGGTCACCGACACGGTCGCGACGGTCGTGTTGGCGCCCCTGCCCGTCTGGCTGACCTCCAGGACGTGGGCGCCGGCGACGAGATCGCTCGTGTCGAGCGCCCAGGTGCCGCTGACGACGTCGGCGGTGCCGAGGACGCTGGGCAGGCCCCGCTCGCGGACGACGACCTCTGCTCCGTCCTCGCCGCGGCCGCTCATCGGGAGCGGACCGGGGCTGTGCGTCGCCCCCTCGGTCGGGGAACCCACCGAGACGGCCTCGCCGTACGCGATCGTGCGCTCGATCTCGCCGCTCGCCTGACCGTCGATCTCTTGACGGATGCGGACGAGGTGGTCGCCGCCAGCACCGGGGGCAGGGACGCGCACCCCCCACGCTCCGGTCGACTGCGCGACGGTCCGCTCGATCTCGGTGCCGTCTCGGTCGGCGACGACCACGTCCGCCCCGGGCGAGGCCGAGCCGACGATCAGGGCACGCTCACCCCGGTCGGCGGGGAAGACGACGTCAGCAGTGACGGGAGGGACGCTGAGGTCGACCTCGACGGTCGTCTCGCCGGTCAGGAGCCCGTCCTGTCGCTGCGCGACGCGGATGGTGTTGGCCCCGAGGGACAGACCGGTCGCGTCGAGCTGCCAGCGGCCGTCGGCCCCGGCCGTCACCGGGGCCGCGTCCGCACCGCTGATGCTCACGGCGGCGTGCGCGGCGGCCCTGCCCGAGAGGCGGGCGGTGCGGGTCGCCACGTCGACGGAGTCGACCTGTGCGACCACGCCGGCGACCGGCACGCTGAACGTCTGGACGCCCTGGTAGGCCCCGCCGGACGCGACCGCCCGGCGCACCTCGACCCGCCCGCCGTCGAGGGTGGTCTGAGCCGGCACCGACGCGCCGACCCGGACCTTCACGGCGAGATACGCCGCTCCGGTGCCCCAGTGCACCTCGCTCTCGGACCCGGTCGGACCGGTCACGGCCAGGGACCGACCGTCGTCGTCGAGCACGACCCTCGCCACGTCGGCGGGAACGACGACGTCGTTGCGGCTGTAGCGCATCTCGGCGGTCTCGACGGTGGTGTTCTCCGGGGCGAGGAACCGACCCACGCCCACGATGTCGGTGGCGTAGAAGCGGGCGGTGATCCAGTCCGACACCGCACCGGGCGCCGTGCCCGGGACGCGCACGTCGGCGCCGACGATGCTCGTGGCGGCGGCATCGACGGCGGAGCCGGCGGGCGCGGGCTCGGCGGCGCCCGCAGGAGCGGCGACGACGCCCGCGCCGGCCACGAGCGAGGCGGCGATCAGCCCGATCGCGCTCGCGTGCGCCAGGCGCCGGCCTGTGAGCGGACGGGTCGCGCTTCTCTGGTGTCTCGTCATGTGGGGAGCAGATCCTCTCCGGCCGGAGGCCCGACCGATCGATGTACGAATGTGATGCTGACATGTTAGCCTCGTCGACCAGTCGGTCTCGCCGCAGAGGCGCAGGACACCACCGGCCGCCGCCGCGACCGGGGGACGCCGCGTCACCGACCACCTGACCATCACCCCTGCACGTGGCCCGGCCCGGCCCGCGCCTCCTACCGTCTGCCGTGGTGGGTCCGAGTCCGAGAGGGGCGAGGACGCACCCTGGGGCAGACCGGCCCCACGACACCGACCAGAGGAGAAGACCATGGCACAGACCATCGAGACCATCGACGTCGACGTCCCCGTCCGCACCGCGTACGACCAGTGGACCCAGTTCGAGGAGTTCCCCCGGTTCCTCGACGAGGTCGAGTCCATCACGCAGACGACCCCCACCCTCACGGTGTGGAAGGTCAAGGTCGGCCCCGTGGAGAAGACCTTCGAGGCCGAGATCACCGAACAGCACCCCGACGAGCGCGTCGCCTGGACGAGCACCGGCGGCGAGGTCGACCACGCCGGCGTCGTCACGTTCCACAAGCTGAGCGACACCGAGACGCGCGTCACCGTGCAGATCGACTGGACCACCGACGGCCTGCTCGAGAAGCTCGGCGCGGCGATCGGCTCCGACGGACGCGCCATCAAGAAGGACCTCGCGAACTTCAAGCAGTACATCGAGTCGAAGGGCCAGGCCGACGGCGCCTGGCGCGGCGACGTGCAGGCGTAGCCCGCACCCGCGGGCCCCGGCCCGCACCCCCGGCGGCCCCCGCTCCTCCCCGAGGAGCGGGGGCCGCCGTCGTCCCCGCCCGCCTCCGCCCTCTCGCCGCTGCCCCTGCTCTCTCTCCTCATTCAGGAACCTCCGTCCTGATCCCCGCCAGGACCGGAGCCGGGATCCTGAACCGTGCACCGTTCAGGACCTCGCACCCGCGACTTCCTGAATGACGAGAGAGCGACGAGAGAACGACGAGAGAGCGACGAGACAGGGGGCTTGCGCAGGTAAGGCTGACCTAAGTACGGTTCAGGGACGGGTGGTCGACCGACCGCCCGATCCGAGCATCGGAGTCCGCCGTGGCCCACGACGTCGTCCCCTTCTCGGAGCTGCTGCGGGCCCGCACGAACAGCCGGCACGGCACCAGCAGCGGCGCCGACTTCATGACCGACCTGCTGCGCGGCACCTGCGACGTCGACGACTACGCGCAGCTCGTGGCGCAGTACTGGTTCGTGTACCGCGCGCTCGAGGGCGCGGCCGGGGCCATGGCCGACCACCCCGTCGCCGCCCCGTTCGTCACGACGGGCGCGACCCGGCTGCCCGCACTCGAGTCCGACCTCGAATTCCTGCTCGGCGAGGCCTGGCGCGACCGCGTCGTCGCCCTGCCCGCCACCCGCGCCTACGTCGAGCGGCTCGACACCGTCGCCGCCGTCTCGGCGGGAGCGTTCGTCGCGCACCACTACACGCGCTACCTCGGCGACCTGTCGTGCGGCCGCTTCATCAGCACGCTGCTGCAGAAGCACTACGGCTTCGACGTCAACGGCGTCGGCTTCTACGTCTTCGCCGAGGTCGCCGCCCCGGCCTGCTTCCGCGCCACGTACCGCGAGCAGCTCGACGCCGCCCCGTGGTCCGACGACGACAAGGAGGCGGTGGTCGCCGAGGTCGCACTGGCCCACTCGCTGGACACCCGCCTCCTCGACGGCCTCGAGGTCGACCGCCGCGCACGCCGCGCCGCGGCCTGACCATCCCGCCCGGGCCCGCCCCGCCCGAGCCCGAGCCCGCCCCCTACTTCAGCCCCGACGTAGCCAGCCCGTCGATGACGCGCCGCTGCAGCACGACGAACGCGATCAGCACGGGCGCCATCGCCAGCAGGCTCGCGGCCATCACCACGGGGTAGTCGGTCGTCTTGTCGCCGATCAGCGTCGCGAGGCCGGCCGAGAGCGGCATGCGGTCGCTGTAGGTCGAGACGACGAGCGGCCAGAGCAGCTCGTTCCACGACCAGAGCACCGTCGTGATCGCGAGCACGCTGATCGACGGCACCGCGAGCGGCAGCATGACCCGCCAGAACACCTGGAACGGGTTGGCCCCGTCGAGGCGGGCGGCCTCCTCGAGCTCGGCGGGCAGGGCCAGGAACGCGGTGCGCATCAGGAACGTGCCGAACGCGCTGAACAGGCCCGGCGCCACGATGCCGGCGACGGTGTCGAGCCAGCCCAGCTCCTGCACGATCTGGTACTGCGAGATCAGGTACACCTGCGACGGCACCATGAGGATCGACAGGATGACGGCCAGCAGCACCCCGCTGCCCCGGAACCTCATGCGCGCGAACGCGTACCCGGCGAGGGTGCAGAGCACGATCTGGGCGACGGTGCGCACGACCGTCACGACGACGCTGGTGCGCAGCTGGTCGAGGAACGGCAGTCGCTCGAACACGGCGACGTAGTTCTGCCACTGCAGCTCGGCCGGCCAGAGGTTCGGCGTGACGCTCTGCACCTCGGCGTTGGTCGACAGCGACATGATGATCTGCCACAAGAAGGGGAACGCCATCAGGAACCCGCCGACGCCCAGCACGAGGTGGGGCACGACGTGCGACCGCCCTCGGCGACCGGGACGACCCGAGGAGGCGCGGCGTGCGCGCGCGGGACCGCCGGCGCCGGGTGCGCGCCCGGCCCGCACCTCCTGCGGGGTCGCCGTCGCCGCGAGCACGGCCGGCGTCGTGGACAGGGTCTGGGGATCGCTGAGCACGGCCGCGGAGCGGACCGGTGCGGCTCGGTCGGTCACGACTGCACCCACTTCTTCTGGAGACGGAACTGGAGGAGGGTGACGAGGCCGATCAGCACGAAGATGAAGATGGCGATCGCGGCCGCGTAGCCCTTGTCGTTGGCGATGAAGCCCTGCTGGTAGAAGAAGTAGACGAGCGACAGGCTCTTCGGCAGCACGGGGTTCTGGCTGCCGAGGATGGCGAACTGCAGGTCGAAGAGCTGGAAGCTCGAGATGATCGTGATGATCAGCACGAAGAAGATGCTCGGCGTGAGCAGGGGCACGGTCACCGACCGGAACTGGCGCCACGGCGTGGCCCCGTCGAGCTCGGCCGCCTCGTACAGCTCGGGCGGCACCGCCTTGAGGCCGGCGCCGAGGATGATCATCGCGAAGCCCAGCGACGACCAGAGCCCCACGACGGCGACGGCGACGATCGCGGCGCCGGGGGTCGAGATCCAGTACGGCCCCTCGATGCCGACCCGGCCGAGCAGGTAGTTGAGCACGCCGAAGTCGCCGTTGAAGATGATGCGCCAGACCATGGCGATGGCCGTCGGCATCGCGACGTAGGGCAGGAAGAACAGCACGCGGTAGAACGAGGCGAAGCGCAGCCCGGGGGTGTTGAGCAGGCTGGCGAGCCACACCGCGAGCGGCACGCCGAGCAGCACGATGCCCGTGTAGATCAGCGTGTTGCCGAGCGCCGTCCAGAGCTGGGGGTCGACGACGAGCCGGGCGTAGTTCGCCAGGCCGGTGAACGTCGAGCCGCCGAAGACGCCCCAGCTCGTGAACGAGTAGTACGCGGTCTGCAGCACCGGCCAGACGAAGAAGACGAGGATGCCGGCCGCGAGCGGCGACACGAACACCCACGGCCAGGCGCCGTCCCGCTGCAGCACACGGCGCCGGGGCGCCGGGGGCGTGGTCGCGGCGGGGGCAGCGGGCGTCCTCGTCGGGGTGGTCGTGTCGTGGCTCATCGGCGCGGCCTATTCCTTCTCGAGCAGCGCGGTCATGCGCTCGCCGAGCGACGAGGCGACGTCGGCGACGGGCTCGTCGCCGCTGAAGGCGCCCGGCAGGTCGGCGTTCTCGAGGGCGTTCCACGCGGCGGCGTTCTTCGACACGGGCAGCGGCCGCGCGTAGTCGACGGCGTCGAGGAACACCTGCAGGTCGCGGTCGGGCGCGCTGTCGACGAAGCCCTGCTGGGTGTCGGCGAAGGCGGGGATCACGGCGCCCATGTCGCCCTGCTGCTGCTGCGCCTCCTCGCCGGCGAGGTAGACCTGCAGCGCCTGCGCCGCCTGCTTCTCCTCGCTGCCGGACGACACGACGTTCGAGACGCCGTGGATGACGGTGGCCTGCTCCTCGCCCGCGGGCAGGGGCAGCACGTCGGTGGTGCCGGAGACGGGAGACTCGGACACGGCGGCGTTCAGCCAGCTGCCGCCCCAGTACATGGCGAGCTTGCCCGAGGTGAACCACTGGTCGGCGGGCGTGTCGGTGAGCTGCTGGATGCTCGGCGAGCCGCCGGACGCGATGAGGTCGGTCCAGAACTGCAGGCCCTCCTCCGCCTCCGGGGTGTCGTAGCCCGAGGCCTTCCCGTCGTCGGCGACGACCTCGCCGCCGGCCTGGAAGATGGTGTCGTAGTAGGTGGTCTGGCCGTCCATGCCGCCGGCCCCGCCGTAGGCGCCCTCGGCGGACAGCGCCTCGGAGATCGTCGCGGCGGTCTCCTGGAAGTCGTCCCAGGTCCAGTCCGCCTCGGGCAGGGGCACGCCGGCCTGCTCGAAGAGCGCCTCGTTGACCCAGACGCCGATCGTGTCCATGTCCTTCGGCACGCCGTACTGCACGTCGTCGAGCGAGTAGAGGTCGACGAGCGCCTCGGGGTAGTCGGCCGTGTCGATGTCGCCGGCCTCGACGGCGCCGGTGATCGGCTCGATCTTGCCGTTGCTCGCGTAGAGCTGGAAGTTCGGGCCGTTGAGCCAGAACAGGTCGGGCAGGCTGTCACTCGACGCCTGGGTCTGCAGCTTCGTGAAGTAGTCGGCGTACGGCGTCACGTTCACGCTGACGTCGATGTCGGGGTAGAGCTCGGCGAAGCCGTCGAGGTTCGCCTCGATCGCCTCGACCTGGGCCTGGTCCCAGACGCCGTAGGTGATCGACGCGGAGAGGTCGCTCGGCGCCGCCTCGTAGGGGGCGGCCTCGGCGGGGCCGCTGGCCGAGCTGCAGCCGGCGGCCACGAGGGCGACGCCGACCGCGGCGGCGGTGACGGAGAGACGGCGGCGGACGCCGCCACGGGGGGCGAGGGAGGGTCGAGGCATCGGGTCGTCCTTTCGGTCCGTCAGAGCGCGACGGGGTCGGGTGCAGCAGAGGAGGCGGCAGGGGCGGAACGGGTCGGGCGCGGCACCGCGGCGGGTGCGGCGGGCGCGGTGAGGCGGGCGAAGTGCTCGAGGACGGCGTCCGGCAGCGGCGGCACGTCGCGGGGCGTCGAGCCGTCGCGCAGCGACTCCGCGGCGAGCGACCCCGCGGCCACGGCGGCGCGGGCGGCGACCGGCGACAGGCTCGGCAGCACGCCCCGGGCGACGAAGGCGACGAACTCGGCGACGGCGGCGAGGTCGGCGTCGGCGTGGCCGGCCTCGACCCCGTCGATGGGGTACTCGACGTCGCCGGCGACCTGCCACTCGTGGCGACGGTTCCAGACCTTGACGACTCCCCCACCGGTGTCGCCCACGTTCTCGAGCCGCCCCTCCGTGCCGACGACGGTGTAGTTGCGCCAGTAGTCGGGCGTGAAGTGGCACTGCTGGTAGCTCGCCACGACGCCGTTGCCGAGCGTCATCATCATCATCGAGACGTCCTCGACGTCGACGACCGGGTTCAGGCCGGTCGCCGACGCCGGGGGCCAGTTGTCGAACGAGAACCAGTCGTCGACGGTCTCGCCGGGGCGCTCGCGACGGTCGTCGACGTCGCCGTAGACCATCAGGTCGCCCATCCCGACGACGCGCTCCGTGAAGGCGCCGGCGAGCAGGTGCACCACGTCGATGTCGTGGCTGGCCTTCTGCAGCAGCAGCGTGCCCGTCTGCGAGCGGTCGGCGTGCCAGTCCTTGAAGTAGTAGTCGCCGCCGTTGCCGACGAAGTGCCGCACCCAGATGGTCTTGACCTCGCCGATCTCGCCGCGCGCGATCACGTCGTGCATCAGCCGGACGACGGCGGCGTGCCGGAAGTTGTGCCCGACGTAGAGCGGGGTGCCGGTCTCGGCCGCGACGCCGAGGATGGCGTCGGCGTCGGCGACGCTGGTGGCCAACGGCTTCTCGAGGTAGACCGCGACGCCGGCGCGCAGCAGGTCGGTCGCGATCGCCGCGTGGGTGGCGTCGGGGGTCGTCACGATCGCGGCGTCGACGAGGCCGACGAGCTCGTGGTGCGAGGCGACGACGGCCACGCCGGGGAACTGCGCGGCGGCACGGTCGCGGCCCTCGGCGGTGGTGTCCGCGGCGGCGACGAGCACGGCGGCCTCGCCGGAGGCGGCCACGTGGTGGGCGATGTAGGCACGCTGGCCCACCCCCACGACGCCGACGCGCAGAGGCGCGGACGCGGCGGCGGGGGCCTGCTCTGCGGTGGGACTGGTCATCGTGTCATCGCTCCTTTGCGTGAACATGATTCGAATGTAGTCGAAACGATCACGAAACGACAATAAGACGCGTCAACGATCAGCGGTAGGCCCCGTGGCCAGAGTTCACACGGAAGAAACACGCCGGGCGGGGCGCGGGGCGACGACGGCGGCGGGGCGTCCGGCCACGAGACGCCCGCGCCCGGGCGCCCGGGCGAACGCCTCGGGCGGGGCGGAGGGACGACGGGCGGCCGCAGGCGTCAGGCGGTCGCGACGACCACCTCGACGCCCGCGGCGTCGAGCTCACGGCGCAGCTCGGGCTCGACGGGCACGTCGGTGACGAGCACGTCGACGGCCGAGAGCGGCGCGATGCGCGCGAAGGTCGAGCGGCCGAGCTTGGTGCTGTCGGCCACGACGACGACCTTCTTCGCGACGGACGCGAACTGACGGCTGACGTCGGCCTCGCCCTCGTGCACGGTCGTCGCGCCGAAGCGGGCGGTGAGGCCGTCGACCCCGAGCACGGCCACGTCGAGGGCCATCTCGGCCAGCGACGCCGTCACCATGGGCCCGACCAGCTCGTACGACTGCCGCCGCGAGACCCCGCCGGTGACGACGATCTTGACGTGCGGCCGCACCGACAGCTCGTAGGCGATGTTGAGGGCGTTGGTCACGATGGTCACGCCGTCGTCGCCCTCGCCGCGGACGAAGCGCTCGCTCCGGCCGAGCTCGCGGGCGACCTCGCTCGTGGTCGTGCCCCCGTTGACGCCGACCGTGTCGCTCACCTGGATCAGCGCCGCCGTCGCCCGGGCGATCGCCACCTTGGCCTCGGCCTGGCGGGCGATCTTGTACTGCAGCGGCAGCTCGTAGCCGCTGCCGAGGGCCGCCGCGCCGCCGTGGGTGCGCGTGATCAGGCGCTGGCTCGCGAGCGTCGAGAGGTCGCGGCGGGCCGTCGCGGCCGAGATGTCGAGGGCCTCGCCGATCTCGGCGATGGAGACGTTGCCGCGCTCGCTGACGAGCTCGAGGAGGGCGTTGAGGCGCTGCTGCTGGGTCACGGGTCTCTCCTGGAACGATGCCGGGTGCCGGGTCCACCGATCATAGTGATCGTCGGGCAGGATGATCGGAAGTGAGCGATCTCGAGCAGATCGCTCACGCCGGCGCCCCGACGGCGACCGGTCCACCGCGAGAGGACCGCCATGACCACCCCTCCCCCGGGCACCGACGTGCCCCGTGTGCTCGGCGTCGACGTCGGCGGCACCACCGTCAAGGCCCGCCTCGTCGAGACCGGCCCCGGCGGCCGCGCCCTCTGGGAGCGCCGTGTCCCCACCCCGCGCGGCGACGCCGACGGCCGCCGCACCGTCGCCGCGGTCGTCGAGCTCGTCGACGCCGCCCGCGACCAGGGCCGGCTCGACGCCGTCGGCCTCGTCGTGCCGGGCGTCGTCGACGACGAGGCGGGCACGGCGGTCGCCTCCGTGAACCTGGGCTGGCGGGACGTGCCGCTCCGTGCGCTGCTCGAGCGCGCCTCCTCGCTGCCCGTCGGGTTCGGCCAGGACGTGCGCGCCGGAGCCCTCGCCGAGGCGGCCACGGGCGCCGGGGCCGGGTCGGCCGGCGGGCTCGCCTTCGTGCCCGTCGGCACCGGCCTCGCCTCGGCCTTCGTCGAGCACGGCGGCGCGCTCGTCTCGGGCGGCTGGGCCGGCGAGATCGGCCAGGTGGTGCTCACCTCGGGCCCTCTGGCCGGGCTGCGGGTCGAGGACGTCGCCTCGGCGGGCGGCCTCGCCCGACGGGCGGGCGCGGAGAACGCCCTGGCCGTGGTCGAGCGCGTCCGGGCCGGCGACCCGGAGGCGACCGCGGCGTGGCACGACCTGGTCGTCGTGCTCGCCGACTGCCTCACCTGGATCACGGCCGTCGCCGCCCCCACCACGCTCGTCGTCGGCGGCGGCCTCGCCGGCGCCGGGGCGCTGCTCTTCGACCCGCTCGGCGCGGCCCTCGACGAGCGTCTCGCCCACTCGCGCCGCCCCGCGCTCGTCCCGGCCGTGCACGGCGACGGCGCCGCGATGGTGGGCGCCGCCCTGCTCGCCGAGCAGGCGCTGCGAACCGCAGGGTCGCCCGCCGCCACCACGTCGCCCGCGGCCACCGCGACCGCAGGAGGCGCGGCGTGAGCACGCAGGTCCTCCGCGTCGACCGCCTGGTCACCGCCGACGCCGACGTCGGCCCCGGCTGGCTCGCCCTGCGCGACGGCCACGTGCTCGACCGCGGCGCGGGAGCCCCGCCGACCGACCTCTCCGCCCTGCCCCCCGAGCACGTCGCCGGCACGGTCGTGCCCGGCTTCGTCGACCAGCACGTGCACGGGGCCCTCGGCGTCGACTTCGGCACCGCCGACGCGGACGGGGCCCGGCGGGCCGCCGCCCACCACCACCGGGCGGGCTCGACCCGGCTGGTCGCCTCCGTGGCCACCGCGTCGGCCGCGTCGCTCACGCGCGCCCTCGGGGTGCTCGCGCCGCTCGTCGACGAGGGCGTGCTCGACGGCGTCCACCTCGAGGGCCCGTGGCTCTCCGAGGCCCGCCGCGGCGCCCACGACCCCGGCCTGCTGCGCAGCCCCGAGCCCGCCGAGGTCGAGTCGCTGCTCGAGGCCGCCGCCGGCACCCTGCGCGTGGTGACGATGGCCCCCGAGCTGCCGGGGGCGGTCGACGCGGTCCGCCGTCTCGTCGCCGCGGGCGTCGTGGTCGCCCTGGGCCACTCGGACTGCACGGCCGAGCAGGCGCACGCCGCGGCCGACGCGGGCGCCACGGTCGTCACCCACGTCTACAACGGCATGCGCCCGCTGCACCACCGCGAGCCGGGCCTGGCCGGGGCCGCGCTGACCGACGACCGCCTCGCCGTCGAGCTGATCCTGGACGGCCAGCACGTCTCGCGCGACGCCGCCGAGATCGCCCGCCGCGCCTCCTCGGGCCGGCTCGTGCTCGTGTCGGACGCCATGGCCGCGACCGGGTGGTCCGACGGCCGCTACGAGATCGCCGGGTCGCAGGTGGTCGTCGCCGACGGAGTCGCGATGCTCGCCGACGGCTCGTCGCTCGCGGGCAGCACCGGCACGGTGGGCGCCGGCGTCGCCCGCCTGCTCGGCGAGCACGGCGTGGGCCTGCAGGAGGCGGTGCGCGCGTCGTCCGCGACGTCCGCGGCGATCCTGGGGCTGGTCGGGGCGGGGCTCGCGCCCGGCGACCGGGCCGACCTCGTCGTGCTCGACGAGGCCGGCGTGGTCGGCAGGGTCATGCGCCAGGGCCGCTGGCTCTGAGGCCGGCGCGGCCCGGCAGCCCGGCTCAGCCGGCGACGGCGGTCGGCTCGGGCTCGTACCCGCCGGTGACGACGGCCGTGA
>Ga0265798_10005157_pt1 | contig 17696 bp, 17 predicted proteins | sample P3T30metagenome_FD_192430 | JGI IMG/M metagenome (GOLD analysis project Ga0265798, IMG submission 192430) | Plant litter microbial communities from East Loma Ridge, Irvine, California - P3 T30 | ecosystem: Environmental > Terrestrial > Plant litter > Unclassified | place: USA: California... | reverse complement strand
CGCGCACGCCGCGATCCGCGGCACCATCAGGCAAAAGGTCGGGGACAGGCACCACAGAACGGTGCCAGTCCCCAGCGAGATCAGGCGGCGCTGCGGCGCGCGCTACATCAGCGGCTGCGGGGATGCCGGGGACTGGCTCCTCTTCGGGCAACGCCCGACGAGGAGCCTGTCCCCGACGTTTACGAGGAAGCAATGGGGCACGCCGCGGTGCGCGGCACCATCAGGCAAAAGGTAGGGGACAGGCCGCGCGGCGGACCGACCTGAAGGTGCCGGTCCCCGGCGAGATCAGGCGGCCCTGCGGCGCGGGCTCGCGGACTTCGACGCGGCAGGCTTGGCGGCGGCCTTCTTTGCCGCCGGTTTTGCGGCCGGTTTTGCAGCCGCCTTCTTCGCCACGGTTTTCGATGCCGCGGCCTTGGCCGGACTGCCCTTGGCCCTGGCGGTGGCCGTGCTCTTGCCGGCCGAACCCGTGGCACCGCTGCCCCGCGCACTGACGCTGCCGGCGCTGCCACGGGGTACCGGTCGGCGCGCTTTCGGCGGCGGCTCGTCGTCGTCCGACGCCTCGTCCTCCTCCGTTTGATCCTCTTCCTCGTCGTCGGCCTGCGCCGCCTTGCCCTTGCCGGGTTTCGCGCCCAGCGACTGCTTCAGCAGCGCCACCAGGTCGATGACGTTCGAACTTGGCGCTTCCTCGTCGCCGTCCTTCGACGGCATCGTGATCGTCTTCGTCTGCTTCGCCTTGATCTTCTTCTCGACCAGGGCGAGCACGTCATCCTTGTACGTGTCGTGGTACTGCTCCGGCGCCCATTCCTCGCTCATGCCTTCCACGAGCGACAACGCCATTTCCAGCTCCTTTTCCTTGATGCCGGTGGCCTTCGTGCCCTTGTCCGGCAGGTCCAGGCCTTCCGTGTCGCGGATCTCGTCCGCGTAGCGCAGCGTGTTCATGATGATGCCGTCTTCGGCGGCCACCAGCGCGCACAGGTGCTGCTTGGTGCGGATGACCACCGTGGCGATGGCGATCTTGCCGGCCCGGCGCAGCGTTTCGCGCAGCAGCGCGTAGACCTTGGCGCCGCCGCGGCCGGGCGCCAGGTAGTAGGGCGTCTCGTAGTAGGTCAGCGGGACGTCCTCGGCATCGACGAACGCCTGGATGTCGATCGTCTGCGTGGCCTTCACATTGGCCTGGCGCAGGTCCTCGTCCGACAGCACGACGTATTCGCCTGCCGCATACTCGTAGCCCTTGATGATGTGGTCCCACGTGACTTCCTTGTTGTTCGACTTGTTGTAGCGCTTGTAGCCGATGGGGGAGAAGTCGCGTTTGTCCAGCATCGTCAGATCGAGCTCGTTCTGCTTGATGGCCGAGTACAGCTCGACCGGGATGTGAACCAGCCCGAAACTGATGGCGCCTTTCCAGAGCGAGCGTGCCATGATGTGGTCTCCTTGCGGTCAAAGGGCGGCACATGGCCGCCCCGGGATTCAGCCCACGCTGCCGGTGATCGGCAGGATGATGCCGGTGATGTAGCTGGCGCAGCTTGGCGCGGCCAGGAACACGTACGCCGGCGACAGTTCTTCCGGCTGGGCCGGACGCTTCATGTCCGTGCTCTGGCCGAACTGCGCGATCTTCTCGGGCGTCTGGTCGGCCGGGTTCAGCGGCGTCCAGACGGGGCCCGGCGCGACCGCGTTGACGCGGATGCCTTTTTCCAGCACGTTCGACGCCAGCGACATCGTGAACGCATGGATGGCGCCTTTTGTCGACGAGTAGTCCAGCAGCTTCGACGAGCCCTGCAGGCCCGTCACGGAGCCCGTGTTGATGATCGACGACCCCTTCTTCAGGTGCGGCAGCACGGCCTTGGCCATGTGGAAGTAGCCGTAGATATTGGTCTTCATCGTCAGGTCGAAACGCTCTTCCGTCAGGTCTTCCAGCGAATCGGCGTGTTCCTGGAAGGCGGCGTTGTTGACGAGGATGTCGATCTTGCCGAAGGCCTGCAGCGTTTCTTCCACGGCGTGCTTGCAGAAGGCCACGTCGCGCACGTCGCCGGGGATCAGGATGCAGCGACGGCCTTCGGCCTCGATGCAGCGCTGCGTCTCGACGGCGTCTTCCTGCTCGTCGGCCAGGTAGACGAGGGCCACGTCCGCGCCTTCACGGGCGTACAGCACCGCCACGGCGCGGCCGATGCCCGAGTCGCCGCCGGTGACGATGGCGCTCATGCCTTCGAGCTTGCCGCTGCCCTTGTAGCCCGGCGCCATGAACTGCGGTTTCAGTTCCATCTCGGCTTCGATGCCGGGTTTTTCCAGATGCTGGCTGGGGAAGTCGCCGTCCGGGAAGTCATGCGTGCCCGTTTGCACGCCTTCCTTTTCCTGGCTGCCGCCGCCTTCCGACTTGCTGGCGTCGCGCGCATCCTGCTCCTGCTGGATTTCGCGCTGCAGGTTGCCGACATTGCCGGCCCCGTTGAGTGACTCGTTCTGACTGTTCTGCGAATTCGACATGCGTGTTCTCCTGGATTAGCGTGAGAAATAAGCCTGAGAAATGAGCTTGAGACATACAAGCGAACAGTATTGTCAATCGGACGTATTGGGACAGTGCGCTTGCGCACAGATGCGCGGTGACGGCGGGCCGCCGGGTGATGCGATCATTTGTTTGCCACGCACCACGTGCCATCCTTTTTCTCGACCAGATCGCCGCGCAGCCAGCGCCTCAGCTCGATCAAGGAAACGGCATGCGTTAAAAATGGTGTATCGCTGCCGTTGGCGCCGTTGTCGGCCCAACCGTCGATCCGCCCGCCGCGATTGCTGGCGTCGCCAAAAATGTAGCGAATCCTCGACCCGTCCTTTAAATGCAGATACACGGCATTGGTCAGATAGAATTTGCGCAGTTCGCCATTGTCGTGCAGATTCCGCCGCAGAATATCGACTGCCTCGACGATATTCCTGCTGTCGGTGGCCACGCTGCAGCCTGACGCCAGCAGAGCCGTCTCCGTCAGGGGCACCCTTCGATATATGCCCGGCGGAGACAGAATTACGGTAGCCCGTACCACGTCGGCGGCATCGGGAATCATTTTCGACATGTCCCTGCCTTCCGCACGTGCCGCAGCCGAGCTGAAAGCCTGCCCGATTACGGCGGCCAGAATAACTGCCAGTGCCGTTTTTTTGCGCTGCATGAATCTCCGATATGGCTGCTAGGGGACTTGAATGATAGCACTGGCCAACCGCCTGCAAACCCCGTCTCCGGCACATGAGCCTTTCAGGAAAATAGTGTATTTAGTTAAATACTATTGTTATTTTTGTACAATCTGGCAAACTCTCGGCATCTGCCAAAATATCACCTGGAGTTTGCAAGAATGTCGGAATCCGGTCCTGGCCGCATTGGCCTGTTCGTTCATCCGGAAGCCGCCCGGCGGGAATCGTTCCGCGCCGCCTGCGGCGAGAGTTTTGACAGGTTGACCCTGGTCGACACGGCGAGTGCCGCCGTCGAGCGCATGGCGCGCGGCGCCGTCGATCTGCTGGTCCTCGACCTGGCCGGCTGCCTGCCGGGCGACGCCGCGCAGCTGGCCGCACTGTCGATGCTGGTCCGCACCCGCAACGGCGCGCCCACACTGGTGATGTGCCCTTACGCGCATACGGCGTGGCTGCCGGAGCTGCTGGCGCACGGGCCGCTGCAGTACTCCATTCTCCCGTTGCCCGCGCCGCAGCTGCGCAGCGCCGTCGAAGCGCTGTTGCGTGCCGTGCCGGATGCGCAGGCGGCCGCCCGCCAGCAGTTGCTGGACAAGGAACGCGAGCTGCGCGACCTGCTCACGGTCCAGCGCAGCGTGCAGCGTGCCATGGTCCACATCGAGGATTGCGCGCGGCTGGCGGCCCAGGTCTGCGCCGCGCTGTGCAGCTTCCCCGGCGTGCGGCACACGGCGCTGCTGCGCCAGCGCGCGGGTAACGTGACGCTGCTGGCGCAGGAGAGCCGCAACCATCTCGATCTGGCCCGCCTGCTGGAGCGGGACGACGACCTGCTGGCGTCTCCCGTCGCCGATGTCTTCCCGCCGCTGCTGGCCGTGCGCTCGGGCGAGCCGGTGCTGCTGGATGCGCCGGAGAAGATGGGCGACCCGGCGCTGGCGCTCGCGCTGCATGAGCGGGGCGTGCGCATGGTGCTGGCGCTGCCGCTGCCGCTGCGGGGCGAGCAGGGCGGACCGGTGCTGGGTGCGATGTCGCTGATGTTCGACCGCGCGCCGCAGTTCTCGCGCGAGGCATTCGCCTGCTTCAACAGCCTGGCGCAATCGATCGGCAGCGGCCTGGCCATGAGCGAGCTGAAACAGCAGAACGAGGCGCTGGCAGCGCGGCTGGCGGAAATGGCGACCTACGATGCGTTGACCGGGGCGATCACCCGCCGCGCCGGCGAGGAGCTGCTGGGGGCCGAGATCCGCCGCGCGCGCCGCTACGGGATACCGCTGGCCGTCATCGCCCTTGGCATCGACAACTTCCGCTGCGTGAACGACGCCTATGGCTATCCGATCGGCGACGGCGCGCTGCGCGCGGTGGCGCAAACGATCCAGTCGCGCCTGCGCGCGTCCGACACGCTGGTGCGCATGCGTGGCGAGGAATTCCTGGTCGTTGCCACGCACACGGGCGCGGCGGAAGTGCGCCGGCTGGCCGAGAAGCTGCGCGAGGCGGTGGCCGGCGCGGAGCTGCCCGGCTGCGACCATGTGACGATCAGCCTGGGCGTCGCCCACGTCGCCGCCGACGAAGACGCCATCACCGTCATCGACCGTGTCGATACGGCGCTGCGCGGCGCCAAGCGGGCAGGCCGCAACTGCGTCGAAGTGGCCGGCTGATAACCGCGTGCGCGCCGGCGATATCGCTATCGATGTCGGCTGCGGCCGGCGCATATAGTAATCAGAAAATCGAGCAGCGGCGGCGCTGACCCGGCGCTAAGATGGTCCTTCCCACACCATCGAAAGAGCGCATGAAGCACACTACGAACGTCACGGCCGCGCTGCTGGCGCTGGCCGCCGCCCACGCCGGTGCCGCCACGTACTATGTGGCGCCGAACGGCAGCGACGGCGCGGCCGGCACCCAGGCCGCGCCATGGAAGACCTTCGCAAAGGCGCAGGACGTCGCCACGCCGGGCGACACGGTCTATTTTCGCAGCGGTACCTACAGCTACACGAAGGGCCTGAACGCCTGCGCCGGCACGACGGACGTCGTCAACGCCATCACCCTGAACAAGAGCGGCAGCGAGGGCAGGCCGATCCGCTACTGGGCCTATCCCGGCGAAAAGCCCGTGTTCGACTTCGCGCCGATGAAGGACAACTGCCGCGTCAAGGCATTCAACGTCACCGCCAGCTGGCTGCACCTGAAGGGGCTGGAAATCAAGGGGGCGCCGCAGCAGCCCGGCAACCTGCAGAACAACGAGTCGTGGGGCATCTGGATCAAGGGCAGCCGCAACGTGTTCGAAGCGCTCGACACGCACCACCACATGGGACCGGGCCTGTTCCTCGCGGACGGCAACAACAACCTGATCCTGAACGTGGACTCGCACCACAACTACGACCCGTACAGCAAGTCGGGCGCGGGCCAGAACGCGGACGGCTTCGGCGCCCACATCAAGGCCAACCAGCCGGGCAACGTGTTCCGTGGCTGCCGCGCCTGGGCCAATACGGACGACGGCTTCGACCTGATCAACGCGTATTCGCCCGTCGTCATCGAGCAGTCGTGGGCCTGGCTGCACGGCTACCTGCCCGGCACGACGACGCCGATCGCGGCCGGCAACGGCAACGGCTTCAAGATCGGCGGCTACTCCAATACATGGGTGGCCAATGCGCCCGTGCACGTGGTGCGCTTCTCCGTCGCCCTGCGCAACAAGGCGAACGGTTTCTACGCCAACCACCATCCCGTCGCCAGCCAGTTCGACAACAACACGGCCGCAAACAATGGTGTCGGCTTCAACCTGTTGGGCATCGCGGCCGATGGCAGTCCCGCCAACCTGGGCGTGGCCCGTAACAATATCGCCTACGGCGGCACGGCCACGGCCAACGCGGACGGCACCGGCACGTCGCACAACAGCTGGGAGCGACGCACGGCGCCCACCACCGCCGATTTCCAGAGCGTGGCGACGACGGGCTGGGACGCACCGCGCCGCGCCGACGGCAGCCTGCCTGTCCTGCCGCATTTCCGCCTCGCGGCCGGCAGCGCACTGGTGGATGCCGGCATCGATGTCGGCTTGCCGCACACCGGGAGGGCACCGGATCTGGGCGCTTTCGAGGGGACGGCGCGCGTGGCCCTGGTGCAGGACGTCAGCGCCGCCGTGACCATCGTGCGCTCCGGTCTGGCACTGGACCGGGCCACGCAGAAGCAGGTCGGCACGGTCACCATCACCAACACCAGCGGGCGTGCCATCGACGGCACGCTGCTGCTGCGGCTGGACTACCTGAGCGAAGGCGTGGTGCTGGACAACGCCATTGGCAGCGAGGGCGGCTCGCCCACGCTGGCGCTGCCGGTGACAGCGCTGTCGCCCGGCGCGACGGCCACCCTGACCACCACGTTCGTCAATCCGGAACGGACCGGCATCGGCTACATGCCGACCCTGATCGCGGTGGCGGGAGGTGCGCGATGATGCGCCGGCGCAGCTGGCTGGCAATGCTGGTGCTGTGGTGCGGCGTGCCGCCAATGCCTTTGCCGGTCCCATCTACCGCGTAATCGTCGAGGCGCCAACGCTGGCAGGGCGGTTACCTGGACTTTCTGTTCCTGGGATTGCAGGACGCGCCGCTCAGCGCACCTTGCGGCGCAGGAGCACGAGCGGCAGTCCGGCCAGCAGCAGGCCCCAGGTTGCCGGTTCCGGTACCGAGGAAATCACCTGCGCGGAAGTGACTACACCCCGCAGGTAGACCGACGGGGCCGACGGATTGCCGGTGTTGTAGTAATATTCCGCCGGCATGCCACCCACCGGGCCGAACACCTGCCCCGCCCTTGGCAAGGCGGTGAATGGGGTGCTGCCGATGAGGACGTCGAACGCGCCAATCTGGTAGGCACTCGGCCTTGAACCGGCGTTGCCGCCGGAGATGGTGTAGGTGGCGAAATAGGTGCCGTTGCCCGCGACCCATGTCGATACCCACAGATATTGCTGGCTCTCGTTTTCCAGCACGATCGCCGTCGGGCTGTTCTGGAACTTGACGGAGTAGCCGAATTTTCCTTGCAACGCGTAGGTACCCAGTTCCGGTGTGCCGGAGATCAGTTCGAGCGGCTGGCTGGTGTCGTATGTGACGCGGGTCGTGACGCGGTCCGCGTAGGCGACATCGAATCCCATCAGGTTGGTACTGTCCACCCAGGCTGTTTCGCCCCAGGCATTGTCGACGCCGATGTAATGAACGTCGTATGTGTACTCGATGGTTACCTGCTCTGCCAGGGCTGCCCCAGGCACCAGGGCAGCCAGTGCGATTGCCGCCAAATATGCTTTCATCCGTTTTCCCCTTTGGTATTCGTCGCCGTATCCCTTGATACGGCCGTGCAGCGGCCAGTGTACCTTGCTGAAGTGGCAACAAATCTAACGAATTATCACGGATGCGGCAGATCGGGCGCCGCGCAGCGGCGCCGGCCCAAACAACGGACCCGCCCATTGCTTCGCAGGGCGGGACAGTGGGCGATGCCGGGCCCGCGCCGCGCCCACCTGCGATCTCGGCCGTGGTAGGCTTCTGCCTTTGACAGAGTAACGGAACTGCAATGCTGCTTTGGCTGAGGCGCTACCGCCGTGCCGCGCTGCCCGGTGATATCGGCGCCGGCATCGTCGTGGCGATGATGATGATCCCGCAGGGGATGGCGTATGCGCTGGTGGCGGGGCTGCCGCCTGTTGCCGGGCTGTATGCCAGCATCCTCCCGCCGCTGGTCTACGCGCTGTTCGGCAGCAGCATGACGCAGTCGGTCGGGCCGATGGCGATCGTCTCGCTGATGACCGCGGCCGCCATCGGCCCGCTGGCCCCTGCCGGCACGGCGCTGCACGGCGTGCTGGCCGCGCAGCTGGCGCTTGTCGCCGGCGCCGTGCTGCTGCTGTGCGGCCTGCTGCGCCTGGGTTTTCTCGCCAGTTTCTTCTCGCGCCCCGTCATGAGCGGCTTCACGGTCGGCTCGTCGCTCGTTATCGCCTGGGGCCAGGTCAAGCCTTTGCTGGGCGCCGCGCCGCCGCACGTGCAGCTGCCCAGCGCCGTCCTGGGCCTTGGCTCGCTGGCGCTGCTGGTGCTGGCGCGCGCTTATCTGGCGCCGCTGCTGGCGCGGTGCGGGCTGACGAAAAGCGCCGCCGACGTGGCGGCCAAGCTGGCGCCGATGGTGATCGTCCTGGCATCGATCGGGCTGGTGTCCGCATTGAACCTGCCGGCACACGGCGTGGCCGTGACGGGGCCCGTTCCGGCCGGGCTGCCGGGACTCAACCTGGCCACGTCAAACCAGCACTGGCACGCGCTGCTGCAACCGGGCCTGCTGATCGGCTTCATCGTCTTCCTGATCAGCATGTCCGCTGCGCAGACGCTGGCGCAGAAGCGGGGCGAAAAGCTGGTGAGCAACCGTGAGCTGGTGGGGCTGGGCGCTGCCAATATCGCCAGCATGGCTTCCGGCGGCTTTCCCGTCACGGGCAGCCTGTCGCGCTCCGCCGTCAATTTCGCCGCCGGCGCCAACACGCCGCTGGCCAGCGTCATCTCCGCCGTGCTGCTGGCCGCCGCGCTGGTGCTGCCCACGGGCTGGCTGGCGCTGCTGCCGCTGCCGACACTTGCGGCCACGATCATCGTCGCCGTCCTCGGCATGCTGCAGCTGGATACCTTGCGCACCGCGTGGCATTACGACCGCGGCGACGCGCTGGCGTGGCTCGTCACGTGCATCGGCGTGCTGGCGCTGGGGGTGGAGGCGGGCGTCATCGTCGGTGTCGTGCTGTCGATGGGGACCCTGATCTGGCGCGCCAGCCGCCCGCATATCGCCGTGCTGGGGCGCATTGCCGGCACGGAGCACTTCCGCAACGTCGACCGCTACGCCGCCACCACCTGCGCGACGGTGCTGATCCTGCGCGTGGACGCCAATCTGTTCTTCGGCAACGTCGACGCCGTCAACGAACGGATCGAGGACGAATTGCGCGCGCATCCTTCCACACGCCACCTGGTGCTGGCCATGTCGGCCGTCAGCTCGATCGACACGACGGCGCTGTTCGCACTGCAGGAGCTCAATGCCAGCCTGCGGGCGCGCGGCATGGGGCTGCACCTGGCCGAAGTGAAGGGCCCCGTGATGGACCGGCTGCGCGCCAGCAGCCTGCCCGATGCGCTGCATGGCCGCATCTTCCTCAGCACGGCGATCGCCAGCGATTTTCTCAACAACCGCGACAACGACAAGGAACCCCGATGAAAGAGATGAGCGCGGCCGTGCTGGCCGCCTGCCTGCTGCTGGGCGCCAACGCAGGCGCCGCACCGAAATCCGCGGACGACGGTTTCCGCGCGATCTACACGCAGGAATGGAAGTGGCGCCTGTCGCAGCGGCTGGAGGACGCGGAGGACGACACCAGCGGCATCCGCGCCACGCTGCCGAAGATCGACCCGGCCACGCAGCTGGCGCGCCAGCGCTACTGGGAAGAGACGCTGCGCCGGCTCGACGCGGTCGAGGAAAAGCGGCTGTCGGCGCCGGAGCGCATCAACTACGCCGTGTATCGTGCGCAGATTGCCGCGCTGCTGGACAACCAGCGCTTCCGCGAATATGAAAAACCGCTGAATGCCGACTCGGCGTTCTGGTCGAACCTGACGTACGAAGCGCGCAAGACGTTCCGCACCGCGGCCGAATACCGTGCCTACGTGGCCCAGCTGAACGACGTGCCACGCTACTTCAACGACGAGATGGCGAACATGCGCGCCGGCCTGGCGCGCGGCTTCACGCCGCCGAAGGTGACCTTGCAGGGCCGCGACGGCTCGCTGGTCGCCGTGGCCGATGCGAAGCCCGAGGAGACTGCGTTCTTCAAGCCCTTCAAGGAGATGCCGGCAACGATCCCCGCGGCCGAACAGGCTTCCCTGCGCGAGGCGGCGCTGACCGCAATCCGTACGGCCGTGATCCCGGCCCACGCGGCGCTGCTCAAATTCATGCGCGAGGAATACGTGCCGCGTGCCACGGAAAACCTGGCGGCGGAACGCCTGCCGGACGGTAAAGCTTACTACCAGTCGAAGATCGTCGAATTCACGACCACGAACCTGACGGCCGACGAGATCCACAACATCGGCCTGGCGGAGATGGCCAAGATCCGCGCCGAAATGGCGCAAGTGATGAAGGACGTGAAATTCGACGGCGACCTGCCGGCGTTCCTGCACTTCCTGCGCACCGACCCGCGCTTCTACGCCAAGACGCCGGAAGAACTGCTGATGCGCGCGGCCTGGATCGCCAAGAAGTTCGACGGCAAGGCGGAGCAGTATTTCGGCCGCCTGCCGCGCAGCCGCTTTGCCGTCATTCCCGTGCCGCCGGAGCAGGCGCCGTACTACACGTCCGGGCGCGGCGGCCCCGGCGTCTATCTCGTCAACACGTACAACCTGCCGGCGCGCGCGCTGTACAGCCTGCCCGCGCTGACGTTGCACGAATCCGCGCCGGGCCACGCGTTCCAGATGCCGGTGGCGCTGGAGCAGCAGGGCCGTCCGGCCTTCCGCAACGCCTACATCTCCGCCTACGGCGAAGGCTGGGCGCTGTACTCGGAGCGCCTCGGCACCGAGATGGGCATCTACGAGACGCCGTACGAAGTGTTCGGCATGCTCAGTTACCAGGCGTGGCGCGCGTCCCGGCTGGTCGTCGATACGGGCATCCATGCCAAGGGCTGGACCCGCGAGCAGGCGCAGCGCTACCTGATGGACAATACGGCGCTGTCGCGCCACGAGGTCGAGACGGAAGTGGACCGCTATATATCCTGGCCGGGCCAGGCGCTGTCGTACTACCTGGGCGAGATGGCGATCGTCGACGCGCGCCGTCAGGCCGAGGCGGCGCTGGGCGCGAAGTTCGACATCCGCGCCTTCCACGACACGGTGCTGGAACTGGGCTCGGTGCCGCTGCCCGTGCTGAAGGCGCGTATCGAGCGGTTCATTGCGGAAGGCGGCACGGGGCCGTATTCATAGTTGAGTAACTGCAACATGCGGGCAGGAAACGCCTTCTACAGTGGCATTTTTCACTGTGAAGGAGGTCAAGATGACGGTCATCTTCCGCACTGCCGCGCTGGCGGCACTGCTTGCAAGCGGTGCCGCATACGCCGACGTTGTCTACAAATTCAAGGACGTGCCGCGCACCGGCAGCCACGTCGCCCGCAACGTGGCATTCTCGCCGGTGCCGTTCGACAAGCGCTACGCCGACCTCAGCGCCGCCCAGCGCGAAGTCGTGCGCGGTGCCTACGAACACCTGGGCGACAACGACGAACCGCCGTACCCGGCGTATGGCCTGAATCCCATCTTCCGCCTGCTGGCCAGGCTGGACCAGTCGGTCCTCAAGGCCGGGCCGCTGCGCGCGACCGTCATGGTGGGGGTGGACGGCAGGCCGGTCTCCGTGCGCGTGCTGGATGCGCCCAACGATTTTCTCACCGGCTTTGTCGGCAACGCGCTGATGCTGCAGGAGTACAAGCCGGCGGTCTGCGCGGGCCAGCCATGCGGCCAGGAGTTCCTGCTGCTGGCAACTCTGACAGACGAGTAGCGTCCGTGTGCGTCGGAGCGCTGTCGGGGTTATCATAGCGCTCTGACAACCCGGAGTTTCACCCATGCCTCTTTATCAGATCTGGTACAACGACGCCGACCAGCCATTGGTCGTCAACCCGCCTTACCGCCTGCGCGACGTCGAAATCGTCGGCGAGGTGCTGCGCCACGAACACCGCGCCAACCGCCAGAGCGCCGACCCGAGCGGCCTGACGGTGCGCGAGCTGCTGCGCATTAACGGCCTGCGCAATGTGCGCTACACGATGGACGAAAGCGAGCCGGTCAGCCTGACGGGCTGATCCCGCTGTCCGGCAGCTGTCCCTGCACAGTTCCCGGGCGCCGATCGAACAAACCATCCCGGGTGCACCGCTCTGGTGCACCCGCGCGCCAATGGGCCGCCCGCGGCCCTCCAATTGTTGGCATGCTCCTTGCTGGACTGGTACTGTCGCCATCCATCCAGCCCCCCATGCCCGATTGCCATGTCATTCCCAGTTCCACTTGTGCCGGCGGCTGGCATGCCCGCCTGCGGCTGGGTTTTCGCCGCGACGGCGCGTGCACCCGGCTGGCCGAACGTGAACACGCGGGGCCGCTGCGCGTGCAGAAGGCGCTGTATCCGGAAGATCCGGCCATCTGCCACGCCATCGTCGTGCATCCGCCTGGCGGCGTCGTCGGCGGGGACCGGCTCGACATCGCCGTGCAGGCCGGCGCCGGCGCGCACGCATTCCTGACGACGCCCGGCGCGGCCAAATGGTACCGCGCCAACGGCAACGTATCGCAACAGGCGGTGGCGCTCCGCGTGGCCGCCGGCGGTTCGCTCGAATGGCTGCCGCAGGAGACGATCTTCTTCGACGATGCGCACGTCGCGCTCGAGCACCACGTCGACCTGGCGCCCGACGCGGCCTACCTCGGTTGCGAAATCCTGTGCTTCGGCCGCCGCGCCTGTGGCGAGACGTTTGCCAGCGGCCGCATTGCCCAGCGCACGTCGATCCGGCGGGGCGGCCGGTTGCTGTGGTGGGAGCAGGGCGTGCTGACACCGGCGCGGCTGCAGGGCCCGATGGGCATGGCGGGGCGCAGCGTCTGCGCCACCCTGCTTGCGTGCGGCCCGCAACTGCCGGCCGGGATCCTGCATGCGGTGCGCGCCCTGGCCGACGTGCCGCACTTCGGCGTCACGCAGATGAAGCACGTGTTCGCGGTGCGCTGGCTCGGCGACGACAGCGAAGCGGCGCGCGACATCATGCTGGCAGCGTGGCGCCTGCTGCGGCCGGCGCTGCTGGATCGTCCCCCGTTCGACCCGCGCAGCTGGCGCACCTGACAAGCGAAAGAACCGCCATGGACCTGACTCCCCGCGAAAAAGACAAGCTGCTGATCTTCACCGCCGGCCTGCTGGCCGAACGGCGCCTGGCGCGCGGCCTGAAGCTGAACCACCCGGAAAGCGTGGCGCTGATCAGCGCTGCATTGCTCGAGGGCGCGCGCGACGGCAAGAGCGTGGCGCAACTGATGTCGGACGGGACGCAGATCCTGACCCGCGACCAGGTGATGGAAGGCGTGCCGGAAATGATCCCGGACATCCAGGTCGAAGCCACTTTCCCGGACGGCAGCAAGCTCGTGACCGTCCACAACCCCATCGTGTGAGCGCACCATGATCCCCGGCGAATATGAATTGCAGGCGGGCGAGATCGCCCTGAACGCTGGCCGCGAGACGGTCACCGTCGTCGTTGCCAACCAGGGCGACCGGCCCATCCAGGTCGGCTCCCACTACCACTTCTTCGAAGTGAACAATGCACTGTCGTTCGAACGATGGAAGGCTTACGGCCGGCGCCTGAACATCGCCGCCGGCACCGCCGTGCGCTTCGAGCCGGGCCAGCAGCGCACCGTGGAACTGGTGGCGCTGGAAGGCGACCGGGAGGTGTACGGCTTTTCCGGCAAGGTGATGGGCAAGCTGAAGGACCAGCCTTGAGCACCGTCTCACGGCGCGCGTATGCCGAGATGTACGGTCCCACCACGGGAGACCGCATCCGGCTGGCCGATACGGCACTCTTCATCGAGATCGAGCACGATTACGCCATCTACGGCGAAGAGGTGAAGTTCGGCGGCGGCAAGGTGATCCGCGACGGCATGGGCCAGTCGCAACGGCCGCACGCGCAGGTGATGGACACCGTCATCACGAATGCCGTCATCGTCGACCATTGGGGCATCGTCAAGGCCGATATCGGCCTGAAGGACGGCCGCATCGCGGCGATCGGCAAGGCGGGCAATCCCGACATCCAGCCCGGCGTGACGATGGCGATCGGCGCCGCCACGGAAATCATCGCGGGCGAGGGCATGATCGTCACCGCCGGCGGCGTGGACAGCCATATCCACTTCATCTGTCCGCAGCAGATCGAGGAGGCGTTGACGAGTGGCGTGACAACGATGATCGGCGGCGGCACCGGCCCGGCGACCGGAACGGCGGCAACCACCTGCACGCCCGGACCGTGGCACCTGCACGCGATGCTGCGCGCGGCCGACGCGTTCCCGATGAACCTGGGCTTCCTGGGCAAGGGCAATGTCAGCCTGCCGCTGCCGCTCGAGGAGCAGATCCGCGCCGGCGCCATCGGCCTGAAACTGCACGAGGACTGGGGCAGCACGCCGGCCGCCATCGACAACTGCCTGAGCGTGGCGGAACGCTTCGACATCCAGGTCGCGCTGCACAGCGACACGCTCAATGAAGGCGGCTTCCTGCAGGACACGCTGGCCGCCTTCCGCGACCGCACCATCCACACCTTCCACACGGAAGGCGCCGGCGGCGGCCATGCGCCCGACATCATCGCCGCCGTGGGCCAGGCCAACGTCCTGCCGTCGTCCACCAATCCGACGCGGCCGTTCACCGTGAACACGCTCGACGAGCACCTGGACATGCTGATGGTGTGCCACCACCTCGATCCGGCGATCGCCGAGGACGTGGCATTCGCGGAGTCGCGCATCCGCCGCGAGACCATCGCCGCCGAGGACATCCTGCACGACCTGGGCGCCATCTCGATGATGTCGTCGGACTCGCAGGCGATGGGCCGCGTGGGCGAGGTGATCCTGCGCACGTGGCAGACGGCGCACAAGATGAAGGTGCAGCGCGGCGCGCTGCCGGAAGACGGCGCGGGCAACGACAACTTCCGCGTCAAGCGCTATATCGCCAAGTACACGATCAACCCCGCGATCACGCATGGCGTGGCGCATGCCGTCGGCTCGCTCGAAGTGGGCAAGATCGCCGACATCGTGCTGTGGAAGCCGGCCTTCTTCGGCGTCAAGCCGTCGCTGATCCTGAAGGGCGGCATGATCGCGGCGGCGCAGATGGGCGACCCGAACGCGTCGATTCCGACGCCGCAGCCGGTGCATTGCCGGCCCATGTTCGGCGCGTTCGGCGGCGGCCTGAGGACGTCGTTCACGTTTGTCTCGCAGGCCGCGTTCGACGCCGGCATCGGCGAATCGCTGCAACTGACGAAAACGTTGATCCCCGTGCGCGGCATGCGCCACCTGCGCAAGCACCACATGATCCATAACGGCGCCACGCCGGTCATGGAAGTGGACCCGGAAACGTACGAGGTGCGCGCCGACGGCCGGCTGCTGACCTGCGAACCCGCGCTCGTGCTGCCGATGGCGCAGCGCTATTTCCTCTTTTGATGCGTCTTTTTTGATGCGCCTGTTCTGATGGAGACACGATGCTGATACTGCATACGAAAATCGCCGGACCCGCCCCCGTGGACGGCCGCCTGGTGCTGCCGTACGAGCTGCGCGAGAAATGCCGGCTGCGCGCGCGGCTGGATACGGGCGAGGAGGTCGCCATCTTCACGGTGCGCGGCACGGTGCTGCGCGGCGGCGACCTGCTCAGGGGCGACGACGGCCGCGTGGTGCGCATCGAGGCGGCGCCCGAAGCCACGTACAAGGTGACGTGCGTCGACGCCCAGGCCTTGCTGCGCTGCGCCTTCCACCTGGGGAACCGGCACACGCAGGCGCAGGTGGGCGAGGGATTCCTGCGCATCCGCGCCGATGCCGTGCTGCGCGACATGCTCACGGGCCTCGGTGCCACCGTCACCGAGCAGCCGGCCGCCTTCGAGCCCGAGTCGGGGGCGTACGGCGGCGGCCATCATCATGAGCACGGACCCCTGGCGCCCGTGCCGCTGCGCCAGCGCATCCACCGGCCCGGCGACCCGGCATGATCGCGGCCGCGCACCTGCTGCACCTGCTGCAGCTGGCCAGCCCGTCGCTGCCGATCGGCGCCTACAGTTATTCGCAGGGACTGGAGGCGGCCCTGGCCGAGGGGCTGGTGACGGATGCCGACAGCGCGCGCCGCTGGATCGTGGGACAGCTGCACGACGTGGTCGCGTTGTGGGAAGCGCCGCTGACGTGGCGGTTGATGGCCGCCTTCACGGCGCGCGATGCGTTGCTGGTCGCGGAACTCTCGGAAAAGTTCCTGGCGTCGCGCGACACGGCGGAACTGCGCGCCGAGACGGTGCAGATGGGGTTCTCGCTGGCCCGGCTGATCGGCGAGCTGGGCATCGCCGACGAGGGCGCGCTGGCCATGCTGCAGGCGCACGGCGAAGTGCCGTTGCCGACGGCATATGCCTGCGCCGTTGCCGCGCTGGCCATCCCGCACGAGGAAGCGCTGCTGGCGCTGCTGTTCGCGTGGGCGGAAAACCAGGTGCTCGTCTGCGTCAAGTCCGTGCCGCTGGGGCAGGTGGCGGGGCAGAAATTGCTGCTGTCGCTCGGGCCGGCGCTGGAGGCGGCGGCGCTGTGCGCGCAGTCGCTCGCTGAACACGAGCTGTCGAACTGGTCGCCCGGACTGTCGCTGCTATCGATGCGGCACGAGGTGCAGTATTCGCGTCTTTACAGATCATAACGAAGCCAGGAGAACCCATGCAGACAACATCCAACCCCCTGCGGGTCGGTATCGGCGGGCCGGTCGGCTCGGGCAAGACGGCGCTGTGCGAGATGCTGTGCAAGGGCATGCGCGAGCGTTACGACATGGCCGTCATCACCAACGACATCTACACGCGCGAAGACATGGAGATCCTGCTGCGCGCCGGTGCGCTGCCGGCCGCGCGGCTGATGGGCGTGGAAACGGGCGGCTGCCCGCACACGGCGATCCGCGAGGACGCTTCGATCAACCTGGAAGCCATCGCACGGATGCAGGCCGACTTCCCCGACCTGGACCTGATCCTGGTGGAGTCGGGCGGCGACAACCTGGCCGCCACGTTCAGCCCGGAGCTGTCGGACCTGACGATCTACGTCATCGACGTGGCGGGCGGCGAAAAAATCCCGCGCAAGGGCGGTCCCGGCATCACGCGCTCGGATCTTCTCATCATCAACAAGACGGACCTGGCGCCGCACGTGGGCGCCGACCTGGACGTGATGGCACGCGATGCGCGCCGCATGCGCGGCGAGCGCCCGTTCGTGTTCACCAACCTGCGCAGCGGCGCCGGCGTCGCCGAGGTCATCGACTTCATTCGGGTGCAGGGACTGATGGAGGAAAGCGCATGAACCGGACAACCGTCGTCACGGCGCTGCTGCTGGCGAGCGCGCCCGCTTTTGCCCATCCGGGCCACGTGGAACACGCCGGCTTCGTCGCGGGCCTGGCGCACCCGTTTGGCGGCATCGATCATCTGCTGGCATTGCTGGCCGTGGGCATCTGGAGTGCGCGGCAACGCTCGTCCACGCTGCCGGCGGTGTTCCTGGCGATGATGGGCGCCGGCGCACTGGCCGGCACCGTCGGCGTGCGGCTGCCCGCGCTGGAAGGCGGTATCGCGCTGACGGTGCTGCTGGCAGGCCTTTTGGCTGCCGGCACGGTGCGTCTGCCGGCGCTGATGGCAGGCACGATCGCCGGCGCGTTCGCACTGTGGCACGGCAACGCACATGGCCTGGAAATCGCCGGCTGGGCGGGTGCCGCCGGCTTCCTGCTGGCCAGCGCGGCGCTGCTGGCCGCCGGCGGCGCCGAAGCCGCCGAACGCAAGGAAGCGCAGCAGGTCGTGCGCGCCGGCAGCCAGACACCCAGCGCCGGGCCGGACGCGTACTTTACCG
>Ga0265798_10005156_pt1 | contig 17699 bp, 14 predicted proteins | sample P3T30metagenome_FD_192430 | JGI IMG/M metagenome (GOLD analysis project Ga0265798, IMG submission 192430) | Plant litter microbial communities from East Loma Ridge, Irvine, California - P3 T30 | ecosystem: Environmental > Terrestrial > Plant litter > Unclassified | place: USA: California... | reverse complement strand
GGAAGTGCGTGATCAGGGTTTCGATGTGCTGCAGGGTGCGCTCTTTGGGCGGCGGCGTGGTCAGCGGGTGATCCGCCTTGTACGGGCCGGCCGGCATGTTGCGCATGCACTGGTCGATGATCTTGATGCTCTGGCGCATTTCTTCCACGCGCACCATGCAACGGTCGTAGGCATCACCATGGACTGCCAGCGGGACTTCGAACTCGAAGTTCTCGTAGCCCGAATAAGGACGAGCCTTGCGCAGGTCGAAGTCCAGGCCGGTGGCACGCAGGCTTGGGCCGGTAACGCCCCAGTCCAGGGCTTCTTTGGTGTTGTAGGCAGCGACGCCAACGGTACGGCCCTTGAGGATGCTGTTCTGCAGTGCAGCCTTGGTGTATTCGTCGAGGCGCTTTGGCAGCCAGTCCACGAAGTCCTTGACCAGTTTTTCCCAGCCGCGTGGCAGGTCGTGTGCAACACCGCCGATGCGATACCAGGCCGGGTGCAGACGGAAACCGGTGATAGCTTCGATCACCGTGTACGCCTTCTGGCGGTCGGTGAAGGTGAAGAACACCGGGGTCATCGCGCCCACGTCCTGGATGTAGGTACCCAGGAACAGCAAGTGGCTGGTGATGCGGAAGAACTCGGCCATCATGATACGAATAACGTTGACGCGATCTGGCACGGTGATCCCGGCCAGTTTCTCGACCGAAAGCACGTACGGCAGGTTGTTCATCACCCCGCCGAGGTAGTCGATGCGGTCGGTGTAAGGGATGTAGCTGTGCCACGACTGGCGTTCGCCCATCTTCTCGGCACCACGGTGGTGGTAGCCGATGTCCGGGACGCAGTCGACGATTTCTTCGCCGTCCAGCTGCAGGATGATACGGAACGCACCGTGGGCCGAAGGGTGGTTCGGGCCCAGGTTGAGGAACATGTAGTCCTCGTTCTTGCCGGAACGCTTCATGCCCCAGGCTTCCGGATTGAAGCGCGCGGCTTCTTCTTCCAGTTGCTGTTTGGCGAGCGTAAGGCTGTAGGGATCGAATTCGGTCGCGCGCGCGGGGAAATCCTTGCGCAGCGGGTGACCTTCCCAGGTCGGCGGCATCATGATGCGGGTCAGGTGCGGGTGGCCCGGGAAATCAATCCCGAACATGTCCCACACTTCACGCTCGTACCAGTTGGCGTTTGGCCAGATACCGGTGACGGTCGGCACGCTCAGGTCGCCTTCCGACAGCGCTACCTTGAGCATGACGTCGCTGTTACGTTCTATCGACATCAGGTGATAGAACACAGTGAAGTCGGCGCCCGGCAGTCCGCGGCGGTGAGTGCGCAGGCGCTCGTCCACGCCATGCAGGTCGTAGAGCATGGAATAGGGCTTGGACACCTGACGCAGGAACGTCAGGATTTCCACCAGTCGGGCGCGCTCGACCCACAGCACAGGCATGCCAGTGCGGGTCGTCTGGGCCGTGAAGGCCTCGGCGCCAAAACGGTTGTTCAGTTCAACGACGACGTCTTGGTCGTCAGCCTTGTAAGGCGGGATGTACAGAGCGTTGTCTGCAGTCATAGGTCTCAATCACTTCGGTCAACGTACAGAATCAACCCCGGTTCCTGTCTTTTTTATAAGAAGAACGGGCTGGATCAGACTTCGTCGGGGCTGCGCAGGTTGGTGACCTGAATACGCTGTTCGCGGCGCTGTTCCTTTTGCGACGGCATGTCGGCGCGATAGACGCCTTGATCACCGACGACCCAGGAAAGTGGGCGACGCTCCTGGCCGATGGATTCCTGTAGCAGCATAAGGCCTTGCAGGAATGCTTCGGGGCGGGGCGGGCAGCCGGGCACGTAGACATCCACGGGGAGGAACTTGTCCACACCTTGAACCACGGAATAGATGTCGTACATGCCACCGGAGTTGGCACAGGCGCCCATGGAAATGACCCACTTCGGTTCAAGCATCTGTTCGTACAGACGCTGAATGATGGGTGCCATCTTCAGGAAAGGCGTACCGGCGATTACCATGAAATCCGCCTGACGTGGCGAAGCCCGGATAACCTCGGCGCCAAAGCGCGCGATGTCGTGAGGAGCCGTGAAGGCGGTGGTCATTTCCACGTAGCAGCACGACAGGCCGAAGTTGTAAGGCCACAGGGAGTTTTTCCGCCCCCAGTTGACCGCACCGTTCAGCACGTCTTCAAGCTTGCCCATGAAAATGTTTTTGTGGACTTGATCTTCTAACGGATCGGAAACGGTTTCCCGTTTGCCGATGGGGTACTGCTCGTTAGGAGCGTCCGGGTCGATCCTTGTAAGGTTGTATTGCATCGCCAAAGCCTCATTGTTTCAGCTTCGCTTGCCGGTTACGGCGACCTTCAGGAGCCCAATCAAGTGCTCCAACCCGCCATAGGTAGACAAGACCTGCCAACAGAATTGCTATGAAAACGAGAGCTTCGACGAATCCGGTCCAGCCGCTTTCGCGGACGGACACAGACCAGGCAAAGAGAAAAAGGGCTTCAATATCAAAGATCACGAAAAGCATCGCGACCAGATAGAATTTTGCGGAAAGACGCAGACGCGCGCTGCCGGTAGGCAACATGCCGGATTCGAAAGGTTCGTTCTTGCTGCGGCCCCACGCCTTGCTTCCGAGCAGGCTGGAGAGACCGAGCATGAAGGCGCAAAGGCCGACAACACCCAAAAGGAAAATGGCGAAGCCCCAGTTGTGGGCAATCAATCCTGTCGATTCGGGCATGCTGGCAGTCCTTGTTAGAGAGCAAAGGTCTCTGTGCTTGATAAAGAGTCGAGGCAGTGACGAAATGTCGCAGAGCAGTCAACGCGATGATTTTATGTGCAAACAGTTGGCAAGTAAATTTTCTACATCAAATTTATTCAACGAATCAATCGGCTATAAGCCCTTTGAAAGGCTGTAGGGCCTGCCAGGCGGGCGTTACAGGGCTTTTCATCCATTATGTATCAATCGGTCGAAAATGAATGAAACGCAATTTGAATGATAATTGATATCATTTGAGGGGCGCTGTAAGTTCTGCTTGCCATAGTTACGCCATGAGTTGATTAAAAGCCTGCAGATTTATCGCATTACGTGCAGCGGCTTACATTGTCCCGGATCAATACCGCGCATCGATACCCCGGAATAAAAAAACCGCCCCTTGGGGCGGTTTTTTTATCGAGCGCGTTGCCGGGTGGATCAGTGGAACTGTTCTTCTTCAGTCGAGCCGGTCAGGGCGGTGACCGATGACACGCCGCCCTGGATCACGGTAGTCATGTCGTCGAAGTAGCCGGTGCCCACTTCCTGCTGGTGGGCCACGAAGGTGTAGCCCTTGGCGGCGTCAGCGAACTCCTGCTCCTGCAGTTTTACGTAGGCGGTCATGTCGTTGCGGGCGTAGTCATGCGCCAGGTTGAACATGCTGTGCCACATATTGTGGATACCCGCCAGCGTGATGAACTGGTGCTTGTAGCCCATTGCCGACAGCTCGCGCTGGAATTTCGCGATGGTCGCGTCGTCCAGGTTCTTCTTCCAGTTGAAAGAAGGTGAGCAGTTGTAGGACAGCAACTGGTCCGGGTATTCCTTCTTGATCGCCTCGGCGAAGCGACGTGCTTCGTCCAGATCCGGTTTGGCAGTCTCGCACCAGATCAGATCGGCGTATGGCGCGTAGGCCAGGCCGCGTGAGATCGCCTGATCCAGGCCGGCACGTACCTTGTAGAAACCTTCCGGCGTGCGCTGGCCGGTCACGAACTGCTTGTCGTAAGGGTCGCAGTCCGAGGTCAGCAGGTCTGCCGCGTTGGCATCCGTACGGGCCAGAATAATGGTCGGCACACCTGCGACGTCAGCAGCCAGACGGGCAGCCACCAGCTTCTGAATGGCTTCCTGGGTGGGCACCAATACCTTGCCGCCCATGTGGCCGCATTTTTTTACCGAGGCCAACTGGTCTTCGAAGTGCACGCCGGCAGCACCGGCCTCGATCATGCTTTTCATCAGCTCGTAGGCGTTCAGTACGCCGCCGAAACCGGCTTCGGCGTCTGCCACGATGGGCGCGAAGTAGTCGATATAGCCTTCATCGCCCGGGTTCTTGCCGGCTTTCCACTGGATCTGGTCGGCACGGCGGAACGAGTTGTTGATGCGCTTGACCACGGTCGGGACTGAGTCAACCGGGTATAGCGACTGGTCCGGGTACATGGATTCGGCGGAGTTGTTGTCGGCGGCAACCTGCCAGCCGGAGAGATAGATCGCCTGAATGCCGGCCTTGACCTGTTGAACCGCCTGACCGCCGGTCAGCGCGCCCATGCAGTTGACGAAGTCCTTGTCAGGCCGGAAGGATGGCCTGGCACCTTGCGTGACCAGATTCCAGAGCTTGTCAGCGCCCATTTTTGCGAGGGTGTGTTCCGGTTGAACCGAGCCACGCAAGCGGACCACATCGGCGGCGGAGTAGGTACGCGTCACGTGTTTCCAGCGCGGATTTTCAGCCCAGTCTTTCTCGAGAGCCGCTATTTGTTGTTCGCGTGTCAGTGCCATGGAGATAAACCTCTAGAAGTAGGTCTTGTTGGAAAGTCCTGCTCCGCCAAAACGCCTTGTTTATCGAAGGCACGGTAGATGGCTGCTCGCTGACAGGAAACCCTGGATCGGGCCGCCGGTTAACGGATGGCGATGGGTGAACGATGGCTCGAGGAGAGAGCAGGGTGCCGGGCATGACTCAGTCAAGTGGACAGTCTGGCTCGTGGATGCCGTTGTGCGTCACCAAAAAACCTTGCCGGGTTACCGTTTACGCTTCCGTCCCTCGGGACAACTTCGTTCCAGTCGCAACCTCGTCAAACTGCCTTGTGGGCGGTGCGGACACGAATCGGCTCTAGTGGGTGAGTCAGAGCGGCGATTCGAAGGCCTGTTCAGGGCCTCTGATCAGCGGGAGCGAGGCAATCATGCCTCGCGATTTTTGACCCGTCAAACAATTTGTAGTGCTTTTTAGAAATCACTACATATCTGTTTGAAAGCGACCGGCCGGTCATTAAAAGCCCCGCAGGTGCTGGGTTTCAGGCGTGCGCAGGCTATTCGAGGGTTTGCACCATCACGCGCAGTACCATGTCGTCCCGACCCTGCGTCGAATAGCGTTGAGCGACGCCGTTCTGATCGGCCATCGACTGGTCGCTGCTGCTGGCCAGCGTGATCCATTCGCCGAGGCGACCGCTGACCTGGCTGTCAGTGCTTTGTACCTTGATGGCGTCAGGCCGCTCCTGGCTCATCCGGTCGCGGTTGGTGCTGATGTTCAGGTGCACCGTGTCGCCTGTGACGCTGGCGGTGACGTAAAACCCCTGAGTCACGTTGCGGTATTCGGTATTGCTCTGCGCGTAGCCATAGGAGTCGGTTGACGAGGTGGTCAAGGGCACGCTTTGTCCGACCTGAATGAGCGCTGGCGCACCCTCGGTGGCCTGTATCTGTTGCACCCCGCCTTCACGACTGACTGTGCCGTAGTTGATGACCCGGGACCCATTGGCGCTGCGGGAGGCGTTTTCGCTGGTGTCCACGCTGATCAGCAAGCGCTTCGGCGCTGTGTCGAGTTGCGAGATCAAGGTGCGAAGTTCTTCGATCTTGCGCGAATCCGCGTTGACGACAAGCTGGTTTCCATAGGCGCTGACCGTGCCGTCCTGGCCCAGAAAAGACTTGGCAACGGGCAGCAGATCGGCACTGGTCCGGTAATTGAGCGGCACGACTTCCGTCGCCGCGAGTGTGCAGGTGCTGAATAGGATCAGCAGCGAGGCGAGCAGGGTACGTCCTGACATGTCCAGTCTCCGCAATGATTGCGTAAAGCATGAGTGTGCCATGTTGTCGGCCTGTGGCGGGCAAGCTGAATGTCCAGATGGCAAAACGCCCCGACATTTGTGTTCCAGCATAGTCCGGCTGGAACAGGAAAATCGGGGCGTCATGTTTTTGTAGTGCGCTTTTTAACGCCTACATACCTTGGTGCTCAGGCCTGGCGTACCATGTTCACGTGTGGCAGTCCTGCTTCGAGAAACTCGTCACTGACCACGGTGAAGCCAAAGCGCTCGTAAAACGCGATGGCTTGAACTTGAGCGCTGAGTTTCTGCTCCTTCAGGCCGCGCTTCTCGGCCTCATTGATCGCAGCGGTCAGCAACGCTTCGCCGACTTTCAGGCCTCGCCAGTCCTTGAGCACAGACAGCCGACCAATTTCACCATCCTGCAGGAGGCGGGCAGTGCCGATCGGGTAATCGCCCTCTGATGCCAGGAAGTGCACGGCGTCCATGTCTTCCGAGTCCCACTCGAGTTCCGGCGGAACCGATTGTTCGGCGATGAAGACCGCATCGCGGATGCGCCTGATATCGGCGTTTTTTCTCTGCCAGTCTGCAACAGATACGGTGACTTTATTCATCGGCAAATCCCAGGCTTCCTTGTTTTACGAGTTCGCAAAGCAGATTGCGTCCTTCGTCATCGGCCAACCATTGGCCAAGGTTTTCGCTGTGCAGTGCATCGGCAGCGCAGATCAGTTTGAGCAGTTCGCGCAGGTTGCCCGGCAACAGGCGGCTCTGGCCACTGGCAAACAGTAGCAGATCATCGTCCACTTCCGACCAGGCAAGGCGTGCGCTCGGGTTTCGAATGAGCACTGCGCCCTGTTCCAGGCTGTCGAGCAGGTCTTCTTCGGCCAGTTCCGGGCCGGTCACCAGTTCCGGATAGCGTGGCTCGGTCATGAACTGGCCGAACCAGGTCAGCAGCAGGCGCTCGTCACCCATGTGCTCGGCCAGCAAAGCCTTGAGGCGGTCGAGTGCGTCATGCTGGATCTGGTGCGGATCACTGACCGGCTGTGCGTCGGCGTCGGTATAGCGCTCTTCATCAGTGATGAATTGGCTGAGGAAGTCAGTGAAGTGGGTCAGCACTTCGGCTGCCCCAGGGGCGCGGAAGCCGACCGAGTAGGTCAGGCAGTCGTCCACGGCCACGCCGCAGTGGGCCAGACGTGGCGGCAGGTAAAGCATGTCGCCCGGCTCCAGCGTCCATTCTTCGGTCGCTTCGAAGTCGGCAAGAATACGCAGGTCTGCATGCTGCAGAAGAGGGCTGTCGGAGTCGCACATCTGGCCGATCTGCCAGTGCCGCTTGCCGTGGCCCTGAAGCAGGAACACGTCGTAATTGTCGAAATGCGGGCCGACGCTGCCGCCGGGTGCGGCGTAGCTGATCATCACATCGTCGATACGCCAGCTTGGCAGGAACCGGAAGTGCTCCAGCAGTTCGCTGACTTCCGGAACGAACTGATCCACTGCCTGGACCAGCAGCGTCCACTCACGCTCAGGCAGTTTGCTGAATTCGTCTTCGGCGAACGGGCCGCGACGCAGCTCCCAGGGACGCTCGCCTTTTTCGATGACCAGTCGCGACTCGACCTCTTCTTCCAGGGCCAGACCGGCCAGCTCGTCTGCATCGATCGGACTCTGGAAGTCCGGCAATGCCTGACGGATCAGCAATGGCTTTTTCTGCCAGTAATCACGCATGAAGACGCGCGCGCTGATGCCGCCCAGAAGTTGAAGAGGAATATCAGGATTCATGTGTAAGCCCTTGAAATGAAAACGCCCGGCACAGCCGGGCGTGTGCAAATTGTCTTGCGTGTCAGATGCGTTTGGCTTGAGCTGCCGCGTTGCCTATGTAATTGGCGGGGGTGAGCTTTTTCAGCTCGGCCTTCGCTTCGGCAGGCATGTCCAGGCCGTCGATGAAAGTTTGCAACGCTTCGGGGCTGATGCCCTTGCCGCGTGTCAGTTCTTTCAGCTTTTCGTACGGGTTTTCGATGTTATAGCGACGCATGACCGTCTGGATCGGCTCGGCCAGGACTTCCCAGCAGGCGTCCAGATCAGCCGCGATGCGCTGTTCGTTCAGTTCCAGCTTGCCAATGCCCTTGAGGCTGGCTTCGTAGGCAATCACGCTGTGGGCAAAACCTACGCCCAGATTGCGCAGCACGGTGGAGTCGGTCAGGTCGCGCTGCCAGCGGGAGATTGGCAATTTGCTGGCCAGATGCTGGAACAGTGCGTTGGCGATGCCCAGGTTGCCTTCGGAGTTCTCGAAGTCGATCGGGTTGACCTTGTGCGGCATGGTCGAAGAGCCGATCTCGCCCGCGATGGTTCGCTGCTTGAAATAACCCAGGGAGATGTAGCCCCAGATGTCGCGGTCGAAGTCGATCAGAATGGTGTTGAAGCGTGCGACGGCATCGAACAGTTCGGCGATGTAGTCATGCGGCTCGATCTGAGTGGTGTAGGGGTTGAAGCCCAGACCCAGTTCGTCTTCGATGAACGCGCGCGCGTTCGCTTCCCAATCGATATCGGCATAGGCCGACAGGTGAGCGTTGTAGTTGCCCACTGCACCGTTGATCTTGCCCAGCAATGGCACTGCCGCGATCTGTGCGATCTGGCGCTCCAGTCGGTAGACGACGTTGGCCAGTTCCTTGCCCAGGGTGGTCGGGGAGGCTGGCTGGCCGTGGGTGCGCGACAGCATTGGCACGTCGGCGAAACGGATGGCCAGTTCACGGATGGAATCGGCGATCTGGCGCATCAGCGGCAGCATGACGGTGTCGCGGCCTTCGCGCAGCATCAGGGCGTGGGACAGGTTGTTGATGTCCTCGCTGGTGCAGGCGAAATGGATGAACTCGCTGACGTTTTCCAGCTCGGGCAGCTTGGCGGCCTGTTCCTTGAGCAGGTATTCCACGGCTTTCACGTCGTGGTTGGTGGTGCGCTCGATCTCTTTCACGCGCTCTGCGTGTTCCACGGAGAAGTCTTCGGCCAGCGTGTTGAGGATGGCGTTGGCCTGCGCGGAGAATGCCGGCACTTCAGTGACCTGCGGATGAGCCGCCAGACGCTGAAGCCAGCGCACTTCGACCATCACACGAAAACGGATCAGGCCGTATTCGCTGAAAATAGGGCGCAAAGCCTGGGTTTTGCCGGCGTAGCGGCCATCAACAGGGGAAACCGCGGTGAGCGAAGAAAGCTGCATGGGGTGCTCTCGGACAGTCGGGCAACGAAAAGGGCGCGTATCATACATGAAAAATCAGTCCGACTGAGGCGGACTGACCAGCGTAGATCGCACCGTGCCTGTGGTGGTAGTGAGGGTCATTGCAGCGCAGCGGTCAGCCGTGCAGCAATGGGTAAAGTTCTTTCAATAGCTTGCGTCGATTGAAGACCAGTTGCCAGCGATGACCGCCAACCTGCCGCCACAGCCGCGCCGAGCGAATCCCGGCCAGCAGCAGGGCGCGAATCTTCGATGCATTGTTGGGTTGCTGCAGGTTGCGCATATCGCCATGTACCTGAATACGCTGGCGCAATGTGCTCAGCGTGTCCTGATACAGAGCGCCGGTGGCAGCGATCACGTTCTCGTGGGCCACGCCAAAGTGCTCGGCCTGTGACTGAATCACCGGAATCCGCTTGCCGATCACTTCCAGCATGTCATCACGCTTGGCCAGTTGGCGCTCCAGGCCCAGCATGGCCAGGGCGTAGCGCAACGGCTCGCGTTGCAGTGTCGCGGGATCGCGTTCCAGAGCGCTGACCATGGCGCGATAGCCTTCATGCAGGTTCAGATCGTCGCCGCCGTACACGTCCAGCGTGTCCTTGGGGTCGACCACCAGCAGGCTACCGATCATGCAGTTCATCGCCGCTTCGCTGACCTGACCGGTCTTGGCGATCCGGTCGACCAGTACGGCGGCCTGGAACACGCCACCCAGGGCGGTCAGTTGTTCCTGAGTCGGGGTCATCAACGCTTGTCCTTACTGGTCCAGGGTTCGGCGACTTCGATTACGCCACCGCCCAGACAGATTTCACCCTCGTAGAACACGACGGACTGGCCGGGTGTGACCGCACGTTGCGGCTCGTCGAACGTGGCGCGATAGCCATCAGCGGTCTTTTCCAGCGTGCAATGCTGGTCGCCCTGGCGATAGCGGACCTTGGCGGTCAGCTTGCGCGGGCTGCTCAGGTCGATGGGGTTTACCCAATAGATCTCCGAAGAGACCAGCGCCCGGGAGAACAGCCATGGATGATCATTGCCCTGGCCCACGATCAGCTCGTTATGTTCCAGGTCCTTGACCAGCACGTACCACGGATCATCGCTGGCGTCTTTCAGGCCGCCGATGCCCAGGCCCTGGCGCTGGCCGATGGTGTGGTACATCAGGCCGCTGTGGCGACCGATCACTTCACCGTCGGTGGTCTTGATCTCGCCGGGCTGGGCGGGCAGGTACTGGCGCAGGAAATCCGTGAAGCGACGCTCGCCGATGAAGCAGATCCCGGTGGAATCCTTTTTCTTGGCGGTCGCCAGGCCATGCTTTTCAGCGATGGCGCGCACTTCCGGCTTTTCCAGTTCACCGACCGGGAACAGTGTTCTGGCGATCTGTTCGCCACCCACGGCATGCAGGAAATAGCTCTGATCCTTGTTCGGATCCAGCCCCTTGAGCAGTTCGGTGCGGCCATCGATATCGCGGCGGCGCACATAATGGCCGGTGGCAATCAGGTCGGCACCCAGCATCAGGGCGTAGTCGAGGAAGGCCTTGAACTTGATTTCCCGGTTGCAGAGGATGTCCGGGTTGGGGGTGCGCCCGGCCTTGTATTCTTCCAGGAAGTGTTCGAACACATTGTCCCAGTACTCGGCGGCAAAGTTGGCGGTGTGCAGCTTGATGCCGATCTTGTCGCACACAGCCTGTGCGTCGGCCAGGTCTTCGCGGGCGGTGCAATATTCCGTTCCGTCGTCTTCTTCCCAGTTCTTCATGAACAAGCCTTCCACCTGATAACCCTGCTCCATGAGCAGTACGGCGGAAACGGAAGAGTCCACGCCGCCGGACATGCCGACGATCACGCGCTTCATTTCTGAGTTGGAGGGAGCTGGATCACGCATAGGGATTCAATGGGTGGCCTTGAAAAGGACGCGATTCTATCAGGCTGAGGGCGTCCAGTCTCACGCCTTGTCGCGCAGCAGGTCGAGACTGAATCGTTCGGCATTCAAATAGTCGTCCACGCAGCGCAGTACCAGTTCGCTGCGCCAGCGGTCCTGCTCGGCAAGCAGTTCGTCGCGAGTGAGCCAGATCGGGCCGACGATGCCGTCATCGAGCGCGTAGTCGGGATGATGGCGCAAAGCTTTGGCGGCAAAGCAGATACGCTGATAGGTCACGCCGTTGCTGGGCGCGGTATAGAGGTAAATCCCCACCACGCTGCTCAGTTCGACATCCCAGCCGGTCTCTTCCAGCGTTTCGCGAACAGCTGCGCGCTGCAGGCTTTCGTTCGGGTCAAGATGGCCGGCGGGCTGATTCAACACCTTGCGACCACCCTTGATCTCTTCGACGAACAGAAATCTACCCTGATCTTCGACAATCGTGGCGACGGTAACGTGGGCTTGCCAATCCATACAGGGCTCCTTCATGAGAGGAATGAAGCGCGAAGTATAGGGGCTGGAGCCCGCTCTTCGCTTGAACGAAAAAGCCCCGGCGCATGGCCGGGGCTTTCAGGGGGCGACGCTGGATGGCGTCGCCCGGGTTGCCTCTTACAACGCGGCGATGGCTGCGTTCAAGGTTGCGCTTGGGCGCATGGCTTTGCTGGTCTTCTCGGCGTTGGCGTAGTAGTAGCCACCGATTTCCACTGGCTTGCCTTGAACCGCATTGAGCTCGGCAACGATTTTTTCTTCGTTGTCGGTCAGGGTTTTGGCCAGCGGAGCGAACTGCGCCTTGAGGGCTGCATCGTCATTCTGAGCGGCCAGCGCCTGTGCCCAGAACAGGGTCAGGTAGAAGTGGCTGCCACGGTTGTCGATGCCGCCGACCTTACGCGAAGGCGACTTGTTGCGGTCCAGGAACTCGCCAGTGGCCTGGTCGAGGGTCTTGGACAGAACCAGTGCTTTCGGGTTGTTGTAGGCGTTGCCCAGATGCTCCAGAGAAGCAGCCAGGGCGAGGAACTCACCCAGCGAATCCCAGCGCAGGAAGTTTTCTTCCACGAACTGCTGAACGTGCTTCGGTGCCGAGCCGCCAGCGCCGGTTTCGAACAGGCCGCCGCCATTCATCAGCGGGACGATAGACAGCATCTTGGCGCTGGTGCCCAATTCCATGATCGGGAACAGGTCGGTCAGGTAGTCGCGCAATACGTTACCGGTTACCGAAATGGTGTCCTTGCCGGCGCGGGTGCGTTCCAGAGTCAGCTTCATGGCCTCGACCGGCGACAGGATCTGGATGTCCAGGCCCGAAGTGTCGTGGTCACGCAGGTACTGGCGTACTTTCTCGATCATCACGCTGTCGTGCGCACGGGAGGCGTCGAGCCAGAAAATGGCTGGAGTGTTGCTTGCGCGAGCGCGGTTGACGGCCAGTTTGACCCAGTCCTGGATCGGTGCGTCCTTGGCCTGGCACATGCGCCAGATATCGCCGGTCTCGACTTTCTGCTCCATGAGCAGATTGCCCTGGCTGTCGGTCACGCGGACCACGCCGTCGGTATTGATCTGGAAGGTCTTGTCGTGCGAACCGTACTCTTCGGCCTTCTGAGCCATCAGACCGACGTTCGGTACGCTGCCCATGGTGGTCGGATCGAATGCGCCGTTCTTCTTGCAGTCTTCGATGACTGCCTGATAGATGGTGGCGTAGCAGCGGTCCGGGATAACGGCCTTGGCATCGTGCAACTGGCCATCGGTGCCCCACATCTTGCCGGAGTCACGGATCATGGCAGGCATGGACGCATCGACTATCACGTCGCTCGGTACGTGCAGGTTGGTGATGCCCTTGTCGGAGTTGACCATCGCCAGCTGTGGACGGACGGCGTAGACCGCGTCGATGTCAGCCTTGATTTCGGCCTGCTTTTCGGCGGGCAGGGCGCTGATGCGGTCGTACAGGTCGCCGATGCCGTTGTTCAGGTTGAAGCCGATCTGCTTCAGCGTGTCAGCGTGCTTGGTCAGCGCATCCTTGTAGAACTCGTCGACGATCTGGCCGAACATGATCGGATCGGAGATCTTCATCATGGTGGCTTTCAGGTGCACCGAGAACAGTACGCCCTGCTTCTTGGCGTCTTCGATTTCAGCGGCGATGAAGCTGCGCAGTGCCTTGGCGCTCATGACCGAGCAATCGACGATCTCGCCCGCTTTCACGGCGGTTTTTTCTTTCAGGACGGTGGTGCTGCCATCCTGAGCGACCAATTCGATCTTGACGGTGTTGTCCGCTTCGATCTGGGCGGCTTTTTCGCTGCCGTAGAAGTCGCCGTTGCTCATGTGGGCAACGTGGGCCTTGGAGTCGGAAGACCAGGTGCCCATCTTGTGCGGGTGCTTGCGAGCGTAGTTCTTGACCGACAGTGGCGCGCGACGGTCGGAGTTGCCTTCACGCAGAACCGGGTTTACAGCGCTGCCCTTGACCTTGTCGTAGCGTGCGCGGGTTTCTTTTTCGGCATCAGTGGCCGGTGCTTCAGGGTAGTCGGGAATCTTGAAACCCTGATCCTGAAGCTCTTTGATGGTCGCTTTCAGCTGCGGAACCGAAGCACTGATGTTGGGCAATTTGATGATGTTGGCTTCTGGCGTGGTGGCCAGTTTGCCGAGCTCGGCGAGATGATCCGGCACTTGTTGATCGGCGCCAAGCGACTCCGGGAAGCTGGAAAGAACGCGGCCTGCCAGGGAGATATCACGCGTTTCCACGTCGATATCGGAGGAGGCGGTGAACGCTTCGATAATGGGCAGCAGCGAATAGGTGGCGAGGGCCGGAGCTTCGTCGGTGAAGGTATAGATGATCTTCGAGCGGTTGGACATTCGTATTAACTCTCTGTTTTGCTGAGCATGCACAAAATCTCGATACGCGCAGGGTATGCACTCTGCTCACAGTTCAGTCATGAGCCTGGGTCGAGGTTTATTCGCGGTGATGTTGGGTGCATCAGTCGAGCGTCAAGCTGCCGGGCCGAGCTTCAGTCCGGCGCATCTGTAAGGCTGAGAGGTCTGGTTCAGACGGGTCAGCCTTTATGACTCTGCGGTCACGGCGCGCAGTATATCAAACCCTTGGCGCCAAGCATTAATGCTATGCGTGCTATCGAATAATGAATATTCGCCGTTGGTCGAACGAGACCGCTCTGGGTCAATGTTTACGGGTGTTTTATGGTGTTCACACAGGGCGCTTCGGTTGGCGGTTGACAGTCGACGTGGCTACGCTGAATGCCTGTCACGCAGTCCAATCAGACCCGAAGGCGGAGTCAGTCATGGAATACCAGAGAGTAAGCATTCCAGAGATGGCGAAAAGATAACGGTCAATCCCGACCACTCCCTGAGCGTACCCGACAAACCGATCATTCCCTATATAGAAGGTGACGAAACCGGTGTCGACATCAGTCCGGTGATGATCAAGGTCGTGGATGCGGCTGCTGAAAAGGCGTACGGCGGTCAGCGCAGGATTTCCTGGATGGAGGTCTATGCGGGAGAGAAGGCGACCCAAGTCTATGGCCCCGACACCTGGCTGTCTGATGAAGCCCTCGACACGGTCAGGGAATACGTTGTGTCCACAAGGGATCGCTGACCACGCTTGTCGGCGGCGGCATACGCTCGCTCAATGTTGAGTTGCGACGGGCACCAGGCTGTCGGACACCGTTGCGATGTTCGAGGTCGCGCGGGGTACTGCTCCCGGGCAGGAGGGCAAGGACCAGGTCAATCCGGGGTCGGTGGTTCTATCGGCCGAAATATGGATGTGTGGAGGCGGGGGGATCATCAAAGGCACCAACGGCGCAATCTCCGCTAAAACGGTGACCTATGACTTTGAGCAGTTGATGGAGGGCGCAACGTTGTTGTCCTCCTCAGCGTTCGGCGATGCGCTCATTGAGCACATGTAAACCGCCCCAGCTATCAGAAACAGCCGGTTCAATCACTTCAGAACCGGCTGCCTCCTATGGCTGGCGTTTGTGGTGGTTCGCCCTAGGCTGGCACATTTGAAGCTTTCTGGGTTGCATTCGAACCCTCGGTCGCAGCGCTGACGCCTGCCGTGACCGTGGTTATATTGACTGCATGCAAACCCTTCGGGCCCTGGATAATCTCGAAGCTGACCGGCTGGCCCGCCTTGAGTGTTTTGTATCCATCCATGTGGATAGCCGAATAATGAGCGAACAGATCTTCATCCCTGCCGTCGGCAAGGATAAATCCATAGCCTTTTGCATTATTGAACCACTTGACTTTACCACTGAGCATAGCCATATCCCTCTGCAAAGGACTCCGTCTGGAGTATCATCCACCTCAATCCGCCTGACCTAAAAAATTTTGGTTGACTGCGCGGACCCTTTTTACCCAATGTGGGCTCTATTGTTTGTAACACCGTTTAGCTGATAGTCAAGGTCATGCGGCAGTCCAATTCAAAACTGGTCAGATCGCGACTCAGGCTCAATCCGCCCTTTACCACGAACGTTTCTTTCCATGCATGCATTCAGCAAGATTCGACTAACATTCAATCAGGATGGTCCGCAATCACCCGAGGACGACTCGGCTGGCATCGCAGTGCAGGACGCCAAGCCGACCCTGCAGGCGCCACCGATGTACAAGGTGGTTTTATTTAACGATGACTACACCCCGATGGATTTCGTCGTTGAAGTGCTCGAGGTGTTTTTTAACCTGAATCGTGAGCTGGCTACCAAGGTCATGCTGGCCGTCCATACAGAGGGACGGGCAGTCTGCGGATTGTTTACCCGCGACATCGCCGAGACCAAGGCAATGCAGGTCAATCAATACGCCAGGGAGAGCCAGCATCCACTACTCTGTGAGATCGAGAAGGACGGTTAATCGCCGACCACTTGGGTATGAGGTGAAGCTATGTTAAACCGTGAGCTCGAAGTCACCCTCAATCTGGCCTTCAAGGAAGCTCGTTCAAAGCGTCATGAGTTCATGACGGTCGAGCACCTCCTGCTGGCCTTATTGGATAATGAGGCTGCAGCCACTGTCTTGCGTGCCTGCGGCGCAAACCTCGATAAGCTCAAGCATGATCTGCAGGAGTTTATCGACTCCACCACTCCACTGATCCCCGTCCACGACGAGGATCGCGAAACCCAGCCGACGTTGGGTTTCCAGCGCGTCCTGCAGCGCGCAGTCTTCCACGTACAGAGCTCCGGCAAGCGTGAAGTGACCGGTGCCAATGTGCTGGTTGCGATTTTCAGTGAGCAGGAAAGCCAGGCCGTGTTTCTGCTCAAGCAGCAGAGCGTTGCCCGGATTGATGTCGTCAATTACATCGCCCACGGTATCTCCAAGGTTCCAGGGCATGGCGAACACTCTTCTGAAGGTGAGCAAGATATGCAGGACGACGAGGGCGGTGAGGCATCTTCCTCTGGCAATCCTCTGGATGCCTATGCCAGCAATCTGAACGAACTGGCCCGTCAGGGGCGCATCGATCCGCTGGTCGGCCGCGAAAGCGAAGTCGAGCGTGTCGCACAGATCCTGGCGCGTCGTCGCAAGAACAACCCCCTGCTGGTCGGTGAAGCGGGTGTCGGCAAGACGGCGATTGCCGAAGGTCTGGCCAAGCGCATTGTCGACAATCAGGTCCCTGACCTGCTTGCCAGCAGTGTCGTCTACTCGCTCGACCTGGGTGCATTGCTGGCCGGTACCAAATACCGCGGCGATTTCGAGAAGCGCTTCAAGGCGCTGCTCAATGAATTGCGCAAGCGTCCGCATGCGATCCTGTTTATCGACGAAATCCATACCATCATTGGTGCGGGTGCGGCATCCGGCGGCGTCATGGACGCGTCGAATCTGCTCAAGCCATTGCTGTCATCGGGTGATATCCGTTGCATCGGCTCGACCACCTTCCAGGAATTTCGCGGGATTTTCGAGAAGGACCGTGCGTTGGCACGCCGCTTCCAGAAAGTCGATGTGTCCGAGCCTTCGGTGGAAGACACCATTGGCATCCTGAGAGGCCTCAAGGGGCGTTTCGAGCAGCATCACAGCATCGAGTACAGTGATGAGGCGCTGCGCGCCGCTGCCGAGCTTGCATCGCGCTACATCAACGATCGTCATATGCCTGACAAGGCTATCGACGTGATCGATGAGGCGGGCGCCTACCAGCGTCTGCAGCCGGTGGAGCAGCGAGTGAAGCGTATCGACGTGCCTCAGGTCGAGGACATCGTCGCCAAGATCGCGCGTATTCCCCCGAAACACGTCAACAGTTCCGACAAGGAACTGCTGCGTAATCTGGAGCGAGACCTCAAGCTCACGGTGTTCGGTCAGGATGCAGCAATCGATTCGCTGTCCACTGCGATCAAACTGTCTCGTGCAGGCCTCAAGTCGCCGGACAAGCCAGTCGGCTCGTTCCTGTTCGCAGGTCCGACCGGTGTCGGCAAGACCGAGGCGGCTCGCCAATTGGCGAAGGCGCTGGGCGTCGAGCTGATTCGTTTCGATATGTCCGAGTACATGGAGCGGCACACCGTTTCACGTCTCATCGGCGCGCCTCCGGGTTACGTCGGGTTCGATCAGGGCGGTCTGCTGACCGAGGCCATCACGCGTCAGCCGCATTGCGTGCTGTTGCTCGATGAAATCGAGAAGGCGCACCCGGAAGTCTTCAACCTGCTGTTGCAGGTCATGGACCACGGTACGCTGACTGACAACAACGGGCGCAAGGCCGATTTCCGTAACGTGATCGTGATCATGACCACCAACGCCGGTGCCGAATCGGCTGCGAGGGCCTCGATCGGTTTCACTCACCAGGATCACTCTTCCGATGCGATGGAAGTGATCAAGAAGAGCTTCACGCCGGAATTCCGCAACCGTCTCGATACGATCATCCAGTTTGGCC
>Ga0265798_10005155_pt1 | contig 17700 bp, 14 predicted proteins | sample P3T30metagenome_FD_192430 | JGI IMG/M metagenome (GOLD analysis project Ga0265798, IMG submission 192430) | Plant litter microbial communities from East Loma Ridge, Irvine, California - P3 T30 | ecosystem: Environmental > Terrestrial > Plant litter > Unclassified | place: USA: California... | reverse complement strand
GTGCCAGATTTCATCGGCGCCTTGTAAGTGGTGAAGAATTCGTTCGTCGAGGTAACCGTGGGTATCTGAAAGCAAGCCAATCCGCGTCATAGGCCACAAAGATGCAGCGGGCGGCCTCGCTTGGCGCGAAAACCGAGCGGCGTGTATCTTGCAGCGCTCCCCACCGTATGGGGGCACACGGGAGCCCGCTGTAGCGGGCTTCCGCTTTCCATTCCCGAATTTCTTCCGATGAACGTTTTCATCAACGACGTGCCGCTGATTATTAAAAAGCTCAGCGAGAAGGTGTACAAGCACAAGTATGACCTGGTGCTTGAAGCCACCGACGAGTTTACTAGTAAGGACCTCGTTGGCGATGTGCTGGTGCGCGATGCTACAGCGGCTTTCCTCGACCGCTTATTGCGGCTGATGGAAGTAAAAAAATTAAAAAAGCTTGATTCGCTGACGCTGCTGGTGCGCAAGAAGAAAAACTTAATTCTGCACCTCAAAGACCAGTTTAAGATTGCTAAAGCCGCCGGCGGACTGGTGGTAAAAGACGGCCAGGTACTCATGATTTACCGCCTAGGTAAGTGGGACCTGCCCAAGGGCAAGCTTAACCGCGACGAAGATGTGGCCATCGGCGCCATGCGCGAAGTAGAGGAGGAGTGCAACATCAAGGTGGAACTGGGCGAAAAGCTGCCCAGTACCTGGCATTCTTACGCCTACAAGGGCAATAAAATGCTCAAGAAAACCAGCTGGTACGTCATGAAATGCCTCGACGACTCGGTGATGCGCCCGCAAACCGAAGAATACATTGAGGAGGTGCGTTGGATGTCGCCCCAAGATGCGCTGGCACGCATCGAGGAGTCGTATGCGTCTATCGCCCTTGTGGTGCGCCACTACTTGAGCGAAATGGCTGGCAAGCCAGCCAAAACGACGTAGAGCCAATGCACTACTTACCCCGCCGCAAATGGCCTGGGCCGGTGCGGTGGGTGGCCGCTCTGAGCAGTACCCTGGTCTTGCCAAGCTGTTCGGGCTCGCACGAGCCACCTAGGGTGCCCCCCCAGGTAGGGCATGTACAGGTAGCGCCCACTACCGATGTGCCCGCCCTACTCGGCCTATCTATCGATACCCTGCAGCAGCGCCTAGGTCCGCCGCAGCCGCTGCCCGAGCGGTTTACGGCCAGCGAAACCAATGCGCTGCTTTACCCTGCGCGGGGCCGGCGCGACTCAGTGCTGGCCTTTCGCACCGGAGGACTGCTCCTGCTGGCTACCTATAGTGTGCAGTCGCGCCAGGTGCAGGATTTCCTGCTGGTAGGCCACAACGAAGACAGCCTCATGGGCCGGGCTCGTTTGCGCTCTGGCGCGGGTAGCTACTTAGTAATGCCCGTGTTTCGCGATAATATCTCGTTTCGGCTGCTGGGCCTGCGCGTTATTCCTGCTAAATAAAAGCTTTCTAAAAGCCTTGCTGCCGACACACGGGCAGCAAGGCTTTTTTGTGGCTTCTGGGTTAGCGCAAGCGTAAGCAAAGCCGCTGGCCGAGCGCGGCGCCCGCGCAACCATCCCCCAAAGTTTCCTTAGCTTTACCAAGCCTAGTCGCGGCCGGGCGCTAGGTACTCATTTTTTACATTTTATTTCTCTTTCATGCACCCAACTCCCGTCGACCTGCACGAGCAGCCGCCTCAACATGTCGAAGTTACCTCTACCAGCCACCCGCGCGGCCTGTACCTGCTGTTTGCCACCGAGATGTGGGAGCGCTTTAGCTACTACGGTATGCGCGCCGTGCTGGTGCTGTTCCTCACCGATGCCATGCTCATGGACAAGGCGTTCGCGTCGAAGTTCTATGGTGGCTACACCAGCCTGATTTACCTCACGCCCCTCATTGGCGCTTATATCTCCGACCGTTATTGGGGCAACCGGCGCTCTATTCTAACGGGTGGCCTCCTGATGGCGCTCGGGCAGTTCATCTTGTTTGCCTCGGCCAGCAACTACGGGCCAGCCACCACGCACCCTCTGAGCCACTGGCTGCTATACCTGGGCCTAGGGGCTATGATTGTGGGCAACGGCTTCTTCAAGCCTAATATTTCCTCCATGGTGGGCTCGCTCTATGCGCCCGGCGACAAGCGCAAGGATGCGGCCTACACCATTTTTTACCTGGGTATCAACCTAGGTTCGCTTATCGGCAATACCATCACCAGCACGGTGGGCGATACCGGCCACCCGAGCGATTTCCGCTGGGCCTTCCTGGCCTGCGGTATTGCCATGACGCTGGGTACCCTCGTTTTTAACTGGGGTAAAACCAAATACCTGCACACGCCACAGGGCCAGCAGGTAGGTACTACCCCCGCGCACTCAACCACCGTAAAAGGATTGTTTGCCTTGTTGCCCGTACTTCTGGTACTGGTATTAGGCATTCTCTATCTCGACTCGACCAGTATATCAGTCATTGCGCCGCTGCTCGGGCTGGCCGTAGTAGGCATCGCCGTCATGGCCTTTACCGATAAGTCGCTGTCGGCCGCTGACTTGCAGGGGGTGCTAGTGATTTTTGTGGTGTCGTTTTTCGTGGTGTTTTTTTGGGCTGCCTTCGAGCAGGCTCCGGCCTCGCTCACGTTCTTCGCCAAAGACAACATGGACCGCACCATCTTTGGCCACGAGCTGCCTCCCAGCCTGTTTCAGAACCTGAATGCCTTTTTCGTCGTGACCGGCGCGCCGCTGATGGCGCTGCTCTGGACGGCTCTGGGTAAGCGTGGCTTAGAGCCACCATCACCTGTGAAGATGGCGATGGGCTTAGCGCTGTTGGCCCTAGGGTACCTGGTAATGTGCTTCGGTGTCAAAGGCTTGCAGCCGGGTGTGAAGGTGAGCATGTTCTTCCTAGTAGCGCTGTATTTCTTTCACTCCTACGGTGAGTTGTGCTTGTCGCCCATTGGCCTGTCGCTGGTAAATAAGCTGGCCCCTGTCAAGTTTGCGTCGCTGCTGATGGGTGTTTGGTTTCTGGCTAACGCGGGCGCCAACTACCTGGCGGGCTACATGAGCAGCCTCTACCCCGACCCCCAATCCAACGCTCCCGCCCCGGTGCTGCTGGGCTACCAGATTACAAACTTGTATGACTTCTTCATGGTATTCGTGGTGTCGGCAGCGGTAGCCGCAGCCATACTGCTCACAATTAGTGGTAAGCTGGTTAAAATCATGAACGCCCGCGAAGCTGAAGCAGCCTAGCCAAAGCAAGTAACTAAGGGTTACTAAAAAGCCCCGCTGGACAACGTCCAGCGGGGCTTTTTCTATTACCTCAAGCAAATTAAACCAAGAGTTGAAGTCAGTTTAACTTGTTTGCAGCTGCGGTTTACATCATGCCGCCCATGCCACCCATGCCGCCCATGCCAGAGTCACCAGCACCGCCAGCCTTCTCTTGCTCAGGCTCGTCCGAAATAACGGCTTCGGTCGTCAGCAGCAGGCCGGCGATAGAAGCAGCGTTTTCGAGAGCTAGGCGGGTTACCTTGGTCGGGTCGATGATACCAGCAGCCGTCAGGTTTTCGTACTTGTCTTCGCGGGCGTTGTAGCCGTAGTCACCTTTGCCATCGCGTACTTTCTGTACTACTACCGAGCCTTCGCCACCGGCGTTAGCTACGATGGTACGCAGGGGCGACTCAAGGGCCGTGCGGATGATATTCACGCCAGTGCGCTCGTCACCGTTCAGGGTTTCGATAGCTTCGAGCGACTCGATAGCACGCACCAGAGCCACGCCACCACCGGGTACTACGCCTTCTTCAACAGCGGCGCGAGTAGCGTGCAGGGCATCGTCTACACGGTCTTTCTTTTCTTTCATTTCTACTTCAGTGCTAGCACCGATGTAGAGGATGGCTACGCCACCGCTCAGCTTGGCCAGGCGCTCTTGCAGCTTCTCCTTGTCATAGTCCGAGGTGGTGGTTTCCATTTGGGCCTTAATCTGGTTCACGCGAGCCGTGATATCCTCTTTCTGGCCTTTGCCGTTGACAATTGTGGTGTTGTCTTTGTCAACGATGATTTTCTCGGCAGTACCTAGGTAGTCCAGGGTAGCGTTTTCGAGCTTGTAGCCGCGCTCTTCCGAAATAACGGTACCGCCCGTGAGGGTAGCAATGTCTTCGAGCATAGCCTTGCGGCGGTCGCCGAAGCCAGGAGCCTTTACGGCGGCAATTTTCAGCGAGCCGCGCAGTTTGTTTACTACCAGGGTAGCAAGGGCTTCGCCGTCAACGTCTTCCGAGATGATGAGCAGGGGCTTGCCAGTCTGAAGCACTTGCTCCAATACGGGCAGCAGCTCCTTCATGGTGCTCACCTTTTTGTCGTAGATGAGGATGTAGGGGTTGTCGAACTCCGTCTCCATCTTCTCCGCGTTGGTCACGAAGTAGGGCGACAGGTAGCCGCGGTCAAACTGCATGCCTTCTACCGTTTTTACTTCGGTTTCGGTGCCGCGAGCTTCTTCTACCGTGATAACACCTTCTTTGCCAACTTTATCCATGGCATCGGCAATCATCTGGCCGATTTCGGCGTCGTTGTTAGCCGAGATAGTGCCTACTTGGGCGATTTCCGAGCTGCTGCCAATCGGCTTCGACTGCTGCTTCAGGTTAGCCACAACAGCTAGTACAGCTTTGTCGATACCGCGCTTCAGGTCCATCGGGTTAGCACCAGCGGCTACGTTTTTCGAGCCAGCAGTGTAGATGGCCTGGGCCAGTACGGTAGCAGTGGTGGTGCCATCACCAGCCTGGTCGGCGGTTTTGCTGGCTACTTCCTTCACGAGCTGGGCGCCCATGTTTTCGATGGGGTCTTTCAGCTCAATTTCTTTGGCTACCGAAACCCCGTCCTTCGTGATGCTTGGAGCACCGAACTTCTTGTCAATAATGACGTTACGGCCTTTAGGGCCAAGGGTTACTTTAACGGCGTTTGCCAGTTTGTCGACGCCACGCTTCAAACGGTCGCGGCCGTCGGTGTCGAATTGAATGTTCTTAGCCATTGCTGGGTAAAGGAGAGAATGAAAAGGTAAAAGAGGAAACTACCGAAAGGAGCCTGACTTAGAGAACCGCCAGAATGTCCTTTTCCTGCATGATGAGGTAGTCTTCCCCATCAACGGTGATTTCCGTACCGGACCATTTGCCGTACAGCACTTGGTCACCTACTTTCACCTGGGGCTGAATGAGGGTACCGCTGTCAGCCGTGCGGCCTTCGCCTACGGCTACCACTTCGCCGCGCTGGGGCTTTTCCTTAGCGGTGTCGGGGATGATGATGCCAGACTTGGTGGTGGCTTCGGCGGCGGCGGCTTTAACGACTACGCGGTCGGCCAGCGGTTTAATGCTCAGTGCCATGTGTTGAATTGTGGGAATGATGTTTTGGGAAACGGGAAACTTTAAGAATCCTACGGCGCCGACTGACACTAAATGTGCCAACCGGCCAAACCTGACAGAATGTGTAGCTGCAAGAGCCGGATTGGCAGAAATGTTTCGATAATGTGAGCCAGAGCAGCCACAATAGCGACTTTGCTTGCCTAGATGTCGGAAGCTTGGCAGGTGGCTTTGGCAGGCTAAGCGGGCCCCTAGGTAGGAAAAAATACGGGAGCCAGCCACAAACAAAAAACCAGTGGCGGCCGCGCAAGTCACGGTCACCACTGGTTTTTGCTAGTAAAATACGAAGCTGTTAGGGCTGCGGTGTGTTAGTCGGCGCAGGAGCCGGGGCCGTTGCAGGCGCGCTAGGAGCCGGAGCCGCGGGGGCAGTCGGCGCGGGCAGTTTCACCTGCTGGGCGCGCTGCTGGTTGATGCTGCGGGCGGGGCCTTCCCCGAAGCTCAGCATATGCGTACCCAGCGAAAGTACAATCAGACCAATAGCGAAGCCCCAGGTGAGCTTTTCGAGTAGGTCGCCGGTGCGTTTCACGCCCATGAGGTTGGCCGCGCCGCCCGCGCCAAACTGGCTGCTGAGGCCGCCGCCTTTGGGGTTTTGGGCCAGCACTACAAGCGCCAGTAAGAGGCACACAATCAGGATAAGTACAACTAAAGCAACGAACATGAGAAGGATAATAACTACGCCGAAGGGCGTAAGGAGTCAATCTGAGCCGCAAAGTACGCCATTTTTTCTGGGTGTTTCACCATAAGGCGTTCATAAATTGCAATTGCCCGCTCAATCTTGCCCTGTCGCACCAATATTTGCGCCAGGTTTTCGGAGGCCAAGTCGGGCACCACACGGGTGCTGGGCCCTGATAGGTCGGGCTGCTCGTCTTCGGCCGACGACGGGTGGGTGGGTAGCGAGCGCCGGCGTGCTGCGCCCTGCGGCGTGCGCCGCAAAAAGCTGTCGATAAGATCGTTGGCTGCGGGCGCAGGGACGGCTGGCTGGTGCGTGGCCAAGTGCGCCAGCACCAGTGCATCGGGCGCAAAAAACTCGTTGGTGGGGGGCATAGCCATACTAGGCAGCAGCGCCGCGGGGCCAGTCGTAAGGCTGTATTCGGTGGTCAGGCCCTGTAGGCAGAACCCTAGGCGGCTGCCTTCGGTGGGGGCATAGCCCACGTCTGGGTCGCCTTTAAAGGCGGGTAGCGGCGAAGAAAGTACGTCGATGGTGATGCCCAGGGGCAACCTTACCTCAGGCAGGGTATAGGCGGTAATCTCGGCAGGCTCCTGCGCGGCCAAGCCAAACTCGGCGTGCGCCAACTCGGCTTCAGCCGGCGGGCGAATAGGCGGGGCCTGCGCAGGCAGCTCATCCTCGATTTCGGCTTCGGCTTCTACTTCTGCCTCTTCAGTAACCGGCGCTGCTTCAGGTTCTGGCTCAGTCTCAGGCTCGGACTCAGTCGGCGCTTCTGGCTCGGGACTCGGCAGCTCGGGCTCTAGCTCTGGCAGCGGGGGGTGTTCAGCCTCTGCGGACACCGCGGCAGGCTCGTCGGCTTGCGGCTCTTGCTCGGCAGGTATTTCGGGAAGAGGCTCCGCCACCAGCGCAGCCGCGCTTTCGGCGGCAGCAGGCTCCACAATTACTAGGTCGAGGTCTTCTACTGGACTAGCAGCCAACTCAAAGTCAGGCGTGCTAGGCTCTACTATCGGGCTAGCAGCTAGCTCAAGGTCAGGCGCGCTAGGCTCTTCTATTGGACTAGGCTCCAGCTCGATAAGCTGGCGCAGGCGAGCGCGGTCGGTGGCATAGGTAGCCGCGCGGCGCAGGCGCTGGCTGGCCAGCATAGAGCCTTGGTCGTGGGCCACTTTTGCCAGCAGCAGGTGGGCCGTTTGGCAGTAAGGAAAAGCCTGGGCCAGCTGCTCTAGCTCACGCACGTCATCCCCGGAGAGGGAGGCGGGGTGAGCAAGCAGGTGAAGCAGGGTAGTCCGGGTCATGGGGCAGCAGGTCGTTGGGAGAAATGCCTAGGCGCCGCACAATCGGCAAAATGGGCATCTCACTGCCTCCCTACTAGCGCATCCTCCCAGGGTGAAGGGGGCCAAAGATACAATGCCTAGTACCGCACACCTGCACCAGCGCTCCCAATGACCCACCTAGGAGCGAAGCTTAGGCCACTGGCACCAGTGCCCGCCACCTAGGCCAACTCTGGTGCGAGGCGCTGACAAAGTGGCAAACCCACCCCGCCGAGCGCGTGGCAGCCTAAGGCGAGGTGCTACCGCCTTTCGAGTCGTCGTTGCGAACGGAGCGGCGCTGGCGCGAGCCACTGGCATCGAGTTGGCCAAAGCGGTAGCTGAACGCGAGCCGCACGGTGCGCTGATACTGATAACTGACGCTTTCGCTGATAAACTGGTCGGTGGTAGTGCTGCTGCGAAACTCGCGCCCTGGGGTGAAAAAGTTGCTGGCATTGAGCGTTAGGTCGGCCTTTTCTTTGAGCAGCGTGCGCTTCAGGCCCAGCGAATAATAATAGTAGCCCGAGTAGCGTGATTGTAGGAGCACGCTGCCCGAGCCAAAGCCGCCGTAGGCCTGGGCGGTGTACAGCTTGCCCATTTTCAAGGACGTGTTCAGGCTCATGTTCACCGCAACCTGGCTGGCAGTGCGGCCGAGGGCCACGCTGCGCAGGCGGTTGTAGTTGAGGGTAGCGTTGCCGCTCACGTTCCAGACCGGTACGGGCTTGAGTGAGCCGTAGGCGCTCAGCCCGTAGGTGGCGTTAGAACCTAGGTTGCCGTAAGTCGATTCGGTGCGGGCCAGCGCCTCGTTGTACAAGTTGTAGCGCTCTATCGAGTTGCCCGTGTAGCGCACGTAAGCCGATAGGTTGAGCGAGCTGGTCTTGCCAAACGTGCTGTAGCTGAAATCATAAGAGCTGGCCAGCTCTGGCGAGAGCGTAGGGTTGCCGTAGTACACGCTGTTGGCACTGCTCTGGTTGACGTAGGGGTTGAGGTAGTAGATATTGGGCCGCTGGATGCGGCGCGAAAAGCTGAAACGCAGCGTGTGACCTGGTTCCTTGAGGGTGCGGGTGGCACTCACGTTGGGCAGCACATTAAAATAGGAGCTGGTAAAGCGGCTTTCCTCGCCCGCAAACTCGCCTTCGATGGCCGTGGTCTCCAGGCGTGCCCCTAGGCTGAGGGCGTACTTTCTGCCCCAGGCAAAATTGTAGGTGCCGTAGGCCGCCCCCACGTTTTGATGGTAGTTAAATGCATTGGAGCGGCGGGGGCTGTGCGCAAAATCAGGCTGCTGGGCCGTTAGGAGGGTGTCGAGGCTATAGTTACTGCTCACTTGGCGCAGCACGGCCTTGGCGCCCACTTCCAGCGTATTCTTCTCCGTAAACGGGCGGATGTAGTCGGTCTGAAGAGTGGTTTCGAGGTTGCGCGCCCGGTTGTCGCTACGCTCCTGGTATTCCAGCGGCCCGTCCTCGATGGTAGGAGCGCGGTATTGCGCCAAGTTGTAGCTGCCGGTGTTGGTGCTGCGCGTGTGCTGGGCCAGCACGCTCCACTCGCGCCGCGGGTGGTCGGGGCCGTAGGTGCGCGTGTAGCCGCCGTTAAAGTCGTAGTTGCGCCCTAGGTAGCGCTGCCGGATGTCGCGGGTGTAGAGCGTGTCGCGGCCCGGCAAGCCTGCGTACTGATTAAAAAGGGCCTGCGGCGAATTGCTTTGATAGAGGTTGCCGTCGGCGCTCAGCGTGAAGCTGTGCAGCGGCGAGGGGTCGTAGGTGAGCTCTACCTGCCCGTAGCCCCCGCCGCCCTGGCTGCTAGAACTTGTGTTCTGGGTTAGCCGCCCCTCGCCAACGGGCGTGAAGTCGGTGCGGCTCATCGAAGAACGGTAGGGGTAGCTATTGTAGAAGCCGTTGAGCCGGCTATTGACTCCTAGCTTGCCCCGGCGCACGTTTAGCGACCCATTCAGGCTCTGGTTGCGATTGCCCGCGCTGGCGCCCAAGTTGCCATTAGTGCCCTGCAGGGTATTTTTCTTCAGCACAATATTGATAACCCCACCCGAGCCCTCGGCGTCGTACCGCGCCGAAGGCGACGTCACCACCTCAATGGCCTTAATCTGGTCGGCCGGAATCTGCTTGAGGGCATCGGCCAAGTTGCCCGCCAGCATGGCCGACGGCTTGTTATTAATGAGAATGCGCACGTTGGAAGTGCCACGCAGCTGCACGTTGCCATCCACGTCCACATTCAGCAGGGGCGTCTTGCGCAGTACATCAGCAGCTGTGCCGCCGGTGCTGGTCACGTCCTGCTCTGCATTGTAAATCAAGCGGTCGGGCTTGGTCTCGACCAGCGGTCGCTGGCCCGTCACGCTCACCTCGCCGAGCTTTTGGGCGGCGGCGGCCAGGGCCAGCGTCCCTAGGTCGGTGGCTTGGCTAGTCACCGTCACAGGCGCCAGGTTGGGCGCGTAGCCCACAAAGCTTACTTGCAGCCGAAAGGTGCCAGCCGGCAGCTTGCGCAGCACAAAGCGCCCCTGCTCGTCGCACGTAGTGCTAGCTAGTGGGGAGGTGCCGGTGGCCGGTAGCAGCAGCACCGTGGCGTACTCCACGGGCTGGTGCGTGACGGCGTCTTGCACATTACCCCGTAGCTCGCCTGTACCTGCCACTGCAGGGCGGGCCGCCGGAGCTGTAGTTTGGGCCCAAAGCGGTGGCGCCCCACACAGGCATAGCAACCCCAGCGTAGTAAAATGCTTCATCAGAAAGGTTGAAAATCAGGTGTAATAACGCGCGACCTGCCTAACGATGAAAATTAAATAAACTTATATTTAAATGGCTCTGAAAGACACAAAAAAAGCAGCCGCTGGGCAAGCTTTCGCCCAAGCTTAGCAGTGCCTCCGCGTGCCAACTGGCACCTAGGCTATTGGGGCAACTGCCGGCCAGCTTTACCGTATCAGCCGCGCCAACTATTTTCTCCTGAGTCTTTGCGTTCTTAGTCCAGCAGTTGCGCTATAGAACTAGAGTTAGCAGCCGGCTACCAGTTAGCCACCGACTTGTTGAACATGTCGCTGATGATATTGCGCGTGATGTTGCGGATAGCGTTCAAGTCGTTGTTTACCGTCGCAATATCCTGGGTTGCCGCAAAGTCGGCCTGGCTCTGAAACGTCTGCTCGAAGTCCTGCTTCGAGTCTTTCGTATTGGTAAAGCGCAGCTGCACCTGAATGGTAAGGCGGTTGCTACCCGCCTGGCTTATCGTCCCTGCCTGCTGAATAGCGGCGGGCGCGTAGTCATACGCAACGATAGAGCCTTCGAATTGTAAATCGCCGTCGCGGGGCACTAGCTTAAGCGTGGTATTGCGCTGAAAGTAGTCCTTGATGTCCTCTGTAAAGCGCTGGCTCAGCGCGGCAGGGGCATTTGGCGCGTTGTTCTGAAACGTTTGGATGGAAATCGTTTTAACGGACGGGTCGATATTCGTGCCGTTAAAAGAATAAATGCCACAGCCGCTCAATAGCAGCCCAGGCAGTAGCAGGGCCAAGCTGGCCACGGCGCGGCGCCTGCCCAGGTGCGTCAATTTACCATTGGCAACACGGTTACGCCGATTCCAAATCATACTGCTTCAGCTTGCGGTACAGGGTGCGTTCAGAAATGCCTAGGTCCTGAGCGGCGTATTTACGTTTGTTATGGTGCTTGCGCAAAGCTTTGAGAATCATTTCTTTCTCAATAGCATCGAGCGAGAGGGTTTCTTCCTCGGTTTCGTGCGAGATGTCTTCGGTCTGCGCGTCCTCGTCCTCATCGGTGTACGATGCGGGCGACGCCACATCCACGCGTAGCGGACCCGAGGCCGGGGGCAACAAGTAGCCGCCTGCCTCAGCTGGGCCTTCGGAACCCCCCGGGTAGGGCGACGATTCTCCTAGGTTAGTAAACAGGTGGCTATTCTGGCGTAGCAGCTCCTGCGCGTCGGTAGCGGGGCGCTGGCCCGTGCCGCTGGCTAGCTCCAGCACTACCTTTTTGAGGTCAGTCATGTCGCGGCGCATATCGAAGAGCAGGCGGTACAGAATATCGCGCTCCGAATACGAGCTGAAATCGCCACCCGCGCCGCCGGCTCCGTGCCCGGGCAGCAGCGCCGGTAGCTGCGAGGTCTGGGCAGCCGGCAGGTAAGTAGCCAGCCGGGTAGCATCGACTTCGCGGTCGATTTCCAAGACCGAAATCTGTTCCGCTAAATTCTTGAGCTGGCGAATGTTGCCCGGAAAGCGAAACCTGGTGAGTAGCCGCACGCCATCGGGGGTGAGCGAGATGGGCTTCACGCGGTGCTTCTCCGAAAAGTCGGCCGTGAACTTGCGAAACAGCAGGTAAATATCGTCGCCGCGCTCGCGCAGCGGCGGCACCATAATGGGCACCGTATTAAGGCGGTAGTATAGGTCTTCGCGAAACTTGCCGGCCTGCACGCGGTCGAGCAAGTTTACATTGGTAGCGGCTACTACGCGCACATCGGTCTTCTGCACCTTGCTGCTACCCACCCGGATAAACTCACCATTCTCCAGCACGCGCAGCAGGCGGGCCTGGGTACCTAGGGGCATTTCGGCAATCTCGTCTAAGAAGATGGTACCACCATCGGTCACTTCGAAGTAGCCTTTGCGCGCCTCGTTGGCCCCCGTAAAGGCGCCTTTTTCGTGGCCGAATAGCTCTGAGTCAATAGTGCCTTCGGGAATGGCACCGCAGTTGATGGCGATGAACTGCCCGTGCTTGCGCGGCGAAAGGGCGTGAATAATCTTGGAAAACGACTCCTTACCCGACCCGCTTTCGCCGGTAATGAGCACCGTCATGTCAGTCGGCGCAACCTGCGCGGCCACCTGAATGGCGTAGTTCAGCGCCGGCGCGTTGCCGATGATGCCGAAGCGCTGCTTAATACTTTGAATCTCCTGATTTGTCAACTCTTAATTTTTGGTTTTTGGTTTTTGGTTTTTGGCTTGGCCAGAACCCATTAACCTAATGAGCGATAGTAGCGAATGAAGCCTTACACAAGCTGAATGCATGCGGCGACCTGGGCTTCTAATTCCCGTAGCTGCTCGGCATCAAAGTAACCTAAATCAAACGCTAGATACCCTTGGGCTTCTAGTTCATAAAGCAAGCCGCGCGCGATGACCAGAAACTGAATGGTATCGCGGGGATGTTGGCGACCACTGCCTTCGGCGATATTAGATGGTACTCTACGGCAGCTCGGCGCATTTGGCTGGTCAGTCCGAAACGCTCGTCGGTCGGAAAGTATTTAGTCAGTATGCGTGCAATTATGCCAAAGACCAAAAACCAGCTAGACTGCTTCTCCCAACAGAGCGCCGCCGGTCGTGCTCGTAACGAACACGTTAACATAGTCGCCCTTCTGGAAAGTACCCTTTGGGAAAATAACAACCTGGTTTTGGCTGTTGCGGCCGCTGAGGTGCTCCTGCGAGCGCTTCGAGAAGTTTTCAACCAGCACTTTATGCACGCGGCCCACCATACGGGCGTAGCGAGCGCGGGCATGCAGCTGCTGGCGGTCGATGATTTCCTGCAAGCGGCGCTTCTTGGTTTCCAGCGGAATGTCATCTTCGAGCTTGCGGGCGGCTAGCGTGCCAGGGCGCTCCGAGTAGAAGAAGTTATAGCCCATGTCGTACTGCGCAAAGTCGATGAGGCTCAGGCTGTCCTGGTGTTCCTCTTCGGTTTCGGAGCAGAAGCCGGCAATCATGTCGGTCGAGATAGCGCAATCCTCCCCTAGGATGCGGCGGATGGCCTGCACGCGCTCCTCGTACCAGGGGCGGTCGTAGGTGCGGTTCATCAGGTCCAGCACTCGCGAGTTGCCGCTCTGGGCGGGCAGGTGGATGTATTTACAGATGTTTTCGTGCCGCGCCATAGTATGCAGCACCTCGTCGGTGATATCCTTGGGGTGCGAGGTCGAGAAGCGCACGCGCAGCTCGGGGCTGATGAGCGCCACGCGCTCTAGCAGCTGCGCAAAGTTGACGCGCTCGGTGCCGTCTTCGCTAGCCCACTTATACGAGTCAACATTCTGACCTAGGAGAGTAACTTCTTTGTAGCCAGCTGCTACTAAGTCGGCAGCTTCCTGCACAATGCTGTGGGCATCGCGGCTGCGCTCGCGCCCGCGGGTGAAGGGCACCACGCAGAAAGAACACATGTTGTCGCAGCCGCGCATGATGCTGATGAAGGCTGTAATGCCGTTCGAGTTCAGGCGCACCGGCGTAATGTCGGCGTAGGTTTCCTCGCGGCTCAGCAGCACGTTCACGGCTTTTTGCCCACCATCCACCTGGCTGATGAGCTGGGGCAAGTCGCGGTAGGCGTCGGGACCGACCACGAGGTCCACGATTTTCTCTTCTTCCAGAAACTTGCTTTTGAGGCGCTCGGCCATGCAGCCGAGCACGCCCACCAGCATACCGGGCCGGCGCTTTTTGTGCGAGTTAATCTGCTTAAGGCGCATGCGCACGGTTTGCTCGGCCTTCTCGCGAATGGAGCAGGTATTGAGCAGCACGAGGTCGGCCCCGGCGAGGTCCTCGGTGGTATCAAACCCCTCGTCGGCCAGAATGCTGGACACGATTTCGGAGTCGGAGAAATTCATTTGGCAGCCGTAGCTCTCGATGTAGAGCTTGCGGGCGCGGCCGGTGCGCGTGGCGGCGCTTACGCGCACGTCGGCGGGCAGGGCGTCGGCTACGGGCGCTTTATCGAGAAAATCTAAGGTAATGAGCGGTTGAGACATAGCAGGCAAGGGGCCCTAGGCTAGGAGCCAGGCCATAACAAAGATACAAAATAGCGCTGGGAAATGACAGAATGACAGTTTAGCAAGGCGCAATGAGTAATTATCAACGAACAGCGCATTAGACGTCTGGTCGATAGCCGTTCAACGAACTGCTCATTGTTTATTGCTCCTTGATAACTGTCGAGAGTGCTTGCAACACGCCCTGCGCCTTAAGTAGGCACTCCGCATATTCCTGCTCAGGCACCGAGTCGTAGGTAATGGCCGAGCCCACTTGCAGGCTGAGGTAGCCGGTATCGGCGCGGTATTGGAGGCTGCGAATCACGACGTTAAAGTCGAAATCTCCCGTGGGCCAAACCAGGCCGAAACTACCGCTGTAGAGGCCACGTCGGCTGCGCTCATATTGCTCGATGAGCTGCATGGCCCGAATCTTGGGCGCGCCGGTCATGGAGCCCATCGGGAAAGTAGCGCGCAGCATATCACCTAGGTCAGTGCCGACGCGCAGCTCGGCCGCAACGGTCGAAATTAGCTGCCACACGTGCCGAAAGCCGTAGGTACCAAACAGCTCGGGCACGTGCACGGTGCCCGGCCGCGCCACGCGGGCGAGGTCGTTGCGCACGAGGTCCACTATCATCAGGTTTTCGGCGCGCTCCTTTTCGTCGTGCAGCAAGGCTAGGCGCTGCGCTTCATCCTCGGCTGGGGTGGGGCCGCGCCGCCGCGTGCCCTTGATGGGCTGCGAAGTGATAGCGCCTTGCCGGCTAGCGATAAACTGCTCGGGCGAGGCGCACAGCAGGTAGTGGTCGTGGTGGCGCAAAAAGCCCGCGTAGGGCGCCGGTGAAGCCGCGTTTAGTTGCCAAAAGGCGGCTACCGGGTCGAGCGCTACGTTTTCGGCGTAGAATTCCTGGCACAGGTTCAGCTCGTATACTTCACCATTGAGGATGTCTTCGCGCACGGCTTCAACAGCCCCTAGGTAGTCGGCGCGCGGCATGCGAGGGCGCAGCGGTGGCACAGAGGCCAGGTCGGCAGCGGGCACTTGGGTCGCTAGAATGGCTGCTAGCACACCGGCCGTACGGCCGTGTAGCTCTACGGCATCGGGCTGCCAATGCAGGTAGGTTTCGGGTTGAAAGAAATGAAGGGCGGGCCAGGTCAGGCCCGCAAAGTTCTGGCTGTGCAACGCTTCAATTTCGTCTTTGACCTCATACGTCACAAATCCGCAGTACGGCCCTGGTTGCTCATGCTCGGCGCTTAGGTGGGCGGCCAGCTCGGCCAGCGAAGCTGGTGCCGCCGGGGCAGCCGCGGCCACGGCCAGCAGCCGGCTAAAGGTGCCGGGGGCCGAGTGCTGTAAGTCATTGTGCTCATAATAAGCGCAGTGTGAAAATTGCGCCGCCCACTGCAAGGCGCGGGCGCAAAAATCGGCGGGCAAATCGGAGAGCGGAATGCGGAGCATAAAAGTGCCGTGGACCCTGCGGGTCCGCGCGTGAGTAGGAGGGGAGTGCGCCGTACTCTCGGACCCGCAGGGTCCACGGTACAGCGGGTTATAGTTGGCGCAATGCCAGCTTAGCTTTTTGGTCGGTGCTGTTTTTATACTCGTGTTTGGGATACGCCACGGCCCGCTCAAAATAGCCTTTGGCCGCGGCCCGCTGCCCGGCCGCCTGGGCCAGGTAGCCGAGCTGCAAGGCCGCTTGGGGCGCGAAGTAGTACGCGGGCTCACCTAGGGCGGCCGAGCGGCGCAGCGTGCGCAGGTAGTCGGCGCGAGCCGAGTCGAGCTGGCCAAGGCCCTGCCACACGCGGGCGCGGCGGTAGGGGGCTTCAAGCTGGTCGCGGGCGGGCGTGGCAGCGCTAGGCCTGAACTGCTGCAAGGTGCTCAGGGCCTGCGCGTAATAGCCGCCATCCGTTTGCAGGCGGGCGCGGGTCAGGATGACGTTGAGCGCCTGCGCATCGTGGTAAAAGCGCTGGGCGTAAATGTCTTCTTCAATGGTGAGCGGACCGGCTTGGTTGATTTGCTGGCGATAGCGCTCGCAGGTGGCGGCCGGCGCGCCACCTAGCCAGGCAGCCAGGTAGAGCTTGAAAGCCGCGTCCTTACGATAGTAGTCGCCCCGGTATTCGCGCAGAAACTGCTCGTTTTCCGCCAGCGAGGCGGCGTAGTCGCCCTTATACAGCAGCAGGTCGCCGGCCAGGTGGTGCACAAAGCCGAGCGGGTAATATGTCGGCCCCGCGGGCCGAGCGCGGTAGGCGGTCAGCGCCTCATCGCCGTGGTGCTGGCGCTTGTTAAGGCTGACAACCAAGTAGCTGAACAGTAGGTTGTCGGGCTGCTCGCGGGCCAGGCGGTAAGCCAGGGCCAAGCTTTCCGAACCCTGCTTATAGTACGATTCGCGGATGAGCGCCAGCAGAATCTGACTCTCCGTCTGAAAATCATTCGACTGCGTAGCGGCCAGTCCTAGGTTGCGCAGGCCTTCCTCTACGCTGCCGCGCAAGCCTAGCAGCCGCAAAAACCAGTGGTAGCCTTCGGGCAGCGAGCCAATACCGAACTGGCACAGCCCTAGGGTCTTGCGCGCTGGAACAAACGCCGGGTAGCGTGCGGCCACGGCCTGCATCAGCCCAGCCGTGCGGCGTAGGTTCCAGGCCCCGCGCACCTCGTGGTGAAAGCCAATCTGGCCGAGCGCCTGGTGCAGGCTGATTTCGGCCTGGGCATAGTCGCGCAAAGCACTAGCGGGTGCTTTGTCCAGTGCGGCCAGCCGGGCGTCGTGGGCGGCCATGGTAGCCTCGTAGCGGCTAGCATCCTGGCTGATGATGAGCGCTACAAAGTCGGCGCAGTCGGCCACGAGCAGCGTGCTGGGCGCGGTGGCGGGTTCGGCGGCCAGTAGCTGGCGGCAGGTAGTTACTTTCAGCCTCAGCAGCTCGGCGTAGGCGCGCCGGGCGCCGGGCGAGAGGGTAGGCGTGGTCTGTGTTTCGAGGGGCACAGCCTGCGTCTGCGTTTCTGGCTGAGGTGCGCGGAGGTCTTTGCAAAAGCTGGCTGAGGGGAGGCATAGCCCGACCGCCAGGATTTGCATCCCTCTGCGTAACCCTCGGCGAATCTCCGCGAGAAAACTCATAAACAAGCTGATATAAAAAAAGGAACGACCAAAGCCGTTCCTTTTCCCAAAAACAAAAACCGGTAACCTAGGCGGCTTGCTTGCCTTCTACATCGGCCAGAATGCGGCCGCAGTGCTCGCACACGATGATTTTCTTGTGCGAGATGATGTCGGCTTGGCGCTGCGGGGGTACCGTGTTGAAGCAGCCACCGCAGGCGTCGCGGCGCACCAGCACTACCGCTAGGCGGTTGCGCATGTTGCCGCGGATGCGGTCGTAGGCCGTCAGCAGGCGGGGCTCTACGGGCTGGGTAGCCCCGTCGCGCTCGGTCATGAGGGTTTTTTCCTCTGCCTCGTTTTCGGCTACGATGGTGTCGAGCTCGCTTTTCTTGGTGTCGAGGTCCTTGCGGCGCTCGTCGAGGCGCTGGCGGGTGCCATTGGCCTCAGTGTTCTTCTGCTCAATCTGGTACTGAGCTTCTTTGATTTTCTTGTCCGAAATCTGGATTTCCAGGCGCTGAAGCTCGATTTCCTTAGCAATAGCCTCGTACTCACGGTTGTTGCGCACGTTGGTTTGTTGCTCTTCGTAGCGCTTGATGAGGCCTTCGGCTTCTTTGG
>Ga0265798_10005153_pt1 | contig 17701 bp, 10 predicted proteins | sample P3T30metagenome_FD_192430 | JGI IMG/M metagenome (GOLD analysis project Ga0265798, IMG submission 192430) | Plant litter microbial communities from East Loma Ridge, Irvine, California - P3 T30 | ecosystem: Environmental > Terrestrial > Plant litter > Unclassified | place: USA: California... | reverse complement strand
GATGCTGCGGTAGCACTTTCTGCGGATCAGTGCGTCGACTCGAAGCTGTTGTGGCAGGGCAGTGTCAGTCTTGTCGTCGAGCAGTTTGTGCAGCATGAATCTCTATGATTTTATCAAGATTGGGCTCGATGGGGGAGTTTTTGGGGAGAGTGATCCAAACCTGGCAGCCACAGGACCAGTCGATCCCCATGCTACGCCTCTGCTGTACATTCCACAGTGGAAGGTTTCAATAGCAGAAGAAGCACTTGGAACCAGTGACAATGCCCTGTCTGGTTCTCGATCCGCTTAGTATTGCGTTATTGGAGTAGTAGGTAGGATAGGTAAAACACGTTAGAATGATTGACTCCAGCTCAAGGACCTAAGATAAGTCATTTTCGGTATTCTTGCGTGCTTATTCAGTACATCCTTCATGTACGCGAGATGGACTCTCGGGTGAGGTCAGCCGAGCCGGAGTCGCTCAAATGAGTTGCCGATGGTCGCAGGGAAGGAACGAAGGAAGGTCTGCCGGTACATTTTTCTGGCTTGCAATTCTCAGCTTTGGTCTTCACGTGAAGAGGGTCCTCAAGCTCTCCACCTGCACATCCACCACCACCACAAACATACCAAACATGTCAGACAGCGAGAGCCAGCGCTCCGCCAGCGCGAGTCCCGAGGTGACCGAGAAGAAGCGCAAAAGAGTAGTCGTCGCCCCGGAAGACGAGCTGGAAATCGACATCAACCTGCCCGAGCCCGCCTCCAAAAAAGCAAAACGAAAGGAAAAAAAAGAAAAGAAGGAGAAGAAGGCCAAAGCAGAGAATGGCGAGACCGACGAAGCAGACGCCACCAAACCCGCCGCCGCAGAACCACCCGCACCCGGGCAGCGCAGCGAGTACGGTATCTGGATCGGCAACCTGCCTTGGAGCGCGACCAAGGACACCCTGCGCACCTGGTTTGAGGACCAAGGCATTGACTACAAGAGCATCACCCGCCTGCACATGCCCGCGCCGCCAGAGGACAAGGGTCCTTCACGGCCGGGCTTCAAGCCGCTGAACAAGGGCTTCGCGTACGTCGACTTCCTCGGCCTGCCCGAGCTGGAACTCGCCCTCGCGCTCTCGGAGAAGCTCATGGGCGGCCGCAAGGTGCTGATCAAGAACGCCAAATCCTTCGAGGGCAGGCCCACGGTGACCGAGGCCGAGCAGGCCAAGAAGGCGGCTGCGGCGCCCGACGGCAAGGAGCCCACGCAGAGGATCTTCATTGGCAACTTGGGCTTTGACGTTACCAAGGATGACTTGATGGAGCACTTTTCGCAGGCGGGCACGATCGAGGATATCCACATGGCGACTTTCCAGGATACGGGCAAGTGCAAGGGTTTCGCCTGGGTGCGCTTCCACGATATGGAGTCTGCGGCTGCCGCGGTCAGAGGCTACATTTTCAAGTCTGGCGGCGATGACGATGACGATGAGGACGACGAGGACGCTGAGGAGGATGAAGACGAGGAGCAAGAAGAGGATGGCGACAAGAAAAAGTCCGGCAAGAGCAAGAGCAAGGGCAAGAAGAAGAAGGAGAAGAAGCGCAAGTGGTTCATCAACCGCCTCGCAGGCCGTCCCGTGCGAGTCGAGTTCGCTGAGGATGCCCAGACCAGATACAAGAAGCGCTACGGCAGCAAACCTGCCGCGCCTGAAGGCGGCCATGCGCCTCGTCAATCCGGGCCTCGTCCAAGCTGGGGCAACCGTGAGGAGCAGTCGGGAGAGGGTGCACCTGCGCCTGACAGGAGGGCTCCCAGGAAGATGGATGCGGATGCAAGGCAGGCCATGCGCAGGCAAAAGCACATTGACGCGAGGAACGTCGCGCCTGGACAGGCTCTTGCGAATGCGCAGAGAGCCAGCACCGCGATTGTCAAGCCATCTGGAAAGAAGACGACTTTCGATTGAGGCGGAGGGGTTTCTTGTAGCAGCATTTGCGGTCCAAATATCATTATTTCATGGGCTGGGCAGTACTGTCCTTCTGCCAATTCACTTAACACCTTCTCGCCCTCCGTCAATCGCCTGAGTTAGCTAACACTTACATATGGTAGAGCATGGATAGCCTCACCCTCTGCTCATCTCCGGGATCTTGCCAGCCATCTCGAGGATACGACAAGAGTGATAGACAACGATCAAACCCATAGAGAACAACCATTCGAGGAGACTACGAACTCTCCCCACATCCAGGTACCGATTTCCCGCAAGTCTTATATTGCTCGGACTGGAAGTATGCTCAACACATGCAGAAGCGTACAGCAAGTGTGGCGTTTTGCGCCGACGACAACAACACGTGAGGTTGGACTCAGACATCAAGAGGTAGAACAAAGAAAGCCTGCTTCACTGAAGCTATCATGTTCCCTGTCCAGCGCTGTCAATCATGAAACAAAGACCAACTCGAAGTGAACGCCGCTTGCGGTACAATCAGTGCAACAACAAAGGAGAGTCGTGCGCGCATGAACGCTGCAACGAACGTCTGATCAACGGCATTCATCCAACAAAGGCAGACGCAGTATCAAGGCTTCGAGGCACCAGTACCCCTTTGATGTATATTATGTGATCAAGTAGTAGAGCCTACCTCTATAGTCCTTTTCAATCCAACCAAGTCCCAGTCAAACGCATCCAGTCAATCAGCACAAGACAAGCAAATCACAAACCTACCTACACTCGAAAACACTCGCACGAAACCCGCCAAAATCCGATCCAATCATGCCCGGCGGCAAAGCCAACGTCAGCAAAGGCCCCAGTGCCAACACGCGGAGCCAAGGCAAGCACCAAGCCTACCTCGACAAGCCTCTGACCGGCCGCGCCGCCAAGTGCGCCGACAAGAAGAAGCAGGACAAGGCCGACAAGAAGGTGGCGCAGAACGACCTCACGAAGGTGGTCAAGAAGAAGGAGGCCGAGTTGAAGAAGAAGACCAAGGAGTACTTTGACGGGCAGAAGTAGGAAGTTTGGTTTTTGCGAGAGGAATCTTTTTTTTTTTTGATTTTTTATAAAGAAGAACCTGAATTCATGTCGATTTTTGTGTGGTTTGCCTTTCACCAAGTGATTTCAATCTGCTATCCTACACGTCGTTAGTCTCATTGAACGGGTTCGTCTGTTCGGAACTTGCTTCCTCCTTGTCGGATCTCGATTAAAAAGCAGAGTCTCGAGCCGGTAAGCTTCTACTCTGCCTCAAAGCGAAGCTGATCGCTGGCTGGATGCTCGATGTTGAACACATACAATGCGCCTCGCCGTTTGTGCCAGTTGTTTGAGTCAAAGCTGAAAGTTGTCGTGGTGATGTCGTGTCGCGAGCCGGACACGTGGACCTTTCAGTCGTCTTGCAGAAGCGTAAGTAGCTCACTTCATCGGCACGCGAATTTGTTCCATGGGTCGTGCCGTATCGTCTGTCAGTTGAGGTAGAGTGATGAGATGGAGGCAGCTGACATCCGAGTAGAAGAGTGGATGGGAGAAGTCATGTTAGTCCTCGAGTGAAGCTGGCATGGCATACACGGTCGTCGGCAGCTCATTTGAGCGACTCCGACATTCGGCTTAAGCTGATTGACTGACTGACCCCACCCGAAAGCAACTCCAATGGTCTAGCACCGAACAAGGAAGAAGCACGCAAGCGATAACTCGCCTACCGTACCTCATCCTGTACTTATCTCAGGCCGCCCAGCGCTAGAGCCAATCCTTCTTACTACTCTGATTACTCACTCTTGCATGTAACAGTCCTCCTCCTACATCATCACTACACTACCCGCGTCTCGTATGAAGCTCAGTCACATCTACCGCACAACATCTGCCCTTGTCTCCAGACCAACTTTCCCCTCGAAGCACATCCCTCTCCTCGCCACTCACTACAGAAACATGTCGACAGCAATGGGCAAGCGCCTCGAAGGCAAGACCGTCCTCATCACCGGCGCCTCATCAGGCATCGGCAAGAGCACCGCGCAAGAATTCGCCCGCACATCGCCCAAGAACCTCAAACTCATCCTGACCGCCCGCCGCATCGACAGCCTCAAGGAACTCGCCGCCGAAATCACAAAGGAAGTTGGCGAGGGTGTGCAAGTCCTGCCCGTGCAACTCGACGTCTCCAAGGCCAGTGAGGTTGCCAAGCTCATCCCCAACCTGCCCAAGGAATTCCAGGAAATCGACGTGCTGGTCAACAACGCCGGCCTCGTGCGCGGCGTGGACCGCGTCGGCGACATCAAGACCGAAGACATGGACGTCATGTTTGCGACGAATGTCACGGGCTTGATCAACGTCACGCAGGCCGTTCTGCCGCAGATGAAGAAGCGCGGCGAGACCGGCGCGGGCGACATCATCAACGTCGGCTCCATTGCTGGACGCGAGCCGTACCCCAATGGTTCCATCTACTGCGCCACGAAAGCCGCCGTGCGCAGCTTCACAGATGCCATGCGCAAGGAGCTGATCGCCACGCGGATCCGCATTATTGAAATCGATCCCGGCCAGGTCGAGACTGAGTTCAGTGTCGTGCGTTTCTACGGCGACAAGAGCAAGGCCGATGCTGTCTACGCAGGTTGCGAGCCCCTGACGCCGGACGATATCGCGGAGATTGTGGTTTTCACGGCGGGCAGGAGGGAGAATGTTGTTGTTGCTGACACTCTTGTTTTCCCCAACCATCAGGTGAGTCTTTCGCTTCTTTCCAGTATTGGTGGCCATCTCATCATTTCGCGGCTAATCTGTAACGAAGGCGGCGGCGACGGTCATGCACAAGAAGTCATGAACACGGAATCTCGTCTGACTTGCTCAATAGGCGGCTGCGACAGTCATGCACAGGCAGCCTGTGAGCCCGTCGAAACTGTAGATAGACATGATCATCAAAACTGTACACGAAAGAAATGTCAAGCTTCGAGGCTGCTCATCTACACATGCTGGTCCCGGTCAAATCGCACACAGAAATGTGCTACCCAAGACAGGTCTTGAACTTGGTGGCCGTCTAAAGTCTTACAATACAGCCAATTTCCCTATCGTAGTAAAACTGTGCGTTCGAGCCGATTGTGACAGGCCATCTCACAAGGGCCGCCATTGACAATCAACCATCACCTTATCTACAATAAATCTATAAAGCATCGGCCGAGGTCGGCTGCGCGCCCTAATTGATGGCGGGGTTCGTCACATCACGTCAATACCAACACCGATTTGTAAGATTCATGCAACTCTCTTAATCTACCCATTCCTGCAGTTCGAAACATAAAAGTCTCTACCCACAACTCTCTCACAAAACCCATGTTCATAGCACGCAACATCCTCTCGAAGTCACTGCTACAATCCAGCTCTACCCGCCGCGCAGCCGCCATATCATCACAGCTCTCCTCGCAAACCAGCAAGCTCACTCACACTCACGCCCGCACGATGGCTTCTTCCATCCCCAAGACGATGAAGGGCGTGATCATGGAGAAGAACGGCGGGACCGAAGTCCTGCAGTACAGAACCGACCTGCCCGTCCCGGAGCCCAAGGAAGGCCAGATCCTGGTCAAAAACGACTTTGTCGGCATCAACTTCATCGACACGTACGTTTCCATTGAAATAACAGAGAGGATACTACACGAAGCGGCATCATCAGCAGTCAGAACATCACTAACAACAAACAACAGCTACTTCCGCACTGGCCTCTACCCAGCCCCCCACTGGCCCTACATGCTCGGCCGCGAATCCGAAGGCACCGTCGTCGCCACCGGCCCGGGCGAAGTCCACTCGCTCGCGCCCGGCGACCGCGTCGTCTGCTTGTCGGAAGCGACCTACGCCGAATACACCGCAGCGCCCGCCGCCAAAGCGGCCAGAATCCCCGCCGACCTGCCGCCCAAAACCGCAGCCGGAGCCCTGCTGCAAGGCCTCACGGCCCTGACGCTGATCCGCGAAGCCCACCACGTGCAGGCCGGCGACTGGGTCCTCGTGCACGCCGCCGCGGGCGGGACGGGGCTGTGGCTGTGCCAGCTGCTGAAAGCCGTCGGGGCGAATGTCATCGGCACGGCGAGCACGGCCGAGAAAGTCAAGTTGGCGAGCCAAGCCGGCGCCACGCACATGGTCAACTACTCGCACGAGGACGTGAAGGCGCGCGTCGACGAGCTGACGGGCGGCAAAGGCGTTGTGGCCGTCTTCGACGGCGTCGGCAAGTCGACGTTCGACCTCTCGCTCGACTGCGTGGCGCGCAAGGGTTCGCTGATTTCGTTTGGGAATGCGTCCGGGGCGGTGCCGCCGCTTGCGATTGCGCGGCTTAGCGCGAAGAATGTGCGGTTGATGCGGCCGACGCTGTTCAACTTCATTGCGACGCGGGAGGAGTTTGAGGGGTATACGGAGGAGTTGATGGGGTTCATTGTGAGGGACGGGATGGATGTTAGGATCCATGAGACGTACCCGTTGAGCGATGTGGCGAGGGCGCACCAGGATCTTGAGGGGAGGAAGACGACGGGTAAACTGCTTTTGGACCCGTCCAAGTAGTGTGTTGTTGTGTATGCATGTACTACCCAGGCATTCAGTGAGGAACCTGTTTTGAGCGGTCTTCAAACTCGAGTCGGGTGGAGGTAGTAGTGTCGAATACAAAGCTTGCCGTATTCACTCCGTCTGAGACATGTCTTTTTTTTATAGATAGATATCCGTGGGTAACAGTCAATCTCCCAGCCAAAAATGAAATCCTCACAGCAAACGCCACGCCACGCCATGCGACAGTAACAAAACAAAAAGGGGTTCTACTTTCCAGTCATACAAACTTCGGATCCAGTCCCCTTTCCAGAAGAAAAAAATTCACAAATCTAGTCGAAAGTGATCTTGGTCGCGGCCTTCATATCCGAGGTATCCTTGTAGAAAGCGCCGTACGCCTCGTGGCCCTTCTTCTTGACGGTGGTGCCGTACTTCATCAGCTCCTCGGGCACGGGCTGGCCGGCGGCCTTGAGGACGTTGACCAGAGCGCCGGCGAGGTGCTTCTCGGCTTCGCCGAAGAAGGTGATGGCGCGGCCGTCTTGGCCTGCGCGGCCGGTACTATGAGAGAAAAACAACGGTTAGTTTGTTTGGGGGGATCATCTTTGGGTTCTCAAGAGGGATGTTAAGACTTACCGGCCAATACGGTGGACGTAGTCCTCAGCAGTAAGCGGGAACGTCACGTTGATGACGAGCTTGACGTTGGGGATGTCGAGACCGCGGGCGGCGACATCTGTGGCGACGAGGATGGGGACGTCGCCGCGCTTGAAAGCATCGAGGGACTCTGTGCGCTTGTGCTGGGGCAGGTCGCCGTGGATGCCGCCGACCTTGAAGCCGCGGCGGCCGATGAACTCTTCGATGCGCGTGGCCTCCTTCTTGTACAGGCAGAAGACGAGGATGCGGTCGCTCTTGTTCTTGCCGGACTGGTACTGCTTGAGCAGCTCGATCAGGCGGTTCTGCTTGTCGTGCTGCTCCATGACTTCGACTTCTTGGGTGATGCGGGTGTTGGCGCGCAGCTCGCCGGTGGGGTTGTCGCCGACGGCGACCTTGACGGGGTTCTTCATGAAAGTGGCCGCGAGGTCGCGGACCGAAGGCGGCCAGGTGGCGGTGAACATGACGGTCTGCTTGCCGGTTGTGGGGGTGGTGGAGATGATCTTGCGGATCTCCTGCTCGAAACCCTTGTCCAGCATGCGGTCGGCCTCGTCAAGAATCATGTGCTCGACCTTGGAGAGGTCGATGGAGCCTTCTTGAATGTAGTCGTTGAGGCGTCCGGGAGTGGCGACCACGATGTTTGCACCGTTGAGCTGGACGCGCTGGGCATCCTTGGGCACACCGCCGTAGACGACTGCGATCTTGATGTTGTAGGGCTTGGAGAGCTTTGCGAGCTCGTCGTGGATTTGGCAGGCCAACTCGCGAGTCGGGCTCACAATGCACGCCTTGATGCTCTTGCGGTCCTTTGCGGACTGCTGGCTCAGGCGGGACACGGTCGGGACACCAAAGGCCAGAGTCTTTCCAGAACCGGTCTCTGCAACACCAATGACGTCCTTGAAGGCGAACAAGTGTGGCCAGGCACCGGCTTGAATGGGTGTGGGCGTGGTGAAGTTCTTGAAAGGCGCGCGCTGGTCCTCGGTGACCGGCAGGTACTTGAACGAAGTGAGCGGACGGAGAGGCTCCTTGGCATCGATTGTGATCATCTTGTCGGTAAGGAAGGCATCGATGGTGGATTGAGGGAGCGCAGTGAGCTCGGGGTCCTCGACGTATCCAGACGATGCGGCGGTGGTAGCCTTCTCGACAACAGCTTCTGCGCCAGCCTCAGTGGCCTTGCCGGCCTTTTTCGCGGCCTTCTCAGCAGCCTTTGCAGCCTTCTTCTCAGCCTTTGCAGCAGCGTCAACATCGCCCGTGGCGTCTGCAACACTGGCGGCCGCCTCTTGCGCAGCCGCAGCCTTCTTGGCCTCCTTCTTCGCGCGCTTCAATGCCTTCTCCTCCTTTTTCTCGGTGTCTTCAGCAGCAGCATTGATGACATCGGATTCGGAGGCCTTTGCGTCCTCCTTCATCTTGCGCTTCATCTTCTTCTTCTCGTCCTTGGAAACATTCTCGCCAGACCTCTCTTCGGCGCCGACGGTCGCGAGCTTCTGCTTTTTTGACTTTTTGGTCGCCTGCTCCTGCTGCACAGCAGCGTCGGCGTTCGCGACGTCCTCGTGGAGTCGCTTAGCCATTTTGGGTGGGAGAATGTAGAGTATGCTGGGACTCGGAGGACTTGAATCGAAAAGTCGTCTGGAGAGAATCCAGGCAAATTTCCAGAGACCCTGGCAAAGTCTAAATGCGGTTTATCAGATCCTCGGGCTCTAGTCAGCTAAGATCTGCGACTAAAGAGCAAGAATGGAACAAAAGTAGAAGGCCTAATCGAAATGTAAAGTGTCACCACAACAGAAAATAACCAAGCTATGTGAATATTCGGGTATACAAATAGGAATATAAATCGCTCCAAAACGCCGGTCAATCCTCCACCACCATGTGCTCGTAAGCACCGTCGTCTTGAACGCTACACGCTAGCATGTTATAAATGGCCACCTGCTGGCCAGCGGGTATTTACATCCCTCTTCCTTTTTTCCTGTCAAGCACTTCGTAAAGTCTATTCGCTTCGCATCGCAGGTTTACACGTCACGCATGACAGCCGTCTATAGATGCCTCGGGGGCTTCAGACACTTGCCCTTGCCCACCACTTCCTTTTGTAGATATGCGAGTCTCTTCTGATCGCCCTCGGGATAGAATTCGCCCGACCAAAATCCGCAGCCAATATTGCTGGTCTCTTTCCGCCACTTGACTTGCTCGAGCCCCGCCTCATCCACGGGTGGTCTATGGACGGGATTCGCCTCTTCGCCCGCGATCAGGCTCTCGCCCTCCATATGGTGAAACAGCTCTGGCTGCAAAGTATAGCAAAGAATATGGTTGTCCCGACAGGCGGTCAAGATCGCCGCATCGTAAGCCGTAATATGTTTGTGGATATCCTCCTTCGGCGGCGCAAGGTCTTTGAGCAAGCGCTGAGCTGTGGCGCGCGTGATGGCGTAGCCGAACGTGCAGAGGGGCCAGACGGAGTGGTGCAGGACGCGGGTACGTTCGGGGACGGTCAGGGCGGTCAGGAAGGAGGAGGTGAAGGGGTGCAGGTCGGTGTGGTTGAGCATGGTGGGGTCTTCGTAAAGGACGTGCTTCAGTCGCTCGAGGTCGCCGGGGTGGTGATGGCCGACGCCGATGCCCTTTTGGATCATGTTCAGGTAGTCGCCGCAGTGTCCTAGGTACAAAAGATCCCAATCTTTGGGCGAACCCCATGGGTATAGGGACGGGTCGACGGCTTTGGTGCCGAGGGAGCGCGCGGCGCGCTGCGCCAGTGGCACTTGGATGGATTTGAGTCGGATGTCCCAGTCGATGTCGTCTTCGAAGATGAGAGCCGTCTCCTGGCCTGATTTCAGGAACTCGCGCAAGACGACGTGGTGGCTGAGCCAGGCTTTGACCGTTCCCGTGGTGACCTCCGACTCGCTCTTGTTTGGCCACTTGAAGTTGTCCACGTCTTCCTCCGACCAGATGGGTTGCGCGGGGATGGTAAGCTCAAGACCAGTCACCTGCGCAGCCTGCTCGAGGTGATCCCTCCTCGGCGAACCAGGTCCTGAGACGGCCCAGAGTCCGCCGAAGCCCAGAGTCGCATTGGTCGTGGTGGAGTCGCCAGAAGGGTAGTTGGCTATAGGGAACTTGGGGTTACTGCGCGAGGTGCCAGCGTGCAGGTAGAAGAAGATTGCAACGACTCCGATGGCGATGAGAGCGTATAGCGAAGGCCTGGCGCGGGAGGCGAGCATTGTATGTGGTGTGGCTGACTCCGTCCAGGTGGGATGACGGGCATGAGACGCGGCCCTCGGTTCAGTCCAGTCGCGGTGGCATTCGAAGGGGAGGGCCGTTCGATCGTATTCGTGGATGGAAGAGTGCGCACAACGAGAAGGGAAGGGAAGGGAAGGGAGAAGGGATCAATCAAGGAACCTGTCCTGTCGTCTTGTCCATGTGGGAGCGTTAAGGATGGCGGCAGGTAATCTTACCCCCAGCTGGCTTCCAATAGTCCAAAGCCAAGGTTTGGTACGCGTCCACCGTGATGAGGACTGCGAAAAGTTACATTCGTAAAGATTCCAGATTACCTAAAGTCTCCCTGTTGGAATCGATAATTAATTGTCGCGAGTTTTTCTCAAATGTTTCAGCCACGCAATCAATTGATAGGCTTAGGTTTCTTGCAGCCTTCCTTGCAGCTGATGCGCCTGTCAGCTTCACCCAGGGCTGAGAGTTCGACAAAGCAATCTCAAAGCCCGATTAAAGATCCGTTGATGTCGGTATCTTGGTGTGAGTGATTGAATTATTCGATCGATGTGTTTTGTCGGTGTGCGATCGAATGGCGTTTGTCGTAGGCACTATTCTTGCCTCAACCGTACTGTCATAAACCTCTATGTAGTAGTGGTGGATGCTGTCTGTTGGGTTGGAAACGTGCTTTCTCCTGTCGAACTCGTGTCCTGGCGCAAACACGTGGTATAGTGATCACGTATAATCGTTGATTGATGTTACACCCATAAGGAAGCTCATGATGGTCGATTGGATGTTACAGCTATCGTGAGTCTTCACTCGGCGACATGTACACGTCTTGACTGATTGATTCGTCCAACCCCAACCCTAACCCTGACGATATACTGTGCTCCATCTATTTCTTGATGCACGCCAATAAGAAACAGCTACACGAGGACACAGCGTGGCTTGGTCGTCGTCGTCGTCGTCTTGCCTTGCCTTGCCTTGCCACGCCACCGAGGGATTTGCATCGCCACGATGCTCCGAAGGGAATGGCACGTGGAGAGCTCATATCTGCCGTCAGCCCAGAACAAAGGTGAAGACGAAGTGAATCGCCACCAACTTGGCAGGTGCGAGATGGATGCGGGGCGCAGCAGCTCGTTTGATGACGCATGATTGTCGCATCCAACATGTCCCGCTCGTGTTAATAGGCGAACAACCTACCTACCTACCTACATATATCCAGGCAATCGCCCTACTCCTCGCGACTCGCATCTGCCAGCGCACATCCATCACTCAAAAGGTTACACACAACAACATGTCAGAGTTCGCGCCGCCATCCGTAAGTCTTCCCAAACCCCTCCACCCCCGGTCGTACCAAGACTCGCGCGCATACTGTACCTTGCCGCTACCTGACTGCAGTCGCTAATCCTGCATGAACCGCACAGGGCCCACCTCCTCCACAACTACCCGTAGGCTGGAAAGCCATATGGAACGACCAATATCAAGCCTGGTTCTACGCAAACACCGTCACCAAAGAGACAACATGGGAGAAGCCGACTGAACCCGCCTATCCTTCAGGAGCGGCGCCACCGCCAGGCGGCCCACCCGGCTATGGCCACACCGACTCTTCAAACCAGTACCCCCACGAGAAGAATGGCTCACTCGCGAGCAACAACCCATACGGCGCAGCAAGTCCCGCACCGGGCTCTACGGTCGAGAGCGACGAAGCCATGGCGAGGAGATTGCAGCAGGAAGAGCAGGCGCATGGGCCTTCGGGCGCTAGGGGTGCATCGGACGGTTATTACGGCGGCGGCGGCCCGTCTTCACAGCACCAACAGCAGCCTGGAATGGGCAGCCCAAGCCCATACGGCCAGCAAAGCCAGCTGCCACCGCGCGAAGAGAAGCGAGGCCTGCTCTCCAAGATCACGTCGAAGCTTGGCAGCGGAGGCTCCAGACCGCCTCAGCAACAGCACTACGGCGGAGGAGGGGGATATCCCCAGCAAGGCTATGGTCATCAGCCGATGATGGGAGGCGGCTACCCACAGCAGCAGATGTATGGACATCAGCCGATGATGGGCGGTGGATATGGCGGTTACCCGCAGCAGCAAATGTACGGCCAGCCGCAGAGGAGACCGGGCGGTGGTGGTATGGGAATGGGAGGAGGCCTTGCGCTTGGAGCCGGAGCGGGTGTGCTTGGAGGTATGGCCATTGGCGGGATGATGGCGAACGACAATGATGACTATCAGGAGGGTTATGAGGACGGGATGGATGATGGTGGCGGAGACGACGGAGGCGGAGAGTAGATCTCGAGAGGTCATGAGAGCGTGGAGTGTTTGGACGACCCGTAATCGACAAGCTGCATGGACATTATTTGCCTACAAGACGACAGACACGATTAGCATGTTATGAATGAAAGTCATCATTATTACCCGTGTGCTGCAAGTATCGTATTGTAACTATGTAGATGTACTTACCCAAATCAAATGACTTGGAAGTCGTGGGGTCTCACGTGAGGCTAGACTAATCAAATGTTGAGCGCGGGCTTTGATGTGGATCCGTCGACGTGAGCTTTCGCGTCCGCCCAGACTGACCACTGACCTCACGTTGCGCCTCCCCTGCACTCTAACATACCATACCTATCGTTATCCATCCTCCATTCATTTCCATTCCCAGCGACCAAGGCTGTGGTTGCCGTCTTGTCTTGTTATTGCGTAGAGACACCGGGCTAAGCACGACTTGGAAGTGATATCATTTACAGTATCTATCCCCGAGCGCAATGGGGAAGCCTTAGGACTCCAAGCGCCGACTCGTACCTTACTCTCTCCTTCTACGCCTGTGGAATTGTCCTTACCTTACCCTGTCGAGCCACGTGGTGAGTTCTGTCTCTGTCTCTGCTACATTAACTACCTACTCCACTTCGCCCGTCTCTTCTCATCAAACCACAATGGCGTGTCGACATGCATCGCTCGACCGCCACGATGCCGCGCAAGAGATACACTGCTCTGGACATTCAGCAGCATCTAACCTCGTCCTCCAGATCTACCTCGCCACTCCATACCACGCCCGAGCGCTGCGATTTTTTCTTGTCAGAGTCCAGTTGCACACCCCGCGACAGAGCCGTCTCACTGCCGCTGTCGACTGAACACGACCCTCTAAAACTTCTCGATTATTGTATCCCTAAACCGACTTCCATATCAGCCCTTGAACTTCTACGATTCGGATCACAGGAGCAGGCTGTAAAATCGAGTTTCAACAAACAAAGTCTTCCGCCCGCAAAGCCTCCCGAGCCTCCCGAGCCACTCGTCTTTGCCGAAAGCGACTTTCCACCTCTGAGAAAGCATCTCCCACAGCCATCTGATCTTGTAGATATCAAGTTTAGAAGACGGTGCATCACATTACCCGAGTCTTGGCAGCAAAGCCAGTACCACAGAGCTTCCTCGGCGCCACACCGCAAACCCGAGACTCGCACTAGAAAGCAGACGTCGAGATCCATCCGCTACTCGAACAACGGCGCTGATTCGCAAGGCAACCGAAAGACGCCTTCCGTTTTAATCGGACCCGTCAACACAAGTCCTGAACAACTCGCGGACAAGCCCTCGCGCAAAGATTCGCTTTGCCCACCGGTCGAGGTTAGGAAGCGTCGGGCCCGGAATGATATGGCATCGGCCTTTCCGCAGATGTCTGGAGATGCGAGGCGGCACTACCCATCGGGTTCCACCCGCTTTGAGAACCGTCCGCCTGTAAATCGCGCAACACCATGCAAGAATGGACCGCTTTGTAGGAAGTTCCAAGAAGGTTGGATCCTGTGCCCCTTGTAATTGTACGCGCGACTCGAAGCTCATCAAAGCCAGGAACTTGTCCTTTCAACCATGACTTCTCATCCGCTATAACACCAGCGAATGGACTTGGCGTGTCCGTTTCCCGAGCCCCGTCTTCCCTTAAGTCACATGCTGAAATTCTCCCAATAGCCCGAAGAAATCCTTCAATGTCGAGTCGCCCTCCTTCACTCCCAAGACGCTTGCCGCACAGCCTGCTGTAACGCAAGCCAAGAATATTGGCATATCGCCAAAGGCTGCCGCTGCCGCCACATTCACCCCTCGGGGCTCAGGTACGCAGAAACCCGGTCGCAAAGAACGTCGGGCAGCGCCGCAAGGCTCACAGCTCGAAGGCACGGTGACACCTGCGACTGCATCGCATTCGAAAGCTCCGTCGAACGAGTTCATCCCTCAGCAGGGCTTCCAGACCACTTTCCAGGAATTCGTTCCACAGAATTTTGTCTCGCCGTCACAAGTAAGTGGTCTTGCGACCTCGATTTGTTCACATACAACCCCTAACGACTCACAGCTGGACACTCAATCCCAACTTGGCGGTCAAATTAATGCGTTTGCAGACCCATTCTTGGCCAGTCAAGCGCTGCAAAGTCTTGATGGGACGCAAGCGACAATTAACCCATATGCAGAGCAAGCCCCGAGCGTAAGCGCCCAGGCGTTCTTCCAAGATGCTACGAGCTTCAGACATCCGCTCAACTACCACCTGTATGCGTCGCTGGGACCTAGGAGGGACCAGATAACGCCATACCAACGAACCACATCCGATTTCTTCATTTCAGACGATCTCCGCGAGGACCTGCAGAGGAAAGCGGAAGCGACTCTACAAACGTTCCCTAACAGCACGTTGCCACAGAATGTCGACAACCACTTCCACTCACTGGTCGCATTGGACACGGTCAATTCGCGGACGTCCGCCACGTTTGGCTACCCGAGTTGGATCTACAAAGCCACGTCTAGCATTGATGGCAACACGTACGCCCTACGAAGGATTGAAGGCTTCCGATTGACAAGCGACCAAGCCATCAACACCAAGACGGCATGGAAGAAAGTTGTCAGCGGCAATGTTGTTCGGGTGCATGATGCATTTACCACACAGGCCTTTGGTGACCGGTCGCTTGTGGTTGTTGTGGACTACCATCCACTTGCACAAACCGTGGCCGACAAATTCTTCTCGCGCGCGGCGATCGCCAGTAGAGCGAATCAGATCATCCCCGAGCAGGAAATTTGGAGCTACATTGTCCAGCTTGCAAACGGCCTGAAGTCGATCCATGCCAGCGGCTTGGCCGCCAGGACACTTGTACCTTCAAAGGTGTTGGTGACTTCAAAGAACCGAATGCGCCTCAGCGGTTGCTCAGTACTCGACATTGTGCAATTCGAACAGGCCTCATCGCTCGTCGGTCTGCAGCAAGCCGACCTGCGAGACCTGGGCAGGTTGATAGTCGACATCGCCGCGCGCAACTCGACGGCCCACAACAACCCAGCAAAAGCCCTAGAACTAGTCAGCCGCAGCTACACCGACAGACTGCGCGCCTGCCTCCAATGGCTCCTCTCTCCGCCGCCATCACAAATCGACCCCCAGACGGCCACCGAGGAGACCATGGCCGCGAGCGCCGACTACAACGTCAACACGCTCATCAGCAACATCTCCGACCACGTCATCAACACGCTCGACAGCAGCCTCTCGCAAAACGACGACCTGTCCTCCAACCTCATGACCGAGCTCGAAAACGGCCGCCTCGTCCGCCTCCTCACCAAACTCTCCACCATCCTCGAACGCCCCGAATCATCGCCACCAAACAGCACCACCAACAACAACAACAACCCTTCCTCCAGCGGCGTGCCTCTCAACACCCCCTCCAACGCCTGGAGCGAAACCGGCGAGCGCTACTACCTCAAACTCTTCCGCGACTACGTCTTCCACCAGGTCGACCACGACGGCCGCCCGGTCCTGGACCTGGGCCACCAGCTCTCCTGCCTCAACAAACTCGACGCCGGCATCGACGAGCGCATCCAGCTCGTCGGCCGCGAGGAGCAGAGTGTCTTCGTCGTCAGCTACCGCGAGCTTAAGAGGGGTGTGGAAGCTGCTTGGGGGGAGCTGAGTCGCGGGGGTCGTGCTGGGAGGAGGTGATGGTGACGATGATGATGATGACGATGATGAGGAGGAGGGGCGTTTTTTGGGCGGAGAAAAGAAGAAGTAGGGGCGCGGGAGGGAGGGTGGGTGGGTGGGTGGATGATGTTGTTTTCGGGTTTTCATTCCCTCCAAAGGGGGGTGAAGTTTCAGGACGAGGTTGGGACTTGATCGAGAGGAAGACTTTGTATGCTTCTTCGGGCAAGGTCGTATGCCGAAAGCAGAATGTGGATCTGGGTTGGTTCGGTTCGTTGTTTGGGTAACAAGAAAGCAAACACGATGAACGGATGGATAGGGTTGGTGGAAAGAAGGTTGTTTATCCCCTGCTTGCTTGCTGTTTGCCGCCGGACTTGTCTTCCTCTCTCTAACTCGCTGCTCTGTGCGCACGAAAGGACACACGCCCTAGGAGAAAACAGGTTCTTTGTTCGAAGTGAATTTATCTAAGAAACGAAAGGAAGTCGAAAATGAGATGAATATTACATGTGCTTTGTGATGTACTTTGGATTTTCTTTCCCTCTCGGAAGTGTGTGTATGGCTGACTACCTACCTATGTGATTGTTTTGCGCGTGGTTGAAACCATCAACAGTGACATGAGAAGATAGGGAAAGAAGTACCTACATTCGGGGGACTAGAACTGAGTACAAAAGTGCCAGTATATACAGACTTGCTGTGTGATTGTAGTAGTAACTCTCTAAGCACGGAGGCAGGAACAGGAAAAAACGATTGAGAAGGCGGTGGTATTCACGACAGTAATGTCAAAGATATACGGGATCTCGTTCGATATCCCACAGATCCTAGCATCATCGGGTCGCTTCCCTCTTTATATCTTCTTCTTCTTCAGTCGGCAGGTTTGGTTCTTGCGCTTTTTACTATTCAACAAAGAAGTCCCACTTCCGGTTGATACATATCTTGCCGCTTTTTTCTCGATTCGAGACTTGTTGACATTCCGAACAAGGCGTAGAGACGGACGGACGGACGGCAAGACTTGCCTGTGATCCTCGTTTGGGTTGGACTTCCGCACATGGAGGAAAAGAAAGTGGATTTGCGCGTGTGACACCGGTTGTGAAGTGGTCTGGCAGATTCGGCTGTACTGGAGTAGTACAGTATAGGTATTATTGAGCCTTGATCCGCCATCTCATGAACGAAGGATGCCGCTCCGCTCAGATGCAGTGGCTCTGTGCTTCTTCTTTTTTCATTTTTTTAGACGGCGATCTAGCCTAGCAAAGAAGAGGAGTAGTATACTTGGAAACACGGCAAGAACATCATCTTCCGCGGCGGACTTGCTAGTTTGCATAGTTTCTCCCCTACTTTTCGTGCCAGGCGAAGGATCCCGTGTAGATTCGTGACTCTGATCTAGTCGTCAGGTCAGTCTTCCATCTCCTAGTCGTGCTTGAACACGGCAGAAGAAAGACCATCCGCGGCGAACTTCTAGCTACCAGCTACTACCTCGTGCTCCTTACTTTCCACCAAGCGAAGGATCCGGAGTATGCGCGCAAGAATGATGCATC
>Ga0265798_10005151_pt1 | contig 17703 bp, 12 predicted proteins | sample P3T30metagenome_FD_192430 | JGI IMG/M metagenome (GOLD analysis project Ga0265798, IMG submission 192430) | Plant litter microbial communities from East Loma Ridge, Irvine, California - P3 T30 | ecosystem: Environmental > Terrestrial > Plant litter > Unclassified | place: USA: California... | reverse complement strand
GACGGAGGGGTGGCGCGGGGCCAGCCGGCACCGCGCCTCCCGTCCGTTTCGATTGGCGACCCGCGTCAGACCGCAGCCGGCGCGCGCTGCCCGACCGTCTCGCCCGCCACCGCGGCCTCCGTGGCCGCGGCCTCGTCGGCGGCCGGCGCACGGCGCACCCACTTCTTCAGCCCGACGAGCACCAGCGCCGACACCACGGTCCCGGCGAGGATCGCGACGGCGAACATCACGAGGTCCCCGATCGCGAAGAACACGAAGAAGCCGCCGTGCGGAGCCCGCGACGTGACGCCCGCCGCCATCGAGATCGCCCCCGTCACCGCGGCGCCGACCATCGACGCCGGGATCACCCGCAGCGGGTCGGCCGCCGCGAACGGGATCGCACCCTCGGAGATGAACGACGCGCCGAGCAGCCACGCGGCCTTGCCGTTCTCACGCTCCGGCTTCGTGAACCCGCGGCGGTAGAGGACCGTGGAGGCGAGGGCCAGCGCGAGCGGCGGGACCATGCCGGCGGCCATCACGGCGGCCATGATCTCGAACGGCACGACGTTCGAGGCGGTGCCCGCGCCGAGTCCGGCGACGGCGAACGCGTAGGCCACCTTGTTCACGGGGCCACCGAGGTCGAACGCCATCATGAGGCCGAGGATGACGCCGAGCAGGATCGCCGAGGCGCCGGTGAGGGAGTTGAGCCACGCGGTGAGCTGCGTCATGAGCCACGCGATCGGACCGCCGAGCACGAGGAGCATGAGCCCGGAGGCGATGATCGACGCGAACAGCGGGATGATCACGACCGGCATGAGCCCGCGCAGCCACCGCCAGGTCGGGATCCGGCCGATCCAGTAGGCCGCACCGCCGGCGATGAGGCCACCGACGAGTCCGCCGAGGAACCCGGCGTTCATGAACACGGCGATCGACCCGGCGACGAAACCGGGCGCGATGCCCGGCCGGTCTGCGATCGCGTACGCGATGTACCCGGCGAGCGCGGCGACGAGGAACCCGAGCGAGATCTGCCCGATCTGGAACGCGGCGGCGCCGAGGTAGTAGCCCAGGCCCTGTGCCGGCAGGTCGAGGAGGGTGGAGTGGGTCAGCGTCCAGGCAGCGTTGCTCATCCCGCTGTCGCCGTGCGTCGACGCGATCTGGTACCCGGAGAGCAGGAAGCCGAGGGCGATGAGCAGACCGCCTCCCGCGACGAACGGGATCATGTAGGAGACGCCGGTCAGGAGCCAGCGCTTGAGGGCCTGGCCGACGTGCTCGTCCTTCGCGGTCGAGCCGCCCGCGACGGCCGCGCCGCCCTGCACCCGTGCGGCGTGCGGGTCGTCGGCGGCCCGGAGCGCCTCGGCGATCATCGCGTCCGGCTCGTCCACGCCGCGCTTGACCGGCCCGGACACGAGCGGCTTGCCGGCGAAGCGCGCGCGGTCGCGGACGTCGACGTCGACCGCGAACACGACCGCATCGGCGCGGGCGATGAGTGCCGGGTCGAGCGGCTCGACCTGCGAGGAGCCCTGCGTCTCGACGTGCATCTCGGCGCCGACGCGCTGCGCTGCGGCGACGAGGGCGTCGGCGGCCATGTACGTGTGCGCGATGCCGGTCGGGCAGGCGGTGACGCCGACGATGACCTTGCGGGCGCCGCTCCCGGACCCGGCCGCGTCGCCGTCCGCAGCGTGCGCTGCGGTGGCGGGCCGGGCCTCCTGGCCGACCGCCGCCGTCGCCGTCGCCGTCGCCGTCGCGGTCGTCGGACTGGAGGCGCTGCTCCCGTTCCCGACGCCGGCCTCCGCGACCTCGCCGCCCACCTCGCGCTGCACCAGGTCGACGATGTCCTGCGGGGTGGCGGCGGCGCGGAGGGCCGCCGTGAAGTCCTCGCGGATGAGCGCGCGGGCCAGCGTGGACAGCACCGTCAGGTGGTCCTTGTCCGCCCCCTCCGGCACCGCGATCATGAAGACGATGTCGGCGTCCCCGTCCGGAGCGCCGAAGGAGACCTTCCGGGCCAGGCGTGAGAACGCGAGGGTCGGCTCGGACACCGACGTCGAGCGCGCGTGCGGGATCGCGATGCCGCCGGGCACGCCGGTGCCGACGCTGGCTTCGCGGGCGATGGCGTCGGCGGCGAGCGCGGCGCCGTCCGCCGCGCGACCGGTCGCGGCGACGCGGTCGGCGAGCACGCGGATGACGCCGTCCGAGGTGGCGCCGAGGTCCTCGTCGAGACCGACGAGCTGGACGCTGATGAGGCGTGGACTCGTGTTGACGGACATGGGGTTGCTCCTTTGCAATGGCGCCGCAGGGCGCAGGACGTGCGGTGTGCGAGGTGGGTCAGGCCGGTTCGGGCGCCGGGTCGTGCCGGAGCGACCGGACCGTGACGCCGTCGGGGTCGGTGTGGTCGAGGGAGGGGACGTCGCTCCCGGGGAGCGCGGCGGCCGCGGCTCCGGTCGCGACGGCGTGGGCGAGGCGCTGCTCGGGGGTCCGGCCGGCGACCTCGGCGAGCAGGTACCCGGCGAGCGCGGAGTCCCCCGCGCCGACGGTCGAGCGGGCCACGATCCGGGGCGCCACTGCTGCGTGGCTGCCCGAGTCCGTGACGAGCACGGCACCGGCGCTGCCGAGGGTCAGCAGCACCGCGCCCACGTTCTTCTCGCGCAGGCGCTGCGCGGCGACCGCGGCGGCGTCGGGGTCCCGTTCGAACTCGGCCGGGTCGCCGCCGACGACCTCGGCCAGTTCCTCGGCGTTCGGCTTGACCAGGTCGACCCGTTCGCCGGACTGCAGCAGCGCGGTGAACGGCACCCCCGACGAGTCGACCGCGATCCGGACGGCGTCGCCGTGCCGGGCGCGGACCGCTCGGACGAGGACGGCGAGTGCGTCGTCGGGCAGGCCGGGCGGGAGCGAGCCGGCGAGGACGACCCACGCCGCGGCCGGCCCGGTCGCCGTCGGCCCGGCGGTGTGCGCGACGAGCTCGGCGAACTCCTCGAGCCGCCCGGCGAGCGAGGGCCCGGGTTCGTTGAGCTTCGTCGTGGTGCCGGTGGGCTCGGTGACGGTGACGTTGGACCGCAGCGGCGCCCCGATCGGCATCGCGGCGATCGGGATGCCCCGGGTCGTCAGGCCGGTCAGGACGGGGTCGAGCTCGTCGCCCGGGAGGACGGCCACCGTGTCGCCGCCGCTCGCGACGACGACCCGGGAGACGTTCACACCCTTGCCGCCGGGCTCCGCCGTCGCGCGCACCGCACGCTGCACCGCGCCGCGTTGGAGCTCGCCGACGAGTTCGATCGTCCGGTCGAGACTGGGGTTCGGCGTGACGGTGACGATGCGGGCGCTCCCGGCGCTCATGCGACGACCACCTCGACGTCGGCGTCCGCGAGCGCGCCGGCGAGGTCCACCGGCGGCTGCTGGTCGGTGACCAGGGTGTCGACCTCGTCGAGCCGCGCGAACCGCATGAGCGCCTCCACGCCGTGCTTCGCCGCGTCCGCGAGGACGACGCTCCGGCGGGCCGCGAGGACGTAGGCGCCCTTGACGGCGGCCTCGTACTCGTCGGGCGTGCTCAACCCGAAGCCGGCGGAGAGACCGTTCGTGCCGACGAAGGCGATGTCGGGGCGGAGTGCGCCGATCTGCTCGACGGTCGCGGTACCGACCGCGGCGCTCGTCACGCCGCGAACCCGGCCGCCGAGCAGGTGGAGCTCCACGTGCTCGCTGTGCTGGAGCGTCGCGGCGATCGGCACCGAGTTCGTGATCACCGTGACGGTGGCCCCGGCCGTCGCCGGCTCCCACCGGGCGAGTTCGGTCGCGACGGCCGCGCACGTGGTGCCGGCGTCGAGGGCGATGGACCCGGTGAAGGTCGGCGGCACGAGCCGCATCGCGGCGCGGGCGATGGCGGTCTTGGCGGAGCCGTGCTGTCCCTCGCGCTCGGCGACGGTGAGCTCGACGACGCTGGACCGGCCGACCGGCACCGCTCCCCCGTGCACGCGACGCAGCACCCCGGCGGCTTCGAGCAGGTCGAGGTCGCGTCGGACGGTCTCCGTCGTGACGTCGAAGTGCTCGGCGAGGTCCGCGACGGACACCCGCCCGGCCGACCGCAGTGCGGCGGCGATGGCGTCGTGCCGCTCGGTTGCGTACATGCCCGAACTCCTTCGTTCCCGTTGGTTTCAGGAACTGTACGCGCGGAAGCCACACGAACGCAACTGTTCTGTTCCCGAACCAACAGGAACGAAGACGCTCAGCCCTTGACCGCCCCCGCGGTCATCCCGCTGACGAGCCGCCGCTGCACGATGAGGAAGAACACGACCACCGGGAGCGAGAACAGCACGCTCGCCGCCATGAGCCGGCCGCGGTGGGTGCCATCGACCAGGGATGATCCGCGCCGGTCAGGACGGCGGACGGCACGACGGACAGGAGGCGCGGTGCCGGTCTCGCAGACCGGCACCGCGCCTCCTGTCGGGACGTGGTGGATGCGACCGTCCGTCGGACGGCCGTCGGGGCCGACGTCGGCGGGAGCCGTGCGCCCCACCCGACGCGGGCGCGGACCTCAGGAGTCGAACGGCACCTCGCCCGACCGGCTCACCCCGGCGCGCTGCCGGTAGGCCAGGTGTCCGCCGAGGTAGCCGCCGACGCTCACCACGGCGAGTCCGGCGAACCCGAGGAGCTTGCCGCCGGCGTGGTTGCCGCGCTTCCGCTGCAGGTACGACAGCCCGTACAGGCTGAGGCCCGCCCAGTTGACGGCCTGGTGCACCCAGCCGGTGCGGAGCTGCTCACGGTCGAGCTCCGACCAGTCCGCGTAGCCCGCGACGCTGGCGCTCCCGGCGGACACGACACCGACGCCGACCAGCGTCTTCGCCGCGCGTGCGTTGCCCTTCCCACCGAGCGTGTCCAGGACCGCCGCGGAGATCCACGCCCCGAGCGGGACCTGCACCATGAGGGGGTGCAGCGGGTGGCCGAACGGCACCCCGTGCAGGAGTCGGCGCACCTGCTTCGGCAGGAGGGCGCGCACCGCCCAGCGGTCGAGGTCGACGGCTTTGTCGAGCACGCTGGCGTGCTCGACGGACTCGGTGATGCGACGGATCACTGGCAGCTCAGGCATGCACTGGACGGTAGTCGGGCGGGGTCGGAGTGCTCACAGCGCGTCGGCACTGTGCTCCGACCGCGCCGAGCGGGCCCGCGAGCGAGGCGGTGCCGGTCCCAGGAACCGGCACCGGGCCTCCCGTCCGTCACATCCGTCGCAGGGCGGGGCTGCCGGGCCCTACTCCTCGACGATCTCCGCGAGCTCGAACGGCTCGACCGTCAGCTCGTCGCCGCCCGCGGCCACGTCGACCCGCACGGTGTCGCCGTCGCGGACGTCACCCGCCAGGATGGCGCGTGCCAGCCGGTCGTCGATCTGCCGTTGCATGAGCCGACGGAGCGGTCGCGCTCCGTACACCGGGTCGTACCCGCGCTCGGCGAGCCAGCTCCGCGCGTCGGGCGTGACCGCGAGCTCCAGCCGCCGGTCGGTCAGCCGCCGGGCGAGACGGTCGACGTAGAGCGAGACGATCTGGCCGAGGTCCTCTGCCGTCAGCGCCTGGAACACGACGATGTCGTCGAGGCGGTTCACGAACTCGGGACGGAAGGCCTGCTGGACGAGTTCGCGGACGGCTTCCTCGCGCTGCACGTCGCTCAACGACAGGTCGGTCATGAACTGCGAGCCGAGGTTCGACGTGAGGATGAGGATGGTGTTCCGGAAGTCCACCGTCCGCCCCTGCCCGTCGGTCAACCGGCCGTCGTCGAGGACCTGCAGCAGCACGTCGAACACCTCGGGGTGTGCCTTCTCGATCTCGTCGAGCAGCACGACCGAGTACGGGCGGCGGCGGACCGTCTCGGTGAGCTGCCCGCCGGCCTCGTACCCGACGTACCCGGGCGGGGCGCCGATGAGCCGCGCGACCGAGTGCTTCTCGCCGTACTCGCTCATGTCGATGCGGACGAGCGCCTTCTCATCGTCGAACAGGAACTCGGAGAGCGCCTTCGCCAGCTCGGTCTTGCCGACGCCGGTCGGCCCGAGGAACAGGAACGAGCCCGTCGGACGGTCCGGGTCGGAGATGCCCGCGCGGGTGCGGCGGACCGCCTCCGACACCGTGGCGACGGCGTTCCGCTGCCCGATGATCCGACGGCCGAGCTCGCTCTCGAGGTGCAGGAGCTTCTCGGTCTCGCCCTGGAGCAGGCGCCCCAGCGGGATGCCCGTCCACTGCGCGATCACGGCGGCGATGTCCTCGTCGGTGACGCTGTCGTTCACCATGCGGTCCGACTGCTCGGCCTGTTCGGCCGCGGCGAGCTCGGCCTCGATGCGCGGCTTCTCGCTGTACTCGATGCGGGAGACGAGCTCGTAGTCGGCCTCGCGCTGCGCACGCTGGGACCGCATGTTGAGGTCGTCGAGCTGCTGCTTCAGCTCACCGATGCGGTTGAGGTTCGCCCGCTCGGCCTGCCATCGCTGCTCGAGTCCGTCGAGGAGCTCCTGCCGCGTCGCCAGTTCCGCCCGGAGCGTCTCCAGGCGGGCCTTCGACGCGTCGTCCTTCTCCTGCTTGAGCGCGAACTCCTCGACCCGCAGCCGGTCGACGGTGCGCTTCAGCTCGTCGATCTCGACCGGCGACGAATCGATCTCCATGCGGAGCCGCGACGCCGCCTCGTCGATGAGGTCGATGGCCTTGTCGGGCAGCTGGCGTCCGGAGATGTACCGGTTCGACAGGCTCGCCGCGGCGACGAGCGCGGAGTCGTTGATCGTCACCTTGTGGTGTGCCTCGTAGCGCTCCTTGAGCCCGCGGAGGATCGCCACGGCGTCCTCGACGCTCGGCTCCCCCACGTAGACCTGCTGGAATCGGCGCTCCAGCGCGGCGTCCTTCTCGATGTACTCGCGGTACTCGTCGAGCGTGGTCGCACCGATCAGCCGCAGCTCCCCGCGCGCGAGCATCGGCTTGAGCATGTTCGACGCCGCGACCGAGCCCTCGCCGCCGCCGGCGCCCATGAGCGTGTGCAGCTCGTCGATGAACGTGATGACCTGCCCGTCGGAGTCGTTGATCTCCTTGAGCACGGCCTTGAGCCGCTCCTCGAACTCGCCGCGGTACTTCGCGCCCGCGATGAGGGCGGAGATGTCGAGCGACACGAGCCGCTTGTCCTTGAGGGAGTCGGCGACGTCGCCGGCGACGATGCGCTGCGCGAGTCCTTCGACCACGGCGGTCTTGCCGACGCCCGGCTCGCCGATGAGCACGGGGTTGTTCTTCGTGCGGCGCGTCAGCACCTGCGAGACGCGCCGGATCTCGGCGTCGCGGCCGATCACCGGGTCGAGCTTGCCGCTCCGCGCGATCGCGGTGAGGTCGACGCCGTACTGCTCGAGGGCGGTCTTCTGTCGCTCCCCAGAGTCAGGAGCGCCCTGGAGGTTCGCCATGCGTTCCGTCCTTTCGTTGCGGTGGTCGTTCGGCTGGTTGAGCCTGCTTGACTCAACTTTACATCGACCCGTTCTGTTCCGCTTCCGGGTTGCGGATCCCGAGGGCGCTCACGACGGCACCGGCGAGCAGCAGGACCGCCATCACCACCACCGCGCGGTGGAAGCCCACGGTACTCATCTCGCCGCCGAGCACGACCCCGGCGAGGGCGACCATCACCAGGCTCGCGATGCGCGCGACGGCGTTGTTCACGGCGGACCCGGCCCCCGCGTCGGCCTGCGGCACCGATCCGAGGACGGCACTCGTGAGGGGCGTGACCATGAGCGAGATCCCGACCCCGACGAGCACCAGCCCCGGCAGCACGGACCACCAGTACGCCCGCGGATCGTCCCCGGCGAGCACCATGAGCACCGAGCCGACCGCCGCCACCGCGGGTCCGGCCGCCATGAACCAGCGCGGACCCCACCGGCCGGCGAAGGACCCGACGGTCGTGGAGAGCAGCAGGAGCAGCACCGTCGGGGGCAGTGTGGCGATGCCCGCGAGCCACGCCGGGAACCGCCACACCTCCTGCAGGAACAGCGTCACGACGAAGCCGACCATGCCGAGTGCGCCGTAGATCGACAGCGTCGCCAGGTTCCCCACGGTGAAGTTCCGCGCCCGGAAGAGCACGAGGGGCACGAGTGGCGCGCCGCCCGCCCGGGTGACGCGACGCTCCCACGGGACGAACGCCACGAGCGCTGCCGCCCCCAGGACGATCGCGGCGACGACCACGGGGGACCCCCACCCGAGCCGCTCCTGCTCGATGAGCCCCAGCACGAGCCCGCCGACGCCGACCACGGCGAGCACCGCACCGACGACGTCGATGCGCGGACGGACCGCCCGGTGCACGTCACCGGTGATGCGGAGCACGAGCGGGATCGTCACCGCGATCGGCACGGCGGTGAGCGCGAAGATCCAGCGCCAGCCGACCCCGTCGACGATGAGCCCACCCACCACCGGACCGACGATGACGGCCGCGCTCGACCACGCGGTCCACGTCCCGATCGCCTTCGACTGCGCAGCACCGCGGTACGCCGCGATGATGAGCGCCAGCGAGCTCGGCGTGACGAGCGCTCCGCCGACCCCCTGCAGCGCCCGTGAGACGACGAGCACCTCACCCGAGGGTGCGATCGCGCAGACCACCGAGGCCACCCCGAACACGATGAGCCCCAGCGTGATGATCCGGCGGCCGAACACGTCGGAGAGCGACCCCGCGACGAGGATCAGCGAACCGAGCGTCACCAGGTAGGCGTCGACGACCCACTGCTGCACGACGATGCCGCCGCCGAGCTCCTGGCGGATCGCCGGCAGCGCCACGTTCACGACACTGGCGTCGAGCCCCACGACGAAGGAGGCCAGGATCGCCACCACGAGCACGACGCGTCGGTCGTCGCGGAGCGGCGGGCTGGTCATCACACCCCCATCCTCCCCCGGCTCACCGCACGCGGACAGACCCCCGGGCGCTCGGAACCGGCATGTCCGGAGCCCCGGCACCTCCGGCGCCTGAGGCAGCCGACGCGGGGGACGTCCGCCGCGGGGACATTCCGCCGCCAGGCACGCCGAAGCCCCCGCGACCGGCGAGGTCGCGGGGGCTTCCGACAGGACGGGTTCGGGTGTCATGGACCGTGCCGCCCCGGGGCCGCGTGCTCACCGAGACGGCGCGCACGTCGTCCCACCCGGAGCGCCAGCGTCATCCCCTCGGAGCGGATCGCGACACGCTGCTCATGCGGTCACGGTCAGGTGGAATGACACGCTGGCGCCGTCCGCGGTGGTCGCCAACACGGTGACGCTTCCGGCGTCGCCGGCGACGATGGGGAGCGTGCCGGCGAGACCGTTCTCGTCGGTGTAGGCCACGACGCCGGTCCCGGAGGGGTAGAACGTGCTCCCGGTTGCGCCCTGGATCCGGAACGTGACTTCCGCGTTCTGCACCGGTCTCCCCGCGGAGTTGACCGCCAGCACCTGCAGATTGTGCGCGAAGACGGTGCCGTGAACCGCGGTCTGGCCGTCACCGGACGAGATCCGCAGCGTGGTCGCGGCCCCGGACGTGACGGTCTCGGAGAAGAGCACCGGCTTCTCGATCCCGTCGGCCTCCACCGACACCGTGAACGTGCCGGACTGGGGACCGGCGATGAGTGGCGGCGTCGTCGCGGTACCCGTCACCGAGGGGTCCGCGGGATCGTTCGCCGACGTGATCGTGTACTGGGTGCCGTCGGATCTCGCGGTGGCCCCCGGGGGAAGTTTCGTGGTGTTGAAACGCGAGCCGGTGTTTCCCGAGATGGTGAACGTCACGGGCACGTTCCCGATACCCGTTCCGGTCGGCGATTCCACGCGTGCGGACAGCGGCATCGCGAAGGCGGAACCAGCGACAGCGGACTGGTTGTCCCCGCCTTTCACGGCGACGTGGTCAGCCGTTGCGGCGTTGATCGTGAGACTGAAGACGATGCTCTTCCCCGCCGCGGAAGCGCTGACGAGGACGGGACCGCCATGACTGCCGGCGACGAGACCCCGGCTGGTCGTCGCGACGCCATCGGGCCCCGTCGCGACGACCAGCTGTGGATCGCCACCGTCGAATGCCGTGCCGGTACCGCTGGTGTCGAAAACGACGAACGAGACATCTTGCGCGGTCACGGCTTCGCCTCCGCTCGTCACCGCTCGCACCGACAGCGGCGCGAACGTACCGCCCGCCGACACACTCTGATGATCGCCGCTGACGACCACGAGATGATCGACCACCGGGCCGCTGTCCTCACCCCACTCGATGACGACCAGACCACGATGACCATCGATCTCCCGCAGGGGGTCGCGCCCGCCCCCGCCACCGTAGCCGACGTCCCCGGTTCGGAATCGATTGGCTTCTTCCCCGGGGTGCGCTCCCCCGCCGGCCTGCGTGGTTCCGTGCGCCGCAGCGAGGTTCCCGCCACCGCCGCCGCCACCGCCACCGCTCCCGAGGGATGTGGCACCGCCGCCACCACCGCCGCCGTAGCCGCCGGCACCACCGCCGCCACTGCCGCCCTGACCGACGATTCCGATCGTTGCCGCCCCGTCGCCGCCGCGCTCGGCCGTGCCGTCGTGCCCGCGTCCGCCCCCGCCGACACCCCCGGCACCGCCGCGCCCGTCTGCGCCGGACTTCCCGTCCATGACTTCGGAACTGTAGGAGTCGCCTCCAGCGATTCCGTCGTGTCCGGCGTCGCCACCGCCGCCTCCGCCGCCACCGCCGGCGATCACCTTCTCGCTTCCGGCGAGCGCTCTCGACGCTCCGCCTCCGTAGCCGGCGCGCTTCGGGGTACCGAGATCGTACCCCTGCCCTCCCGCGCCCACCTGGATGTGCACCGTGTCTCCCGCGGACACAGGAAGGTCGCCGCTGGCGAAACCGCCACCACCGCCGCGCGAACCGACGTGGTCGGGAGCAGCAAGGACTCCCCCACCCCCTCCGCCCCAGGCGAGCACGTGCACGGAAGAGACCCCTGCCGGGACCACCCACGATTCCTCACGGCCGTCGTCGGTGAAGAGTCGACAATTCGTGTAGCCCGCGTCCGGGTCGCACTCGCCGCGCGGGTGCACCCCCTGAGCAGTGGCAGACAGCGCCTGCGCGCCGGTGAGCGCCACCGACAGTACCGCTACGGCCGTGACCATCCGGGGCATCGATCGCCGGCGCATCCGTTCTTGTTCGTGGATCATCGTGGGCATCCTCGTGCCGTTCATTCGTCGCCCCGCACCGCGTGATCACGTGCTGGGTCGGGATCGCCGGAAGCCGACATCGAGCTCTTCGCGAGGGCGATGGTGAGTTTGAAGATGGCCGAGGCGTTTCCGCTTTCGGTCGCAGCGATGACGCTGGTAGCACCGGGGTTCGGTCCAGCGATGAGTCGGGGGGAAGCCGCATGACCCTGCTGATCAGTGCGAACGCTGGCATTCTCCTGGCCCCCCGGAAACCAGGCGGAGCCGTCGGCGTAGAAGTGCACGACCGACTGTGGCACCGGGTCCAGCTTGTCGTTCCGAACGAGGACCACCAGCGGATCCGCGAACTCACTGTTCGGCGAGGTGACCTGTCCATTGCCGGACACGATGGTGATGTCCACACCGGCGCCGCTGGCGTCGGTGATGATGCCGGTGAAGACCGTCTCGCTGGTCCCGCTGATGGCCGTCACCTGGAACGCTCCGGGCCGGAGTCCGGCTGCGACGCGGGTCTGCGCTCGTCCGGACTCGTCGGTTTCGGCCGCGTCCGGGTCGCCGTTCGTCAGCGTCGTGCCGGTGCCGCCGTCATCCGTGAGTTCGAAGGTCACCGGGACTCCGGGCGCCGGCACCGTGTCGATGCGGGCTTCGACGACCAGGGCATCGAACGCCTCGCCGAGGGGATGAGATTGATTGTTCCCGCTGACGATCCTGAGCGCTACGTCCCCATCGTCGTCGCCGACCACTTCTGTGAAGGTTCCACCGATCCGGCCGTCGGGGAGGTGGACTTCGACAGAGCATCGGCCGGTGTTCGGTCCGGCGAAGAGTTCCGACGTGCTCGCGTATCCGTCAGCATCGGTCTGGACCGTGTTGTCAGGGTGGTTGCCGGCGAAGCTCGACCCGGTCCTGCCGGTGACGACGAACCTGAGGTCCGTGGAGGCCAGCGGGCCGAGCGAGTCGTGGGCCCGGACCATCAGCAGACCGAACGACGCCCCCGGGGGTTTCCGCTGCCCATCGCCGCGGACCAGATCGATGACCTCTCCCTGCCGTCCGGTCAGCTGCGTGTCGCTTCCCCATCGCCGGGGAAGGAACGTTGCGGCGGCAGAGACGCCCAGGAGCAGGCCGCGTCGTGATACGTGCATGAGCGCAGGACACTTTCTCTCGTGTTGTGGTCCCAGCACGCTCGGCAGGCGAAGCGGGCTCGGGAACCGGATGTGTGGCGGTGGGGGCGGGTTGGGTGCCCGCCCCCACCGCCGGTCGATCAGTGACGGGTGATGTTCACCGTCACCGCGAACGACGCGGTCGCACCGTCGGCGTCTGCGGTGTGGAACACGACCCTGAACTGCGTGCCGATCGACACGGTCTCGCCGACCTTCCACGTGTCGGAACCGTCACCCTTCGCGCCCCAGTGGATCTGCCCCTGGCCGTCCGTCGTGAGGGTCAGAGTGCCCGACGGGTCCCCGCCGCCCATGATGACCCCGCTCGGCGCGTTGTCCAGGACCGCTGTGATCCGTTCGCCGACGACCGGGCGACCGGTGGCATCGAGAGCGGTGGTCGTCGCGGTGCCGAGCTCGCCCGGTGCCAGGTTGCCGTTGCCGGACCCATCGAGCGTGAGCGTCGCGACCGGCGGTGTCACGGTGTAGGTGTAGGCGAGCTTCTTGCCCGGATACGCCGGTGTGGACGCTTCGATCGTTGCGGTCCCTTCCGCGTCCCCGGCGAGGACCGCTGGCGCGTGCGCGACTCCGTCGGCGTCGGTCCGCACCGTCGCAGTCGTCGCCGTGGCACCAGGACCCGGAACGAAGGAGACACCAGACTTGGCGACCGTGAACGTCACCGGGGTGTCCGGCAGCGCGGTTGCACCCGACGTCACCTTCGCCTCGGGCGATCGCGTGAACACCTGACCGTGGTGCCCGTAGGCCGATGTCGGCGACGTGGCCTCGAAGTTCGTCGCGGCCACGCCGACGGTCTCGGTGAACGCGACCGGGGACGCCGGAGCGGCAGACGCCGTGACCTGGAACGTCGTGGTCGTCGGAATCCCGACATTCGCGACGAGGTCTTCCGACACCGTCGCCACACCATGCGCGTCCGTCGTCGCCACGACCGTCTCGGTGTTCGACGCGCCGTCCGTGAACGATGCGGCAGTGCCGTTGACGGTGAACGTCACGTCGACATCGGCCACCGGCTTCCCGTTCGCCGACGCGGTCACCGCGAGCTTCGGAGCGAACGTGTTCCCCGGCAGCGCCCATCCGCCATCACCCGCGGTGATCGTCAGCTGATCGGCGAGGACGTCCTGGTGCGAGAACGAGAACAGCTGCTTGCCGCCGAACTCGGTACCCCAGAACGTCGACGTCGCGGAATCGACCGTCAGCGAGTACGGGTCGCCCGTGGCCGTCGGCAGCGGCACCGTGTCCACGACCGCGTGTGAGCGCAGGTCGATGCGCGCAAGGTTCGGGGCGGTGCCCGCGGAGCCCTCGTTCAGCACCCAGGCCGATGACGACCCACCGGTCGAGTCCTGACCCACCGCGATCGCCCGCGGACGCGACCCGGCCGGCAGCTTCACCGGGGACTCCCCGACCTGCCCGTCCGTGCCCACCTCGTACACCATGTCGGTACCCCACGCCGTTGCGAGGATCGCGTCCTCCGTGGCTGCGATCCCGAATACCAGCGCGTTCGATCCGGGCAGCGCGTAGTGCTCGACATCATCCGCGCGTGGGGTGATCGCGGCGACACCGTGATGGGCTTCTGCCTGCTCCGACACCCAGATCCGGCCGTCCGGCCCCTCGGCCAGATTGGCCGGCACCGACTGCGTGTCCGGGGTCCCGGTCACGACGGTGTCCGTCACCGCTGCGGCATCGAGTTTGTCCGCCGTAGCATCCAGCGCAACGACGCGGTCGACGCCGCTCAACGTGACCCACACACGGCTGTGATCCTTCGACACCAGCACCCCTTGCGGCTTCAGCGCCAGGTTGGGGTCGTTCAGATCGGAATCGGGCACCTGATGGAGGTCGAAGCGATCCACCGTTCTGCTGCCGTTCGCGAGCTTCACCCGGTAGAGCGTGCTGTTCCCGAAGCCGGCGACCCACACCGAATCGCCGTCAACAGCGACACCGTGCGGCTTGGCCGCCGGGTCGAGATCGATCTTCGAGAATGAACCATCCTCAGCCGAACGCTCCTGCAGCGTGCCGCCCGCGGCGTCGGTCACGAACACCGCCCCCGGTGCGAACGGCGAGTGCGACACCGCCACCGAGTACGGGACGACGCCCGCTTCGGTCGGGTACTCCACGATCGAAGGCGACGCGGCCGAGACCCCCACCCCCGCGAGCGCCAGGAGCGACGACGTCACCCCGATACTGGCGAGTTGCACGGGACGCGACCCGCGACGAGACCATTTCATGAAAACTCCAATCGACGACGGACAGGGTCATGCCGCGACATGAACATGCGCACCGTGCCATTCAACATATTCCGTACTGAACGCTATCGGGTCACCAGACGAAACGTTCGACTGATATACCTTTGCAGTCCGTTGATCGATGGCCATGCGAGCTGCCCGAACGCCGACGGCAACGAGCCACGGCCACACAAGCCACACCGGAGCGGCCCGGCGTGGTGACGACGGGCACGGCGCCGCTATCGCACGTGCAGTGCGCGCGTCGCAGTGATGACGGTGTTGTGGGTCGCGGGGGAACCGTCGGCGCGCTCGAGACAGGTGATGACGACGAGCCGGTTCGGGGTGTTGGTCCAGGTGGCGGCGTCCTCCGCAAGCACCGACTTCGGGACATTCCGTGCGCCCGTGACGGCGTAATCCACGCCGGCGACGGTCACGATCGTTCCCGGCCCGAGGCGGGAGCGTTGCCGGCGGATGTCGGTGAGGTAGTTTCCCGGCGCCGTGCCGCCGTTCCGCAGTGCGTGCGCGACGACGTAGACGGTTCCCGCCTCGGGATGTGACGGCGTCGTGCCGATGCTCCGGATCTCGTACGCGGATGTGAAGCCGGGTGGGGTGACCTGCCCGTCCGTGGGCGTGATCGTCTTCAGGTCGACATCGAGCCCGACGGAGGGCACGCGGAAGCGTTGGCCGGTATCCGTCGTCACGGTGTCCTGCGGTGCGAGTTCGACCCCAGGATCGAGGGCGACATCGTGGCCGTTCATGTCCTTCTCGACCGTGACGCTGCTGCGCTGGGCGGTGTTCATGCCCGTGAGTGCGGTGAGTCCGCCAGCTACGACGAGCACCATGCAGGCGCTCAGGAGGACGATCCATCTCCCGCGGCGGCGCCCCGTGTGGGCGGACATCGGATGGGCCCTCGTCGTGGTGGAGCGCTCCTTCTGCGGGCGTCGGGCGGACCGCCTCTGAGAAGCGCGGGACGCGTCAGCGCGACCGGCCATGGCGATGGAGCGGCGCTGTCGTGGCTGTCAGGCTCGTGACGACCAGGTCGATACCTGCTCTCACTGGGATGCGCCTGTCAGCGCCGACGGTGGTGCCACCAGTGTTCACGGAGAGACCGGGAACCGCAGGGCCGACACCCGACCCATGCGATCCAGTTCCGGTGGTGGTGTCGGGTCCGCTCGGCTCCGTCGGGTCGGGCTGCGGAGTCGGGGTCGTCTCGGGGTCGTAGGTGTACGCGGCGGGCAGCGTGATCGACCCGCTCGATGCGGTCAGCACGACGTCGACCGTGCCCGCGTCATGGGCGGGTGTGGTGACGGTCAAGGCGTCTCCATCCCTTGAGACAGTGTTGTCGGTGGCAGGGACACCATCGAAGGTGACCCCGCTGACCTGCTCGAGGTCCGTGCCGGTGATCGTGACAGCGGTACCACCGACGGTCGGCCCATGCTGGGGAGACAATGCCGTCGCGGTGGGGGTAGGTGCCGTGGAAGCGGCGCCGATGTGGAACAGTCGGCCCGTCCTGGGCTCCGTGCCCCACAGCGTCGTCGTGGCGGGCAGGTACGCGATCGAGTGTGGAGCAGCGTCCCCGGTCGGCAGGGCGAGGGTGTCGATCAATGTGAACGTGTTCAGGTCGATCCGAGCCACACCGCCAGGCACCCCGGACTGACCTTGCAGGGCAACGAACAGTGTGCGCTTGCCGGTGGCGGGGTCGGGTGCGATGACCATGTCGGTAGGCACCGAGTTCCCCGGCAGGGACACAGCGTCGATCTCCTCGCCGCCGGTGGAGACCTTCACCACGTGCGAGACTGTCAGGTTAGCGTCGGTGACCAGCATGTCCACGCCGTCGGTGGTGATGCCGACGTACTGCGCAGGCTCGCCGAGGTAATTGACCTGTTCTCCGGTCTGGGGTGTGTACGCCACGACCGAGTGAGTCTGAATTGCCACCCAGATCCGACCGTCGGGACCAGCGATCAGGCGCTGAGCGCCGGATATCCCGAGCGAATGGCTGGCGACGATGGCGCCGGAGTTCAACGGGCCGGATGCCCTGATGCCGTACAGCCCTGAGTTTCCCGTCGGGTCAACATTGATCAGCCCGGCCGTGTCCACCCACACAGTCGATCGATCGGCACTGAACGTCAGGTATGCAGGCGAGGAACCGATGTGCACGTGCTCTACAGTGCGGTGCGCACTGGCAGCGTCGGAGATCTTGTAGACCATACCGTTGCCCCATCCCGCAACCCAGACAGAGCCGTCCGACCCTGCGATCACACCATGTGGCTTCGCGTCTGCGTCGAGTTGCACCGTCGCTTCGAGCGATCTCGTGTCCGGATCGTAGGCCGACACCGTACCGTTCGCTTCATCCGTCACCCACACCGTGCCTGCACCGGGACCCGCGGGCACGACCGCGAGAGAATGCGGCTTTGTCCCTTCCCCCGTGCTGGTCTCGGTGATGGTGAGCTCCGGATCGGCTTGTGCAGCCGTCGGGGCGAACAGGAGCACCAGCGCGGTGAGGACCGCTGTGGCACCGGCGGTGACACGCGTGCGAAGGCATGGATGCATGGTGGAGAACTTTCGTTGAGATCGTTTGACAGACGAGCGGCACGTCGTGACCGAGTCGGTCGCGAGCGCCGCGCCTCCCTCTCCGTCCGCGCCGGGCAACGCAGCGCGTGGCTTACCACCGGAAGTGGGAGACAGAATGCAGCATACTGATTGCCTAGTCATCCGCAACCGTTTGTAAAATACGTTGCACTCACGGGAGGCTGCTCGGGAGAGCGGCGGGATACCGGCACGACGACTGATGTCCCGCGCGATCGCCGTTCGGCAGGCCTCGAACGCGCTCGGGCTCGCCACGAGTGCACACCTCGTTCGCAGCGTGCCCGATCGGGCACCCACCGGGACCGCCGTCGACCCGCTCGGCGTGTCGAGGATCGGAGGCGCGTCCGTCGCACCGCGATCAGGGGTGTGGCAGCGCAAGCCGCCGGATCGCGGATCGCTGGAAGACCGACCGGGACGTCAGACGCCAGGAACGCCGAAGCCCCCGCGACCGGCGTGGTCGCGGGGGCTGCCGACAGGACGGGGCTTGGGTGTCCTGGACCGTGTCGCTCCGGAGGAGCGCTAGGTGTAGTTCCTCGGGACGTTGTGAACGGGTGATGTGAGCGAAGACCTCCGGGACGATGTGGGTTACCACACTCAGATCGTCATCGGAGGTCTTCGTGACTCACGCTAATGCCCCGTTCA
>Ga0265798_10005150_pt1 | contig 17704 bp, 20 predicted proteins | sample P3T30metagenome_FD_192430 | JGI IMG/M metagenome (GOLD analysis project Ga0265798, IMG submission 192430) | Plant litter microbial communities from East Loma Ridge, Irvine, California - P3 T30 | ecosystem: Environmental > Terrestrial > Plant litter > Unclassified | place: USA: California... | reverse complement strand
CCCGCGTGACCGATATATTCGGTGTCGAAGTTACTCTGCGTATTCATATAGGCAAAGTTGGCGAACAGCATCACGATCGACACGATCAGGACGACGAACAGCCCCGCTACGAGTGCGCCAACGCGCGTTCCCGCCAGCACATTGTTTGAGCTTACTTTTTTCATTATCTGGCCCCCGCCTGGACCTTACCGCACTTCGAATTCCATCTAACGTCAGAAGGCCGGCTACGCCGCCTCCACCGAAAAGCTCTCAATACGCAACGTCGATAAACCCCGGCGCCTGTGCCAGCGCGTGAGGGCTGAACACCAGCCAGGCCTGCTCGCGCTGGAACACACCCTGGATAAAGGGTTGGATGGACGCCTCGAGCGGTGGCAGCTGCTCGGTGAAGGTGTCCACTGCAAAATGCTGCATGCCGAACACTTCGTCGACCGTGAGGCCGGCAAAGACGTCCTGATGATCAACGACCAGCACCCGCCGCTGCTTGCGCAGCGGTGACAGCTCGCCGCCGAAGAAGCCGCACAGGTCCATCACCGGCAGCAGCCGCCCACGCACGTTGGCGACACCCTTGACCCAGCTTTTCACGCCGGGTAGCAGGGTATGCCGCGGTTCGTGCAGCACTTCACCGACCTCTCCCATCGGTGCGACGAACAAGCGTTCGCCCATGCGAAAACCAATACCGCTCCAGGTCTGTACCGCTACCTGCTGCGATGGCAAGCCAGCCGCCAGCACACGGCAACGCTGCTCGATACCGAGAAGAATCTGAAAAGGGGTGCGTGTCTCTGACATGCCTGCCGTGACCTTCTTCTTATGCCGCGCCGTTAACCGGCCTCAGCCGGCCAGTACCGCATTCAGGGTTTTCAGCAAGGTTGCTTCGTCCACCGGCTTGGTCAGGTAATCCTTGGCGCCTTGGCGCTTGCCCCAGACCTTGTCGGTTTCCTGGTCCTTGGTGGTGATGATGATCACCGGAATGTGGCTGGTCTCGGCATCCTTGGTCAGTTGCCGGGTCGCCTGGAAGCCGTTGAGGCCAGGCATGACGATATCCATCAATACGGCATCGGGCTTTTCCTGACGGGCCAGAGCCACGCCATCAGCGCCGTTTTCCGCCTTGAGTACCTGATGGCCGTGCTTTTCCAGCATGGCGGTCAGCTTGTACATTTCGGTGGGTGAGTCATCAACAATCAGAATTCGAGCCATGGTGTTTCCCCATACATAAGAAGCAGCGTGTGCAGTGTCAGCCGGACGTCAGGATGCGTGTTCGACCGGAGTGAATTCCGGCACGTGAGCCTTGATCGCGCCGAGCAGCTCTTCCTTGCTGAAGGGTTTGGTCAGGTATTGATCAGAACCGACGATGCGCCCCTTGGCCTTGTCGAACAGGCCGTCCTTGGACGACAGCATGATCACTGGCGTGGATTTGAAGGCGCTGTTGTTCTTGATCAGGGCGCAGGTCTGATAGCCATCGAGCCGCGGCATCATGATGTCGACGAAAATGATGTTCGGCCGGGTATCGGCAATCTTCGCCAGGGCGTCGAAACCGTCTACCGCGGTGATCACCTCGCAGCCCACTTTTTTCAGCAGGGTTTCTGCTGTACGACGAATCGTTTTCGAATCGTCGATCACCATCACCCTCAAGCCTTCGGAATGCTGTTCCATGTCTGCCCTGCCACCACTTCGGTGAGTCGTTGTGTTACGCCATATCCAGTGTGCCGCAAGCCCTGAAAACAAAGGGCCCGGCCCATCGCTGGGCCTTTTTAGCACACTCTCCACATGCAAGCCATCAGCCCGGTTTCCCTTGACCACCAGCCCCGTCAGCGCCAACCTTGGCGCCCAACCCCGCTACCTTTGCGGCTGCTTCTGCCGCCCTTCACGGAGATACCTCAATGAGCGTTCGGCTCGGCATCGTCATGGATCCCATCGCGCAGATCGCCTACAAGAAGGACAGCTCGCTGGCCATGCTGCTGGCTGCCCAGGCCCGCGGCTGGAGCCTCTTCTATATGGAGCAGAAGGATCTCTATCAAGCCGCTGGTGTTGCCCGGGGTCGCACTCGCGCCCTTCAGGTATTCGCCGATCCGCAGCGCTGGTTCGAGCTCGGCGACGAGCAGGACCTGCCACTGGCCGAACTGGATGTGATCCTGATGCGCAAGGATCCGCCCTTCGATACCGAATTCATCTATTCCACCTACCTGCTCGAGCAGGCCGAAGAAGCCGGCACGCTGGTGGTCAACCGACCGCAGAGCCTGCGCGACTGCAACGAGAAGCTCTTCGCTACCCGATTCCCGACGCTCACGCCGGAAACGATTGTCAGCCGAAGACCCGATATTCTGCGCGATTTCGCACGACAGCACCGTGACATCATTCTCAAACCCCTCGATGGTATGGGTGGATCGATGATTTTTCGGCACCGCGAAGGCGATCCCAATCTGTCGGTGATTCTCGAGGCGCTGACCGCTCACGGCAGCCAGCAGATCATGGCGCAGGTCTACCTGCCGGCCATCCTCGACGGTGACAAGCGCATCCTGATGATCGACGGCGAGCCGGTGCCGTACTGCCTGGCGCGGATTCCGGCCAGCGGCGAAACCCGTGGCAACCTGGCGGCGGGCGGTCGGGGCGAGGCGCGCCCACTGACTGATCGTGACCGCGAGATTGCCGCAGCGGTTGGCCCCAGCCTGCGCGAGCGCGGCCTGCTGTTCGTCGGCTTGGACGTGATCGGCGACCGCCTGACCGAGATCAATGTCACCAGCCCGACCTGCATTCGCGAGATCGATGCGGCCTTCGACACACGCATCGGCGAGCAGCTGATGGACAAGATTGCCGAAAAGCTCAGTGCGCGGACTGCTTCATAGACTTTTTTTGGACGCCTCGGCAGACTGCGCGGCAATCCTGAACCGACAGAATCGCGATGAACGCAGCTGCCACCTCACCCGATAACATCGCCTCCGGCGTCCGCCCGGCGGATCGCCTGGGGTTTACGCTGTTTCTCGCCGCGGTGCTGCATGCCGCGCTGATCCTTGGCCTGGGCTTCACCTTCACTGAGCCTGGGCAGATCAGCAAGACCCTGGAAATCACCCTGTCCACCTTCAAGAGCGATGAAAAGCCCAAGGAGGCGGACTTCCTCGCCCAGGACAATCAGCAGGGCAGCGGGACGCTGGACAAGAAGGCCGCGCCGACCACCAATGAACAGGCGCCCTTTCAGGACACCGAAGTTCGCAAGGTCACGCCCGCGGCGGCTCCGCCGCCGCCTGCAGTCAAGCCCCAAGCACCCAAGGCTGCGGTTACCACCAAAGCGCCCCAGGCCCAGAAGGCACCCGCCAAACGCGAGGAAACCAAGCCGACGCCGCCGGCCCCGACAGCGCCGTCGTTCGACAGCGCGCAACTGTCCGCCGAGATCGCCAGCCTGGAGGCAGAGCTGGCCAATGAGGTGCAGCAGTACGCCAAACGCCCGAAGATTCACCGCCTGAATGCCGCCTCGACCATGCGCGACAAGGGCGCCTGGTATAAAGACGAGTGGCGCAAGAAGGTCGAGCGTGTCGGCAACCTCAATTATCCGGACGATGCACGCCGCCAGCAGATTCACGGCAGCCTGAGGCTGCTGGTATCGATCAACCGAGATGGCAGCCTGTACGAAGTGCAGGTGCTGGAATCGTCCGGCCATCAGGTACTCGACCAGGCAGCCATGCGCATCGTTCGCCTCGCCGCGCCTTATGCACCCTTCACCGGTGACCTGGCCGATATCGACCGCCTGGAAATCATCCGCACCTGGCGCTTCGAGCGCGGTGACCGCCTGTCGAGCAACTGACCACTCAGCGCGAGCGCACGGCCTACTTTTGGCTATGCGCCCCTGGCTGCAGGCTTTAAGCTAGCGCCCATGAAAGACGCCAGCTCTAGCATCCTGAAAAATCACTTTCTGATCGCCATGCCTCACATGGCCGATCCGAATTTTGCGCAAACCGTCATCTATCTGATCGAGCACAGTGATCAGGGCGCCATGGGATTGGTGATCAACCGCCCCAACGGCCTGACCCTGGCCGATGTGCTCGAGCAACTGCGCCCTGACAGCGAGCCTGCGGTACTCTGCCAGAGCCTGCCGATATTCAGTGGTGGCCCGGTACAGACCGACCGCGGCTTCGTGCTGCACCCCAGCGGCGCGCAGTTTCAGGCAACCCTGGACCTCGGCGAGCTGGGCATGTCCACCTCCCAGGATGTGCTATTCGCGATTGCTGAAGGCAACGGCCCGGCTCGTCACTTGATCGCCCTCGGCTACGCCGGTTGGGGCGCCGGCCAGCTGGAGGCCGAGCTGGCCGATAACGCCTGGCTGACCTGCCCGGCTGATCAGACGATCCTTTTCGAAACCCCTTATGAACAACGCCTCGGCGCCGCCGCGGCATTGCTCGGCATTGACCTCAATCTGCTGACGGCCCAGGCAGGACACGCCTGATGGCCGAAATCCCAGGGAAACCACTGCGCCTGCTGCTCGGCTTCGATTACGGCGCCAGGCAGATCGGTGTCGCCGTCGGCCAGCCGATCACCGGTTCGGCCCGCGAGCTGTGCATTCTCAAGGCGCAAAATGGCGTACCGGACTGGCAGCAGGTCGAAGCGCTGATGCGCGAATGGCAACCCGATGCCCTGGTAGTCGGCCTGCCGCTGAACATGGACGGCACGCCCAGCGAAATGAGCGAGCGCGCGGAGAAGTTCGCGCGCCGCCTGAATGGCCGCTTCAACCTGCCGGTTTTCACCCACGATGAACGCCTGACCACCTACGCCGCCAAGGGCGAACGCCTGCAGCAAGGCCAGACTGGCGGCTATCGCCAGCGCCCGGTGGATGCCCTGGCCGCCGCGCTGCTGCTGCAAGGCTGGCTGGAAGAGAACAGCCCGGGCTGATCCAGCCTTGGCCACAAGGAGCTTTCGATGAGCCTACCCAACCCTGCCGAACTGCTACCGCAGATGGCGTCCTCACTGATCAGCCATCTCAACCGGCGGCAGATTGCCGAGCCGCGCTTCATCGGTATCCGCACCGGTGGCGTGTGGGTCGCCCAGGCGCTGCTCGAGCAGCTGGGCCGCGATGAACCGCTAGGCATTCTTGACGTCTCCTTTTACCGCGACGACTTCAGCCAGAATGGCCTGCACCCGCAGGTTCAGCCTTCAGAGCTGCCGTTCGAGATCGAAGGGCAACATCTGGTGCTCATCGATGACGTTCTGATGAGCGGCCGTACCATCCGCGCCGCCCTCAACGAACTGTTCGACTACGGCCGCCCGGCCAGCGTAACCCTGGTCAGCCTGCTCGACCTGGACGCCCGCGAACTGCCGGTGCGCCCGGACGTTGTCGGCGCAACGCTGTCGCTGGCTGCCGATCAACGGGTAAAATTGTCCGGCCCAGCGCCCTTCACCCTCGAACTCCAGACGCTCTCCGACCAAGGCCGTGCGCAATGACCCCGATCGATGCCAAGCGACCGCTGCAACTCAATGACCAAGGCCAACTGCGCCATTTCCTGTCCCTCGACGGCCTGCCCCGCGAGCTGCTGACGGAAATCCTCGACACTGCCGACTCCTTCCTCGAAGTGGGTGCCCGCGCGGTGAAAAAAGTCCCGCTGCTGCGCGGCAAGACCGTGTGCAACGTGTTCTTCGAGAACTCCACGCGGACCCGCACCACCTTCGAACTGGCGGCTCAGCGCCTGTCAGCCGACGTGATCAGCCTCAACGTATCGACCAGCTCGACCAGCAAAGGCGAGACGCTGTTCGACACCCTGCGCAACCTCGAGGCCATGGCTGCCGACATCTTCGTGGTGCGCCACGCTGATTCGGGTGCTGCGCACTTCATCGCCGAACATGTGTGCCCGAACCTGGCGATCATCAACGGCGGTGACGGACGCCACGCGCACCCGACGCAGGGCATGCTCGACATGCTGACCATCCGCCGCCACAAGGGCAGCTTCGAAAACCTGTCGGTGGCCATCGTCGGCGACATCCTGCATTCGCGGGTCGCACGCTCGAACATGCTCGCGCTGAAGACCCTCGGCTGCCCGGACATCCGCGTGATTGCGCCAAAAACCCTGCTGCCGGTGGGCATCGAGCAGTACGGCGTGACCGTCTACAGCGACATGGCCGCAGGCCTCAAGGATGTCGACGTGGTGATCATGCTGCGTCTGCAGCGTGAGCGCATGACCGGCGGCCTGTTGCCTAGCGAAGGCGAGTTCTACCGCCTGTTCGGCCTCACCGAACAACGCCTCGCCCTGGCCAAGCCGGACGCGCTGGTCATGCACCCGGGGCCGATCAACCGAGGCGTCGAGATCGAGTCGGCGGTTGCCGACGGCCCGCAATCGGTGATTCTCAATCAGGTCACCTACGGCATCGCGATCCGCATGGCCGTGCTGTCCATGGCCATGAGCGGCCAGAACGCGCAACGACAACTCAACTCCGAGGAGCACAACTGATGCGTACCCGTATCCTCGGCGCCCGCGTCATCGACCCGAGCAGTGGCCTCGATCAGGTCGCGGATCTCTATGTAGAAGGCGGCAAGCTGAGCGCCATCGGCCAAGCGCCTGCCGGCTTCGAAGCTGACCAGACGCTGGATGCTCAAGGCCTGATCGCCGCGCCCGGCCTGGTCGATCTGTCGGTGGCCTTGCGCGAGCCCGGCTACAGCCGCAAAGGCAGCATCGCCAGCGAAACCCTGGCAGCCGCTGCCGGCGGCGTTACCAGCCTGTGTTGCCCACCGATCACCAAGCCGGTGCTGGACACCTCGGCGGTCGCCGAACTGATCCTCGACCGCGCTCGTGAAGCCGGCCACACCAAGGTGTTTCCCATCGGCGCGCTGAGCAAGGGGCTCGATGGTGAACAGCTCGCCGAACTGGTTGCCCTGCGCGATGCCGGCTGCGTGGCGTTCGGTAACGGCCTGAACAACTTCCGCAATGCACGCACCCTGCGCCGCGCGCTGGAGTACGCAGCGACGTTCGATCTCACGGTGATTTTTCACTCCCAGGATCATGACCTCGCCGAAGGTGGTTTAGCCCACGAAGGCGCGACAGCCAGCTTCCTCGGCCTGTCAGGCATTCCGGAAACTGCCGAAACCGTGGCCTTGGCCCGCGACCTGCTGCTGGTCGAGCAGAGCGGCGTGCGCGCGCACTTCAGCCAGCTCACCAGTGCACGTGGCGCGCAATTGATCGCCGACGCACAGGCCCGTGGCCTGCCGGTGACCGCCGACGTGGCGCTGTATCAGTTGATCCTCACCGACGAGGCGCTGATCGACTTCTCCAGCCTCTATCACGTGCAACCGCCGCTGCGCACCCGCGCTGACCGCGAAGGCCTGCGCGAGGCGGTGAAAAGCGGCGTGATCAGCGCCATCTCCAGCCACCACCAGCCCCATGAACGGGACGCAAAGCTGGCACCCTTCGGCGAGACCGAGCCGGGCATGAGTGGTGTTCAGTTGCTGCTGCCGTTGGCCATGACGCTGGTGCAGGACGGCCTGCTCGACCTGCCCACCCTGCTCGCCCGCTTGAGCAGCGGCCCGGCCGAGGCGCTACGCCTGCCAGCTGGAAAGCTGCAGGTAGGTGGCGCGGCGGACATCCTGCTGTTTGACCCGCAGGCTTCCACCGTGGCCGGTGACAGCTGGCATTCGAAAGGCCGCAATAGCCCATTCCTCGGCCACTGCTTACCGGCGCAAGTGCGTTACACGCTGGTCGACGGGCACGTAAGCTTCAAGGCCTAAATAGCCAACCTGCACAGCCCCGAAATCTCTTGCCTGATCAGGCCGCCGATACCCCGCACCGGGTATCGGCGGCTTCGCCTCAATAGCGCTCCTGCGCATTCTTGATCGACACCTGGGTGTTAAGCGTCCAGAAGTCATAGAGCACGCCAACCAGAAACAGCCCGCCGGTGAACAGGTAGATGATTCCGGTGATCCACTTGCCCTGGTACATGCGGTGCACGCCGAAAATCCCAAGGAAGGTCAGCAGTAACCAGGCGATATTGAAATCCGTCCGCCCTGCGGTGAAGCGCAGATCCGCTTCGCGATCCATCGCTGGGATCAGCAGCAGGTCGATGATCCAGCCGATGAAGAACAGCCCCAGCGTAAAGAACCAGATGGTGCCGGTCACCGGCTTGCCGTAATAGAAGCGGTGCGCGCCGAGGAAACCGAATATCCATAACAGATAGCCGATGATCTTGCTGTGGGTGTCGGGACGCTGCATCAAATTCTCCGGAATAAAATTACTCATGGCTTGGAGTTGCATCCAGGCCGCAGGTTTCCCTAAACGGCGACGAGACGACCTTGCATGTGCAGCGGGCATACCGAATACTGTACATAAATACAGCTATCGAATCGTACCCATGGAATTGATCGACAAGCTTACGGTACTCGCCGACGCCGCCAAATACGATGTGTCCTGCGCCAGCAGTGGCGCACCCAAGCGCAGCTCCAAAGGCCAGAGTGGCATGGGCGCCACCGACGGCATGGGCATTTGCCACAGCTTCACGCCGGATGGCCGCTGCGTCGCGCTGTTGAAAGTTCTGCTGACCAATTTCTGCCTGTACGACTGCCAATACTGCGTCAACCGCCGCTCCAGCGATGTACCCCGAGCACGCTTCACGCCCGAGGAAGTGGTCACGTTGACCTTGGATTTCTACCGGCGCAACTGCATCAGTGGGCTGTTCCTCAGCTCCGGCATCATCCGTTCTGCCGACTACACCATGGAGCAGTTGGTGCGTGTCGCCAAGCTGCTGCGCGAAGAGCACGAGTTTCGCGGTTATATCCACCTCAAGACGATCCCCGATGCGTCACCGGAATTGATTGCCGAAGCAGGCCGGTACGCCGATCGCCTCAGCGTCAATATCGAACTGCCCACCGAAAGCAGCCTGATCCGCCTGGCGCCGGAAAAAAGCGTGGCGCCAATCAAACTAGCCATGGGCACCATCCGCAATGGGGTTGAAGAAGCCAGCAGCGAGAAGCGCGCACCGGCCTTCGCGCCAGCCGGTCAGAGCACGCAGATGATCGTCGGCGCTGATGCCACCGACGACAGCACCATCCTGCACACCGCGCAGTCGCTGTATGGCGACTTCCGCCTCAAGCGCGTCTATTACTCGGCGTTCAGCCCGATCCCGCAAAGCCCCAAAAGCGTACCCTTCGAGGCGCCGCCACTGCTACGCGAGCATCGCCTGTACCAGGCGGATTTCCTGATGCGTGGTTACGGCTTCAAGGCCTCGGAACTGCTCGATGGCCCCGGCAATCTGGCCCTGGATATCGACCCGAAACTGGCTTGGGCACTGAACAACCGCCAGCATTTTCCCGTTGACCTGAATCGCGCCGACGTCAGCCTGATCGCACGCATCCCCGGTATCGGCGTGCTCAGCGCCCAGCGCCTGGTGGCCCTGCGCCGGCAGAAACGCATACGCTTTGCGGACGTCAGCCGCCTGCGCTGTGCTCTGGAAAAGGCCAAGCCGTTCATCGTCACCCAGGATTACCGCCCCGTTCAGGCGACTCGCGAATCGTTAGTGATCCGCCAGCAACTGAGCGAGGCGCCGCGACAGATGGGGCTGTGGTGATGTACCCGGTTCGCTTCGATGGCAGCTTCGCCGGCTGGCGCGAGGCTGCTCGCCACCAACTGCAGCGCGGCCTCGCGCCTCATCAATTGAGCTGGGAGGACGGCCGCCAGGAAGCGGACCTGTTCGGCCAGTTGAACACGATAGAGCCACCTGCCGCGAACGAACGCTCAGTTCGGGTACCGCGCGCGTTGCTTGACCAGCTGGAACGTGCCGCGCGCTTTCGTTGCAACGGCCGCTGGGCCTTGCTGTATCGCATTCTATGGCGCGTTGCACAGGGTGATCACGCAGCCATGATGGCCGGCGATGCCGACGGCAGCGAACTGCACATGCGCCTAAAGGCCGTGCGCCGCGAAGCCCATCATCTGCATGCGTTTCTGCGATTCAAACCACGCGATGCCACGGCGGGCGGGCCGGAACTCGTGGCCTGGCACGAGCCGGCTCACGACATTTTAGCTAGCGCGTCGGGCCATTTCGCCGAACGGCTGGGCCGCCAGACCTGGATGATCGCGACCCCAGACGATGGCGTGTACTGGGACGGTGAAAACCTGCACCACATCAACCCCTGCCCACCCGAATGGAAACAGTTGGCGCAGGGTACCGATGATCGAAACGAAGCGATGTGGCTGGCCTACTACGGCAGCACCTTCAACCCGGCGCGGCTCAACCGCAGTGTGCTGGAAACCAACATGCCGGTACGCTTCTGGCGCAACCTGCCGGAAGGTCCGATGATTCCCAGGTTGATGAGCCAGGCCAGAGCAGGCGCCCAAGCCGACGGGCAGGCGCAGGCTGTCTCTGTCCGGCCTGGAAAGCGCATCCAGGCCGAAGCGGAGCAGGTACTGCCTGTTCGGCCACCGGCCTGAATCGCTTCACGCCGCCTATCTCAGCCAAACAGGCTAGCTGAGTTCAGCGGAAACGCCGACCTGGATCTTCGTCGGTGACCTCCAGGGCCAGGCCCTGGGCCATGCTGGTCAGGTGTTCGCCGTCGGTTTCCGAGCCCAGCTTGATCATCAGGCGCAGGTCGTTCGCCGAGTCGGCATACAGCAGGGCGTCTTCGTAGGTGATTTCACCCTGGCTGTAGAGGTTGTACAGCGCCTGGTCGAAGGTCTGCATGCCATGCTCGGTCGAGCGCTTCATCAGGCTTTTTAGCTCGTGCACTTCGCCCTTGCGGATCAGGTCCGCTGCCAATGGCGTGTTGATCAACACCTCGATCACCGCGCGACGGCCTTTGCCGTCTGGCGTGGGGATCAGTTGTTGGGCGACGATGGCCTTGAGGTTCAGGGACAGGTCCATCCACACCTGGTTCTGCCGGTCAGCCGGGAAGAAGTTGATGATCCGGTCCAGCGCCTGGTTGGCGTTGTTGGCGTGCAGGGTGGCCAGGCACAGGTGCCCGGTTTCGGCGAAGGCCACGGCGTGATCCATGGTTTCGCGGGTGCGCACTTCACCGATGAGGATCACGTCCGGTGCCTGGCGCAGGGTGTTCTTCAGCGCTACCTCGAAGGAATCGGTGTCGATACCCACTTCACGCTGAGTGACGATGCAATTCTGGTGCTGGTGGATGTATTCGATCGGGTCTTCGATGGAGATGATATGGCCGCTGCTGTTCTTGTTGCGGAAGCCGATCATTGCCGCCAGCGAGGTGGACTTGCCGGTGCCCGTGGCGCCCACGAACAGCACCAGGCCGCGCTTAGTCATGGCCAGTTTCTTGAGGATTTCCGGCAGTTTCAGGTCATCCAGCGTCGGGATGTTGGTTTCGATGCGGCGCAGCACCATGCCCGCAAGGTTGCGCTGGTAGAAGGCACTGACACGGAAACGGCCGATGCCGCGGGCGCTGATGGCGAAGTTGCACTCGTGGTTCTCGGCGAATTCACGACGCTGCTGCTCGTTCATCACACCGTGTACGGTTTCGCGAGTCATCTCCGGCGACAGCGGCGTCTTGGTCACCGGCATGATCTTGCCGTTGACCTTCATCGACGGTGGCACGCCGGCAGTAATAAACAGATCGGAACCGCCCTTTTCGACCATCAGGCGCAACAGTTTTTCGAATTCCATGGGTGCCTACCTACAATGCGCTGGAGCGACGTTCAGCTACCGGGCGGGTGCGCCGGCGACCAGGAGCGCGGACGATTGAGCATCGTCCGGCTTAATCATGAACCTGTTCACGGTCTCGCGAGCTAGACCCTGCAAGGCCTAAACAGATGAGAAAGCGCGCAGTTTACGACTGTAAATGAGCACTTCGCGTCTGTTTTTAATGCAGCAGTGACGAAGCTCAGCAGGTTGTGAACTGGCTCTCAGAAGTTCTCTGGGGTTTTGGCCTTTTCGCGCGCGCTCTCACGGCTGACCAAACCTTTGGAAACCAGGGTTTTCAGGCACGCATCCAACGTCTGCATACCCAGCGCACCGCCGGTCTGGATAGCCGAGTACATCTGCGCCACTTTGTCTTCGCGGATCAGGTTACGGATTGCCGGGGTGCCGATCATGATTTCGTGGGCAGCCACACGGCCACCGCCGATCTTCTTCAGCAGCGTCTGGGAAATCACCGCTTGCAGCGATTCGGAGAGCATGGAGCGCACCATGGATTTCTCTTCGGCAGGAAACACGTCGACCACGCGGTCGATGGTCTTGGCCGCCGAGGTGGTGTGCAGAGTGCCGAACACCAGGTGACCGGTTTCCGCTGCGGTCAGCGCCAGGCGGATGGTCTCCAGGTCGCGCATCTCGCCGACCAGGATGATGTCCGGGTCTTCACGCAGTGCCGAGCGCAGTGCTTCGGAGAAGCCCAGCGTGTCGCGGTGAACCTCGCGCTGGTTGATCAGGCACTTCTTCGACTCGTGAACGAATTCGATGGGGTCTTCGACGGTGAGGATGTGGTGGTACTTGTTGCTGTTTATATAGTCGAGCATCGCCGCCAGGGTGGTCGACTTGCCCGAACCGGTCGGCCCGGTCACCAGCACCAGCCCACGTGGCACGTCGGAGACCTTCTTGAAGATCTCGCCCATGCCGAGGTCTTCCATGCTCAGCACCTTGGACGGAATGGTCCGGAATACCGCACCGCTGCCGCGGTTCTGGTTGAAGGCGTTGACCCGGAAGCGCGCCACACCCGGCACTTCGAACGAGAAGTCGGTCTCGAGGAATTCCTCGAAGTCCTTGCGCTGCTTGTCGTTCATGATGTCGTAGATCAGCGCGTGCACCTGCTTATGATCCAGGGCAGGCAGGTTGATCCGGCGCACGTCGCCGTCGACCCGAATCATCGGCGGCAAGCCTGCCGAGAGGTGCAGATCCGACGCGCCTTGCTTGGCGCTGAAGGCGAGCAGCTCGGTGATATCCATGGGACTCCCTAATGACGGTAGAATGCCGCGTAACTCAGGATAGGGGGCCTTGCGGGATCACCATGCGGCTGCGCTAGCACGCCCTTCGGAGACCACCGTCAAGCCCGCAGAAACGCTCAGGCGGCAGGCGCAGGTAATGTCCACGATAGCAGAGAATATTGCAAAGGTCGGTGTGCGTATCCGTGAGGCGGCGCAAGCCTCGCAGCGAGATTTCGCGGCAATTGGCCTGCTCGCGGTGAGCAAGACCAAGCCCGCCGAAGCCATCCGCGAAGCGTTCGCAGCCGGCGTGCGTGACGTTGGCGAGAACTACCTGCAGGAAGCCCTCGACAAGCAGCAGGAGCTGGCTGACCTGGCGCTGACCTGGCATTTCATCGGCCCGATCCAGTCGAACAAGACCCGCCCCATCGCCGAACACTTCGCCTGGGTGCACTCAGTGGATCGCCTGAAGATCGCCGAACGCCTGAGCGATCAGCGCCCGCCCGAACTGCCGCCATTGAACATCTGCCTGCAGGTCAACGTCAGCGGTGAGGACAGTAAATCCGGCTGCCACCCTGACGAACTCGCGGCGCTGGCACAGGCAGTTACACAACTGCCCAACCTGCGCCTGCGCGGATTGATGACAATTCCCGAGCCTACCGATGACGTCAGCGCGCAATGTGCCGCCTTTGCCCGCTTGCGCGCGCTGCGGGACGCCCTGGACCTCGATCTCGACACCCTGTCCATGGGCATGAGCCACGACCTCGAAGCGGCCATCGCCGAAGGCGCGACCTGGGTGCGCATTGGCACGGCACTGTTCGGCGCGCGAGACTACCGCACCTCCTGAATGCCCGATCTCGACTCCCCAGATAGGAAACTCACCATGACCACTCCCCGCATCGCCTTTATCGGCGCCGGCAACATGGCGGCCAGCCTGATCGGCGGCATGCTCGCCCAGGGGCTGCCGACCAGCGCGATCCGCGCCAGCGACCGCGGCGCCGAACAACGCGAGAAAATCGCCCGGGAACATGGCATCGACGTGCTGGCCAGCAATGCCGAGGCCTGCCGCGAGGCCGATGTGATCGTCCTGGCGGTCAAGCCGCAGGTGATGAAGGATGTGTGCCTCGACCTGGCGCCGCACCTGCAGGCCGGCCAGCTGATCGTCTCCATCGCCGCCGGCATCACCAGCGCCAGCCTGGAAAACTGGCTCGGCCCGCGTGCCGTGGTGCGCTGCATGCCCAACACGCCGTCGCTGCTGCGCCTCGGCGCCAGCGGCCTGTACGCCAACGCGCGGGTCAGCGCCGAACAGCGCCAGCAGGCCGAACAACTGCTCAGCGCGGTCGGCCTGGCCGTCTGGCTGGACGAAGAGAAACTGATCGATGCGGTGACGGCTGTCTCCGGCAGCGGCCCGGCCTACTTCTTCCTGCTGATCGAGGCGATGACCGCCAGTGGCGAAAAGCTTGGCCTGCCGCGCGACGTCGCCGCCAAACTCACCCTGCAGACCGCACTCGGTGCGGCGCAGATGGCATTGAACAGCGACGTGGATGCCGCCGAACTGCGCCGCCGCGTCACCTCCCCGGCCGGCACCACCGAAGCGGCCATCAAGACATTTCAGGCTGGCGGCTTCGACGCGCTGGTCGAGCAGGCCGTCAAGGCTGCCGACCATCGCTCGGCCGAACTGGCCGAACAACTGGGTCAATAAGGAGACAATCAATGATCGGTCTGAACACCGCAGCCGTTTACATCCTGCAGACCATCGGCAGCTTCTACCTGCTGATCGTGCTGCTGCGCTTCATCCTGCAACTGGTGCGGGCGGACTTCTACAACCCGCTCAGCCAGTTCATCGTGCGTGCCACTCACCCGCTGCTCAAGCCGCTGCGCCGGATCATCCCGAGCCTTGGCGGCCTCGACCTGGCGTCGCTGGTGCTGGCGCTGATCGTGCAGTACGTGCTGATGGCGCTGACCTTGATGCTGATGGGCGTCGGCGTTGGCGATCCGCTGCTGATTCTGGTCTGGTCGCTCATTGGCGTCACCGCCCTGCTGCTCAAGGTGTTCTTCTTTGCGCTGATCATCAGCGTGATCCTTTCCTGGGTCGCCCAGGGCACGCACAACCCGGCGGCGCTGCTGGTCAACCAGATCTGCGAACCGCTGTTGATGCCGATCCGCCGCATCCTGCCAAACCTGGGCGGCCTGGACCTGTCGCCGATCGTGGCGTTCCTGATCCTCAACCTGCTCGACATGCTGGTGATCCGCAACCTGGCGGTCAGTACCGGCATGTTCAGCGGCCTGAGCCTGGCGATTTAAGCACGCATGAGCTTCCATCGCTGGGACGGCGATGCGCTGATTCTCGATGTGCACCTGCAGCCTAAAGCGAGCAACGATATGTTCGCCGGGCTGCACGGCGAGCGCCTGAAGATCCGCCTAACCGCCCCGCCGGTGGACGGCAAAGCCAACGCCTACCTGCTGGCCTTCCTGGCCGAGGCGTTCGGCGTTGCCAAGAGCCAGGTGATACTGGAAAGCGGCCAGCAGAGCCGGCAGAAACGCGTGCGAATACAGGCCCCCAGGCAGCTACCTGCCGATCTCGGCCTGACCGTTCGACCTGCCTGAGCGACCATCAGCGCCATTGCCGCGCGCCTCCCATTGACGCCGACGGCGCCCTTCGCATAATGCTCGGCAGCCCGCATCGTCGCCCGATGCCTTGTCTGGGAATTGTCCATGAGCATGGAACGCCTCAGTGAACAGGTCGACATCTACGTCGACTGGAAGCGCCAACTGGTTCGCGAGATCACTCGTTATCGCAGCTGGTTGGCTCACAACCGGCTGAGCAGCGAGGGGGTTGAAGCTCGACTGGAGCGGGCATTGCGCCTGCTGCGTACCGATCACATCACCCTGGCGTTCGTCGGCGAGTTTTCCCGTGGCAAAACCGAGCTGATCAACAGCCTGTTCTTTTCCGAATACGGCCAACGCATGCTGCCCTCCCAGGCCGGGCGCACCACCATGTGCCCCACCGAGATTCTTTTCGACCCTGGCGCCGAAGGCTCGTACATTCGCCTGCTGCCGATCGAAACGCGGGTCGCCGAGGCCAGCGTCGCGCAGTTCAAGCGCACGCCGCGCCACTGGGTGAACATTGCGCTGGATACCAGCGATCCGGACAACATGGCCAAGGCCTTCGCCCAGGTGGCGGCCAGCAGGAGCATGCCGGTGGAGAAAGCCATCGGCCTGGGTTTCCACCCAGACAATCTGGAGACTGCCGACGCATCCGGCCACGTGCTGGTGCCGGCCTGGCGCCACGCCATCGTCAACTTCGATCACCCGCTGCTGCGCCAGGGCCTGCGTATTCTCGACACGCCGGGCTTGAACGCCCTGGGTTGCGAGCCGGAACTGACCCTGTCGATGCTGCCCAGCGCCCAGGCGATCATCTTTCTGCTGTCTGCCGACACCGGCGTCACCGCCAGCGATCTCGACATCTGGCAGCAGCATGTGCAACCCCTCGACGACGAGACGAAAAGTTGCCTGTTCGCCGTCATGAACAAGATCGACGTACTCTGGGACGACCTCGCCGGCGATGCATTCGCCGCCAGCGCCATCGAGCGCGTGCGTGTTCAGGCAGCCCGCCATCTGGGCATCGACAGCGACGCCATACTGCCGCTGTCGGCCAAGCAGGCATTGCTCGCCAAGGTGCGCAAAGACCCGGCCTTGCTCGCCCGCAGTCAGCTGGCCACTCTGGAAACACTGCTCTGCGAGCGCATCGTCGCGCAGAAAGAGCAACTGCTCGAAGAGCGCGTGGTACGCCAGGTACTGGCCATGCTCAACAACAGCCAGCACACGCTCGGCCTGCGTTTGGGCAAGGTCAATGAGCAACTGGAGCTGCTCGACGGCCGCCGCCAGGACAACGGGCAGATGCTGATGGAGCTGACCGCCCGCACCAAGGATGATCACACCCTGCACCACAAGCGCCTGCTGGCCCTGAAGACCAACCAGCGCCTGCTGCGCAATCAGGGCGAACGCTTGAAGGCTGCGGCAACACCGGAAAAGCTGGACACCCACCTCAACCGGCTTCGTCGTCAGCTCACCGGCAGCTGGACGACCCTGGGCATCAATCAGTCCATCCTGCAATTTTTCACGGCCGTCGAGGACGATCTGCACAGCCTCTCCCACGACGCCGAAATGGCCAATCGTATGGTTGACGCCATCTACCGCCGGCACAATCAGGAAAACCCGCTGCAGGCCGTTGACGCCCCGAGCTTCGAGCTCGCTCGTTACGTGCGTGAACTGCGCCACCTGCAGAGCAAGGCTGATCGCTTCCGCCTGGGCCTCAAGACCCTGCTCACCGAGCAACGCACCCTCAGCCGACGCTTCTTCGCCACCCTGGTGCAGGAAGTCATCGGCATGCACCGCCGCCTGCGCCGGGACGCCGAGCAATGGGCCGACGAAGCGCTGATGCCGCTGATGCAACACAGCCTGGAACACAAGCAATTGCTGGAAGGCCACATGCTGCGCCTCAAGGCCCTGGCGCAGGACACTCAGCACGGCCGCCAGCGCCGTCAGCAATTGGCGCAGTACAGCGAGGAGTTGCAGCAGCAACTGGTGCAGGCGGCCGACATGCTGCGCATCATGCGCCGCCCAGCGCCGATCCAGCGCCAGGGCAAGGTGGTGACACTGCCCGGCATGCCAATGCCGCAAGGCAACGCTGAATAGCCGGCGGCGCCCCTCGCCGAGGGCTTCTCGCGGTACGGGCCGCCCGAGCAGCATGGCGACGAACGCGCTTACCGTGCCGCTGACAGGCGCGCTCTTTAGACTGCTGCTCTTTCTTTCGCACCTTTCATTATCCGAGCAGGGTCGATGTCGACTGCCTTTCCTGAAGATTCCGTTGGCCT
>Ga0265798_10005148_pt1 | contig 17710 bp, 17 predicted proteins | sample P3T30metagenome_FD_192430 | JGI IMG/M metagenome (GOLD analysis project Ga0265798, IMG submission 192430) | Plant litter microbial communities from East Loma Ridge, Irvine, California - P3 T30 | ecosystem: Environmental > Terrestrial > Plant litter > Unclassified | place: USA: California... | reverse complement strand
TGGTGGGGTCGACCGGGGTGGTCGGCGTCACCGGCGTGGTGGGCCCGTCGGTCGTGCCCCCGTCGGTGCTGCTGTCGCCGATGACGGAGACCGCGGCGCCGCCGACGGTGATCGGCAGGCCGATCACCGGCACGACCTGGGTGCCGCCGAGGACGCCGTCGTCACCGCTGGTGACCGGGCCGGTGCCGGGGGTGGTGCCGGTGCCGGTGGTGGGCGTGGTGCCGGTGGTGGTGTCGGTGCTGTCGCTGTCGCCGAGGACGGAGACCGCGGCGCCGCCGACGGTGATCGGCAGGCCGATCACCGGCACGACCTGGGTGCCGCCGAGGACGCCGTCGTCACCGCTGGTGACCGGGCCGGTGCCGGGGGTGGTGCCGGTGCCGGTGGTGGGCGTGGTGCCGGTGGTGGTGTCGGTGCTGTCGCTGTCGCTGTCGCCGATGACGGAGACCGCGGCGCCGCCGACGGTGATCGGCAGGCCGACCACGGGGGCGACCTGGGTGCCGCCGAGGACGCCGTCGTCGCCGCTGGTGACCGGGCCGGTGCCGGGGGTGATGCCGGTGCCGGTGGTGGGCGTCGTGCCGGTGGCGGTGGTGGTGTCGGTGCTGCTGCTGTCGCCGACGACGGAGACGGCCGTGCCGCCGACGGTGACGGGCAGACCCACGACCGGGATCACCTGGGTGCCACTGAGGACGCCGTCGTCGCCGCTGGTCGCGGCGCCGGTGGCGGGGCTGGTGCCGGTGCCGGTGCCGGTGCCCGTGCTCGGCGTGGTGCCGGTGGTGGTGTCGGTGCTGCTGCTGTCGCCGATGACCGAGACCGCGGTGCCGCCGACGGTCACCGGCAGGCCGATGACCGGGATCACCTGGGTGCCGCCGAGGACGCTCTCGTCGCCGCTCGTCGTGCTGCCCGAGCCCGTGCCGGCGACGGGCGCGGTGCCCGTCGTGGGCGTCGTGCCGCTGCCCGTGCCGGTACCGGTGCTCGAGCTGTCGCCCAGCACGGAGACGGCAGTGCCGCCCACGGTCACGGGCACGTCGAGGTCGACGAGCGCCTGGCTTCCGCCGCCGATCGAGTCGTCTCCGCTGGTCTGGGCGGGAGCGGGTGCCGGGGCAGGTGCCGCCGGCACCGTGGGGGCGGTGGCCGGTGCCCCCGCGCTCGCCGCGTCGCCGACCACGCTGACGGCCGTGTCGGTCACGGTGACCGGCACGTCGACCGAGACGATGCCCTGCGTGCCCGACAGCAGCCCGGCGTCGCCGCTGGTCGTCGTGACCGGCTCGGCAGCGGGAGCGGCCGGAGCCGGAGCCGGAGCCGGAGCGGCGGCCGGAGCGGGAACGGCAGCGGGCGTCGCGGCCGGGCCCGACGACGTCGCGTCGCCGACCACGCTGACGGCGGTGCCGAGCACCGAGACGGGTGCCTCGGCGACCGCGATGACCTGGGTGCCCGAGAGCAGCCCGTCGTCTCCGCTGGTGACGGTGTCCGCCTGGGCGGCGGTGGCTCCGAGGGCGCAGAGGCCCCCGACGAAGAGCGCTCCGAGGAGCCCTCTCGAGACGTGCTTGTTCATGGTCTTCTCCGTACGAGTGAGGTGGGGTGCCGCCGGGGGCGGCGAGGGTCGCGGCTGTCGCTCGGCAGGCGGTGCCTGCGGCGGCGGGTCGGCCCCTGCTCAGCAGGAGCGCCCACGGCGCGGGCCGGAGCCCACGAGCGACGCGACCGACCTCAGTCGGGGGAGCTGTCGGTGTCGTGCACGGGCGACGACGGGAGGTCGTCGTCGCCGTCGGGGAGACCCGCCGTGACGGCCAGGGCGGGGAGCGAGGAGGCGCGGGTCGCGTCGGCCACGACGGCCCCGCCCCCGGCGCCGGACGCGCCGGCGCCCTGCGAGCCCTGCCCGGAACCGGACGGCAGCGCGGGCTGGCCGTCGTCGGCCGGACCGTGGCCCGGCCGGGGCGCGGGGGAGAGGGGCAGCTCGGAGGCGCGGGTCGACGACCCGGTCGCGGTCGCGTCGTCCGTGGCCGCCGCGATCACGGCGCGGAGGGCCGTCGCGGCGTCGACGGCGACGACGTCGGCGGTCTCCGACGAGGGCGACGGCGTCGTCGCCGCCGCGGGGTCGCCCGCCGCAAGCCCGGCGGCCGGCGACGAGGGCGCCGTCGTGGCACCGGTGCCGAGGTCGGAGCCGGGAGCGTCGACCGCCCCGGGGGCGAGGGGCGTCGTCGGCGCTCCGGGGAGGGCCGGCAGCGCGGGCACGAGCGGGGCGAGGACGTCGGCGGGGGCCGGGGCGGCCGCCGCGTCGACGACCGTGCCCACGGCAGCGTCGACCACGGTGGCGACCGGGGTCGCCACCGTGGAGACGGGGGCGGGACCCGACACGGCCTGCGCGACCGGCACGGCGGCGACGACCCGGTCGACGGCCTGTGCCACGGGGGCGACGACGCTCGTGACCGGCACGGCGGCGGCTGCCTCCTGGACGACGCGGGGCGCCACGGGGGCGGCGGCCTGGACGACGCGCTGCACGGGAGGGGCGACCGCGGCGGCGCGGGAGGCGACCTCCGTGGCCGCCGACGCCGCGCCTCCGGCCGTCTGGGCCACCGCGGCGACGGGGGCGTCGAGCGAGCCCGCCACGCTCCCGAGGGCCTGCGTCGTGCCGCCGAGCAGCGAGGGCGACGCGGGGGTCTCAGCAGACGCCGGACGAGGGGCGAGTGCCAGGCCGAGGACGACGAGGGCCAGTGCGGCGAGGCCGGACAGGAGCAGGAGGCGCACGAGCGAGAGCACGGCGGGTCGCCGCGTCGTCGTCTCGGCCGTCTGATCCACGGCGCACCGCCTTCGGTCGCTTCGTCGAGTCGCCGGCGGGTGAGGCCGGCCGCGGGGTGGTTGGTCCCGCGTGCGGTCAGGTCTACGCCGTCGTCCCCCGGACGTCAACGGAGGAGGCCCAGATGTACCCCGCATTCCCCGTGAGGCATGGTCGTAGGCTCGGGTCGATGTTCGAACTCCACCACCTCAGCGCCCACGAGCAGTGGGACTGGCTGCGCCGCGGCGAGGTCTCGCCGCGCGAGCTCGTCGACCACTACCTCGCCCGCATCGAGCGCCTCGACCCGCAGGTGCGCGCCTTCGTCGCGGTCACGCCCGAGGCGGCCCGCCGCCGCGCGGACGAGCTGGCCGCGGGGGGCCGCAGCGCCGCTCCGCTCTGGGGCCTGCCGCTCGCCGACAAAGACCTGTACGACCGCGCCGGCGTGCCGACGCGCTCGGGCTCCCGGCTGAGCCCGTCGACGCCCGCGGCCCGCGACAGCGACATCGCCGCCGTCCTGTCGGAGGCCGGGGCCGTGAGCCTCGGCAAGACGAGCACGCCCGAGTACGGCCTCACGGGCTACACGGAGCCGCTCGCCGGCCCCGTCACCCGCAACCCCTGGGGGCTCGGCACGGGCGTCGAGCTCGGCGCCGGGGGGTCGAGCGGCGGGGCCGCCGCCGCGGTCGCGGCGGGCCTCCTGCCCTTCGCCCCGGGCAGCGACGGGGGCGGGTCGATCCGCATCCCCGCTGCGGCCACCGGCCTCGTCGGCCTCAAGCCCTCGCGGGGGCGGGTGCCCGCGCAGTCCGGGCTGGCGAGCCTCGGCGGGCTCTCCGTCGGCGGGCCGATCGCGCGGAGCGTCGCCGACGCCGCGCTGCTCCTCGACGCGATGGTGTCGCCCGACGGCCGCCCGCCCCGCCACGACACCGCCGTGCGCGCCCCCGGCGCGGTCGACGGCGCCCTGCTGGGCGCGGCCGTGCGCGGCGAGGGCCGCTACCAGCTCGGTGTCCTGACGGCCAGCCCGTGGGACGACGCCTACGACGTCCGGGTCGACCCGCGACTCCTCTCGGTGCTCGGCGACACGGTCGACCTGCTCGCGACCATGGGGCACGGGGTCGACGAGGCGACGCTGCCCGACTCGCGCTACCCGGAGCTGTTCCGCACGCTGTGGCAGGCCGGGGCGGCCGGCATCCCGGCCGAGACCGACGACGACTTCGCGGCGCTCGAGCCGATCACGGCGTGGCTCGTGCGCCGCGGCCGCGAGGTCGGTGCCCGGGAGCTCGGCGCGACCCTGGCCGGCCTCGCCGAGTTCGAGCGGCGCGTGATCCGCGCCTTCGACCGGTTCGACGCCGTCGTCACGCCGTCGCTCGCCCTGCTGCCGCAGCCGATCGGCTGGTACGACGCCGACGACCCCGAGCGCTCGTTCGAGCAGCAGTGCCTCGCCTCGCCGTTCACGTCGTTCGTCAACGTCGCCGGGCTGCCCGCGATCACCCTCCCGGTCGCCGAGGTCGACGGCCTGCCCGCCGGCGTGCAGCTGATCGGGCGGCCCGGTCGCGAGGACGTGCTGCTGAGCATCGGCGCGCAGCTCGAGCGGCGCCTGCGCTGGCAGCGGAGGCACCCGTCCGTCTGGTGACCCGCGCGGGCCCTCAGTCGATCGTGGGCACCGAGGCCACGAGCGACCGCGTGTACTCGTGCTGCGGTCGTCGCAGCACGTCGTCGGTCGTGCCCTGCTCGACCACGCGCCCGTCGCGCAGCACCGACACCCGGTCGGCGAGGTGCTGCACCAGCCCGATGTCGTGCGAGACGAGCAGCAGGCTCAGCCCGAGATCGGCCCGCAGCTCGCGCAGCAGGTCGATGATCTGGGCGCGCACCGTCACGTCGAGGGCGCTCATCGGCTCGTCGCCCACGAGCAGCCGGGGCCGGTGCACGACCGCGCGGGCGAGGGCGACGCGCTGGCGCTGGCCGCCGCTCAGCTCGTGCGGCCACCGCTCGGCGTCCTGGGGCTCGAGCCCCACCCGGCCGAGCACCTCGGCGACCATCGCCCGGTGGTCGCCCGCGACGCGGAGGTGCTGCAGGGGCTCGGCGACCGTGTCGCCCACCCGCATGCGCGGGTCGAGCGAGCTGTACGGGTCCTGCAGCACGACGCCGGTCTCCCGGCGGAACCACCGGAGCCGCGACGCCCGGGCGGGCTCGACCGTCCGGCCGTCGAAGGTCACGGTGCCCGCGGTCGGGGCGTCGAGGGCGAGCAGCAGCCGCACCAGGGTCGACTTGCCCGACCCGGACTCGCCGATCAGCGCCACGCTCTCGCCCGCGCCGACCGCGAGGTCCGCGTCGACGAGGGCGTGCCGCACCGGACCGGGCTGGAACGGCGAGCGACGCGGCAGCGTGAAGGTGCGGGTGAGCCCCTGCCCGACGAGCAGCGGGGCGACGACGGGCGCCTGCCCGGCTCCCTGGCCGGGGGCGAGGCCCGTCACGAGGCCCGCCAGGTCGTGGCCCGGGTCGCCTCGACGAGGCCGCGGGTGACGGGGTGCTCGGGGGAGCGGAGGAGGCGCGTCACCGGCCCCCTCTCGACCACGCGCCCGTGCGAGAGCACGAGCGCGTCGTCGGCGACGCGCGACAGCACCGCCAGGTCGTGGGTCACGAAGAGCAGCGAGGTGCCGCGCTCGTCGACGAGACGGCGGAAGAGCGCGAGCACCTCCGCCTGCGTGGTCACGTCGAGGGCCGTCGTGGGCTCGTCGGCGAGCAGCACCGAGGGGCGCGCGATGAGCGCCGTCGCGATCACGACCCGCTGCCGCTGGCCCCCGGAGAGCTGGTGGGGGTAGCGGTCGACGATGGTCGTCGGCTCGGGCAGCCCCACCTCGGCGGCGGCCGCGACGGCCCGGGCGCGCCCCTCGCGGCGGCTCAGGCGCCCGTGCAGGTGCAGCGGCTCGGCGATCTGGCGGCCGATGGTCATCACCGGGTCGAGCGAGGTGCGCGGGTCCTGGAAGACCGTCCCGACGACGGCTCCGCGGAGGGGGGCGAGGTCGCGCTCGGCGAGCCCCGTCACCTCGCGGCCGTCGAGCCGGATGCTGCCCGTCGCCCGCGCCCCGGGCGGGAGCAGGCCGAGCACGGCGAGCGTCGTCATCGACTTGCCGGAGCCGGACTCGCCGATCAGCCCGAGCCTCTCGCCGGGGCCGAGCCGCAGCGACAGGTCGTCGACGACGCGGCGGTCGCCGACGGTGACGGTGAGGTGGTCGATCTCGAGCGTCACGAGGTGACCTCCGGGGCGGGGGAGCGGGCGGGGTCGGCGGGCGAGGGGCCCGGGGCACGGGGCTCGGGCGGCAGCGTGCCTCCCCGGCCGGGCGAGCGGGTGCGGAGGCGCGGGTCGGCCGCGTCGCGGACGGCGTCGCCGAGCAGGTTGAGGGCGAGCACCGTGAGCGTGATGGCGAGTCCGGGCCCGAGCACGGTCCACGGGTGCACCCCGAGGAACTTCTGCAGGTCGCTCAGGAGGCGCCCCCACGAGGCCGTCTCGGCCGAGGCCCCGTAGCCGAGGAACGACAGCCCCGCCTCGGCGAGGATGCTGGTCGCCATCGCCAGCGACAGCTGGACGACGAAGACCGGGGCGATGTTGGGCAGCACGTGACGACGCAGCACCGCAGCGGTGCCCGCCCCCGAGGCCCGGGCCGCCGTGACGTAGTCCTCGCGCACCACACGGCGGATCTCGGAGCGGGAGACCCGGGCGATGGTGACCCCGTAGCCGACGCCGGTCGCCACGACGACGACCGTGAGCGAGCCGCCGAACGCCGCCGCGAGGGCCATGGCGACGAGGATCGTGGGGAACGCGACGAGCACGTCGATGAGCACCGCGACGCCGTCGCGCACCCACCGTGCCGTCAGCGAGCCGAGGGCGGCGAGCCCGAGGCCCACGACCACCGCGACGAGCCCCGCGCAGACGGCGACGACGACGGTCGTGGCGGAGGCCGCCAGGAGGTAGCTCGCGATGTCGCGCCCGACGGAGTCGGTGCCGAGGAGGTGCGCGGCCGACGGTGGGAGCCAGGCCGAGTAGGGGTCGGTGGTGAACGGGTCGAGGGGGGTCCAGGCCCGGCTCACGGCGGCCGCGACCAGCAGCAGGGCGAGCCAGGTCGCCGCCGCGGCTCCCCGCGGGGTGCGGAGGAGAACGCCCACGACGGAGACCCGACGGAGGCGCGGGGCCGGCCGGCGCATCACTCGCCCCCCTCGCGGAGGCGGGGGTCGAGCCGCCGGTGCACGACGTCGACCAGCAGGCCGACGGTCAGCACGAGGGCCGTGAGCGTCATGAGCTCTCCCTGCACCTTGGTCAGGTCGCGGCGCCCGACGTCGCTCACCAGCATGCGCCCGAGGCCCGGCAGGGCGAACAGCTGCTCCACGACGACGGCCCCGACGACGAGCCCGGCGACCTGCAGGCCGAGCACGCTCACGACGCTGAGCAGCACGTTCGGCAGCCCGTGCCGCACGAGGGCCCTCGTCGTCGTCTGGCCCTTCGCGGCGGCGGCCCGCACGTAGTCCTCGTCGAGGGCGCCGATCGCGGCCGACCGGGTGAAGCGGAAGAGCACCGCGCCCTCCACCAGCCCGATGGTCAGGGCCGGCAGCACGAGCGAGCGCAGCGCACGGCCGGGCTCGTCCCAGCCGTCGACCGGGAAGCCCTGGGTGGGCAGGAGGCGCAGGGTGACCCCGAAGAGGGCGATCAGCAGCATCCCGGCCCAGACGACCGGCACGGCCGCGAGCACCTGGGCGGCGACGCCGAGCAGGGCACCCGAGGCCCGGCGGTGGCGGAGCGCCGAGACCACGCCGAGCGGCACCCCCACGAGCAGCCCGACGACGAGCGAGAGCCCCGCGAGGGGCAGGGTCACCGTCAGCTTCTCGCCGACCTCCTCGGCCACGGGCGTGCCGGTGACGAGCGACCGGCCGAGGTCGAGCTGGACGAGGCCGCGCAGCCAGTCGAGGTACTGCACGACGACCGGGCGGTCGAGCCCGAGCGACGCGCGGATCGCGTCCACCTGCGCGGGGGAGCCGTTCGTGCCCGCGAGCGACTGCGCGACGTCGCCCGGCAGGAGGCGCAGGGTCGCGAAGATCAGGACGCTCGCGACGACGAGGCCCACCGCGAACAGCGCGAGCCTGCCGAGCAGGAACCTCGTCACTCCGTCGCGGCCAGCTCGGAGAGGTCGAGGCGCGTGCTGGTCGACGAGGTCGGGAACCCGGTGACCCCGTCGCGCACGGCGGTCAGCGTGGTGGCCGTGTAGAGCCACTCGGCAGGGGCGTCCTCGGAGACGATCTCCGCGGCGGCGGCCAGCTTCTGGTCGGCGACGGCCGGGTCGGTCGCCGCGAGCGACTCCGCGTAGAGCTGCTGCACGGGAGCGCTGTCGTAGCCCCAGTAGTAGCTCGGGTCGGCCCAGTTGCCGAAGTCGTGGGTCTCGGCGTGGTTCACCATGCTCAGCTGGAAGTCGCGCGGGCTGCCGTCGGCGGGGGCCGTGTAGACGTCGTCGAGCCAGGTGGTGAAGTCGACCTGGTCGACCGTCAGCGTGACGCCCACGGCGGCGAGCTGGGTCGTCAGCACGTCGCCGATCGCGGCGGGGTAGAAGTTCGCGTACTCGAGGGTGAGGTCGAGGTCGTCGGCGTGGCCCGCCTCCGCCAGCAGCGCCTTCGCGGCGTCGGGGTCGTACGCGTCGACCGAGGTGAGGTCGGTGTAGCCCGGGTCGAGCTCCGGGACGGGCCCGCCCTGGTCGACGGCCGACCCCCCGACGGCCGCGATCAGCGCGTCGTTGTCGATCGCCATGCGGAGCGCCTGGCGCACCCGCACGTCGGTGAACGGCGCGACGGCGTTGTTGAAGGCGAGCGTGTACTTGTCGGTGGTCTTGCCCGTCTCGAGCGAGATGCCCTCCGCTCCCTCGAGCTGCGACGAGAGGGTCGCGTCGACGGCGGTCTGCACGTCGAGGTCGCCCGAGAGCGTGGCGTTGATCGCCGCCGACGAGTCGGTGACGTACCGGAAGACGACGGTGCCCACCCCGGCCGGCGTGCCCCAGTAGTCGTCGGCACGCGTCAGCTGGAGGTTGTCGCCCTGGGTCCAGCTCGCGAGCTCGAACGGACCGGTGCCCACGGCGGTCGTGGAGAGGTCGTTCGTCGCGGCCTGCTCGAGCACGAGGCCGGCGCGGCCGCTCAGCGCGAAGAGCAGGGCGGAGTCGGGGCGCGAGAGGGTCAGCACCACCGTGTCGTCGCTCGGGGCGGAGATGCTCGAGACGGCGGAGAGGTCGGCGTGGCCCGCCACGGTCTCGTCGGACTGCACCTGCTGCAGCGACCAGACGACGTCGGCGGCCGTCATGGCGGCGCCGTCGTGGAACGTCACGCCGTCCTGCAGCGTGAAGGCGTAGGTCAGGCCGTCGTCGCTCACCGTGTGCTCCGAGGCGAGCACGTCGACGATCTCGTTGTCCTGCGTGCGGCCGACGAGGCCCTGGTAGACGTTGTCGATCAGCACCTGGTCGAGGGCGATGCCGTCGGTGTGGCGGATGTCGAGGTCGCTCGGCTCGAGCACGAGGCCGACCGTGACGGTGGCGTCGGGGTCGGGGGAGCCGGAGCCGCCGGGCGCGCCCCCCGACGTGCAGCCGGCCACGAGGGCGGCGGTCGCGACGACGGCGGTGACGGTGGCGAGCAGGCGGGCAGGGCGCATGGGAGGAGTGGCCTTTCGGGAGCGGTGGGGATCGGCGCGCTCGTCGCTCGTCGCGACCTGCGCACCCCGGTTGCAGGAAGTCCTCCGTCGCTGCCGGACGATGGATCACGGCTGGCGCGCTGTCGCTGCTGGACAGGCGCCGCCCCTCGGCCCCCGGGTCGCTGCCGGACCCACGGGCTCCGCCGAATCTACTACACGCCTGGGAATGGGCCCGCGCTCCCGCCGAGGGGTGGCGAGATAGGTAAGGCATGCCTATATTGAGGGGGACATGTTCTTCGACGACCCGAACCCGCCGCTGCCGCACGACGCGATCCGCGTCCTCTTCGCCGGCGACGCCTCCTCGCTCCCCGCCCTCCGCGAGATGCTCGCCAGCCTGCCGATCTGCGCACGCGGGCAGGTGTTCGTCGAGGTGGCCACGGCCGACGAGGTGGACGACCTCCCCTCGCCCGGCCGCGTCACCGTGACCTGGCTGGCCCGCGACCGCCGCACCGGCGCCCCGGGCTCCGGTCGGGCGTGCGCGCCGGGCGAGGCCCTCGACCGGGCCGTGCGGGCCTGGCTGGCCGAGATGTACGTCGACGCCGAGGCCCTCGCGGCCGGTGAGCACCTGATCTGGATCGGAGGCGCCGCCTCCTTCGCCTACGACCTCCGGCACGACCTCCGGGCCGTGCACGCGGCCGAGCACGGCGCGGCCGCGGCGCTCTGACGCTCGTGAGCCTCACCGTCACGGCTCCGCCGGCCGCCCGTGCCGCGCGCCCCGCGCACCGTCCCTACCGCGTCCGCGTCGCGGCGGTCACGCGGCTGAGCCCGTCCTTCACCCGCCTCACGTTCCGGGCGCCCGACCTGGCCGACTTCGGCACCGACGGCCTCGACCAGCGCATCAAGGTCGTGCTGCCCCTGCCCGGCACCGGCTTCGACGACTTCCCGGTCGACGACTGGTGGACCTCGTGGCGAGCGTTGCCGGCGCACCGGCAGAACCCCTTCCGCACCTACACCGCCCGGGCCGTCCGCCCCGCGGACTGCGAGGTCGACGTCGACTTCGTGGTGCACGACGACGGCGGGCCCGCCGGCACGTGGCTGAGCACGGTCGCCGTCGGCGACGAGGCCCTGCTCGTCGGCCCCGACGCCACCAGCGGCGTCCACGGCAGCGGGGTCGAGTGGTCGCCCGGAGAGGCCCGCACCGTGATGATCGCCGGCGACGAGACCGCCGCCCCCGCGATCTGCTCGATCGTCGAGCAGCTGCCCGCCGACGCCCGGGGCTGTGTCTTCGTCGAGGTGCCCACGGCCGCCGACGCCCTGCCCCTCGTCGCGCCGGCCGGCGTCGACGTGCACTGGCTGCCCCGCGAGGGCCACGCGGGCACGTCCGCGCACGCGGGCCACGGAGCCCGCCTCGAGGAGGCGGTGCGCGGCTGGACCGCCCGTTACGTCACCGCTCGCCACCACGGCGTCCCCGTCGAGGAGGTCGACATCGAGCACGACGTGCTCTGGGACGTCCCGCAGGGGCACGCGCCGCACGGCGCCTCCCTCGACGGCGACCTCTACGCCTGGCTCGCGGGGGAGGCCGGCGCGATCAAGGCGCTGCGCCGCTTCCTGGTGAGCGAGGTGGGCGTCGACCGCCGCCAGGTCGCCTTCATGGGCTACTGGCGGCTGGGCAAGGCCGAGGGCTAGCCGCCCCCGGCCCGGCCTGCCGGAGGGTCAGACCTCCGACGGCAGGCCGACGATCGTCGACGTGCGGTCCCAGAGCGCCTCGGCGAGCAGGTCGTCCTTCGCCTGGCGGATGCGCAGCCCGTCGGGCTTCAGCTGGTCGAAGTAGGTGCCGCTCGGCACGCCGACGGTGGTCGGGCCGGCCAGCTGGATGAGCGGCAGCGCCCCGGCCTTCGCCGAGATGCCGTAGTTGCCGTTGCTCAGCACGTTGGCCATGCGCCACATCGGCGACGTCTGCCCGAAGCCGGTCTTGACGATGCCGGGGTGGAACGAGAACGCCTCGAGCCCGGTGCGCTTCGCCAGCTCGCGGACGAAGAGGATCGTCTGGATCTTGCTGGTGCCGTACTGTCGCCAGCCGCCGAGCCACGGGCGCTTGGTCCAGTCGAGGTCGTCGAGCCGCACGTGCCCGAAGAGGTTGGCGACGCTGGCCGTCGAGACGACCCGGCCCCCGCTCTCCCGGAGGCGCGGCAGCAGCAGCCGGGTCAGCAGGAAGGGCGCGAGGTGGTTCGACTGCAGGATGCGCTCGTGGCCGTCGGGCGTCAGCTCGTGCTCGCTGACCAGGCCGCCGGCGTTGTTCGCGAGCACGTCGATCGACTCGTAGCGGTCGAGGAGGCGGTCGGCCAGCGAGCGGACGTCGTCCAGCCGGTCGAAGTCGGCGAGGAACGCCGTGCCGCCCACCTGGTCGGCGACGGCGCGCGTGCGCTCGGCGTTGCGCCCCACCACGGCGACGTCGGCCCCTCCGCTCGCGAGGGCGATCGCCGCCTCCTTGCCGATCCCGGAGCTCGCTCCGGTGATGATCACGGTGCGGGTCATCGGTAACCGCCTTCCTCGAGGCCGGCCTCGATCTCGAACCTGTTCGTCAGCGGATCGCTGCCGGCCAGGGCGTACAGGAACGGCATCATCATGCCGTACGTCTTCCACTGCTCGACGTGGCGGGCCTCGTGTCGCAGCACCGCCGGTCCGTCGGCGTCTCGGGTGAGGTACACCCGGCCCACGCAGGTGCCGCCGCGCCGGAACGCCCACCGGGGCAGGCCCCGGCAGACGATGAGGTCGCCGACCACGCGCACGCGCCCCACGCTGAGGGGCAGTCCGACGGCCAGGCCGACGAGCGTCGCCCAGGCGCACCCGGCCCGGGAGATCGGGGAGTCGACGAACGGGTTGGTCACGGGCGGCCGTAGGCGTCGAGCAGCCGCAGCCAGATCTCGCTCACCGTCGGGTACGAGGGCACAGCGTGCCAGAGCCGGTCGATCGGCACCTCGCCGACCACGGCGATCGTCGCCGCGTGCAGCAGCTCGGCCACGTCGGGGCCGACGAAGGTGGCGCCGACGATCACGTGGCGCGCCTCGTCGACGACCAGGCGCGCCTGGCCCTCGTAGGAGTCGGAGTGGATCGCCGAGCCGGCCACGGCGGCGAGGTCGTGGTCGACGACCCGCACGTCGATGCCGCGCTTCGCGGCGGCGTCGGCGGTGAGGCCCACGCTCGCGACCTCGGGGTCGGTGAAGGTGACCTGGGGCACGGCGGCGTCGTCGGCCGTGGCGACGTGGGCGCCCCACGGCTCGGTCTCGAGCTCGCGTCCGAGCGCGCGGGCGGCGATGACCTCGCCGGCAGCGCGGGCCTGGTACTTGCCCTGGTGGGTCAGCAGGGCACGCCCGGTGACGTCGCCGACGCCGTACAGCCAGTCGGTGCCCTTGACGAGCAGGGTGTCGTCGACGTCGAGCCAGGTGCCGGCCTCGACGCCGACGGACTCGAGGCCGAGGTCGGAGGTGCGGGGCACGCGGCCGGTCGCGACGAGGATCTCGTCGGCGATCACCACGGTGCCGTCGTCGAGCGTGACCTCGACGGTGTCGTGCTCGGTGCGGCTGACCTGCACGGGCGAGGTGCCCTCGCGCACGTCGACGCCGAGGGCGCGCAGCGACTTCCCGACGAGCTCGCCGGCGAAGGGCTCCTGCCCGCCGAGCAGGCCGCTGCGGGCGACGAGCGTGACGGTCGACCCGAGCTGCTGCCAGGCGGTCGCCATCTCGGTGGCGACGACGCCGCCCCCGATGACGACGAGGCTCTGCGGGACGCTCTGGGCGCTCGTCGCCTCGCGGCTCGTCCACGGACGTGCCTCGGCGAGGCCCGGCACGTCGGGCAGCAGAGCCGACGACCCGGTCACGGCCGCGACGGCGTGGCGGGCCGTGTAGACGGTGTCGCCCACGGTCACCTCCTTCACGCCGGTGATGGTCGCGTGGCCGCGGATGAGGTCGATGCCCGCGCCCTCGACCCAGTCGGCCTGGCCCGAGTCGTCCCAGCCGGAGGTGAAGGAGTCGCGGCGCCGCAGCACCGCGGCCGCGTCGACGTCGCCGGTGACGGCCTGCGCGGCCCCGTCGACCGAGCGGGCCGCGCGGAGCACGGCCGTCGACCGCAGCAGCGCCTTCGACGGCATGCAGGCCCAGTACGAGCACTCCCCGCCCACCAGCTCGGCCTCGACCAGGGCCACCGACAGGCCGCTCCGGGTCGCGTAGTCCGCCACGTTCTCGCCGACAGCGCCGGCGCCGATCACGATGAGGTCATAAGTCGTCATGGGGAGAACCTAGTCCTGGCCCCCCGGGCGGTCGTCCAGCCTGCGCACGTCGCCGACATGTCCGCTCCGTGAGCGGTTCCTGAGCAAGAGGTGGGAGGCGCGGGTACGGGCGATCGTCCGCGCGTACGGTCTGACCCATCGCGCAGACAGCGCCTATTGAGGAGGTCACCATGGGACTCGACGACAAGATCAAGAACGCCGCTCAGGACATCGCCGGCAAGGCCAAGGAAGCTCTCGGAGACCACAAGGGCGACGAGAACCTCAAGGCCGAGGGTCAGAAGGACCAGGCCGGCGCCTCCGCCAAGAAGGTCGGCGAGGACGTCAAGGACGTCTTCAAGTAGGCCGATCCGCCTCGTTCTCGAGCCCGCCTGCCCTCCGGGGCAGGCGGGCTCCTGCGTGTGCGGGGCGTGGCGACGCCGTGCCGGGCGCCCCGGTCAGCGCCCGGTGTACTCCGCGTCGGTGCGGGCCAGGAAGGCCTCGTGGCCGATGCGGGCGTCGTCGGTCGCCATCAGGCGCACGAGCTCGGGCTGCAGCTGCGCCTCGGCGGCCGCGTCGCCCTCCCGGACCGCGAGTCGTGCGTTCGCGAGGGTCGCCTGCACCGCCAGGGGGGCCTGGGCGGCGATCCGGCGCGCGAGCTCGAGGCCGCGGTCGCGGGCGACCGCCTCGGGGACGATCTCCTGCACGAGCCCGATGCGCCGCGCCTCCTCGACGTCGAGCACGTCGCCGGTGAGCATCCAGCGCATCGCGTCGCCCCAGCCGACCCGCCGGGGCAGGCGGATGGTCGCCCCGCCGAAGGGCAGGATCGCGCGACGCACCTCGATCTGCCCGAAGCGCGTGCCCTCGGCCGCGACGACGACGTCGCTCGCCAGCGCCAGCTCGACCCCCAGCGTCAGGCAGGTGCCCTGCACGACGGCGACGACGGGCTTGGACAGCTGCCGACCGGCGACCTGCCACGGGTGCAGGCCGCCCTCGGGCACGACGTCGAGCCCGTCGGGCCCGACGGCCGGCGCCACGTCGGCGAGGTCGAGCCCCGCCGTGAAGTGGGCGCCGTGGGCGAAGAGGAGGCCCACCCGGAGCTCGGGGTCGCGGTCGAGCAGGCCGTAGGCCAGCGACAGCTCCCGCAGCATGCGCAGGTCGGCGGCGTTCCGCTTCTCGGGCCGGTCGAGGCCGATGAGGAGCACGTGTCCGTCGCGCTCGACGGTGACGCGGGGGCGAGCGTCGTCGGTCATCGGACGATCGCCCCCACGACGCGGAGGATGGTGCCCATGTCGTCGGAGGCCTGCTCGGCGTCGACCGGGGCGTACGAGCAGAGGCCGGCGCCCACGAGCGTGAAGCGCGCCTTCAGGGCAGCGATGGTCTCGATCAGCACGCTCGGCTCGAGGCCGAACGGCTGGGGCTCGAGCAGGCCCTCGATCGTGCCCGGGTCGAGCACGTCGAGGTCGACGTGGACGTAGACCTCGGTCGCTCCCGTCGCCGCGACCGCGTCGACGACGTCGGCGGGCGCGAGGTCGAGCGACGAGACGCAGCGCACGTGGCGGCTCTCGACGTAGACGTCCTCCGCGTCGTCGAAGGAGCGGGTGCCCGCGAGCACGACGCGACCCGGGTCGAGCGCGACCGGCTCGGGCCCCGTCAGGGCGACGGGCAGGTGCTCGCCCCCGTCGCCGATCAGGGTGCGCAGCACCATGCCGCTGAACGCGCCGCTCGGGCTCGTCTGGGGCGTGTGCAGGTCGGGGTGCGCGTCGAACCACACGACGGCGGTGCGCGGCGTGAGGGCGTGGCGGACCGCGGCGAGCTCGACGCCGCAGTCGCCGCCCACGACGACGGCGGGGGAGTCGTCGGTGCGGAGCTCCGCACCGACCGCCTCGGCGATCGTCAGCACCGACGACAGGCGGTGGATGCCCGAGCCGAGGGAGTCCCCGGCGCCGACCGGCACCTCGACGAGCGTCGTCGCGCTCGGGGGGAGGTCGCCGAGCACGGCGTAGGCGCCGTCGGCCAGCCGCATGGCCCTCGACGACGGAGAACCCTGCCACTGCGGAACCACGACGAACCTCACGAGCGTCAGTCTCGCACAGCGTCCGCCCGGCGCCACCAGGGCCTGCTGACGAGCCCCACCAGGCGCTCGAGCGGACCGCGGCCCACGAAGCGCTGCCACAGGACGGCGTAGAGGAGGGTGACGACGACCGCGGCCACGAGGGAGCCGAGGGGGAGGCCGTAGGAGCCGCCCTCGAGCCGGTAGGCCGTGAAGAGCGGCGCGGTGAGCAGCAGGTGCGCGGCGTAGACGCTGAGCGGCTGCGCCCCCGTCGCGGCGAGCGGCCGGAGGACCGTCGAGGCGGCGAGCCCCGCCCGCGTCGTGGGGCGGGTGACGAGCAGCAGCAGGCCGAGGACGGCGATCGCGACGCCCCCGCTGCCGACGATCTCCGCGGGCGCGCCCCCGTGGTCGGCCGGGTCGAAGGCCGGCACGCCGCCGGCGCCGGGCAGGAAGCGCACGCCGTAGCCCACGACCGCGGCGACGGTGCCGACCGCGACCATCACGACCTGCGTGCTCGTGCGCCGCAGGTCGCTCCGGGCGGCCACGAGCCCGACGAGGAGGAACGGCAGCCAGACGAGGGCGGGGTACGCGCCGACGAGCAGGGCGTCGGTGGCCACGCCGGCGGCGCCGGGCAGCGCCGAGTCGCCGTAAGCGTCCTGGGGCACGAGGGTCGCGAGGGCCGGGGCTCCGATCGTGACGACCGAGGCCAGCACGAGCAGGAGGCCCGGGGGAGCGAAGAGCACCCCGAGCAGGAGCAGGAACATCACGCCGTAGTACGGGAGGATCACCAGCACGTAGCCGTTCCAGGCCTGCAGCAGCAGCCCGAGGAGCACCAGGACGACGGCGCGCACCGCGATCGACCCGACCACGTCGGCCCGGCGGCCGCGCGGAGCAGGGTCCGCGCCGCCCGAGACGAGGCCCAGCGAGACGCCCGCGAGGGTCGCGAAGAGGATGGCCGAGCGACCGTCGAAGACGCGCTCGTCGAGCTCGAGCCGGGGCCACATGTGCGCGGCGAACATGCCGAGCACGGCGAGCCCCCGGGCGACGTCGACGCCCAGCAGACGGGACGCCCCGCCGCGCGACCGGGTGCGGTCGAGCGGCGGGGCGGCCGAGGAGGCGCCGGAGGCGGTGGTCACTTGTCGAGGGCGCCCAGCTTCAGCGCGGCCAGACGTGCCTCGACCTCGGTCTGCTGGTCGAGGTCGTCGAGGCTCTCGAACTGGGCGTCGAGGCTCGACGCCGCGAGCTCCTGCTGGCCCAGCACCTTCGCCTCCTCGCGACGGATCTTGTCCTCGAAGCGGCCGATCTCGCTGGTCGGGTCGAGCACGTCGATGCTCTTGATGGCGTCGGCGACCCTCGACTGGGCCTCGGCGGTCTTGGAGCGGGCCACGAGCTCGTTCCGCTTGGCGTCCAGCTGGTCGAGCTTGCTGCGCATCGAGGTCAGGCCGGCCTTGAGCTTGTCGACCACCTCGGTCTGGGAGGCGATCGTCGGCTCCGCGTCACGCGCCTCCTTCTCGGAGTCGATCTGGCGGCCGAGCGCGACCTTGGCCAGGGCGTCGAACTTGTCGGCGTCGGCGGCGTTGCCGCCCGCGCGGAGCTGGTCGGCCTTCGTGCTCGCGGCCAGGGCCTTGCGCTCCCAGTCGGCGGCCGCGGCGACGTCCTCGGCGTGGTCCTGCTCGAGCAGGCGCAGGTTGCCGATCGTCTGGGCGACGGCGCTCTCGGCCTCGCGGATGCTCTCCGTGAAGTCGCGCACCATCTGGTCGAGCATCTTCTGCGGGTCCTCCGCCTGGTCGAGGAGCGCGTTGATGTTGGCACGGGTCAGCTGGGCGATGCGCCCGAAGATCGACTGCTTCGTCATGGGGTGGTCCTTCCGGTCGTGGTCTGGGTGGTCGGTGGTCGGGTGGTCGAGATCGAGTCGGGACGTGCGGGGCGGAGGGGGGAGGCGCGGTCCGGCTAGAACCGACCGCCTCCGGAGCT
>Ga0265798_10005147_pt1 | contig 17716 bp, 29 predicted proteins | sample P3T30metagenome_FD_192430 | JGI IMG/M metagenome (GOLD analysis project Ga0265798, IMG submission 192430) | Plant litter microbial communities from East Loma Ridge, Irvine, California - P3 T30 | ecosystem: Environmental > Terrestrial > Plant litter > Unclassified | place: USA: California... | reverse complement strand
GGCGTACCGCCTCGCGCGAAACGAGGAACTGGCCCGTCAGGTTGACGTCGATGACGCGGCTCCAGTCGGCCAGCGTCATGTCCGCATAGCCCGCATCCTTCTGCATGCCGGCATTGGCGAACACGACGTCGACGCCGCCGAACCGCGACACGGTCTCGTCGAACAGCCGGAGGACCGCATCCTCGTCCGCGGTATCGGCCTGGCAGGCGAACGCCTCGCCGCCGCCTGCAACGATCCGCGCGACCACGTCGTCCGCCGCCTCGCGATTGCTGTTGTAATTGACCGCGACGCACGCGCCGGCCTGCGCGAAGAGCAGCGCGGCGGCGCGTCCGAGGCCGGAGCTTGCACCGGTGACGATGGCGGCCTGTCCGGAGAGATCGATATGCATGGGGCTCGCTTTCGCTAGACTGTCAGGAGTTGCGTCCCCAACGCCCGCCTTGCCAAAGCTATCCGTCTGCCCCCACGGGGCGGCTAGTCGTCCAGCGTGTCCGCAGTCCGCAGCGCGCGGACATAGGCCTGCGCCGCCTGTTGCTCGGCCGCGCTCTTGAACGCGTCACGCGGGTCGGGCGCATCGCCGAGCGTCGCCAGCACGGCCCACAGCGCAAACCGCCGGCCGGTCTCGCGCTCCGTCCCGAACGCGATCCTGACGCGCTCCAGACCGTCATCGATCGCGATCGTATCCAGCGTATCGAGATCGGTCGTGCCGAAATAATGGGTGAGCATCGCATCGAGATCCATGACGCTGCGCTGCCCGAGCCGGACCATCGTGGCAAGCCATGTCGAACGGCCGGCCCCCTCGTCGCGAAAGAGTTGCGCAACGGTCCACCCCGACCTAGATGCCGTTCGCACACGCCCCTCCGCCATTGCGGCGGCGCGCGGTTGCGGTGCGGAAGAGTGTCCGAGTGGTTTAAGGAACTGGTCTTGAAAACCAGCGTAGGGGTAACTCTACCGTGGGTTCGAATCCCACCTCTTCCGCCATCCGCCCCGATTTAGCGTGTAAATACAGCTGCTTAGGTGCCCCGTTAATATCGGCCCCACCGACCGCCCAACACGGCAAAAACGCGCGTGCTAATCCGTTGATTAGCGAATCGTGCACGCCTAGCCTGGCGTAAATTATTTCGGGGGTTCGAATGCCAGGTAGGAGTTGGGCGGCTGGTGCTGCGGTTATGTTGTCGGTCATGTCACCAAGTGGAGCACAGGCGCAGGGCAACCGGCCCGCTAAGATGTTCATCATCGCGAATAACGGCGTGACCGTCACGGACTATCCGACGACGGAGCGGTGCGAGGCTTCGAAAGCGGACATGCTTCGGAAAGCCGAACAGGAGAACGCGGCGATAGTGCCATATCGTCGCCTTCCGGATGGCGGCGGCATCGTGACAGCGCCATTCACTATCCGGGCATTCTGCTTTCGAGGTTAAGCCGAAAGGACTCGCTCTTCTGAGCGCTCCTGCAGGACATACTGCCGGAACCGGGCGCGACGGCGCTGCTTGTCGACGGCTGCGGCTCGAGCGGCAATAAGAGCGTCGCGCCCTTCCTCGTCTATCCAGCGCCGGACAACGCGCCAGTTGGTCCCATAGTGCTGCTCGATCCCGCCCCAGCCGACCGCGATATACACTTGGCGGAAGTCGGCGGGCTTGGCGCGTAGTGTGCTACGCCGTGCAGAATGACCCATGAGCTGCTCTTTCACGACTTGAGAGTGTTGAAAGAGGCCATATGGCCGGGCGTGTCGCGAACCGCGCTTTTGTAAGTCTGTCCATCCATCCTAGCTGCCTCGCTCAAAATCACGCTCGAGAGCTGCTTTGCGAAACCTGCCGGGTTTACCGAGTTTTTGGCATCGACGTTGATCGCGTAGTGATTTGTAACCTGCTGAACGGGCGAAGCTGCGCGGACGTTGGTATTGATCCCCGATAGGTTAGGGTTGACCACTCCTAGGTTCTCATGCGCGCCGATCATCGCCCGCGGGATGCCGTTGACGCTCAGCACGTTGCGATCAACCCCGCCCATGCCGCCAGCGCGGATCTGCCCCCCGCCAGCCAGGCGAGGTAGGCCAGAGGTTGAGCCTCCACCGCCCAAGAGCAAACCAATCGACGAAAGCAACCCGCCGCCGCCTGTGCCGCTACCGCCGAACAACGAATTAGCGATCGGTTTGATAACCGCTTGCTGAATTGCGATGCGCAATAGGTCGCGAATGATCCCGCCTGCTACATCATGGAAAACGTCCCCTAGCGACTTGGCGCCCGTGATAGCATCCGCCAGGCCATCGTTCAGCGAATTGAGGCCATCGATTTTGATGCCGTCGACATCCTCCTTCAGACGGTCGCTGTTCAAGCCGCTCGCGAACTGCTGCCCGCGCGATGCATAGCGCTGCTCGACCGATGCGCGCTCATTCGATTGCGTCTGTGCAAGCGTCCGCAGGCGTCGCTCTGCATCGCTAACATCCGCGGTTGCAGATGCCCGCGCATCGGGGCTCGCGTTCTTGTCCGCTAGCACCCTGCGGCGGTCGGCAATTAGTTGCTCCTGGTCGGTGCGTTCCTGCTGCTGCGCGAGTGCCAGCAAGCGAAGCTCTATAGCCTTCCGCTCGTTCGCCGTGCTTGCAAGATCCAAACGCGAACGCAGCGAGTCTTGCTCGTTCCGGTTAATTGCCTCCGCCGACTGCGCGGTGCGCTGAATAGCAGCCGATGCTCGCGCCTCGATCGCCACGTCGCGCTCCCGGATGACTGCGGCCCGTTCGGTCGCGGCGGCTAGGTCGGTTAGGGCAGTCAGGCGAACGCGCTGAACGTCCGTGATACGCTTATCGCCCTTTATCAGATCGTCATTCTTGATCCGCTGCGCCTCGATCCGGGCAACCTCAACGTCCGCTTTCTGCTCGGCTGTCGTTGCCTCGTCGCCCTTCGCGCGCAGGATGCGATCGTTTAGCTGCGCCTCCTGCCGGGTAAACGAATCCTCGTTAAGCGGCGATTTGGGCGCCTTAGCCGTCTTTGTCTTTTTACCGGCCGGAGGCGTTGGCCTCACGATTGCTTGCCTCTCACGGGCTCCCGTCAGGTTCAGCGAACCGTTGCGATTAAACCCGGGGAAGCGTTCGGCTAGCTGTTCCTCAACCCGCCGCGCGCGTGCCTGTTCCTCACTGCGAGCCGCCGCCACACGGAAGTTAGAGCGCAGTGACGGCGGGGCAACGGTAACCTGCTGCCCGCCAGAGAGGCCGCGAAGGAAGTTGCCCGGCGCGTTTAAGAAATTGGCGCCGTTTGCTGCAAACGTGCCGATGCGATCGAAGCTGCCTAGAATGCTTTGGATCTGCTCCTTGACGCTGTAAATCTTGATGCCGAGTGCATCGAACACAGCGCTACCGTTCGCGCCGATCGGGTCGAACAGATTGCCAAGGCCATCGAATACCGCGCGCGTCTCGACGCCAAAATCGCGCGCTAGATCCTCCAGGCCTTTGAAGGACGTAGTGCCATCAGAGAGGATGCTGACGATCGCGTTCGAGAACTGCCCGCCCTTGTCGAACGCGCCAAAGGTGATGACTGCCGCGTTCTCGATCTGCTGCATTGCCTCGCCAAAAGTCGTCGGCAATTGCTTAAACTCAAGATCGATTGCGTCCGTAAATTTACGCTCATTGAGCGCGCGGAACAGAACGTCAGTGGTTAGCTTGCCCTCTGCCGCCAGTTTGCGAACCGCGCCTTGCGTCACTCCCATTGAATCCGCGATAAGTTTGACGAGGCGCGGCGATGCCTCCGCGATCGAATTGAACTCGTCCCCGCGCAGCGCTCCCGATGCCAGGGCCTGCCCGAACTGCAGCGTTGCGCTAGCCGCCGCGTTCGCATCGGCGCCACCAATCTTGAGCACTTTTGAGAAAGTCTCGGTCGCTCGCGCAGCATCCGCCTGCGATCGGCCCGTCTGTTCGGACGCCCGGGCAAAGTTGCCATAAAGCGAAGTTGTCGCCTCTAGGGACGATCGCGTGGCGGCTGCGATCTGGCGGGTATCGTTCTGTGCTTTGCTGAACGTGCCAAAACCATTGGTCGCCAGGCGAAGCTGCGCGTCTAGCTGCTTTGAGGTGTCCGCGAGCTTGCCCAGCTCAGCCACCAAGAGGCCACCGCTGATACCGCCTAGGTATCCGGTGAACTTGGAAGCGAACGCGCTCCCGCGGGCTTCCATCGCCCCTAGGCTGCGATCGACGCGGCTGCCGGCCGTGGCAAGCTGCCGGTCGAGCTTGTCATAACGGGCGGTCAGGTCAACGGCGATATCGGCTGCGGTGATGCTCATAGCTATTCCTTGAAATGTCGACGCGTGGCGCGGGCAACGGCGGAGCCCAAACGACGCTCAATCTCGGGGCGGGTCTTATCGGCTGCGGGCGCCATGAAGGGGCGCGGCGCCATCTTGCTAGTCCCGAACTCAAGAGCGGCGCTGTACGGGGCTGTCGACTGGATCAGCACGCGAAGCGGCGCGACTTGGACAACCTCGATCCCGTTTGCGAGCGTCGCGGTGTCATTGTTCGGAGCGGTGTTCGGAGCCGATGCAACGTGATTCTTGCCGCTAACTGAACCGGCCGTGATCGAGATTTGCGCCTCGGTAGCTACCAGCGAACCGGCCGCATACATTTCCTTGCTGACGTCGCGCACGATCTCGGCGCGCAGTGTCCGCAGCTTGGCGCTGAACTTAGACGCCATCGGAGGAGGCATGTTCGGCCGCAGCCGTGTGGATATCCCCAAACATCGCCAGCGCGCCCAGGTCGACAGGGGCGCCCGCCCGAAAGTCGACGGTCACTAGCGGCGTGCGCCACGTCCACGGCTCGGCAAACGTGGCATGGCTGGTTGCGGAGGCTGGCTCGGGGGCTGTCTTTGGCATCGTTCCTAGGTGTCGGTAAAACCGCAACGGCATTACCGCCTTGATGCTATCCGGTTGGCTATGCGGTGGGGCTGGCCTCTATGCTTCGCTGCGCACCCCGGGTTTCCGCGGTATCTCGGCAGGCTTAGGCGGACAGCGCATCCGCCTGCGCACTCCCCACCTTCGAGCCATCCACAGGTTGGAAAACATCGGAGCGATGGACTCGCGGCCTAACATCAGGGACAGCTTGGAGCAGAGTAAATCTATAGCGGTGTTATTGGTCCAATGCCTAAAGGCTACCGACGCGAAATTCTGGCGACGTTCATATTTATCGTGATGGGTTTTTGCTTGGGGCCGGCGATTGCCTGGGTTCTGTGGCCCGGCTCGCCCGAGCTACCAACTTACGGTTGGGAAGAGACAGCTTACTCCAATTATGAGCCCGGCGGCGCTGGCTGCCAGCCATCGCAGCTTGATCGCCTTCCTACCAACCGGGAACGCTTGCGTAAACGCGAAGCCTGCGAAGACTCCGCAGAGCAATACCGTATTCAGACCAACGATTTGAAGCAGCAGACGAGGGCCGCGGATGCTGCTGCCGCCAGTGTCTGGATCGCGGAATGGCAATCGAAGGCTACCGTCTTTGGCTTGATCGTAGGATTTTATACGCTGGCAGCCGCTGTTGCAGCTGCCATTTTCGCAAAAAGGGCATCCGACGAAACTAAGCGTGGAGCCGATGCCGCTGAGCGAGCCATCGATGATTCTAGGTCCATTGGCGAAGCTCAGGCTCGAGCGTATTTGACGGTTACAAAAGCTGGATTCAGCATTGATTGCGAGCCGCGTGATCATCCAAGCTTGCCGGCATTCAAGCTGAAGCTGGAATTTCGAAACTCCGGGCAGACGCCGGCAGTTAACGTTTCGTATTATTGTACGGCCGTGGTGGTCCCATGGAGAGATCGAGCCGTTCTTCCCATCCTTGATACCATCCCCCACGAGAATTACGTAAACAACATTACGCCGGATAAACCTAGTGACTTTGAGGCCTCTTGCTTCGGTATCGCCGTATACTGGAGGGAGTATGTAGCAGGTTGGCGTACAGTCAATCATAATACGCCGTTTGGTGATATTCCTATGCTGGCGATCTACGGGGTAGTGATATATGACGACATTTTCGGAAAGACGTTTCGGTCGAGGTTTGTTTTTGCTTTGGAGGGGCACGAGCCTAAAGAAAAAGTAGCGTTTGCCAAAGATGACCTCCCGACGCTCCAAACTAGCATGCCAGTCTTTGAACATATTGGAAGCAGAGCTAGCTATATTAAAACCGGCTAACGCAAATAGCAGAGTGAAGAGAACAGGCACCTTATAGCGCAGCTAGACAGAATTTGCGCAGGCTGTGGCAAGCTGCCCTTCGGTTGACGCTTCACACGCTCCGCAATCTCTTCCGTAATATAGTTGACGGTTTCGCGAACCGGGAACGTCCTGCGAGGGGTGAATGCCGGTGCGGTCATATTCGACCTCTACGCCGCCATATTCGCCGTTCGGCGCGATGATCCGGTAATAGGTCACTATGTCGGTTTCCGCAGCGTCGGGCAGCAAGTCCCAAGGCATCACGACGAAAAACCGGCAGTCCTTTTGCGCCTGATGTGCCTCGACCGCCTCTAGGCGTTTCGCCCAATCGCGCTTCATTCTTCCACCCCGGGCAATGGCTCGCGGCTGTTGTGAGGGAGCACCCAAGCCGCCTTCCCGTTCGGAGCTACGCCGACAATGCGGATGATGTGGATATCGTCACTATCCTCCGGCGATGGATCATTCGGGCCTATGATGACGACGCGCCGGAAGACCCGGTTAGCTGGCCGGATCTCGACAGCAGCGAGGCGGCGCGCGAGGTCGCGTATCGAGCTCATTGCGACGTCTCGCCCGATTGCAGGGGATCCGCTTTCGGGATCCGGTGCCTTGCGAAGCGAAGCTCCCACGCTGCCTGTTGCTCTGCCGTAAAATACCGTTCCCGATCGGCTGCGAGCGTTTGGGCAGCTTCTGGGGGATAGGCAGCGGCAATGCGCTCGATCGATGCTTGCGGGGTCATAACCGCAGGTCCGTCATGGTCATTCCAGCGAACGCCGCAGCGCAACCGGGATAGCTCGCCAGCATCCCGCGTGCTGCCTGCCATGCGTCGGCCTGGTCGGGATCGATGGCGCCGGTTTCCCGGGCTGCGCTGGTGATGCTGTCGAACTCCGCACGGTCGGCCGCGATCTGGCGGGCCTGCGTCGCGTCGGCTCGTTTCGGACCCTCGAGTCGTAAGAGGCGTTCAGTGCGGCTAACCATTTTGGCGCTCCTCGATAGCCCGTAGGCGTTCGTCGATATCAGCGGTTTCCAGCGCTCGGCGGTGTTGCTCGAGCACCCCGGACAGTGCGTGCGCTTCGGCGGGTGTGATCTCGCCCGTCGCCACGCCACTTAGGATGGCGCCAAGCGCAATGGGGTGATCGGCCGCGGTCGTGACGCTCGGCAGCTCAAACTCGATTGTCCGGTCTTTGCGCGCTGGCACGAGGCGTTCCAGGCAAAGGCGGAGGGCGGTGGTGTCGCCCGCTTTCGCCATCTCGATAGCCTTGCGAGTTAGCGCCTCGGACTCGCCTTCAAGCAATTGCTCGGCAGCGCGTGATTGTTTCCAGCGTGTGCCCTTCGCCTTGCCAGGGTTGCCCGGGGCAAAGGTGCCGTTCGCGAGGCGATCAGTAGGGGGTGCAGGATCAGTCATCACGAGCCGGTGGGGTGATGCCCTCGACCGCAGCCCCCATGATCGCCAAGGCTAGCTCCCAGCGCTCCACGAGTGGCATAGGGCTGACATACACGCGCATGAAACTGTCGACGTCATACTCGTCCCACGTGATATGCTCGTCCCCAATGTCGCCGCCCTTGCCGCCGATCAAGCCGGCGCGGATAATCTGGCTAAGCTCGATCGCGGAAAAATCAGCGTGCGCAGGCGAGGCGATCTCTTCGCCATCCCGGATGAAGCGTCCGCGCAGCAATCGGGCATAGGCCACGCCAATAAACATAGGGGGCTGGCGCAAACCTTGCGGCCCGCCCAAGCCGCGCTCGAGGTTCCACATTTGCTGTTCGTTCAGGTGGAACTTGAACGTTCCGCGTGCGAACGGGAGTGTGATATCTGTCGACATAGAGGCGATCCCTCAGTTGCTTGCGCGACAACAACCGCCGCGCTGGAATATTTGCCGCGATCGGTACAGGCGAGGTGACCACCAACCCGCCCTCCGACCGCGGCTACCGGGGCAGGAGAACCCCCGGTATCTCTGAAACTCTATCCGGTGATCGTCACACCCTCGCGGCGCGGCCAAATACCATAGGCTAAGTCCCAGGCGTTCGACGTATCCAAAGGGGTCAGCAACTTCGCCGTTATGCGTGGAATATGTGTCCCGTGGCCGACAAAGATTGGCGAGCAATCCCGTGCCACGGCTTCGGAACTGATGAGTTTCGGTTTACCGTAGCAGGTGCCGATCTTCTCGCACTCCTTGTCCGATTCCTCGATCCGCGAGAAAAGATCGATCATTTTGGCGGTCAATTCAGGCCATTGCTTACCGATCTCATCGGCCAGATCATCGCGACGCTTCATTGCAGCGGCATAAGTCGCTTCACGCGCCTTGCGGCGGTTCGATTCCTCCAGCTCGGTCACACGGTCGTGGAGTAAGCCTAGCTTGGCGGTCATGCGGGTTGCGCGACGGGCCTGCTTGACGGCTTGATCTGCGGCCTCGTCGGCATCTGCCTCGGCTGTCTCAACCGCGATCGAAACCGCGTCCAGGCGCGATGCCTCGGCCGTCGCTTCCGCAATCTCCGCCTGCATGTCCTCGATCAGAATGTTCACGTCAGTTAGGCGGGCGCCCTGCGCGAGGGCGGCGGCAATACGTTCGTCGGTCGGTTTAGGCATGGTATCCTCCTGTTGGCGGCGCGTGAAGCGCGGCCGGTTACTTGCGCCAGCCGTTGTGCAAATCGTCTGACATGCGCTTGTGTGCGGCGTCCGCGTCGTTTCGCAGCGTCGCCGCCTGCCGCGTCTGGTCCACCAGCGTAGCGGCAAGGCGCGTCTGGTCGGCGGTCAGCTTGCGGACCGCATCGGCCTCGATCGCGTCATTCCAAGGCTGCGCATCGGCGCCGCGGTGGCTCTCTGAGAGGTCGTGAACATATCGGGCGTGTGCGATGGCAGAGCGCCCAGCGGAGCTATCCAAAAATGTCCGCTCTGCGTCAGTGACGGCGATTGCGGCGTGCGTTGCGGAAACAGGCGCGCGGCCTGCGGAATCCATAAACGCCATATTGAAACCGATATGCTGGCCAGGCTGCAGCATGTTGCTCGCCATTGCGTAGCCCGATCGCAAGGTGCCTGCCCCGTCGACGGCCTCGCTGTCGTGCACCATCTGATTATCTGAAAGGCGGCGGTACCGCATGATCGTCTCCTGTCGCCAGCGTCGATCGCGGGCCGATTATCAGGAGGTATCGGTACGAACGTCTAGAGGTTGCCGCCGTCATGGAGCGCGGTGCGCTGCCGCCATATTGGTGCAAGGCGGTGGGTATTAGGGGAATTGAGCTTGCCGCGCCTCGGTAGTCGGGCGGAGGCCATGTCCGCCTGAGGGAATTGACTAGTAATCCATGGACTCAAACAGTCGTCATGGCTCGAGCATATAGACATGACATTGCACATCAGGGAGAAGCGCGCTCGAGATAATCGGGCGGGAACCTGATCAAATGCCTACTACCGATCGGAGCCTCATCGTTCCGGGGATCATTGGTTTAGCCGCGATATTTTTTGGCGCAGGATTAACCGTAGGGGGCGAGTGGACCAATCGCGGGCACGAGCGGAGCGGCAAACCGCACGCCACAGCCTCCAGATACATCGCACAACCGGTTGACGCGAAATTCGCCGCCTACCCTCATGCGGATTCAAATAAATGCTACGGGGCTAAAAGTCATGACGCTGCGGACCTTTGCGCTCAGTGGCGGGCCGCGATCGCCGCCGAGCGCTCCGCGGTTTCAGCAAGTTGGTCAAACTGGCTTGCGCTTATAGGAGCCATCGCCAGTTTTGCGGGCCTGCTCGTTTTATTGCGGTCTATTAAGCAAACAGAGCGTGCAATCGAGGCAGCTGGCGAAGCTAATAAGATTGCGGCTCGAGACGCCGAAAATCAAACAAGAGCTTGGCTAGAGGTTGACTTTTTTCTTGCGATGAATGGTCAAGCTTTTGACGGCCATTTTATCAGAGGAATAGTTGTATTCAAAAACCACGGGCCTAGCCCCGCTATTGGCGTTAGCTTTAGGATCGGAGTCACTACGCATGAAGAACTTCAAATGGAAATCGACAACGCTGTTACTGACTTTGTATCTGGTGAACTGACATGGTCTGATTATATCGTCTTTCCAAACAGTCCCGTCGATGTGAATGCGTCATATAGTAGAAACTCGACAATCAAAGAACGTCGAAGTTACGCTATTTATATTGTCGCAGTTTATCACACTGTTTCTTCAAAGACCAAGAGGATCACCGCTAGAGCGTGGGCTGTGCATGATGGGAGAAGGCATGACTATTCCATCGACCCGACAGACCCGCCTGAACTCGACAACATCTCAATAAACTACCTGCCAGGTTACTCTGGCTACGCCACATAAGCGCCTTGTTTGCTGGCCTTCACGTACTGCGCCCGATTTAGCCGGAGCCGATCGGCACCCAGCGCTATGAAGTACCGCTGCGTCGCACGCTTGCCAAATATGCGATTGGCGCGTTCCCAACCAAGCGCAACAAACACCTGCTCAAACTCACTCGGGATTGGTTCTGCTATTTTGGTCGAGAGAGCTTTGCGCATGATCTCAGGCGTCCTCGTCAATGATGCCGAGGCCGGCCATTTCGCGCAGCTCGTTGAAATACTCGCGCGCTTCCGGGGTGGCACGGTTCCAGGCGCGCATGACGTGAACGGCTAAGGTCGTTTCCTTGTCATCGTCGACGAACACCGCTTTTTCCTGCCGGTAGGCGACCGCTACCTCTTTGGCCTTTCGCTCGCCCCAGCCTTCCGCAGCCGCGAGGGCGAGGGTTTCAAACCGCGTCTCGTCGGGAAGGCTGGCGAGGAAGCCATGCACATCGAACGGGACGACATAATTGCGCTTGTCAGGCGGGAACGCCGTAGCGACGCGGCCAATGTTGCTGAACTTTAGCCGGTTGATGTTGAGCGCTTCCGCCATCTCGCTAATCGTCGAGCCGAACGCCTGGGAACGCGCACCAGCGACAAGATCGGCCATCGCCCAGTTCGCTACGTCGCGCTCCGCCAGATGATCGCGGAAGGTTTCGATCCAGCCCGCATATTTCGCGGCAAGCTCGGGCGAGAGTTGTGTGCGTGCGAACATCCCGCGAGTATTCTCATGGCGGTAAGGTGCATCTACCACCGGCAGGCTTCCAGCCTTGATGAACCCTGCGGCAGCTAGGGGCATTGCTGCCGATCCATCAATGCTCATCAATGTTGGTGCCGCCCTCCCCTTCCCCGCAACGGTCCCGGATTATCGGCTGGAACTGCGCAAGGTCCGCTTTCCCCACCCCAGTCGCTCCCCACCTGAACGCTACCCCAGAACCACCCCCACCCCACTACCCCTTATAAAGGGGGTAGTGGTGGTGGGGTGACAGTGGTTCCCCACTTACCCCACTTGATTTTCCCCACCTGCTCAAGTGGGGTAAGTTACTCGACCGGTTCTCCGACGACGACATAGGGGACAGAGCGGCCCTTTGCGGCGTCCTCCCTCCGCTCGACCCTGAGAGCCCCGTTTCCAAGCCATTCACTGAGGATATTCGAGATGCGTTGGCGATCGGCTTTCGCGGCTTTCTCAGCACTCAGGCCAAGCACGGATGCGACGGCCGTTCCCACCCAGTTGGCGGCCTGCGAGCTCTCGCGGAACTCTCCACCCGCGACGATCGCCTGCACCCGGCGCAAGTGCGTTACGTTGACGCCCTCGAAGGCATCAGGCGGCGTCCAGCGCGTCACGACGCCCACGTTGTCGCTATGCTCGCCATCGAAGTTACCCAGGTCGACCGATGCCATCCGATACCATTCGGCCTTCTCGGCTGGTGCACGGCTGTGCTTGTCATCTTGCACCGTAAATAGGCGACGGCGCTCGTCATCGGCCTCAATCATAAATTGCTTGGCTTCAATTTCATCCATCCGATTGAGAACCAGCGTAGCGCGGGTAGCGGCCGGCATGGAAGATGCGCCACGGGATGACTCGGTCGTCACCTTCTGTCCGCCGAGCTTTTTGCTATGGTGCACTAATACGATTGAACACTTCGCACGATTTGCCACCCGCGCCCATTCCTTCACGATCGAGTCGATCGCGCTGTTGTCGTTTTCATCAACAGAATGACTGGAGACGAAGGGGTCAACAATCAGAACGTCGATATTGCGGGCATTCAATTCGGCCTCGATGCCTGCGATAATTGGGCGCTGTATCACGCAACCATTTGGGCCCTTAATGGCAGTGCACAATTCGTGGCCTACCTCTAATCCGCTATCGATATATAGCCGATCTCCGCAAGCATCGGGGGCGATGCCATGGTGCATTGCTGTTGCCTGGATCTGGCGCTCCAGCTCTTCTGAGTCGTCTTCAAGGTTCCAATACCACGCCCTCTGTGGGCCGCCCCAAACCGATTTACCGAGAATTGGCCGACCGGTTGTTAAGGCAAGAATCGACGCAGCCATGAAAGACGACTTTCCGACGCCCCCAGGGGCAACCACTGCAGTGACGGTGCCGCGAAGTAGCCACCGGCCATAGACCCAGGGGCGGGTCGGGATTGCCTTCGGGTCGCGCCAACGGAAAGGCGTTGCGGTGATGCGCGTGGGACGTTCACTTTTGCCACCTTGCGGTGCGCGCTCGCGAACCAGTACGCCATCGCCGTATTGATCGTTAGCGGTTGCGAGGTCACGCGGCACAACGCGCCTCCATCGTCCTAATTACCGGCATGCGCGCGGGCCTGGACAACTCGCGCCGCACCATGGCGGCCAGGTGCGCGCTATCGCAATCGATCGCCGCAACGCTGCGCAGCCAGCGAATGTCCGGGCTCGACCAATCGAGCACCACGCCACCATTGCCACCAGCCTGCAGCCAGTCGAGCGGCGTGCTGTGCAAGGTCAGCTCGCAATGCCATCCGTTGAAAATGTCGTTAGCGTTCAGCATCCAGCCTAGGCCGGTGCGCAGCCACCAGCGCGCGGGGTTGTCCGATCGCCAGGCGACTAGATCGACCATCCCCTCGCCCTCATAGACGGGCAGGACAATATGCGGCGTCCCGGCGCCAGCCTCATAGGTGCCGTCGCGCCTCGGCTCGGCATCCATGACGCCGAACGGGTGGTCATGGTGAACGCAACGCGCCAGAGCGTCGGAATTGACGCCTAGCGCTGCCATACGGTCGAGATGCGGCTGCCGAACATTGTCGACCGCAGCGGCGAACTCTCTCTCAAGATCATCGCTATTCATCCGGTCACCGCGTTTGCATAGCGCACCAGAATGGGGTATTGAGTTTTCGACCGATCGCCCGCCAGCTGAGGTCCGACGCCGCCCTTGCCGGGGCGGCGTTTCTCATTTGGGGGCCTACTCATGCCGCACCGACAAGCTTCTTGATGCTGTCGACCCGCACGAGCTGACGGCGCCCGATGCGAACCGTAGTCAGCACTTGGCTGTTAATGAGTTTATACACGGAGTTGCGCCCCAGGCCGGTAGCCTTGCAAGCGTCTGCGATTGATACGGTGACAGGTTCCATAACGGTGCCTTCGGTTTGCCTACGTTTGCACAAATACCGGGACGGTCGGAGGCGGCTGCCGCCATCACAAACCATCCACGCGTAAAAGCGCGGCGCGGGGTCAGTTGGGGATAGCGGTGGGGCTGGCAGCGATGCTCCAGGCAATTACCGCGGATTTCCGCCAGATGACGGCGCTGCAATGGCGGATAGCTCGTCCGCACTGCGACGCTCGGGAGGCTCGCAGGCGCATGTTCAGCGCAAGGTCGTTCGGAAACTTCGTTGAAAGCACCCCGCCGTTAGGGGTATGGCTAAGCTCGGGCATCACAAGTGCCTTTCCGCAGCGATGCGCTCGGCCGTGAACAGCCGGCGCGGGTTCTGGGGGAAACGGTCGGAAGGGTTCAGCTTCCTAGGGCACGCGCCCTTCCGACCGCCACGACACTGGAGCTCCCTGTGTCGGTTACCATCGCCCAGAGAGCGCGGCGGAAACTTCAAACCACAGAGGCTAGCGGGCACCGCCGGCCGATATGTGATACCCGTCATGTTCTACGAAGAGGCGAACAAATAGCCAACCATGAACGCCGGCCATTTCCACCCGTTCGGACCGTTACAGGCCACTGCGGCAGTCGAGGTGACCAGCTGCGGGAGCACGAACCACATCAGCTAGGCGCCTCCGCTCCGTGGATCTGGAGGGACAATACGGTCGAGCGAACCGCGTCGACCCGTTCGGGATGCCCCATAAGCGGACGCATGACGCCCTCTAGGGCCACTCCGTCACAGTCATGCACGATCAGCCATAAGCGCCCCGCTCCGAGCGCATAGCCCCCGCCTATCTCTGTTAAGCGTCGGAGCCATGCCGGTGCATCGAAACGTGCGTCGTCCACATGGTTCTTGTCCACATTCGCTATCATTTCACGGACGGCCGCAACCCGCTCGGGGTTGCCCGCGATCTCGCGCGACACTTCGGCGGCAGCGCGGTCCTGCTCGACATTGGTCAGCAACCTTCCGACGACAAGCGCGCCGTCATGCAATGACAAGGTACCTCCGACTGCTACAAAGGAATCGCGCCAAGCTGCCGCGTTCCAGGCGGTCATGCGACACCTGCCGGAGGATCGAGTAAGACCTCAAGGCGCTCGTTTAGGTCGGAAAGGATGGCAGCAATGCCCCTTACGACTTCGCCTAGCTCGGTATCGTCCTGACGCGAGCAGAGGTCTGCTATCGCCTCGACGTGTCCTAGGCGGCGCTGCAGCGCGGCAAGCGCGTTCCGATCGACGGGGGTCATGCTGCCTCCTCCGCGATCTCGTGAAGGCGGCTCGACAGGTTGCTCGCCAGCTCGCGCAGGCCTTCGACCGCTTCACTAGCGATTGAGGTCTCAGGGTTGTCCCCCAGCGCCTCAGCGAGATACTGGCATAAGGCGCCGATATGCGAAGCCGTTGAGGCAGCGCGGGCAATGCGGGTTGAAAGTGACGGGGTCATATCAGTTAGCTCCGTTCGAGCTAAGGTCTGCACGGTACATCTGCCCTCGAAAGGTCAGCGTATCGTCTGCGCCAAGCATCGCGATTGCATTCTCAGTATTACGGAGCTCCTGTTGCCAATATGGCAGGCCTACTTCCGCGGCGATCGCACGGCAGCTCTCGGCAAAATTTCGCGAATGCCTGTCGTTGTCCGCGAGCTGCTGCCTAAGCCGCTCGACCTGCCGTTGCGCCTCACGAAGCTCCGCGCCCAGGACGATAGCGCGGGGAAACTCAACGATCTGTGCGGTTGCCTCGGGGGCTTCCTCGACCTCGGTGGGGATCAGAAAGGGGGGATAGCTCATCTTAACGGCCCCCCATCACAACGAGGTCACGCGCGTGCTGGATAAGCCGGTCGCGGCGATCCCGCGTGCCAGTCGACCCGTCACCGATGGTATGTTCCATCGCAATGACTAGCTCAGACAGGTTGGACGGGGTGGCATAGTCAAGGGCCTCGGAGGCCTCATGGAATGCTTGCTCCTCCCGCGCAAACCAAGCAGGATCGGTGTATTCCAAGTCTTCGGGAAGTGAGTTGAAGCGCGCCTTAGCGGCTTCGGATAACGCGTGAAGCTTGGCGAACTCGGTAGGCGTATGGCGGACTGCGCCGACGACGATTGCGGGCATAGCCACTGCCACGCCGGCCAATCCCATGAACCCGAACAGCGCGCGGCGGCTGTGATCTGCCTGAACAGTTTTGAGACTTAACGTTTCGTTAGCAATTTGGTCGGTAGTTGCGCGGGCGAAGATCGTCCGTAAAGAGGTCTTAGTCATCAGTTGGCTCCTAGAACAGCCGTTGGTGATTAGGCTCGACGCCACCCTGGCAGGGGTGGGCGTCGGGCCGCTCCCGCCCTTATGACGGAGAGGTCGAGTGCAGTCTGGCGTTAGCCATCAGCAAAACTTGAAACCATGTCCGCATCACGCGGCAGTCGCCTTGAGCGGCACGACATTCCCAACCGTACGCTGGTCGAGATACGCGGCCCAGGCGTCCATCAGAGCGCGGCGCTTATCGAGCAGATTGCCGCGACGATAGGCGCGCTCAACGGCGTTGGGGATCTGGTGCGCCAGTGCCTTTTCAAGCACCTCGCTAGGGAAGTTGGTTTCCTCGGCGCCCCAATCTCGGAACGCCGATCGCCAGCCATGCACGGTGTCCGTACTGCCCATCTCGCGCATGACTTTCGATAATGCCGCGTCGGTGATCTGGCGTTTCGTATAGGACGCAAAGACGAACTCTGAACTGCGGGACTCGTGCAGGCGCTTAACGAGCTCGAGAGCCGGGGCGGACAGAGGGACAACGTGCTCGCGCGCCATCTTGATACGCTCGGGCGGGACGGTCCACGTTGCGGCATCAAGGTCGATCTCTTCCCAGCGGGCCCCCCTCGCCTCGCCAGAGCGCGCAGCGGTCAGGATAAGGAATAGGAGAGCGTTGCGGCCGTTCGTTTCCTCGGCTGCACGCAGCTCGCGGACAAAGGCTGCGGCGTCCTTGTAGGGGATCGCGGCGTGTCCTTTCTGCCCATGCGGCTGCGGCGGCAGTCCCATGCGGATAGCCTGCATCGGCGCGTCGTGGTCGCGGAAGCCGTGCGCGGTCGCCCAAGAGATGACGATGCCAATGCGCTGCAGCGTCCGCCGTGCCGTCTCGGGCTTCGTCAGCCATATCTTCTTCATGGCCGTGACGATCATCGGGCCGGTGACTTGATCGACCGGCAAAGCGCCGAATGCGGGAAACGCGTAATCCCTGAGCGTGGAAAGCCACTGCGCCGCGTGCTTCTCGTTCTTGTAGCCGTCCTTGCGCTCGTTATGCGCGCTGGTCGCTGCCTCTTTGAAGGTCGGCGTCGTCCGCTTCGCCTTGCGCTTCTCTACAACCGGATCGAGTCCGTCGCGGACGATCTTGCGATGGCCGGCTGCGCGGTCGCGTGCCTCTTTCAAGGTAACCTCGGGATATCGGCCCAGGCCAATGTCGCGGCGCCGTCCGTTCGAATCCCGAACCCGCGCAAGCCACGATCGCGAACCGCCCGCATTCACCACTAGGAGCAACCCGTCGCCAACTGAGTAGCGCCCGGGCTCACGCATCGCGTTGACCTCGAGAACTGTAGCAGGAGCTTTGCGGCGGGTGGGGGTCGCTGTTTCCATACCCACTGATATGCCCACGTCGCGGTGGGGCTGTCAATAACCATCGGCAAACGTCGGCAAACGACAATCATAGGAATATCGCAGTTTACAGCGGGTCTAGAGGCCGTCAGCAACCGCCCGGGGCCACGAGTTAGGCGGACACCTCTTCCGCCAATGCTTCGTTTCAGCTTGCCTCGCTTGGGCTAATGACAGCGCCCAAGGCCCCGTCGATGGCGTGTTCGCATCCCCGGAGAACCGAACCGGTTCATAAACAGCGCTAGTAAATCGGAATAACTGTCAGGGCACCGGGTGAGCCCGGACGTCCAGAATGGGAGCAAGCATTCTTACAGATGGTGCCTGAAGATCGTCTGTACCGGTACCCTGGTCTCGGAATGACTTGATTTCGGGTTCGATCAGGAGCTTCATGTACATCCGAATGCTTTGAGGTAGTGCGGGGCTTCAGTCAAATGAAGCGGTGGTTGCTCTTCATCCTGGGTGTGGCCGTCAGCGTCCCGGCGCAGGCGCAGCT
>Ga0265798_10005146_pt1 | contig 17718 bp, 6 predicted proteins | sample P3T30metagenome_FD_192430 | JGI IMG/M metagenome (GOLD analysis project Ga0265798, IMG submission 192430) | Plant litter microbial communities from East Loma Ridge, Irvine, California - P3 T30 | ecosystem: Environmental > Terrestrial > Plant litter > Unclassified | place: USA: California... | reverse complement strand
CGCGTCGGCATTGCCAAAGTTGTTGCCGCCCTGGCCCAGGGCGTTACCACTGGTTTGGGTGCCGCCCCCGCCCCCGCCATCGCCAGCGCCCGCCGCGCCGTTGGGGGTACCGCCGTTGCCACCCACGCCGGCCAGGCCGCCGCCGCCCCCGCCCCCGGCCACCAGCACGCGGTTGGCCAGGGCCGTGCCGCCCACCCGGATGTCGGTGGCTCCGCCGCCCCCGCCACTGGACCGATAGGGCCAGTTGTCGGGGCCCCCTCTACTGCCACCGTTGCCGCCGCCGTTGTAACCGCCGCCGCCGCCGTCACGAGGCGAAGTGGTGCCCACGCCGCCCACGTAAATGGTCAGTACCTGGCCAGGCACCACGGCCAGGGTGGTTCGCACCCGGGCCCCCGCGCCACCCACCGTATTAATCGTATTGAAACCGTAGATGCTATTGCCACCCGAGGCGCCCAGCGCCTCGACGCGCAGGGTGGTGACGCCGGCGGGCACCGTGTAGGTTTGCGGCGCGCCGGTGTAGGCGAAGGTCTGGGCATTGGCCGAAGCCGCTACCACGGGCTGGTTGAGGGCATTCAGGCTTTCGGCCCAGGCCGTGCCGTTCCAGGAGTTGAGCTGGCCGGTGCCCACGTTGAAGATGGTGAGGCCCAGGGCCGGGCTGGCAATGGCATTGCGCTGCTCCGGCGTGAGCCGGGGCGGCAGAAAGCCCTTGGTGGTGCCGGCGATTTCCAGGGCGGCCGAGGCTGCCGGGCTGCCGCCCGTGCCGATGCCCACGCCCCCATCGGCCCGGTAGATATCGGCCCCGGCCGGGGTCCAGGGCAGGCCCACGATGTTCGCCCCGCTCAATATGGGGGCCGCGTAGAGCGGGCTGAGGGTAATGAAGCCGTTGCCGGAAGTGCTGGCCGCCGTGAAGGTGGAGGCTTCGGTGGCCGTGGGCGATGCCCACGAGCTGCCGCCGCCGCCGCCGGAGCTGTCGGTGTTGCGGGCGTTGCCGGCGGTGGCGCCGTAGTAGCCGCCGCCGCCGCCCGCCATGGCCCACGAGGCGGCGAGCGAGTTATTGCCTTCGCCCGAGGCGTTGCCGCTGCTTTGGGTGGCCCCGATGCCGCCGACGCTGCCGCCGCCATTGGCGCCGTTGGGGGTGCCGCCATTGCCCCCGTTGGTGTACACGCCGGCCCCGCCGCCGCCGCCCGCCACCACAACGCGGTTGGCCGTGGCCGTGCCGCCCGTCCGAATGTCGGTGGCGCCGCCACCGCCGCCGCCGCCGCCCACCTGGCTGTAGTTGCCGGCCAGGCCGCCGCCGTTGTAGCCGCCGGTGCTGTACTGGCTCGGGGACTTGGCCGTCGTTCCGGCCCCGCCCACATACAGGGTCAGCACCTGCCCGGGCGTCACGAACAGGGTGGTTTTGAGGCGCGCCCCAAAGCCGGGCACGGACGGAGTACCCAAGTACGGATAGGTGGAGGCCAGGGCGCCGCCGGCGCCCTGGGCCTCTACCGCCAGGCGCGTTACGCCCGCAGGCACGGTGTAAGTCTGCGGCGCGCCGGTATACACGAAGGTGATGGTGTTGGCCGGCACGGTCGTTTGGTCGGGTGCCGTAGCCAGGCCCTGCGTCCAGCTCGTGCCGTCCCAGGTATTGAGCTTGCCCGAAGTGGTGTTGTAGAGGGTGAGGCCCACGGCCGGGCTGGCAATGGCATCGCGCTGGGCAATGCTCAGGCGCGGGGGCAGGAAGCCCTTGGTGGTGGTGTTGAGCTCCAGCTGGGCCGAGGCCACCGGGCTGCCCACGGTGCCCACGCCCACGCTGCCACTGAGGCGGTACACGTCGTCGCCGCTCACGCTCCAGGGCAGGCCAATGATGCCCGAGGCACTAATGGCCGGGGCCGCGTAGCGCACGCCGGGGCTGATGGTGAGCGCCCCGTGGCCGCTGTTCACGGCGGCCGTCATGGTGATGGCACTGGTGCCGCCGGGCCCCACGTAGGAGCTACCGCCGCCGCCGCCGCCGCCATTGTGGAAGCTGCCGTTGCTGTCGTAGCCATTCATGTCGCCGCGAAAGCCGCCGTAGTAGCCGCCGCCCCCGCCCGGCGACATCCTCCCGTTGAGGCCGTTCTCGCCCTGTCCCAGGGCATAGCCGCTGGTTTGAGTAGCCCCGGCCCCGGCGCCGTCGGACCCCGCTCCCGCTGCCCCGGAGGGAGCGCCGCCGCCGCCGCCCAACAGGTCGTAGCCGTTGCCGCCGCCGCCGCCGGCCACCAGCACCCGGTTGACCAGGCCCGTGCCGCCGACGCGCACATCGGTGGCGCCCCCGCCGCTACCAGCACCGAAACCGGAGGCGCTCTGGCCCCCGTTGCCGCCCCCGTTGTAGCCGCCGCAACAGTTGTCGCTGGTGGCCGTGATGCCCGCGCCACCCACGAGAATGGTCAGCACCTGGCCCGGCATCACGGCCAGCGTGGCTTGCACCCGGGCACCCCTGCCACCGGCCGTGGGGCCGCCGGGCCGGTTGCCGCCGAGGTTGCCGCCCTGCGCCCCGGTGGCGTCGATGCTGACGCTGTAGGTATTGGCCGGCACCGTGTAGGTCTGGGGGCCGCCGGTGTAGGTGAAGGTAACCGTGGCGCTGCTGGCGGCGGCCACCGGGGTTTCCACGGTGCTCAGGCCTTCGGTCCAGCTGGTGCCGTTCCAGGTGTTGAGCTTGCCCGTAGTGGTGTTATAAATGGTGAGGCCGGCGGCCGGGCTGGCAAGGGCGTCGCGCTGCGCCTGGCTCAGGCGCGGGGGCAGCAGGCCCTTGCTGGTACTCATGATGTCGAGGGCCGCCGAGGCGTCGGGGGCGGTGGTGCCGATGCCCACGCTGCCCGTCTGGGCCTGGGCAACGTAGGGGGCGGCGGCCAGCCCCAGCAGGGCCAGCAGTAAAGCGCGGAGGTAAGATTTTAGCATAGAAGAGCGGATAAGAAGCAAGGGAAAGGGCACCCCGCCGTGCGGCGCCGCCGGCCCCGAGGGCTGACCTCAGGAGCCGGCGCGCCGCCCGCGCCGGGGAGCGCGGTGGCCGAGGTAGTCGGAAAGCCGGGGCGGTGGCCAACCAGCCCCGGCGGCCACAAAATTTCAACCGCCCCCACCCCCATACCTAAAAAGGGGCGTAGACAAAGTGTAGACATCTTGGCTAACTAGCTGGCATTCATAAGCATTTGTTTTGGCCCGGCCGGCCGTGACACCTTGTGTGACCTCGACCAGCTGCTGAAGACCAGTTCGGCCCCCCACGCAAAAAGCCGCCGCCCCGGACGGGACGACGGCTTCGTCGGCAGTAGTTATGACGGCGGCTTACTCCACCGTCAGGCGCACGGCACGGGTGCCGGCGCGCACCACGTACACGCCTGCTGGCAGCCCGGCCGGCAGCACCAGCGCGGCCGTGCCTGAAGCGTCGGCCGTGGCCGTAGTCACGGCCCGGCCCAGCGCATCAACCACCGTTACTGCCGCACCGGGCTGCGCGCCCGTGAGGGTGGCCGCGCCCGTGGCCGGGTTGGGGTACAGGGCCAGCCCGGCCGCCGCGCCCGCCAGCGCCACCGTTCGCACGGGCGAGTAGCTGAACGTGCCATCCGCGTCCACCTGCTTCAGGCGGTAGTAGAGCGTGGCCGCGCCCGCGGGCAGCTGGCCATCCGTCAGCTCGTAGCGGCGGGGGCTGCGGCTGCTGCCGGCGGCGGCCACCGTGCCGATGGGGGTGAAGGTGCGGCCGTCGGCGCTGCGCTGCACCTCAAAGGAGGCGCTGTTCTGCTCCGAGGCCGTGGCCCAGGCCAGGCGCACGGCGGTGGGGCCGGCGGCGGTGGCCGCGAAGGCGGTCAGCTCCACGGGCAGCGGGGTGGCCTGGCTCACCACGTTGGAGAACGCGCCCTGGTCGGGCTGGGCCAGGGCGCTGTTGAGGGCGCGCACGCGGTAGTAGTAGGCGCTGCTGGCGTTCAGGCCGGTGAGCACGTAGCTCGTGGCCGTGGTGGCGAAGGGCGAGCCGGCGATGGGCGCGCTGAAGTCGGGCGTGGTCGACACGTCGAGCAGGTAGCTCGTGGCCGTGCCCAGGGCCGGGGCCGTCCAGTTCACGGTGAAGCCCGTGGCCGTGCGGGCCGTGGAGGTGATGACTACCGGCACCACCATCGCGTAGCTCGCCACGTAGTTGCTGGCGGTGTTGCCGCTGGCCAGGGCGAAGCCCGTGAGCGTGGCGGGCGTGGCGTTGGGGCTCAGGTCGTAGAGCGTGGTCAGGCCGGCGTTGTCGCCGGTGCTGGCGGTGGCCGGCGTGCCCTGGTCGAAGTTGTAGTAGAGCGCCAGGCTGGCGGGCACGGCGGCGTCGGTGCTGGCCATGTCGGCCCACAGCTGGGCCGCCGTCAGGGCCGTCGAGTAGATGCGCACCTCGTCGAGGCGGCCCTTAAAGTACTGGCTGAAGAACGACGAGCGGCCCACGTTCAGGGGCTCGCTGCCGCCGACGCTGCCCGTGCGGCCGCTGGCCCCGGCATCGAGCACCCCGTTCACGTAGAGCAGGAAGGCCGTGCCGGTGGGGTTCCAGGTGGCGGCCACGTGGGTCCAGCGGTTGGCCGGCAGCAGCACCGCGCCGTTGAGGATGCGCCAGCTGGCGTCGCCCCCGCCCACGGGCCACACTTCGGCGCTGAGCTTGCCGCCGTTGAGGTAGAGGTTGTAGTCGCCGGTTTTGCGCAGGATGGAGTTCACGCCCGTGTTGCCGTCGAAGTACACCCAGGCTTCGAGCGTGAAGCCGGCCGGCCCCAGGTTGGCGGCGGCCGGGGTGCTGCCCAGACTCAGGTAGTCGTCCACGCCGTCAAAGGCCAGGGCGTTGCCGGGGGGCGCCATCACGGCAAAGGCCAGGCTGGCCGTGCCGGTGCTTGTGGTGATGACGACGTTGCCGGTGGCGGCGGCCGTCACGGGCACGCGCACCACCAGGCGGGTGCCGGAGTTGCTGACAATGCCGGCCAGGGCATCGGCCCCGTTGATGGTGAGGGCCGTGGGGCTGCCCAGGCTGGTGCCGGTGAGGGTGATGGCCTGGCCCAGCCCGCCGGGGCTGGGGGCCACGGCCGTGAGGGTGGGCGCGAGCGGCACCAGGCTGGGGCCCACCACGCGGGCCAGCACGTTGGTCTGGCCCCCCACGGGGTTGGCCACGGTGAGGCTGCCAAAGCTGGCGCTGGGGGTGATGTAGCCCCCGGCCACCACGTTCTGCCCGCTCACGGCCACGCCGAAGCCGATGTCGATACTAATGCCGCCGCCCACCTGGGTCCAGCCCAGCGTGGCCGTGGTGCCGTTGTCGGTGTACTGGGCCAGCACCAGGTCCTGGCTGTTGGTGCCGCTGGCCCCGTTCACCTGCACGGTGCCAGCCGTGGTGCCCGTGCCCCCGAACAGCACCCCGCTGGCGTTGGCCGTGTTGTTGACGAGCTGGCCCGTCACGTACACGCTGCCCCCGCTCACGGCCACGCCGTAGCCGATGTCATTGCTAATGCCGCCGCCCACCTGGGTCCAGCCCAGCGTGGCGCTCGTGCCGTTGTCGGTGTACTTGGCCAGCACCAGGTCCTGGCTGTTGGTGCCGCTGGCTCCGTACTGCGGCACGGTGCCGGGCGTGGTGCCCGTGCCCCCGAACAGCACCCCACTGTCGTTGGTCGTGTTGTTGGTGAGCTGGCCCGTCACGTACACGCTGCTCCCGCTCACGGCCACGCCGTAGCCGATGTCATTGCCGGTGCCGCCGCCCACCTGGGTCCAGCCCAGCGTGGCGCTCGTGCCATTGTCGGTGTACTTGGCCAGCACCAGGTCGAAGCTGTTGGCGGCGCTGGCCCCGTTCACCTGCACGGTGCCGGCCGTGGTGCCCGTGCCCCCGAATAGCACCCCGCTGGCGTTGGCCGTGTTGTTGACGAGCTGGCCCGTTACGTACACGCTGCTCCCGCTCACGGCCACGCCGTAGCCGGCGTCGGTGCCGGTGCCGCCGCCGCTCTGGGCCCAGGCCCAGGTGCCGGTGGCCGGCACGTACTTGGCCACGAACAGGTCGTTGCCGCCCCGGCTGGTGAGCAGCGTGCCGCCGAAGGCCACCTGCCCCATAAAGCTGCCCGTCACGAACACGTTGCCGCTGGCATCGGTGGCCACCGCCCGCGTAAGACTCGTGCCGCCGTTGGTGGCCGGGGCCACGGCCTGCCAGGTGCCGGTGCCGGCATCGGCCTGCGCCAGTACCGCCCGGTTGCCGATAGTGCCCAGCACGGGCGCCCCCGTGGCCGCGCCGAAGGCTGCCGTAACCGTGCTGCTCAAATAGCCGCCCGCGTACACGCTGCCCCCGCTCACGGCCACGCCGAAGCCGAGGTCGGTGCTAATGCCGCCGCCCACCTGGGTCCAGCCCAGCGTGGCCGTGGTGCCGTTGTCGGTGTACTGGGCCAGCACCAGGTCCTGGCTGTTGGTGCCGCTGGCCCCGTTCACCTGCACGGTGCCGGCCGTGGTGCCCGTGCCTCCGAACCGCACCCCGCTGGCGTTGGCCGTGGTGTTGACGAGCACGCCCGTCACGTACACGCTGCCCCCGCTCACGGCCACGCCGTTGCCCTGGTCGGTGCCGGTGCCGCCGCCCACCTGGGTCCAGCCCAGCGTGGCGCTCGTGCCGTTGTCGGTGTACTTGGCCAGCACCAGGTCCGGGCTGTTGGCGGCGGTGGCCCCGTTCACCTGCACGGTGCCGGGCGTGGTGCCCGTGCCTCCGAACAGCACCCCGCTGCCGTTGGCCGTGTTGTTGACGAGCTGGCCCGTCACGTACACGCTAGCCCCGCTCACGGCCACGCCGAAGCCGAGGTCGGTGCTAATGCCGCCGCCCACCTGGGTCCAGCCCAGCGTGGCGCTGGCCCCGTTGTCGGTGTACTTGGCCAGCACCAGGTCCTGGCCGTTGGCGGTGGTGGCCCCGTTCACCTGCACGGTGCCGGCCGTGGTGCCCGTGCCTCCGAACAGCACCCCGCTGGCGTTGGCCGTGTTGTTTTGGATATAGCCCGTCACGTACACGCTGCCCCCGCTCACGGCCACGCCCTGGCCCATGTCGTTTAAGGTGCCGCCGCCCACCTGAGTCCAGCCCAGCGCGGCGCTGCTGCCGTTGTCGGTGTATTTGGCCAGCACCAGGTCCTGGGTAGTGGGGCCGCTGGTTCCGTTCTGCTGCACGGTGCCGGGCGTGGTGCCCGTGCCCCCGAACAGCACCCTGGTGCTGTTGACCGTGCTGTTGGTGAGGTACCCCGTTACGTACACGCTGCCGCCGCTCACGGCCACGCCGTAGCCGACATCAGCGCTGGCGCCGCCGCCCACCTGGGTCCAGCCCAGGTCAGCGCTGGTGCCGTTGTCGGTGTACTTGGCCAGCACCAGGTCCTGGGCATTGGTGCCGCTGGCCCCGTTCACCTGCACGGTGCCAGCCGTGGTGCCCGTGCCCCCGAACAGCACCCCGCTGGCGTTGGCCGTGTTGTTGACGAGCTGGCCCGTGACGTACACGCTGCCCCCGCTCACGGCCACGCCGAAGCCGATATCGGCACCCGTGCCGCCGCCGCTCTGGGCCCAGGCCCAGGTGCTGGTAGCGGGCACGTACTTGGCCACGAACAGGTCGTTGCTGCCCCGGCTCGTGAGCAGCGTGCTGCCAAAGGCCACGCTGCCCGTGAAGGAGCCCGTCACGAACACGTTGCCGCTGGCATCGGTGGCCACGGCGCGGGTGCTGCTGGTGCCGTTGGCCTGGGTAAGGCTGCCCGTGGTGGCCTCGGCCCAGGCGGGGGCCTGCGCCCGGGCCAGCCCCGGCAGGGCCAGCAGCAGCACCAGCCACAGCCGGCCGGCCAACACAAACGGGGCGGGCCGGCCCGCGCGGGCCGGCCGCAAGGCAGCGGAGTAAGAATGTTTCATACGTGGGGAGGAAAATGGGTCGGGGAAGACCACGGTGCCCTTTGCCATACAAGCAAGGTGGCCGTAACTAACTATCCGGAATAAGCCAGACACTGCCACAAAGGTCGGGCTTATTTCAACACGGCGGTATCGCATAAACATGCTAGCTTCTCGCCGCCCCCCTCTACCGGCCCGCCCCCGGCGGAGCAAGCCAGGATACCAGCCGCCACCGGCCTGGCAACGGGTGCCCGGCCCGGGCCGCTCCCTGGGAAGCATTCGATGTAATTTTAAATCGAATGCTTCCCGGGCCGAACCCCGGGGCCGGAAGCATTTGAACTTATTTTTGGCTGATTGCTTCCTTTCCTTACCCCCGCTCCTACTATGCCGCGTCGCGCTTATCCTTCCCGCAGCCTCTCGGCGGCCGTGCGGGCGCACTTCGGGCTGAGCCAGGCCGAGCTGGCCGCCTTCGTGGGCGTGAGCCGGGCGCACCTGGGGCTGGCCGAAGCCGGCCACAAAACCCTCGGCCCCGGCCCCGACCAGCGCCTGCAAGTGCTGGCCCGCCAGCTGCCCCCGCCCGACGGCCAGGGCCCGCCCGCCCCCGCTTTTGGCGATGAGGCCGGCGCCGCCGGCGCGGCGCCCTCCCTCGACCCGGCCGCCGACCCGGAGGGGCTGGCCGCCCTGCGCCGGCGCCTGGGCCGCTGCCAGTGGCTGCGCACCCAGCTGCTCTTCGAAACCGAGCAGCAGCGCCAGCCCGGCCAGGCCCGGCACCAGCGGCGGCTGTGGGCCGTGCGGGTGCTGGAGCCCTTGCTGGCCGCCCCCCTGCCCCGGCCCGACTGGCTGGCCCCCGGCGGCCCCGCCCTGCCGCTGCCCGCCTACCCCCTGGCCACCCCCGATGCCCCCCGCGACACCCACTGGCTGAGCGGGCTGGCCCTGCGCCTGGCCGCCACCACCCCGCCCCTGCCCCTGGCCGCCGCCGCCCTGGCCCGCGCCCGCCTGGCCGGCCTGGATACAGAAATTCAGCTTATTACCGAAGCCATTGGTGCAGGTATGCCGGGCGCAGGTGTAGATTTGATGCAGGAGGGTACTCACTCCTATATTACAGCTTCCTTTCCACCAGTTATTTCTGCACCCATGGCCTACTCCCTTAAACTACTCACCACCCGCGCCCAGTGCGACGTGGTGCTGGCTTATGCCAATGCCAAGCTCAGCCTACTCAACTACCACGACACCCAGACTGGCCGCCGCGCCGACAACCTCACCGCCTCGACCCTCAACGATACTTCGGAGCTGACCAGCCTCAACGCCTACATCACGGGCCTGACGCCGGTGGTGGCCACCCTGCCCCCCGGCAAGGACCGCACCCGCCAGGAAAACGAGCTGCGCCTGCGCATCGACCGCCGCGATACCCTGCTGGCCCGCCAAAGCCAGCAAGGCCCCGAGGCCCTCGTAGAAGCCGAGCTCGACGCCACCCTCGTGGATGCCCAGCTGCCCCTGGTGCAGGAGCTGGTGGCCCAGGTAACCGCCCACCGCGCCACCCTGCCCGCCTAGCCGCCGGCTCAGCACCCCACCAAAAAAGGCCGCCCCGGAGTACCGGGGCGGCCATTTTTAGCAAGCACTAGCAGCAGGTCGAGGGCAGGGAGATGGCGCGGAGGCCAGCGGGGCGGTTGGCCTTGGCACCGGACCTGCCGCCCCACTGCGGCGGCGGTTTCGGGGGGGCGCGCCGTTGCTGGCGGGCTGGCCCGGGGCCTAGTCGACCCGGCTAACTGTGTAGTTCACGCGCACGCCGCGCAGGGTGAGGGAGGGGGTGTTGCCGACGCCGAAGATTACGCGCACCGAAACGGCCCTGGTATTGTTATCGACGGGGTAACCATACACGTCGGAGCTCACTTCCGAGTACCACGGGGTGCCGCTGGTTACGGCTCTGCCCATGCTCATATTGTAGCTTTGGAAGCTGACAGTCCGATACTCCATTAGCTGCGCCTGAATGTCGTAGGAGGGTTCGTTGTCGTAGCTCAGCAAGGTAATGCTGGTGACGAGAGCCCCCTGGGGCAGGTGTAGCGGGGCCCGAAATATGGAGGAGCTGGCGGTGCCGGGATATACCTCCTCGGTACCCTGGCGGTAGAGAAGGGGCGTTACGCCGTCTTCGGGCCGAAAATCAAACGCCCCCAGCATCAGCGTATAGGCGCGGGGGCCGTCGTAGGTGTAGCCGCTGGCGGCGGGGATGCGCACGTTGCCCACCACGTCGAGCCTGGCGGCGGGGCTGGTCGTGCCGATGCCGACGTTGCCGGTGCTGCTCACGGCCAGGCCGGCGGTGCCGCCGTTGCCCACTAGCTGGTTGGTGGCCAGGTCGAGGTTTTGGGTGGCGGTGTGGTCGCCCAGGTTGTCGCCGCCGCCCGTGCCGCCCGTGCCCCCGCTGGGCAGCACCACGCTGCCGCCGTTGGTCAGGGTCAGGGTGTTGCCGCGCAGGCTCAGCTGCTGGGCATCGGTGGGCAGGGCCTGGGTGGCGCTCAGGGTGCCGGTGGCATCGGCCGTGACCACGCGGGGGCCGGTGCCAGCCAGGCCGGGCGCGGTTACCTGCCCGGTGCTGCTCACCGAGAAGGTGGGCGTGAAGGTGCCCGCCGGGATGCCGCCCTCGGCGGTGGTGCCGGCCATGCGGCCCACCACAAACTTGTCGTTCGGGTCGGCCACGTCGCCCACCACCACGCGCAGCTCGCTCTGGTCGGCGGCGGGGTTCACCCGGTACACGCCCACGGGGTCGGTGCTGAAGCCCGGCCCCACGAACTCGATGGCCGGGCCCGTGCCCACGCCGGAGCCGTCGTCGCCGAGGCGCACGTTGCCGCGCACGTCCAGCGCCTGAGTGGGGCTGCTGGTGCCGATGCCCACGCGGCCGCCCACGGTAGCGCTGCCGGCCGTGAGCAGGCCGCCCACCGTGCCGGCACCCGCCACGTTGAAGCCGCCGGCCTGCGCCGAGGTGGCCTGGTTCTGAATGAGGCTGGTGGCGGCCCCGGCGGGCGTGAGGTAGTCGGTGCCGGGCGCGGCGGCGCTCACCAAGCCGGTGCCGTCGGCCTTGAGCAGGCCGCTCACGGTGCCGGCGCCGCCCTTGGCGGCGGGCACCACGTTGGCGTAGGTGGTGGCCAGGCCGGCGCTAGTCACGTCGCCGGTGAGGTTGCCGGCCGGGCTGCCGCTGCCGCCACTGCCGCTACTGCCGCCGCCGGTCGGGCTCGGGTTGTAGGTGACCGTGGCCAGGCTCGGGATGGGGCTGATGGTGAGCGAGCCAACCCCGCCGGCCGTGGCCACGGCGTAGCTGACGTTGGTGGCCCCCACGCCAGGCACCACCCACGACGAGCCGCCGCCGCCACCGCCGCCGGTGGTAGTGCTGCCGCCCCCGCCGCCGTAGTAGCCGCCGCCGCCCCCGCCGCCGACAACGCTCCCGGTGGACGTAGCTGCGTCACCCTGGTTGTTGGTACCGGCGTTGCCGCCGTTGACCGAGCCGGGCCCTTGCTGCGTGGCCCCACTCCCCCCTGAGCTGTTGCCAGCGCCCCCAAGTGGAGTGCCACCGCTCCCGCCGAAGGTAGTTATGCCCGAGTTGCCCTGGCTTCCGCCCCCGCCGGCCACCAGCAAGGCATTGCGGCTGCTGCTGTAGTCGCCGGTGACGCCCGTAGCCAGCAGCCGGCGCAGGTCGGTGGCCCCGCCCCCGGCGTAGACAGCGGGCATGTTAGGAGTATTGCCCGCCCCCCCGCCGTTGTAGGGGGTGCCGCCCACCTCCACCACCAGCACCTCGCCGGGCACCACCACGAGCGTGGCCTGCACCACCGCCCCCCGGCCGCCCGAGCCGTAGCCCGCCGCGCCCCGGGCCACCACCGTGAGCTGGCGCACGCTGGCCGGCACGGTATAGGTCTGGGTGCTGCCGGTGTAGGCGAAGGTGACGTCGGGCAGGCTGGCCGGCGGCGGGGTGGTGGTGTAGGTGGGCGTGAGCAGCCAACGGGTGCCGTCCCAGGTGTTCAGGCTCTGGGTATCGGTGTTGTAGATGGTGAGGCCCGCCGCCGCCGCCGTGGGGGCCGGGCTCATGGCGTTGCGCTGGGCCGTGCTCAGGCGGGGCGGCAGAAAGCCCTTGCTGGTGCTGCTCACGTCGAGCGCCGCCGAGGCATTGGGCGTGGTGGTGCCGATGCCCACGCTGCCCGTCTGGGCCTGGGCAAAGCGCGGGGCGGCGGCCAGCAGCAGCAAGGCCAGCAGCGGGGCGCGGAGGGAATGAGTCAGCATAGCAAAAAAGGGGGAGCCGAGCAAAGCCAGGCTACGGCCGGTCCCCAGGCGACTAAGCAGCCACCCGTGAAAACCTGGGGCAATAGTCCGCCACTAGAGTCCCTTTTCCCTAAAAACGTGCGTAGACAAAGTGTAGACAGCCCAGCCAAGTCGCTGGCTGGCAGGCTATTTTTTTCACATTGAGGCGGCCGGCGGCTAGCCCGGCGCCAAGGGCTCATCGGCGGCTTCGGCCGGGGGGGTGCGGCCGGCGGCCAGGTCGGCGGTGGCTATTTTCTTGAAAAGCCGGGTTTTGGCGCGGCGCACGCTGGCGGGGTCGATGTTGAGCAGGGCCGCGATTTCCTTGGTCGAGAGCTGGATGTGGAAGTAGCTGTAGAGGCGCAGCTCGTGCTTGGTGAGGGCCGGGTAATTCTCCTGGAGCTCCTCAAAAAAGCGGGGGTGCACCTGCTCGAAGTGCAGCTTGAACTTCTGCCAGTCGTCGTCGAGGTAGAGGTTGGTTTGCAGGATGGACTTGATGCCCGCCAGCTCCGGCTGCTGGCCCGGGCTGTGAGCCCCCAGCCCCTGAATCTGCTGCTTGAGTTCGGCCAGCAGGGCGTTTTTCTGGGCCACGTAGAGGCTGCTGGAAGCCAGCTCGCGCTGGTTGGCTTCGAGTTGCTGCTGGAGGTCGTGGTTGGTGGCCTGCTGCTGCTGGTGGTCGTGGCTGAGCTGCTGGGCGTGCTCATCGTAGGCCTGCTGGCGCTGCTGCATGGCCAGCAGGGCCGTCTGAATGTGCTTGTTTTTGAGGATAATCTCGCGGTTGCGCAGCTCCTTCTCCTGGATGTCGAGGGCCAGGGCGGCGGCCGCGCGCTCGGTGGCCAGCAGGGTGCGCTGCGCCAGCTGGAGGCGCACGCTGAGGGCGGCCGAAAAGAACAAGGCGTGCGCGATGATGGCCACGTCGGGCAGCACCTGCACACTGTCGTTGCCGAAGCCCCCCACAATGTGGTAGGTCGCCACGCCCATCATGCTGAGCAGCGGCAGCACATTGGCCAGCAGGTAGGTGCGGGCCAGGGGCAGCTGCCGCCGATGGGCCAGCACGGTGGTGGTGAGCAGCAGCCCCATCTGGCCAAATACCAGCACATTATCGAAGCGGATGGTGTAGTAGTTGAGCAAAAAGCCGTTCAGGTTGACCAGCGCCACCACCACCACGAAGGCGATGTAGCCGGCCAGGGTGCGGCGCAACACCGTGTCGAGGCGGGGCAGGTGGGTGGAGGTGGCCAGGTAGGCGCGGGTCATCTGCACAAAGCCCACCAGCATCAGCACCACGCTCAGGTGCATGAGCACGTTGTTGAGGGTGTAGCCGTAGGCGTAGCCCGTGGGCAGCAGCAGCTGGCTGAAGAGGGGGGCCGGCCAGCGCATCCGGAAGTAGTTGCGGTAGGCCGTGACGTAGAGCAGGGCCCCCACTTGCAGGCAGATGTAGAAGAGGGTGGGCCGGTCGCGGTAGCGCACATACGTGGGCACGTTGGTGAGCAGCAGCAGCAGCAGCGCTGTCAGCGACACGGCCCAGGCGGTGCTCAGCAGCTTATCGATGCGCTGGGCCTCGGCCAGCGGCGTGAGCTGCGCGTGCAGGCGCACGGCGGCCGGCAGGCGGGCCGCCTGGCCCAGGCTGATGCGCACGTACACGGTGGTGGTGGCGCGCCCCGGCAGCCGCAGCCGCAGCTCACCCTTCACGCGCTGGCTATCGGTGGGCACGGCCATACCCGCCCGCCGGGTGCGCCAAGCGCGGGCATCCTCGTCGTACTGGTACAGGGTGTTGTCGAGGTTGGGCAGCACCGTGAGCTGGGTGGTGGCGGCGTAGGCGCTGGGGTTGCGCAGGGCCAGCCGCAGCCAGTAGACGCGGCCTTGGGCGGGGTGCAGCGAGTCGGCCGGCGCGAAGGCCAGGGTGGTATCGGTGCGCACCCGGTCCCAGGCGTAGGGCGCGGCGGGCAGCACGCCCACTTGGGTTATTTCGATGGCTGGCCCGGCGCCCGGGCCGGCCGGCGGCAGTGCGGCCGCGCGCAGCACCCCCACCAGCAGGCAAAGCAGGAGCGGGCCTATTTTTTGGAACAAAAAAAGCGTACGGGGCAAACGGGGCACTGAGTAGCTGGCCTTTACGTAGGATAAATCATATTTCGCCTTACCAAACCGCTTGCAGGCAGCCAGGCTTGGGGGCCTGAATAGCTGCGAGAGCCAGCGGGCGACCACCCCACCGGCGTGGCGCCCAGCGGCTTACGCCACCCACTGGAAGTAATGGCACTTTGGGAGGGCAGCGGCGGGGGCGAAGCCCAGCGGCAGTTAGCGCGCCAGGAGGCCCTTTTACCGCCGCCAGCGCCCAGCTTAGTCGGCCCAAAGGTACGCGGCCCGGCCCGCGTTGCGGAGGCCCGGGCGGGCGGCCAGCGGCACGGGCCGCCCGAATTATGCACCTGCCCGGCCCTAACCTTACCGGCGGGTCGCACCCCCGGCGGCGGCGTTCTCGCGTTAGATGAGCACTTGGTTAACTGCGCGTTTTATATGAGCCTATCACCTTACCTCCTTTCGCTGGCTGCCCTGGCCGCCACCCCGGCCCTGGCTCAGCACGAGCACCACGCCATGCCGGGCCTGGCCATGCCTGACGCTAAGCCCGCCCCTGCTGATACCACCCGCCGCAGCCGGCCGGCCCGGCCCACGGGCCACCAGCCCACCGCCGCCGACACCAGCCATGCCCACCACATGGCCGGCATGCACATGGATGGTATGGGCGACATGCCCATGAGCCACGCCTATTCCAAAAACCTGCCCATGAGCCGCAACGGCTCGGGCACCGCCTGGAACCCCGACCAGACTCCGATGTACATGTGGATGCAGCACAAGGGCCCCTGGATGCTGATGTACCACGGCAGCGCCTTCGGCCGCTACACCAGCCAGAATTTCAACCACCAGGGCAAGCGCGGCCAACGGAGCGCCGTGGACGGCCCCAACTGGCTGATGACGATGGCCCAGCGCCCGGTGGGCGAGCGCGGTTTGCTCAACCTCACGCTCATGGTGAGCCTCGACCCGCTCACCGAAACGCGGGGTGGCTACCCGCTGCTGTTTCAGACCGGGGAGAGCTACCGGGGCCAGCCGCTCATCGACAAGCAGCACCCGCACGACCTGATTTCGGGGCTGAGCGTGGGCTACACGCACGCCTTTTCGGAAGATATAGACCTCACCGCCTACCTCGGCTACCCCGGCGAGCCGGCGGTGGGGCCGGTGGCGTTTATGCACCGCATTTCGGCCATGCCCAACCCCGATGCGCCGCTGGCCCACCACTGGACCGATGCCACGCACATCACCTTCGGCGTGGCCACGCTGGGGCTACGCTACAAGCAGTTTAAGCTGGAAGGCAGCAACTTCACGGGCCGCGAGCCCAACCAGTACCGCTACGACTTCGACCGGCCCCGCGCCGACTCCTGGGCCGCCCGCCTCAACTGGAATCCCAGCCGCGCGCTGGCCCTGCAAGTGAGCCGGGCCTTCATCAAAAGCCCCGAAGACCTGCACCCCGAAGACAACGTGACCCGCACCACGGCCTCGATGCTGCACAGCCGCAGCTGGGGCGAGCGGCGCTACATCGCCTCGTCGCTGGTGTGGGGGATGAATGAGGGCCACGGTGCCCACGCCGAGCACGCCGTGCTGGCCGAAACCAACCTCACCCTGGGCCGCCCCACCTTCTACGGCCGCTACGAATTCGTGCAGAAGGACAGCGAGGAGCTGGCCTTCCAGCCCTCCACCCCGCCCGGCCAGCCGCTGGAAGAGCGGGTTTTCAACATCAACGCTCTCACGCTGGGGGCCAGCTACCGGCTGGCTACCCTGGGCGGCCCGCGCGGTCCCGAGCTGAGCGTGGGCGGCCAGCTCACGGGCTACGTCATCCCGCAAAGCTTGCAGGAAGACCGGTACTATGGCTTCGCGGGCTACGTGGGGCCGGGCTACGGCCGGCTGCCCCTCTCGGCCTCGGTGTACGTGCGCCTCAACGCGCCCTGGATGCGGCCTATGTAGGCGGCGGCCCCGGCTAGCCGGGGCGCAGCCAGGTGCGCACGTACTTACCCTGCGGGTCGTAGCGCTTAGCCTGCTGGGCCACGTCAAAGGCCGTGTCGCGCACGTCGGTGCCGGTGCCGGCAATGTATTTCCAGTTGCCCCAGTTTAGGGCGGGGTCGTGGTCAAGCAATTGATGCTCAAACCACGCGGCGCCCCAGCGCCAGTCCTGATGCAGGTCGTGGATGAGGTAGCTGGCCACGTTCTGGCGGCCCCGGTTGCTCATAAAGCCAGTGGCGGCCAGCTCGCGCATGTTGGCATCGACAAAGGCATTGCCGGTGCGGCCGGCGGCCCAGGCATCGAACACGGCGCGGTCGGGCTGCGGGGGCTTGGGCTGCTGCCCGCGCAAGCCGCGCCAGCGGAAGAAATCGGGCCCCGCCTTTTGGGCCAGCAGCAGGAAGTAGTCGCGCCACAGCAGCTCCAGCCGCAGCTGCATGGCCCCTTTGCTGCGGGCGCCGTGGGCCTGGTCGTAGCCGTCGATGGCCGCCCACACCTGGCGGGGCGAGAGGCTGCCATTGGCCAGCCAGGCCGAGAACTTGGTGCTGAATGCCTCGCCCAGCAGTTGGTTGCGGGTGTCGTCGTAGCGCCCGATGAGGTGGCGCGCCACGGCGTAGTCGTGCAGGCGGGCCAGGGCGGCCGTTTCGCCGCCGCCCTGGGTGGGCAGGGCGGTGCGGCGGTCGGGCGCGGGCGGGGCCAGGGCAGGCTGGTGCAGGGCCGCCGCCAACTGCGCGGGGCCGGGCAAGGCAGCCAGGGCCAGCCCCGCAGGCAGCGGCGGCAACTGGGCCGGCACCGGGTGCGGCGGCCGCACGGTCATTTTATCAGCCACCCCAAACCGAAACTTGCTGAACGAGAAGGGCAGCTCGGCCAGGGCAATGGGCAGGTCAGCGGGCGCGAGCAACGTGCGGGTTTCGAAAAGCCGCAGGGGCACGGCGGGGCCTAGTGCGGTGGCCAGGGCGGTGGCGGCGGCCACTTCCTCGGTGGTGTGCTCGGCGCTGGCCCACACGGCCTGCGCGCCCAGCTGCCGGGCCAGGGCGGGCAGCACCTCGGCCGGGCGGCCCACCACGAAGTGCACGCCCGAGCCTAATGCCGCGTAGCTCGCCTGCAAATCGGCCAGCGAGGCCAGCAAGAAGGGCAGCCGGTGCGGCCCCACCTTGGGCAGGCCCAGGTAGGCATCGGGGCCAAAGTAGTCGGGGTCGAAGCAGTACACCGGCAGCAGGGCTTCGGTGGCAGCGGGCAGGGCGGCCAGCACGGCGTTGTCGTGCAGGCGCAGGTCGTGGCGCAGCCAGTAGATGATGGGCATAGAATAAAAAAGTATACAGCGCAGCTTGTACGAATGGCGGCTGGCTAGGGTAGCGCGGACTTTCGGGCCAGGCGGAAGAAGAGCTAGCTCGCATGGCGCCTCCTGGATGGCGCGGGGCTCTGCCCCGTGCCGAGTATTCGCGGGCCTCTGGCCCGCACGGGCAGGGCAAGCCCCTGGTAAGCCGTTCAACGACTGCCGGCCAGAGGCCGGCGAATAGCCGGCACGGGGCAGAGCCCCGCGCCATCCGGCCATCTCGCCCC
>Ga0265798_10005144_pt1 | contig 17724 bp, 15 predicted proteins | sample P3T30metagenome_FD_192430 | JGI IMG/M metagenome (GOLD analysis project Ga0265798, IMG submission 192430) | Plant litter microbial communities from East Loma Ridge, Irvine, California - P3 T30 | ecosystem: Environmental > Terrestrial > Plant litter > Unclassified | place: USA: California... | reverse complement strand
GTGTGCCTATAACATCAACAAGGAACCTATCAGGAACGATGACTCTATTCTTCTCCCAGAAATGGCCGACAAAAACACCTCATTTGAAATGAATGTGAATCTCTAGTACGAAGACCTGGTATATAACTCACCTAGGTTTGATAGCGCGATGACCGCAATGCCTGTTGTCAGATATGAGGTAGTATTTGGTGGAAGGGAACGGAGTTGAAGATAGCACGTTCCATGTACCCCCTAGTCCCTCTTGGGACTAGGACAGGGAGACCTTCCGTCTGATCCCTCACGAGATTACACAACACACAACAATACACAAGTTACACCCTGAACAATTATTACCTTATCAGAACACCCATTATCTGACACCTGTAGCCGGGCGAGATGGTCAGTAACCGAACCAAACGTATCAAAGATGTATAACTAGATTGAATCTGACGAGGTGATATACTCGAGACACGACTAGTTAGGCGTGGTGAGTGAATTTTGAAAATTACACTGGATCTGGGAAGGCAATGCTATATCTTAAAAACACTCGTTTGGCGTATGCAGAGAAACGTCTCTGCCGAGCTTGAATTACCCCCTGATTCATGGCAATGTCTAATATCATCATTACCGTTTGGTCCATGCTACCGCACTCAATAACCTCTGTTTATGTTCCCGTCCTCTATCCAGCTATAATTCTAGGTTTGTTCTTACATGCCGTGTAAGACTCCCAATACACATAAAGCTTACGGGTCTCCACAAGTGCGCAGGAGAATATCCGTGCCTCCGGTTAGACCGAATAAAGACCGCCATCAGCTGAGTGTAACAGTACATTTAGACAGGGCTGAAGTCTCTTGCTACTGTACTGTGCACGCTCAACCACTGCACTGTAATTACTAGACCTGCATAGACTGCTCCGGCCATATCGTTGGCAATAGGAGTTGGAAGAGGAGTCAATATAGAAGCATGCATTTATCGTCATTATGTAAGCCTGATTACCTTTCCGTTGTCACTTTGGCTATATGCTTGCCTCTGTATGTTCCCGCATCTATCCAGCGTCTTCATGGCCGACACACACACCGCCTCCGCTGCAGTGTAGCTTGTGCTGTGAGCGTAAACAGCGTGATGTACAGTGCTTAGCGAAATCGGCTTCCCCTCGGAAGCAAGCTCAACGAAGTGTGCGCCACATTGCAAGCAAATACTATGTATTCCTCCATGCCCTTAGGGGCCATCTCCTTCAACAAATGTGAATCGCTTCCACCAAACCTTGCGCAGGAGAATGACATGGGCCGGGCGAGCGATGTTAGAAGCGTGAAGGCTAGTTGCAAATCTTCTCCTTTTGTCGTCAAGTTCATTGGATACATATGGTAAGTTACTACAATATCGCTTGATGTTGCTCAATGTACAGTATAAAAGCCGGCATCTAGCATACCCACAGAATGTTGCAAGAACGAGACATATTTACAGCTGCTAATGTGGCAATAGAATTGGCAGCGCTTGAGCGCAACATACTAGACTACGCAAGAGCTGAGCGCTCATAGAATGCCCGAATCACTAAGTCCATACAGTGTCTTGCCAGCATTTTGTATACAGTATGCTCTATCTCCGATCTGTAACATTCGTTGGGTGGCACTGCAAAGACTGGTTTGGCTGACTTTTGGCGTGTAGATATGAGGTTCTCGAGCTGGGAGAGATCTCCATCGGGCAAAGTGTCCAAGTACTCATCACTCAACTCGTCCAAACATCGACCGCTCAGTGGCCGCCGCCACTTTCTGCACGAGAGCAACGCCCGTGGGGCCCCTCATTCTGCCGCCGCTTTACCAGTCCACGCCTCGAAAACTCTCTTCGCCTGCCTCGATAGTTTTAGAAAGACTCTGCGGTGATTTCAGCGAGGTCGGTCGAGGGTGATTGGCGCTGATGCTCTCTGGCCTCCGCCCGCTCCGGCTGACTTTTCCACAGGCCCGGCCGACCCCTCTCCGCTATCGCCATTGGCCTCATCGCCCTCCTCCTCGGGCTCCTCGGGCTCCGGACGACACAATTTGCAATCGCCGGCCGCTCCCGGAAGGGCACTCGGCGATGAGCCTCAACAAGGCGGAACCCACCGCGGACGAGCATGCCCGTGCGTTGTGGCGATGCGTGGACGCCCGCTTGCGGCCTCGCCACTCCTGCGCCAGGCACTCAAAAGAACACTCGACGATGAGCTACGGCATGGCGACGGCAGATGGCAACAGCCTCGGTCGCAACACAATCGCAGCGCCATGGCGGGCTGGGCGCGGGCGACTCGCGTGATCGCGCGCGACGTGCCGGTTTGGGAAGGGGGAGGCCGCCGAGCGTTTCGCGATTAAGGGAGGGTCGAGAGACTGAGGGTCGTTGCCGGAGCGTGCGGAAAGACGTCGCTGGCGGGTGGGCGACGAGGAGGGCGAGGGCGGCGGATGGGGGCAGGAGGAAAGGAGGAGGAGAGGCGGCATTGTCGTTGTTAATGTCGTTGCCAATGTCGTTGTCGGCTAGATTGTCGTGTTAACTGATGAAGGGCACAAGGTTTGGCATGATGATGTGTTGTATTGGAAGGCGCGTGAGAGCCTCTACGGGGCTCACAGAGGCCGCCAAGGCACTAGCTACGCGCGATCACGTGAGAGGTATCAGTGGACTATCGGCTCTGTCCAACATTAAATAAAGCTGGGGACCCCGTTCGGGGATTTGTAAACTGGGGCAAGCGGTATCGCACTCGTCAGCCCCTGCGATTTGCAGACCGAGCGACGCGGTGGCATGCAACGGGGCCAGGCTCATCCGCATCGCGCGGCACTCACTTCCAATGCGCGACGCTCTCCCTCTCGAGGCGAACGCCTGGTGGCAAGAGCGTGGGCACATTCCCCCACCGTGTCTTGAACTCGGTGCCCTGCGCCCAAAGGCCTGAGCCCTCGCCCGGAGGAGGCCGCCACCATCCCGCATCAACATCTCGCGCATGACAAACATCCCCACGAGAAACCGACTCACCGCAGATCGCACACGGTGCGCCCTCTTCCTCCAAACTGCGCCCAAGCGCCGACCGGCCGACCGTCCCGACCTCGACCTCCTCCCCACTCGCCGCCAACCGCCAAAGAAGAGACGCGCGCACGCCCCGAACAGCGATCGAACAAGAGATGATCAAGGGGAGCTGCGCGCTGAGCTCGGAATCAAGAACACTCACGCGCAATTTCGCTTCATCGAGTCGACACGCTCGCCTGTACGCAGGAAATACACCGATGCGCAGGCAGTGATTTCAAGGAGTCGCACCGTACCTCCCCCATCAATTAATAAGTCTAAGAATTGGATCTTGAGAAACGAACAAAAATGCTGTGGCCGTGGTTCGAAAGACCATGTCTGTGTGAGAAATGTGAGAGAGAAAGACAAGATCTCAAGGCGTGAAAAACAACCAAGGACAATGCCCTCTCGCACGTCAAAACCTTAACCCGAAGTATATCCGTACAGTCATCCTAGCGAAGATGCAAGGGCGCAACTTCCGAGAGACAAGTGTACAGTTTCCGAGATGCACGATGCAAAAGCGCAACTTCCGAGAGACAAGTGTACAATTCCCGAGATGCACGATGCAAAAGCGCAACTTCCGAGATGCAGGTGCAAGCTTCGAAGCCGTAAAAACGTATAGAACCCGTATAAATGCGGATGACTTGCCATATGAGGCACATCCACCTCTAACGGTTCGGTTCGGTTCGGCTCGGCTCGTCCAAGTCGAGCCAAGATAGCCACCCCGCACCTTGTTGCATGGGGATAAGAGGCTTGTCGCTTCCACTTTCATAGTCGAGGCTTAGCGATGCGGGGATGGACATCGTCACAAGTGGATCACGGGCGAGTATGGGGGAGTTCAGGATGCAAAAAAATTCCGTCGGAAGGCAAAGCGACCAGGGAGTTCGGAATGAATGAGCCGTCCTGACAGTCAAATGCTCGATTCTCACGCCATAAATTGAGCGATCAGTTCATTCTTTGACCCTTTTATTCCGCCAGAGAAAGCCTGCGAGACTCTCCATTCACGCAGCTCTCATTATCCCGAATCATTCAATGATGAGGAGCCTCCTCGGTTTGCCGCACCAGGCATCCAGCACCCTTTTGCTTGGCCTTCTGGCCGCGACTTGTCTTGATGGCACGACCGCTCACGTCGTCAGACGCACGCCCGACGCAGCGACGAGTGGCCGTGAGCGAGTGTCTATGAATGAAGGCTGGCGGTTTCAGCGTTGGAATTCGACTCCGGACGAACTCAACTACGAAGTCCTTCGACCATATATGCTGCCAGCGGCCAATGACTTTCTCCTGGAACCGAAATACGAACGACCTTCTGGGCCAGCCCCTGGAGCAAACATTAGCTATGTACAATCTGGCTTCGAAGATGCGGCCTGGGAAGCAGTGCGTCTGCCGCATGACTGGGCCATCAATGGAACGTTTGACGCACCTGGCATAAACGGACAAATGGGTTACCTGCCGGTCAACGGTATAGGTTGGTACCGAAAGACATTGTCACTTGATGCATCGGTCATCCAGTCAGGCAGATCAATTTTCCTCGATATTGATGGCGCGATGGCCTATGCCGCTGTCTGGCTCAATGGCCAACTCGTTGGTGGATGGCCCTTTGGTTACGCGTCGTTCCGTCTCGATCTCACGCCATACGCCAAAGCTGGAAACAACACCCTCGCTATTCGTCTTGAGAATGCTGTCGACTCATCGCGTTGGTATCCCGGTGCAGGCATCTACCGCAATGTGTGGTTAGTCACGGTTGACCATGTACATGTTGGTCACTTCGGTACCTACATCACGACGCCAGTGATTTCTGCACACGAAGCCACAGTGCACATGGTCATCGACGTTGAAAACAAAAGTAATGGTACCCAGACAGCGACAGTGTCGACCGAAATCTATGAGATGAATGCTGTCTCCAAGAAAGCTTGTGGTGACTCGGTGGCAATGCTCGAGTTTGGCGATGTAGAGATAACAGGACACGCAAAGCAAAGTGTCAATGGCTCCGCAGTCATTACACACCCCAAACTTTGGGGTCCATATCCTTCCCAGACCCCAAATGAGTATGTCGCAATATCCACTATTTCGGTCAATGGAGCTACTGTGGACACTTACGAGACACTGTTCGGCGTACGCTCTGTGGCGTACGACGCCGAAACCGGTGTCCAAATCAACGGACAGCCCATCTATATTCAAGGCACATGCAACCATCACGATTTGGGCTCGCTCGGCGCAGCCTTCAATACAAGAGCTGCAGAGCGCCAACTCGAAATGCTTCAAGAAATGGGCACCAACGCGCTTCGAACATCGCACAATCCGCCCGCGCCTGAGTACCTCGATATGGCTGACCATATGGGTTTCATGGTCCAGGACGAGGCCTACGATGCTTGGAACTTCGGAAAGAGACCAAACGACTTTCATCGCATCTTTCCGGAGTGGCACGAGGCAGATCTGCGCGCCTTCATTCGCCGCGATCGCAACCATCCGTCCATTATCGCATGGAGTATTGGTAATGAGCTTCCAGAGCAAGGTAACTCTTCTGGTACAGCAACCGGAAAGTTGTTGCAAGGCATTGCACACCAGGAGGATCCGACGCGGTTGGCCACGACGGCAATGAACAGCGCCAACGCGACGGCTGGGTTGGCAGATGTCATCGACATAGTAGGCCTCAATTACCAAGGTGAAGGTCGCGGAGATGAGGCTCCCACATGGCCAAGCTTCAGGGCTGCCTTTCCGGACAAGATGATGTGGACTACGGAGTCTGCGTCGACCCTTAGCACACGCGGGACTTTTCTCTTCCCTGTGACGCCCGACAACAGCACCATTATAGCACCTGGCGAAGGTGCCAACTACACAACGCACTATGCCAGCGCATATGACTTATACGCAGAGAACTGGGCTGCCTCTCCCGATCGAGTGTTCGGCGGTCAAGATATGAATCCTTATGTGGCTGGAGAGTTTGTCTGGACAGGCTTCGACTACATCGGCGAGCCCACACCATACAGAAATTACTCACGGAGCAGCTTCTTTGGCATCATCGACATGGCGGGTTTCAAGAAAGACCGCTACTATCTGTACCAGAGTCGATGGCGTCCCGATCTCCCCATGGCACATATCATTCCGCACTGGAGTTTCGACGAAGACAGAGTCGGACAGGTCACTCCAGTACACGTGTACACATCCGGAGACGAGGCCGAGCTCTTCGTCAACAATGTCAGTGCCGGACGCAAACAAAAAGCGCAATACGAGTACCGCTTGAGGTGGGACGACGTGGTATATCAGCCCGGCTCGGTTCGTGTCGTCGCGTACAAGAATGGCACCGAATGGGCTAGTGATTCTCACGTTACGGTCGGCTCAGCCGCAGCCCTCAATGTGACTGCCGACCGCTCTACCATTGCCGGTGACGGCTACGATTTATCCTTCGTCACCGTCGCGGTGGTCGATGTAGATGGAAATACTGTGCCCATGGCTAGCAATGCCATCACATTCGAGGTGACTTCTGGTCCGGGCGAGATTGTGAGCACCGATAATGGCAACCCGAATGACATGACGCCGTTTCCGTCGAAGACTCGCAATGCTCTTAGCGGATTGGCGTTGGCGATTGTGAGGTCTAAGCGTGGGGGAATGGGGCAAATAGTCGTGGAGGCGAAAGCGGATGGCTTGCAGTGTGGCAGCGTGATTGTGACTGCGACTTGTACTTAGGACAGATGAGTCCAAGCACTGTGTATAAATCCATGGAGAGCAGAAAATGCAACTACTGCTATGCGAGATATTTTTCGCCACGGCCAGGACATACTTTATGTCCAAACATGCTACCTTTATCTCCCTCGTTTGCTTTGTCGTCCGCAAGTCGGACGAATTTCCGCGGCCCCTGTAAGCCGCCTTGAGACACCACGACGAAGCCTGAATACATGGGCTGGCTATCTACCGAACAATCTTCAAGCGTCCAAACACTTGCTCCGTGAGTCTCGCAGTTTGACACCATAATACCACTTTCACAAGCTGTGCCATGATGCCCTGTATGGCTGCTTTCAAATCATAGTATCGTTTCGAACGATCACGTGCAGTGACACCTCACCTCTAATGAGAAGATGCTGCCTTTCCTGCACCAGCGCTGTTTACAGTCCATTAAGTATACCCACGGTTCGTAGCTTCACAAAATACAACCTCAGTTCAATCCTCAATTCCTTGCGCACTGCTTGCACTTACCGCGACACGTGATGACCATACTGTAAGACAAATTCGCGGTGCGGCGCACAAGAGCGCAACGATCGCAATGATCATGACAGTAATCTGTAAGTATGGGCTCTAATGGCCAGGCTCAAAATTGCCATCGCGTGCGTACCAGCCAGCCGCACTCGCAGCGTCGCACTGGATGCTGAAGCAATACAATCAAAGTCGTCTTTACGGTCGACAATAGCGACAACTAAACAATCATAAGGCAGCGTGAGCAGTAATATACATAGGAAGGCTAACTGTAAGCGGTACAGAGCAGGAGACATAGTGAGATGCAAGGGTGTATTGTGTGGTGTAGTGTTCTGGACTGAGATGTCCGTAATCTAAGCTTATATACATGAAGAGGTGAGCTGATTGGCTAGTGGATAAACCACGTGACCGTGCAAGGTGCCCTGGGCTTACAGATACACGCAGCAAGATAGCAGAAAGTCACAGGTAGGTAGGTGATGGGAAGAGATGCGAGATAGAATTATTACGTGCTTGATTAGGCTTGTGTATCGTGCGGCTGGAAGAGCTGACGCAAGTCTAGTGCGTGCAGCCTGATGGGTACTGGATGGGTACCCTCTGCAGCAGAGGCCAAGGAGGGATCGCTGGTGATGCTGTGCTCGCTATGCCCATCCTTATCGTGTTCGTCATCACTGCTGCCGTCCAGGCTAGCTGCATCCCCCTCTCCGTCGCTGTCGGGTATTTCTGTAATGCGGTGGGGGAGACCTGCTTCGATGGTGAGTGTACTTGCGCCCTCAAGGGAGCCATGCTCAATGCCGGGAGGACCCAACCAGGCGTCAAAGTCGTGGCTCGCGGCCACGGCGGCTGAATTGACACGCTGGACAAGCTGCAGCCAAATATTCCATTCACCAGCACGCAAGGTCTGCTCGACCCAGTGCGGGGTGATAGTGTCGCTTGGGATGAGGACAAGGACGCCCCAGCCAAGCGTCTCTGCGGCTTCGTACCAGCGGCGGGAACGCTTAAGCCGTGCATTGTAGGCGGCCCAGGTGCAGGGCGGGGTCTCGGCGTCCCATATCTCCTTCTTCGCCTGGGTGCGCAGTTTGCGGTCTCGAGCGTCATGGCTGGTAGCTGATGCGGCCGCTTTGAGCTGGTCAATCTTGCGTTGATACATGCGGCCTAGCAATGCCATAGCCCATCGATAGACGACGCCTGCGGTGGCTGTGACGGCCTCGGTGAAGGTGATGGCATCCCATGTGCGGCGGAAGGTATGGTGGACGAGGGCGGGTGTGGAGGCGGTAGGGTGAAGCATGGGAGAGTCGCTCTGTAGGAGCAAAGGGCTGCCTGAGCGGCGCCAGTTCTGGACAAAGTAGGCGGCGTGGACCTTGGCAGTAGGGTTGCCAATAGCACGGGCGTGTTGGAGCATGGTGTTTGCGGTTGCGTAAGGTAATCTGGCGGTGCTAAAGAAGTCGTGGGGTCCGGCTGGCTGCTTGATGATCCAGGCCACGGTTGGCTCGTCGGCAGGCGAGATGGAACGATGTGCGGCGTGCTCTGCAGCAGGGGCGCTGGGGCCTGGCTCGGTCAAGCCGAGTGTATCCCTCCGTGTCTGAGCAGTTTTGAGCCGCTTTACCTCCCGCTGGCGCTCGATTCGGCGGTTGTGGTTAGTGACGGTGGTGACGGTGGTAACAGTAGGCGGCGTGGGCGGCGTGTTGCGGCTACGGCCGTCGTTGGCGTGCTTGTGCGGGAGAGGCGCTCCTCCATCTATACCGCTGCTGACGTCATCGTCGTCGTGGGACGCAGAGGCTGCTGCTGTAGAGGACGGCCTCGTGCGTTTTGTACGGCCTGCTCTGGGACTTGTCGACAAGGCGGTAGCAGAGGCGGCCTGGGCTAGTTGGGCCCAAGCAGAGGGCGTGACGGCACCGTCAGGCAGACTTTGGCGGAGGAGCCAGACGGCAGCGAGCATAGTGTGGGCGATAAAGACGGGCGGCGTGTCAGCGGCGCGCGATAGGATCCAACCTGCGCTTGCAGCCACGTTGACGGGTGCGGCTGACGACGAAAATTCAGCGGCTCTTGTAGCCTCCCACAAAACGCGCTCATACGCGGCGGTAGGCGGCACATAGGGGTGCTGTTGGGCTTGTTGGTCGCCGACAGCCGCTGCAAGCCCGGCTGCACCGCCGTCATCGCGGATCGCGGCTTCGTCGAGAGCCCATACCCACGCAGGGTCAGGCGACAAGGAGGAGCCGAGGGGATGCGACATGTAGCGTGCGGGATGAGGGTAAGGCGTATGCGAGAGGGTTGGTGGGGTGGTGGAGTGGGAGAAGGGTGCAAGGGTTTCGCGGCACTGGCAGATCCGCACGTCCTTTCACGTAATTGCGCGCATCTGGCGCCTTGGCAGGCTCTGAGAGCCTCTCGCCCGCCGCGCGGTACATACACTTGCGGCAACCGCTTGACGTGTGCCTTGCTTGATTCCTGTACACGCCAGCCACTCATGGAGCAGTTCAATGGTCTATCCCAGGGCCCCATGGGCACCCTACTACTTGGGGTAATAGTCGACAGAAGTTTGATCAAGACGGAAGCTTGATCAATTTTCCCGAAAAAAACGTCCGTGCATCCACGCGACAAATTCGTGACCCACCTTACCAAAATACCACAACAACCGCTACTAGCCCGCATTTGATCAAGACGGAAGTTTAATCAATTTTCCAGAAACGTCTGTGCACGCACGCGACGCGTTCGTGACCCACACAGCCAAAACACCACAACAACCGCAACTAGCCCGCACTACTATTGTCTTGCTCTCTAAGCAAAGACCATCTAAGCGAACGAGCTTCGAAGCCTAGGACGGACGACCTGTACGACGACGTATTTCTTCAGACTTAGGGCAGCGGCCCAACACGCAGTTACTGGACAGTGTTAGTGAACTAAAGCACATTGCGTTAAGCGAATCTGCCATGTGCTGGCGAACACCTCAAGTCTGTACGCGAGCGCGAGCAGGCTCGTCGCGAGGAGCAACAGCGCATAGCGCTAAGATATATACTTCAATCAATGACCTCCCACCCGGATTGGCAGCCAATCACAGGTGTTGTAGTTGCATACCCCTGCCTAGCCACTCGTCTCATCGAAATCCTCGGCTGCTCCCGCGTCTAGCTTAAACTCCACCGCGGCTACCAGTGCACGCGCTGCAGTTTTGTGCTGCGCTCACAAGGGAAAGAAGCTAAGAGCTCCATGGGAACGCACTTTAACGTACATCGCCTTGTGCCACGGAAGCCAGGCCGGCAAGCAAAGATAGCAGGTATTCCTGCTATAGACAGTAAGCCTATGTTCGCTGAGGTCTTTTGCCAGCGCTTCTTTGCCTCTGGCGCGCAGAGCTCCTTCTACTCACTACTGAGAGATTTTGGATTCTAGATTTACAGCTGGCGTTCTTTGGGAAGCCGTATTGATCGCCCTCTACGAGATTGCGAATAAACTGCTTCCATCACTTCCACAGACTCCTCATCTATCACAACGATGTCGGGAACTTTTCGAGCCTTCAGACTCTGCCTTTTGCCTCTCAAGCTCTCGAGCAAGCGGTTTTTCCATTATCTCGAGCTCAATCGTCTGACAAGAGGTTTATGGCACGAATCGAGTACCTTGGGAAGTGCGAGGGTTGCGATTGGCTACTTTGGCTGAGCTAACAACGGCAAGAGATGAGACGCGTGCGTCCATCCTTCACACGGACTGCACTTTGTTCGAGCGGGGACTGGGAACCCGGGACTAGAGCTTCCCTCAGAACATTCCGTCCGAGTACGACTGGGTTTTTTTTGTAGTCTGCTGTACGCCCCTCTGACCTTCTTTTAACGCCCTATGAAAAACGACTGACGTAGGAGCAATGCGCGACAAAACAAGATTAACCGCTCCATGTTTGCTTCCGGAAGAATGAGTCGCGACGACAAAGGGCTCGTCAGCCTCGAAGCAATGGTACTGGAAGCCAGCTGTTCGCAACGGTGCAGGAGAAGCAAAGAAGATGCCGCAGTTGATGGAGCCAGAGCTGCCTGCATCTCCGAGACACTTTCATCATTTGAAAGCACTTCGAAATGCGTACGACCTTAAGACACGCATTACTGGGACTCATCTCACTGACTTTATTCCCGACCTCGTCTTCAGCGCCGAGGGAAAATCCTTCGCCGAGGAAGAAAGGAAGGAGAAAGGAGATTGCAAAGTCGAAGTCTATAATATTTGCGAGCTGTTCAGAGCTTGCGACTGGATCACGTACGAGGGCCACTCTTCGTACCCCCCGGCAACGGCAGCCAAGGTGGGCCGCGACCTCGCCGCGTGCCACCACTCACCACTCGCCGTGGGACAAGCTCGACAGATCCACCTCACCTTGCTCACCTTGAGCATGAAACGAAAACCACGGCCCACGATAGCGCGAGCGGCGGGGCGAAGCGATGCGCAGAAGACTTCTCCATCTCGACAACCTTGAGCGATCGAGCTTCAGCCAAACGACCTCTGCCTACCACACAGTTTTCGCAAGATCGAGCGCGCGGTGGAGAGGAGCGACGCGCCAGCTTCTCGATCCAGAGAACTTGAACAACTTCGGAAACTCATGATTGAGCGCAGCGACGGCGCGTCCAGCCTCTACAACTCCATGCACACAATATCGACAATCACGGACAAAATTTATCACCCCAAAGGAACGCAGCGGCGTCGATCCGAGGCGGTCTGGCAGCTTTTCCACATCAAAAACGGATGTCAAGTGGCGTCGTGGTTTGAGAGAGCACTTCCGAGAACAGCATAAGGGAATGTCATAGTGCGGACGCCTAGACGCAAAGTGCCGGCTTGCATTCTCCCTGCAGCTGGATTCAAGCCGATGTACCCGGCCTTGAGTCTCGCCATCGCCCTTCGCCACCACTTGGCCGCACTGTTGCCGCTGCCATACTCTTTGTAGTTGTAAACCGATCAGCGTCGCATCTAGGTAGGTCCCAAGGGCTCCGAAACGCCACGTTCTGGTCTTGGACCAGCAATCTTGACGGTACTGGCAGGCAATTTTTGTGTGTCGCAGCTGCTGCGAACAACACGACCGCAGTAGTAAAGCAATTATTAGGTCAGGAAGCAGCGTGCGAGCTTTATTTGATCTTGTAATGTCCGTCCCTGCGTAACAGGAAACTGACTGTAGCGGGATGCCAACAGGTACCTTTTTTTATACCAATTCCAACAATTGCTGCACAGGTTTGGCAACCTGGGGATAGACACTCTAATAGCTCGCCTTCTTCTATGCTACATACTCTTGTCGTAGACTTATTAGGTACATTGTAATACCAAAAGGTACTGCGAGGCTGCACAACACTACCCACTCGCACTAGCTTAGACTTTGCTGGGCGTTTGTCCTTCTATGTACAAGCTCGTCAGAATATAAATCTCTACGTTGCGCTTTCGGACAGTACAGAGTCTCTTGCTGATGCTGTCGCATTACTTGTACGTCTCTGGAACAATCACCAGATTTGAAGGCATGCGAAGTGTCATCTGACCGATTCGTTGTTCTCTGCACAGTATTCATCACCGCCGGCTTCAGGAGTCATGTACTGTGCTGACTGTGTCTGTTTCAGTACTCTACCTGCTGAGGTGCAAATGCTCGGAGCTTGACTTGAGTTGAGGCTGGATTGCGGAAGCGGGCCACTCCAGGGACGATACATCGAGCTGGCATAGTTTTGCTGTACCGAACTTATGGATATCAATCGCTTCCGCTCATTCTTTGAATGCTTGAGACTTGCACTAGGTCCACTAGTGCTCACAGCCGCAGCGATTAGCGTCTTAAAATCTTGTAGATGGCATGGCGCAATTTGATACTGTACTGTGTCAGCCTGGCACCTCAGTTCACACGGTACACTGTGTTAGTCACCTGCTTACTCATCTGGTTGTGTATATAATCGCTCGCCGTAGCTCTCTCAATACAACAACCTTCTGCCTCTTTCCTGTCTGCCCTGTGCTCCCACATCCAACATACTGTATAGCAATGGGCGGGCTAGTACATCAGTATCTCGCACCCCTTGTGCACATAAAATTAGGTGCACTTTGAAACCATTTTCTCCCTAGAATAGTTTCAATTAAGGCGTCCGCGTACCTAAGCACAGCCGTCTGTACACGTAAGCTCCTTTCTTTTACACAGTGCTTCTTCGAGTCTCGTGCCTTCAACCGTATTGTGCCCACGAGTGTACACACACTGCACATAACATGCTGCGAGTACCATACATTGATGACTGTCTTTACACAGCTCTGCAGAGGCGCCAATACTTTAGTGCCTGCTGAGACCAGATATGTACTTCACCAACTTGGCGAATGTCGTCTCCATCAGCGCCTCCCGCACGAACAGCCTCAGATCATCTGACAATGATGCCACAGGGAATGACTCCATCGCAGCTACCTACAACGTGCTAGCAGGAACGGCACCCTCCCCTCTTGTATTGCGTAGCCCGCTTCCATCGGCAATCCTTATCAGTAATAGATACAATTTCCAAATTTCCATGAACTTCACGATCTTCACGAATCCTTACTGATAGCCTCTGTCTAGTAGAAGTGTATTCAATGAAGTTATGCACTAAGAGGCGTGGCTTGGGCATGCTCACTGGAGTCCTCTCCTTACCTAAATTATTCGACCTTGCTTCTCCATTACTCAATTCCATCCGTTTCCACGAAGGCAGTTAAGCATAACCTCTGGTTCCATGTATTATCTGCCCCTCCATGGCTGTGCAGGTACAGTAACCAGGACAGCAAGCAACGAAATCTCGCCTGAAGGCAGTAATTCAAAGCCCTAGACAACGTTACCGACGCATTAATCCACGCCAGCCGCCAGTGACCGCCTAGTCCGCGCCAAAGTACAGTATGCCTGGGGACGGCCTCCTTCGGCACGCTGTATCGGGAATGCGTCTCATAGCTATCAGCAGAAACTAGCACGAGAGCAACCTGTATCATGCAAGTAATACTGTTTACTTATGGTTTTTCGTAACGCAGTGGTTCTCGCTACGTAGTGGGAGAAATGAGATACCACGAGTGCCGCCGATCTCGTAACTTGGGGATAATCTGCATTACAGGTCGCTATGATGGCTTACTGTAACCCCATCACGTTGTTAAACGCGCAGCAGAATTGCCTAGCTTTATCTGGTTCTTGAAATTCGCCGACCGTCATTTTTATTCCCGCAAAGATTCATTGAAGAAGAGGTGTAGGTGCGGTCGTTGTTGCAGATCCGGAGAAAAGACATGGCTCGACCACAAATCATCTACGTTGGCGGGCGTACACGTGTTAAGTTTGGGTTCAGTTTTCTGACTTTTGTCAGATTTTCAAGGATGATCGCGATCGAACACCAATCTGTGCGTACCAAGACTTCACCAAGTTTAGTATCATCATTCGATGCCTCTGGCTGCAATATGTAAATCATATCGTCATCTTTCACGATAGACACTGATACTGCATGGTAGATCAAACATGGAGTAGAAACCGCATTAGACACGTTTACTAACGACACGTTCAACATTATCGCAAACGAATCGTATTGGTGGTCGGCAGGTAAGTCTACACTTAATTTGTCTCACTACTATGTTCTGAGGCTCTCAGGCATGCGCGGTTATGCTATCCGCTCCGCTGCGATCAGCTGCGCTATAATACTCATGGGCGACGAAGAATACAATATACTGGATGTTCAGGCTATGGCTACACTTGAGCGAGTTATCGAGAAGTGTAAGATTGACCCTCAAGCAGTGCAGGATCTTCAAGATAATGCGCCTGAGAGCTTGTATCAGCTAATACCGGAGTCGACGCTCACAGTTGACATGAAACGTTGGACGATAGTCAACCACACGCAGCAATCGATTCGAGAGGTTGCTGATCGAATGGGCTGGGTTCAATCTCAGCTTGACTCCGTGGAAAGAACCGCTACCCAGATCGAACTTCTCCAAGCGAGTTTAAAAGAGATGCGAGAGAAAGTGTCCAATCTAACGTTACAGCAATCACGAGCTAACAAATCCCGTGACACATCGAGCGGAGTTTTAGAAATGAAGGATGAGATAGAAATGACGACAGAAATGGCCCGAATTCTCGGCATTGATCTGGAGATGTATGGGACTGAGCTAAAAGCATTAAACACGACGTTGAAAAAAGGGAGTATCGAAGAATTTAACAAGCTCCAGAAAGATCTAATCCCAAAACGATCAATGGTAGTTGTATGTAAAGAGGCTGCGAACCTCTATCACAGAAGAAACGAGATACAGGCGAAATTGGACGATATGCCACGTTTCCTACAAGGATAGCCTACGCAGATTGAGTTCGTTAACAAAGAACTGAATGGTACTGTTGAAATCCTTCGCCAAACAATAAAGAAAGCTACTGAGCGGGGAGAAAACCTCGAATGTTTAACGGAGAAGAGCGATGACCTAGCTGCAAGATCCGCCTCTTTTTACAAACAGGTAGGGACACCCATTGTTCTCCGGAGATGCGTTAAGGTGAATCTGGGATAGGCTAAGAGGAAAAATGACTGTTGTCATATGATGTAAGCTATGGGGAAATTGACAAAGCTTTCAGCAAGCCTGCGAATAGTAATCTCAGCCTATTTACGGTCTCTTCATGCGTTATGGAGGGGTCTGACACGCTGATTACGTTCGTCGCGTTCTTTCTCAATTTTTTGTTGTCGTAGGTGGATATAATTTTGCCTTTCCCCTCAAGACAAAACTTGCATAACCACGTGCGTGGATTCTTCCCAAGGTTGAGAAATTTTACGTACAAATTCATATCACACCATAAATCACAATTTGTCTATGTTAGTTCTCTAGCTTACACGTGCGCTTTGTTGTTTTTCCAGACCAGACTCTGTAACATTCGGCATAGTAAATTCCCCCGCCTCAATGGCCAATGCCGCGCAGGACAAAGTTGGGTATTAAGGTCTTGACTCTTTCGACCCTAGAGTATGCACATTCGTCGCTAAATATACAACTCGCCCGATGGAGTCAAGCTGGGTTGCGCGGTAGATAATGTCAACGTCGCGGCGGGACGGCAGGACGCATGTAGGCTAGGTCTGTAGACAGAAGGAAATTAATCATCGCAGCGTTGGGACGTAGAAGCGCCATCGTTGCGTCTTGCCTGTAGCCTTGGGCTAGTGTTAGATTCAATTATTGAGACCTTGGCCTACAAACTAAGCGGTATCAGCATTTGCTGTGTGCATGGAGATTTACTCGCTTAGGGAACAAAGTTGCTGTATCCTCTTTCGTAGGAGTGTTCGCGAAATGGAGGATCAATATCTTTCGGCTCGCATTATCGAGCACAAAGTAACCAATCTCGCGCCGGCCAATGTCGAGCTTCGGCAGTATCATTAGCAGATGAATTCAACGCTCTTATTGCGAATAGTACATTGCGCCCCGTCACCACCAAAGAAAATGCGACTCTTTCAGATCAGTGGGTATGTGCATGCATAGGCGACGCTAGGACAAGGCTCGCATGGTCGTGCATGGCGATTAGCAAAAAGAGTCACTCTGGTATCAGGAAGTGTACGCCTACGTCGTCCGCACAACTCCTCGTAGAGTACTACTCGCCCTAATCGTTTATTCCGACCACGAGCACCGCCTCCAAAGCTACGAGGACGTCATACACAACGAGCACGCGGACTCACATGAAGACCGCCTTGCTATCAACCTCCGCGCCGCCCGACCTTAAAGCCAATAAGCACTACAACAAGCTCGACCTCTCGCCCGCCTACTACACTCAGTACGCGGCTACGATCCTTCATCCTCGCTACAAACACTACCTCAAGGCGGCGTGGGCGGAGCCTGGTTGGCTGGAGAGCAATAATAGCAACTTTCAAGCTTTTTGGGCAACGTACAAAAGCTTCCCAAAGCTTCGCGTACGTCCTAAAGTCAAACCCAACGATGTCAACGACGCTATTGACTGCTATATCGACCCTGCGGGCGTTACAGATAACGAGGAGAATGAATATGAGAGCTAAAAGCGCAGCAAGCCTGCTGCTAAGAGGAGTAGCGACAGCGCAAAATACCCCATGAACTGATGAGAAGAGCTGGAGGATCGATACGCTAACCTCAGCGAACTTGCTATCAACATGATATCTATCCCAGGCTCAAGCTGTAAGTGTGGAGGCATGTTCAGCGAGCTAGGTGATCTCCTCGAGCCGGGTCGGTGTATTATTTCTCCGCAACTTCTGGCCGCTATGCAGTGCAACAGATAATGAATAAGAGCTGTATTTAGCGTTGGGGAGGTGCCTGTGAAGGACTCTATAACTGACGGGGAGACGGACGCGAGATACGGTGTACATAAGTGGGATTGTCATTAAGAAATTCAACATCAAAATGTAAACTTATCTTCCTAATCGGGACGGAGCCCATCAAGCTGAGCTAAGCTGACGACTCTATATTAGTCAATCGCGCCGAGCCCAACGAGCTCAGCTCGCTCGTTGACAAATATGCAGAATTGAAATGTGTCGCAGTGTGAAAACAGCGCATATGCAGGAAGATTTGAAGGATTGAACTGAGGTTGTATTGGGTGAAGCTACGAGCAGTATGTATACATGGGTAGCTGCAAACAGCGCTAGT
>Ga0265798_10005143_pt1 | contig 17724 bp, 18 predicted proteins | sample P3T30metagenome_FD_192430 | JGI IMG/M metagenome (GOLD analysis project Ga0265798, IMG submission 192430) | Plant litter microbial communities from East Loma Ridge, Irvine, California - P3 T30 | ecosystem: Environmental > Terrestrial > Plant litter > Unclassified | place: USA: California... | reverse complement strand
CGCAAACCTCAGGCTGGGGCTTCTACTTCCTCATCGGTGACGGCGCCATGCTCGAGCAAGCCCTGATCCAATACGCCCTCAGCGTCGCCCGAAGCAAAGGCTGGAGACCTGTCGCACCGCCGTCACTTATATACTCGCACATCGCCTCGGCATGCGGCTTCCAACCTCGCGACCAGAACGGCGAGCAGCAAATCTACGCCATCGAGCAGTCCGACAAGGACAAAGCAAAGCCCCAGCTCGCCCTGGCCGGCACAGCGGAGATCCCGCTCGCAGGCATGAAAGCCAACCAGACCATGGAAGAGACTGAACTACCGCTCAAGACTGTTGGTGTGAGTCGGTGTTACCGCGCTGAAGCCGGTTCCCGGGGCGCAGACACCAAGGGTCTCTACCGCGTGCACGAATTCACAAAAGTCGAAATGTTCGCGTGGACAGCACCAGACAACGTCTCCGGAGACCACTTCACAGCCGCCAACACATCAAGCTCAGACACCATCTTCGACGAAATGCTCTCCATCCAACACGAGATCCTCACCTCCCTCGGCCTGCACTGCCGCATCCTAGAAATGCCCACGACCGATCTCGGCGCGAGCGCAACGCGAAAACGCGACATTGAAGCCTTCTTCCCCTCACGGAAAGAGGGCTGGGGCGAGGTTACGAGCGCGTCAGTGTGTACGGATTACCAGACTAGACGGCTGCATACGCGTGTGAAGATTAATGGGAAGCCCGAGTTTCCGCACACGGTGAATGGGACGGCGCTGGCGGTGCCGAGGGTGCTGGCGGCGATTTTGGAAACGCATTGGGATGCGGGGGAGAGGTGTGTGAGGGTGCCGGAGGTGCTTAGATCGTATATGGGCGGGCAGGACAGGATCGTGAGGTCGTGATGTGTTGGAGCACTAGGCATTCACGAGCGGTACGACGGCAGCTGTTGGCGTAGACGTATGGTACATACAATTCATTGTACATCGGTTGGACAAAACAACCACACCATCACCACACCAAGTACACTCCATCAAAACAACGGGCCCACACACGTTCAGCTGGCCCTGCACCCCTCATCCAATCCGCTGCCCTTCGCCACCGAGGCTGAATCATGGCTACCCGCGGCGATTGGTGCACAGTCCTCTCTTAGACGTGCATGGAACCAGCTGCATGCAGATTAACGGCCATGTGAAGACCGCCACACCCATTGCGGTCTGCGCCTGCATCGCCGCTGAAACATTCCTCCTCTACTTCAGTTGTCTCGGTGAAAGCTGTTGCGCGTGATCCAGTGTCTGCGTACCCTTCGCAGGATCGCTCGCATCTGTGGTGGGGTCAGACTGCCGGACCTCTTCTCGCGCTCGCCAGCCTCGCATAAACAAGACCCGCAAGTCGAGCGCAACCACGGCCTCGTTGCCTCGGAGGTGTAACATTCACTTCAGCCATCGCATAACCCAGGCGCATTACTTCAAGACTCGTTACAAAACCCCAATACAAGACCCGTCCCATCACCATCGCGGCGCATGGTTTCCTACCCCGAGCCCCAGGCGCTGGCCATCCGCCGCGCGCCCTCCATCTCCTCGCACTCCTCGCGCGCATCCACCGTGCGCCGCCACAGACCGCACCGCTCGCACTTCGGGGGCTCGACGCACCAGCCGGCCAATGAATTCCCCGTTTTCACGCACACGGGCGACGTCGAGATTGTGATTAGCAATGGGAGGAAGGAGCAGCGGTATTTGCTGCATAAGTTGATTCTGACGCAGTGTTCGGGGTTCTTTGAGGCAGGGACGAGTCAGGAGTGGGCGGGAGCGGGGGCGGGGGAGGGAGGCAGTTCTGCGGGTGTGGGAAGGGCGGAGAAAACGAGGTGGAGGTATGAGTTGGATTGGGGGAAGAATGAGGACGATTTGCCCATGTTGGTACAGAGGGTGAGTCTTCCTATCTACCACCTTCCACCTTACACCTAACAACCTCTACTACATACTAAACACTCGAGACAGAACCCCCAACCCACCACCCTCTTCGCCGACCCAACCTCCCATCCCCCACCCCCAACCAACAAACCCACCACTACCCCCTCCTTCTTCCGCACCATGGCAAACTTCAGCACCCTGCACGTCCCCGCCCCCTCCAACGCCGACCCCGACGCCGACACCTTCCGCGACTACGACAACCTCTTCAAGATCTTCTACAACTACGCGCCCGCCCTGGACGCCGTAAATATCGCCTCCGCGTACGTAGAATGCAAATCTCTCTTACAACTCGCCGACATGTACGACGCGCTCGACGTCATCGGCCCCCGCGTAGACCACCACCTGCTCCGCTTCCAGGGCCGGCTTTGGAAGCAAATCGCAAAATACCCCCCTTCGTACCTGAAGCTCGGATACATGGCGCGCAGCAAGGCTATCTTCGCCGAAGCAATGGTGCACGTGGTCGGTCAATGGCCACAAGGCGTAAACCAACTGCGCGGCCAGATCGCGGAGAATGTAATCGAGTTGATCGAGGATAAAGTGGATGAGCTGGACGAACTCAAAGCGAAGATCGAAGTCAAGCTTTTCCGCCTTAGTCTGACGACTAGTCGGGGTGAGAGAATTAGTCCGAGTGGGAATTGGCTTGATTGGCTCGCTGTGTCGTTGTTTCGCCAATGGCTTGCTGAGAATACGAATCCGCCGCCCTTACCCATTCTTAAATCCCCCACACACCAACCGCCTCCTTTCAACACAGGCCGTATATTCCGCCTAATCGGCACCCATACATCCCAATCAACTACTCCATACCTCAATCACGACGAGTGCAAGCGCTTCCTACGCCTCAGTCCGGATATATACAACCGCGAGAATTTGAGGAGGTTTGAGAGGAGGATCGAGGAGATTAAAGTTAAGGCGGGGGAGGCGGTTAGGCCGCTTATGAGGAACTTTTTAGAGCTGGATGTTAGGGAGGGGGGAGTGGGGTATTTGACTTGTACGAAGGTTGAGGGGGGGGAGTTTGGGTGGGAGGGGGAGTAGGAGGGAGGGATGGGCGGAGAAGGGAGTGTGAGGTGTTTTTTGGCGTTGAGATATACCCCTTGGGATTGCGGATTTAGTTGCGGGTGTTTTGTCAATTTTGCATTTTCGCGGTTTTAGCTATTTATGGTTGAGTTGGGTTCTGGTTGACACCACGAGCGGAACGCAGGACAGTGATGAGGGATGAAAATGGAGTGTAATGACATGTAACTAACGCTGGCCGTACAAAGACAGAGAAAGATGCAATCAATCTGAAATTCACATGTCCCGCCCACTGCCACCTTGATAACAGTGCAAGTCCGAGGTTTGGCACACATGTCAAACGTCTCGTTACAATTATTCCCCTTATCTACAAGAGTGAAGATCAATCATGCTTTTCACATGTCCGACCAGAAAGTCTCGCGCCAATTCAGTCCGAGGGCCGCATCTCGACAGATACGTAAATATGTTTTGACAGGCTTGATTATGGTAAGCGGCAGATAAGCTATCTGACATCACATTAGCATAGTGTATGCGGTGACGATTGTTTGTACCTGCGCAAATGTGCCCGGAATTTGCGCATGGCCGACAATCCGAGATACCGACTTCTTATCGGGGCATGCATGATGTGGAGTGATCGACGCCTCACCCGCGCCCTACCCACTAGTGCGGTGGGGGAAGCCTCAACACCATGACTATTTATTTCGAGACACAGAGATAGCGACTTTTTCACTATGTAAGTAGCTACCATTTTCCGGCTAGCGTCAGGCTTGCTTTTGACGTTGTCGATCGCCGCATATGTCGCGCAGATTAGAACTGGGACAAAGATGGGACTTTACATCATGCTTTGGGGTGTCAATTATCAGTGATCGCCTGGAGGTTGATGACGGGGAAAGGGATGCCGGGATTTGATGTCCTGTTCCTGGATGACGGGATCGATGCATGTCCTTGTGTTGATCGATCGCGATATCGATATCGATGCACATCATCTTCTTTGCGCATTGCGTGGTCATTTCGAGAATGCCATTGCACTTATATTCCGAAATTCTTCTGCTTCAGGATATTCATGTGCTGGTTTCTTGCCTTGTGGTGAACATGAGCGCTCATTTTATTTCTGGCACTACAAGCAAGATATCTTCCCTCGAACAATTCCAAACACCATGATCACTGCTCAACATCTCCTTGCCACTCCATTCGCATCAACCATGGACTGTAGTGGTGTTGCTTGTGTAAGCCAAGCCCATGCTTATCGGATCGACGCCGACTACTTTTGTGGCCTGTCGATCAGGTCCACTTACTTTTCCGGGACGACTACGCTGGATGAGGATCTTCAAACTACCGTATCGGTAACGTTTGGGTGAATGCATGTAGACTGTGATACTTTTCTTGCTGAATGGGTCTTGGTATGACATCGATTGGGATGTAGAAGAGTGAGGCTATGTTCATAGTACGGTGCCCGGCCCTGTAGACTAACTGTTATAGGATATATTTGGACGTGGATAGTGCTATCTGAGACTCGCAAGTTGCGCGGCTACCAGCTAAGAAGTGGAATATCATCGTCGAGCGAAGGAAGATAGCTATGTTGATCATCTGTCTCGGCGGCGTGGGAGAATGACGAGTATCATCTTGCCTCCGTATTCACAGCGTGGGACCGCGCGCTGTTGACGTCCTGACAGTCGAAGAGATCACATATATAAACCCCCTCAAATATCCCCCAGAATCTCATCATCCAATACATCTCATCAATCTCCCTCCTCCAACCAACCAAACCAAACCAACCAAACCAACCAACTCAAACCGCAACAATGCTCCCCACCCTCATCCTCTCCACCCTCTTCACCCTCGCTTCTGCCGCAGCCGTAACAAAGCGCCACCCCGCAACCCTCGTGTCCCGCCAATCCGGTGTCTGCGGCGGTATCGCGACCGCCGAGTGCTGCCAGCTCGATGTGCTGGGTGTCGTGAATTTGAACTGCGAGAACGGTATGTAAAAGTCCAATCTGCATGATTAGGATACTGGGCTGACTGAAGGATAGCTGGACCCGTCGAAACGACCGAGGAATTTGAGGCTCTTTGCGCTGAGACGGGTACGAGTGCGCAGTGCTGTGCTGTTCCGCTTGGGGCGGATGGATTGCTTTGCACGCCTGCTTAGACGATGTGTACGTGTATGGACGACGATGTTTCCGAGGGCATGGTGATGTCTTTAGTGGAGCGAAGATAGTCGAGCAGGGGGTAGTAATGCTGTGAGATGGTTTTCGGAGTGTTATCATTCAGTCTGTGGTGGTGCTTGTATCATAGAATCCAACAGTCGTTGACTTCCGAAAGAACGCAATTATACCTTGGTGACTTGATGCCGACGCCATGAAAGGTTGTTACATGTGTGAATACTCCGAGCTTTGGAGGTGGATCTCTTCATCTTATCGAATGTATCGCTTAATCAATTGAATTCCCACTCCGCGAACATTAGATGATGCACCCCTGTCCTACATGGCATACCCTCCCACTTCGTATCCCAGGTCTCTATCTCGGAACCGGGCTTCGAATAATTGAAACTGACATCGAGCTCCAGTCCCTTGTGTTCACAAAGCCGTGCTATCTCGGCTGGTAGTTCCCACTTCATCGTTTCCCAGAAATGGAAGCCTATGGCACCTGGTGGATCGGTCATAGTCACATGTTCTAGGCTGGCTGGACACATTTGGATGAAGGCGATAGTCCAGTCGTAGCGTGCGATGGGAATGAAATGAGGATTTTGGTCGAGGAACGGCGCGCCTTCGTTGTGATGATAGAAGATCCCCGTTTCGCGCGAGAACACGAGCTATTTCTCGTTAATATCACTCGATCTATTCAACAACATGTCAATTACACACCTTCAATCTCTACAATCCCACAGGAAGTCTCGCCGCCACAAGTAAACAACTCGTCACTTCCAAGTCCCTCAGCTGCGTGAACGCGCTCAGATCCATCGTCGTTCCATCATACGGCACGCCATGCCGCCCATCTAGCATGCTCAATTCCCGAAGTGTGTTGCGCACTGGTTCGAGCATGTTGGTAAATGCAGCAGGGCTCACACGCTTTGTGACCTTGCTTTTGACGTGTGGGTCGAGATACTTTAATTTGGTGGTCATTGGCACACGGGTGCGTAGGATGCGTAGGCTGGGGCTATGCAAGAGTAGTATGCGGAGAGTACTCGATTCAATGCGCCATCATTCTCCGCCGTCGAGGTCAAGGGTTGTGAGGTTTGATGTCGCGTGCTATAAATGTGCCGGTAGGTGTATAGGCTTCATGCTCGAGAGACCTGTTGCTTTGAGGATCTTGATGTTAGGGAGTAACATAAAGCGCACGATTTCACTAGTCGTGTACTTCTTCTACGTACTGAAAATCGCACGAACCGTCGTCCAGGAACGCGCATTCGAACTCCCGTTCTTCGGTCCTGCCTCCGCCAAGGAACTCAATCTGTCTCTTGATTTGATCCATTTCCGTGCTTACACTCGGCGCATGAACGATTTTGCCCTCCGCTTGAAGCGCAACTTCGTCACTTGAAAAAACTGCAGCACAGCTTGGAGTTCCGGAACCGGGTCGTAGTCGTCGAGGTCGAACCACCAGGACGTCACGCATTGTCGCAGTGCTGGGTTCTTGATTAAGCTCCGCAGGAAGAGCGGCTTCTTAGAGGAGTGAATGGCGTTGATGTTGCGGTATAGCAGGCGGCGAGTGGAGAAGTAGAACGCGCGGCCAACGCAACAGAGAGTACAGAGAGTAGGTAGATCTTCCGGGAAACAAGATGCGGTATCGAAGATGAGGTCGGATGGTTGAGTTCCAAGTGAGGGCGTGTGGGCTGGGTTTTCGGAGATTGTGTGATTTGGCTCTTCAACCTCCACTATTAGCGGTGCTTTCTGATGCATGGGAATAAAGCCGTAAAAGGGTTTTGGAGACTGAGTGGCGTAGCTTGTGTTTACGTGGGAATGCGGGGTGTGATGCGAGTACATGCACGAACTGTGCCTCAGCGCTTACTCGGATCGAAACACACCAGCCGATCAACCATCGGGCCATTGCCGGTCGGAATGCCTCAAACTGAGTTTGGCCTGCAGCAACACTCAACTACCGGTATGAAGAAGCTGAAATGGTCAATTTGGATGTTGACTCGCTAATGTACCTTCCTGGTGACTACGGTTTGAACTAGCTTGCGAGCAGCGCAACGGAGAGGACAGGAAATGCGATACAAAAAGACGCGAAAGTTCAGCACGTCATATTCAAAGTAGGATGGCATGCCGTAGAGCAGATCGTCTGGCAGAGCTGCTGCGAAAGTGGTCATGGCAGACACGGCGTTGAACTCAGTTACAAGCGAGCAGCCCACCATGTCATCATTTTTCGAATTCCAACTCGTCCATCTCTCCATACGCACGACGCTTGGACGTCCTCCGTCTGAGCATCCTAATCTCCTGGACATGTTCTTCTTGCTTGCGATTCTCTTCCTCGAATCCTGGCGGCAGATGGCTGAACCTGACGTGTAGAGCCACGCCCTCGATCAGTGAAGGAGGAATCCACGTGCTTGTAACCCAATAGACGTACTGTTCTCTTCCTGGTGGATCGACCATTTCGATTCTAGCGAGTGACTTGGGTGCTTCTGAGAGCAGATGGAGCACCCAATCGTACCGCTCTGGTGATATCGATGTGGGATCTTGCGAAAGGAACGCTGGGCCTTCTTCGTGGTGGTAAAAGATGCCCGATTCGCGTGGGAAATCGAGCTTGCGGTTTTTATGTCAGCATTACCCTTGCTTGATATCGAAACGTTCTAATGGAGGTCAGGTACCTTTAAGAATCGCACTTTCGGAGGCAGTGATCGAGACAATCCGTAACGAGCGTCGCAGGGCGGTCCGGGTGGCATCATACAGCAACTCGTGATTTCTAATTTCTCCAGGGCTTTGAAGCCAGAAAAGTTCATCGTCGATGAATGGTCATATGGGACCTTGTGCCGTCCATTGAGCATGACAAGTTCTTGTAAAGTATGTCGCACCGGTTCCAGCATTTGCTGAAGAGCCGCCGGTATGACGGGCTGGTTCACCTGACTGTATATTTCCGCCCCGCCCTGTATGTCGCTTACCATCGGCACCCTCACGTGCAACACGCGAAGCTGGGGACAATGAGACAAGATACTGTGTATAGTGCTTGGAACCATAGTCCAGAGCCAACCGCCGTCAATCTCAAGGCGGCTGATGTTCGACTTTTGGTTTGACCATGTTGCAGATAGACTGGCGGGTGGCATCCTGTCTAAGCTTGCCGCCTTGAGGGTCCGCACATTAGGTATGAGCATGAAGCGCAGCAGCTCCGTGGTGGTGAACTGGTCCCGAAGCTCGATGGTATGTATGTTCTGCAGATCGTGCTCTGCGCGGTCGAGAAAGCTGCACTCGAAGTCTCTGGTCGCGGGTCTGCCTTCAACCAATTGCTCCCAGCGAAGGATCATTGGATGCGTCCCGCCTGAAACGCTCGGGATTTTGTAAAAATTGTCCGATCTCTCAAGTACCAGCCTCCCCATGTTCGGAAACTTCAGCACCGTAATCAACTCCGGGATAACGCCATTGGCATCGTGAGCGTCGAGGCTCAGGAACCAGGAGGTTATCAGCGAGGCCAGATCTGGACTCTCGTGCACACTGCGGAGTACTAGTGACCTTTTGCGAGGGACAACAGCGTCGACATGTCGGTACAACAGTGCGCGAGTGGCAGCATGGAAGGATTGGCAAATCTGGCTCAGTACGTGTAGGATCGCTAAGTCGTGCTCAAAATTTAGTGCAATATGATAGATGAGATCTTCTGGTAGAGTCTGGAATGTTGCCATTTGCGCGCACATGTCAGAAAGATGGGAGCGTTGTGATGGCGTGCTGTGTGTTGTCTGGCAAGTGCGGGATGCCGCATACATGCACCCGTGCCGCAGCACCTAAACTTATTTCACGACCAGAAGCTTGGACCGAACGCAACTCATGCGATTGAAGTGGGAAGCTCGCGTTACTCATACAACTCCGCCTTGACATCCTCCACCAGCCTCCTTCATTTACCATAGGTACCCATAGCGTTCTCAACATGGTCAGCAACGCTCGAGATGGCCTTGATAGACGCATTCTCCGAAGATCTGCTCCATTACATAGTTTCTTATTTCGAACATGACGTGGACGCCATGCGCGCTCTGCCTTGTGTGTCACACCCTCTATCGCACCACGAGTGGCCTGCCATTAAGACACATTAAGAAGTTAAAGGATAGAAGAGCAGCTATCAAGATCTTTTACTGAACAATCCTTGTTGAGGTTGTATGTGCACTCGCACTGCATTGAAGTCGTCCAGAGAAAATGGAGTAGCAGCCATCTAGGGAGCGTCCTCGCGTGTCCAAGTTTGATCGATCAAGACGCCCTGCACACGCTCAGCTTGATACAGCTCAGTATGATTAATCTTCTGGGCAGCGTTGGATAATGGCGCTGGCAGACTTTACTCTGGGAGCGGCCTAAGGAGGTTGCCAAAGCGCGCGCGCGAGAAATAGTGTTGAGTCGACATCGCTTTCAGCTAGCCAAGGCCCGAATCCAATATGGCTTTGTGGAACGAGAGAAGGTGCAAACCTCGCGGGGAAATACATTCGTCGTTTGGTGATTATCGACGAACCCGGGCGTCGCCAAGGGAGTTCAATTTATCCATAGCCGCTACCCATGCTACAGTAAGTCTTAACCGAGCATGTGCGAATAAGTAAGGCTGATGGCTTACTCCACCGCAATTTCTTCAGCCTCGTTTGGCCCCCACACACTTCTTGACACCTGCCGGGGTAGGAATACGGCTCAAAGTGGTACAAGGAGGGGCAGTGTAAGACAATTATCACTGTGATAGGCGCGCACTCTCAGCCTTCTCATTCACATATAATTGCGGCGCCCTGCGATTCTGGCGTACTTTTCGCTGCTGCCAGCCTTCTCTCAACACCGACATGAGACGCAACGCACGATACACCACCCTCGATGATGAGGATACTGCGTACGACAGCAATTATGAGTACGTGTCTCCAAGCACCTCGATCGCTGATTCCTTCACTATACTAAGATCGCACTAGGTTAAACACTGTTGGTGAGAGGACTATCCACGGACAACGACCCTTGGAGAATCAGTCCGAATACAGCCAAGCAGGTGGCAACCGACTCCCACGCTTCTATCTTCGTACGCTAGTTGGCATACTCGGTCCATTCATCATCTGCGCCTACTACATCACGATATGGCGTCTCTACCTCACACCAAATGGATCAAAAGATCCAATGTTATACGGACCTCGAGGCGCAAAATGGGTCTTCTACAGTTGGTTCGTCATAGGTGTCATCGGTCTCGCTTTGGGTGTCTACAGCTTGTCGGGGGTCGAGGCAGGTATGTTAATGGAGCCTGCATGGAATGTGGGCGATGCTTCAAGGCTCATGCTACACGCGGACAAGACCTGGAGCGGGCCCGGTGGCTGGCTGAAAGCCATCAAATGGAGCGGGTACACAGGAAATGGTAGCCAGCGTAAGTCACCGCCCGGGTTGTGGTTCGTACTCGCATTGCCGTCTATCCTGGTCTTCATTGCGTGGCCGCTATCGGGGCTGACTATGGAGATGACTGAAGGATATCGTCGTGCATATGCCTTTGTTCCGGCGACTCTGAAAGGACATTCCTACGAGACATTCAATGAACGCGGGGGCTTTGAGTTTTACAGACGCTCGCAGTTGAGCTGGAAGAGTGGGCAGGATATCAAAGTGCCTGGTGCCGGCATCGTGTATACGCCGAAGGGATTCGATCGAAAGGACTTTGCATTTCTCAACAAACTGCCAACAACATTTCCCAGAGACCAAGGCGTTCCAACCATCTTCATCACAGCACAAGCAGAACGACCTATCGAGGGCAGAAGTTGGGGTATTTTGTTGGAGTACAACTGCAAGATCATCGAACAAGTCTCAGATTTTCAAATCCTTAGACTGAACAGAAGTGCTCAATTCCACTATACGCCCTCTGTCGGTAGGGGTGATGGCGACAATCCGTACCGTGGACAGGTTCATATGGATAGAAGGAATCAGACAAGCGGGAAATGGTCTGCGAACATGAACGCCGTCATAGTGACTGGGGTCGAACTGTGGCCAGACTTCGACATCCAAACGTGGCAATCAACCTCGAATTTTACCAGACAATGCTACTTCAAGGAACACAGTAACAGTACTGCGGACTATCCAGGACTTGATCCCCACCGGCACGAGGTTTTCGAGATTGCGGTGTGGCAGGAACTACAAGCAAAGAGTGACTTCCTTGAGAGATTGGGTGTCAGCCTGAACTACAACACCTCCATTGATCACAACATCACGGATTTCTTCGGTAAATACGATACTCGACAGTTCCTTGCAAGTTCACGAGAAGAGATTGCTCGGTTAACACCTCGCCCAATGACTGCCATTGGAGTACAATGCAATGCTTCGAGCAATGTTGGAAGTGCCGACATCGACGGCGTTCGATCAAGTTACTCTAATTTTCGACGCACAGATACGCCCGTGCCGAAGGGATGGGACAGATGCGCACCGCGCTTTGGGGCCAAGGTTCCCCTGAGCATCATCTACAGTGGTGATTTTGACGCCGACTGGTTTGTTTCCATACTCGAATCCGGTGGTGCGCCAGCGCCTGAATACGGAGCTCAGAATCAAGTGCAAAAGAATGGGTCCAATACGGTCTTCTATTATTCCGCACAACTCGGCTATCTGCAAGCCGAACATTTGCGACGTAGCATGCTCCGCGTATATGCTTCCTTTGCCGAACAGCTCATGTATAGCGGCGGGCAAGCCCACATCACCTTCACCAACGACAATGCGACCGCATTCGAGTCCGGTCAGATCATAACGCCGGGGGTGATGCCAGCCATCGTTCCTGTAACGCTCTTTTGTATCTGGGCCCTCATCTCTTCTTCCCTCGGCATCGTGTACGGCTTCCGACGCCGCTGGACCGAAACGATGGACGGCCACACGATGTTCCGACTAGGTGCTGAACTCTCCGTCCAGGAGCGAGCGGCGCTTCTCAAGACGTCGAATGTTATCAAGAAGCAGGATCGCGTGGCGCTAGATGAGATCCCTGCTCTCGTGGGTAATACAAAGCCTCCTGGGGTGTGGCTTGGGAGAATTGGACTGGTGAGGGATGTCAAGGCGGACAAGAAGAAGCTGTATGAATAACGCAAGTCACGCCTCTCTACATATAACGGGCAGGACTAGCGCTTCCGAACCTGGCTTGCGGGTGACTTGCCGCTTCATCCAACAACACTCAAGTTCCGCACTAATCGACCTACCGATCTATCTTTTCTCCGAAGCATATTTTCTACATCATCTTCGCACTCGTTTTTCCCGTGATTCTCTTCCTCTTACATTGTATTGGAATAGCTGATGCGCACGTCCAGCTCCGCGTTTTCTGTGTCAACATCAGCGCGGGGCGCCTATTGCACGGTGAGCCAACTCAGTTTGGCCAGGGTTCAACTATGTCGATGGTCCTGAGGGCATGCGGTTTGCGATACTTTGGGCGGGTAAGTCAATATAGCGCGAAGGCTTGACAGCGATTGGGTCCTGGGCGAAAAATACCTCGCCTTCCTCGTGATGGTAGAATATCTCAGACTCGCGTGGTAAATCGATCTTGAATTTCCGCAAAGCCGGCCCATGCGTCGAGATACTGTTCTACCTATCTTTTCTGAGGTGAAAGCTTAACCCGCACTAACGATCCATTGGCTACAAATCACTATGGTACCGTGCCGGCTGCTACATACCAGTCAGAGTGTGTCACTGTTCGCGAAATAGGCGATTGGGCAGCAGAATTGAAAGGAACACTGAAGTTGAATTGAAGTGAGTCTACGTGTTGATATATCTACTGGAATGTCGGGAAGTCAGCAAGGTCATGGTGAAACTCTTTTCACATAGGCCCGAGTACTATCGGACCGAGTAAGCTGTATGTAGACCGCGACAGAGTGACTATCAACCTCGAACATGACTTGCAATCTGATGGTGATCCCAGTATTACTTCACCAGTCCATATCTTGTCACATGCGGTGAGCCGCCAACAGTCAGCGAGAAGCACGGACCAGTGAATGTGCAAGCGCCGCAAGAGGCACAGTCCTTAACTTACGTATGAGCCCCTCCCAACCATCGCCATCTACTATGCAACGTAACCACAGCCAATCTACGCATACCATGAGCTCCTTCGGCAAACTCCTAGAAGAGCTCCTCTACTGCGTGTCTCAAGACCTCGAGCACGATTTAAAGTCCCTATGTTCAATCACTCTAGTGAACCACAAACTGCGAGGTTGAAATCTCGCCGCGAGATTGAGTGAAAGAGTTATGGCTACTTCATACGAAGTTTACCGCGGCATCGGGAGACTATGTTCAAAGCTCTAGTCCCGGACATGCATATGGTATCAATGAATAAGCGATTCGCATCAGGGGTTGATAGTGGGATTGACGCAGGACTTTATACAGGACGTTGAGGCTTCGATAGAGATGAAAGGATGGATATACACGATGACGCTATGAGGTGCTTACGTAAGAGTAGTCAACGAGTGATACACCCTCGTTCTTCGAATACCTTTGACAAACTCCGCATATAATCAGCTTGGATAAATTATCTAATCACTAAACCCCTCAAATTCCATATCCTTTTCCTCCTTCTCCTGCACTTTCACTTTCTTACGCATGACTTCAATCATGCCCTCCACCCTCTCCTCCTCCCTCCTCTCCTCATCCGTCAACTTAGCAACGCGCTCAGCCTCCCTCTTAACTCTTTTCTTCTCCCTCCTAACCTCCTTCGTCGCCTGAATATCCTTCTGCTGCGTCCACGCCCTACCCTCCCTATCTCCCTCTTTCTTGCGCACTCTCTCTTCTTTCTCTTTACCCAGGTCCTCCAGTCGAGCTGCTTCGCGCGCTTTGTCTTTATATGCGAATGTCGCGAGATCCAGGTCCTGGCCCAGTCTTTTGTCGCCAGTGAATCCTTTGAGCTCGGGCATGCCGGGGAGCGTGAGGAGACCCCATGCGGCTGCGAGGTCGGACCAATTCAGTTCAGTGACGGGGAAGATGGAGGACGCGGTGTGTTTGGTGTATGCGCGCACCCAGGAGACGAAGCCGCGTTGCGCTTTGTCGAAGAGGGCGCGGTCGGTTCGGACTTGCTGTCGGATTTGTGAGGTTATGGCTGCTGCTTCTTCGGGTGCGATGGTGATGGCGGGGTTGATCAAGGGTGTGATGGGCGTTTGGCGGACTTGGAGGAAGCCGATGTAGTCTTCCTCGCAACCGGGTGTGAGTAAGGTGATGGCTACGCCTCTCCGACCGGCGCGTCCGGCGCGTCCGCAGCGGTGGATGAAGGTCTTGGGGTCGCTTGGGGGATCGAGTTGGAACACGAGGTCGACTGATGGTATGTCGAGGCCTCGTGCTGCGACGTCGGTGGTGAGCAAGATGGACGGTAGAGTGGAGTCAACGAATTTATTGAAGTTCTTTCGGCGCACTTTGTCGGGGTGTTTGCCGTGCAGGGGGACGATAGTGAAGCCTTCCAGTATCGAGGGTAAGATGTGTTGGAAGTAGTCGACTGAAAAGCATGTCGAGAGGTAGAGAATTGACTTTTGGGGCTGCGGCTGTATCGAGGACAGGATCTGGTTGATGGCGGGGATCTTGTGGGAGGCAGGTGTGACGAGGTAAGACATTTGCAAACTTGCTGGCGTCCGTTTGTCTTCGACAACACCGTTTGAGTCAGTTGTGCTTCGGGCCTTGACTTTGACGGCGATGCGCACGGGGTTGCGGAGGCCAACGCGGATGAGCTGGTCGACTGCTTCGCTCATGCTAGCGCTGAAGAGCCCTGTTCGGCGTTGCTTGGGGAGGCGGGATATAATTCTTTGTAGGTCTTCTTTGAAGCCAAGATCAAGGAGTCGGTCTGCTTCGTCCATAACTAGGGCGTCAAATGAAGATTGCGGGCAGTGGACGTGTGGCGAGCGAAGCAGTTCAAGAAGTCTTCCAGGAGTACCGATGAGGATGTTCGGCGACTTTTTCAAAAATGCGCTTAGGTCTTGAGCTGGCGTAACTGATCCGCCGAGGAGGAGCTGAGGGAAGACCTTGAGTGTTCCGGCGGGAAATGTTGGCTTGGGCGGAGCGTCTGCATCTTCCATGTCTGAGTCGTCGTCGTCGTCTGGTTCTAATAGTGCTGCCGAGGGTGCGTGGAACTTGAGCAACGAGCACAGGACGGTGTGTATCTGTGTGGCTAATTCTCGAGTTGGCGATATGATGATTGCACCCACGTGATGCTTCTTTATGGGCGCATCGAGACGAAGTAGTCGCTCAACGATGGGTATCAAAAACCTGTACAACTGTCAGTTGTATCCAAAATGGGGTATTGTCAACTCACGCAAGTGTCTTTCCACTACCTGTCACCGCCTCAACGACGACATCTGAGTTCTTCATGAACATTGGGATGGCCGCGTGCTGCACAGGCGTGGTCTTCACAAAGCCCATGGCGTCCACCGCCTCCAGGATCCATTCTGACAGCGCAGGCGTCAGGGCGCTAAAGGCACGGTCGATCTTTGTTTGGGGAGCCATTATCTGCCCGGAAATGTGGTGTCGTCAGGCGTGATCGTACTGAGAGATGGCAGAGACTCGTGCTAGAAAAAAAGTTAATACGCGCTCTGATTGGCTGGGATCGCAACAGCCATCACGTGGCAAGCGCAGCCGACCCCGGCGTCATATCTGCTGCTTGATCGATGTACAAGATTCGACAAACCTGTAAACAATTTCAATCAGATTACCGTGTCCTCGCCGTACCAAAACACGTATCTCGTATCCTCAGCCTTGTACGCGATCTTCACATGCCAGCTGATGATCTCACCGCCAAGCACAACAGGCACACGATCGCAGTCGCGTTCTCACACGCAATTTCCAGTCTAAAGCGTTAAGATTAGCGACCCTCCTATACAACTCATATCCCAGGCCGACCACCGTCGCCTGTCTAAACTGTGGCATCTCCTGCCTCTCCAGACGATGCGCGTTTGCCGGACGAATTCACGGCTGCTGGAGACCGAGTAAGAGCACCACACGCTGACAGTGCCACCGCCCATGTCAAAGCCACCACCGACCCTTACGCGCATACTCAGCCTCAGTACTACCACTACAGCAACGTCCCGGACAACCCGAGTCTGCTAGCCAACGTCGCCCGCCTAGTTTCTGCAGTCCGCTCACGTCTATCCGGCGTCATCCGCACGCCTCCGCTCCCTTACTTCCCTACCTGCTGGCGCGCCGCCATGGAGTCCTCACGCCAGTACCAAATACCGCACACACCGCGCGTCATATCGCCCTCGCCCACGCCCTCCGAAGCCGGATCCACACAGGACGGCTACTTCGCGCCCGTGACGCGCTCGTCGACGCGTAAAAGCAAACAGAAGGACGGCAGTGGCAGTATTCGCTCCCCGTCACCAATCGATGAGGACTCGGAGCTGGAGCTGCGGGCAAGGGCTAGGAGTAGGAGTCCGATATTAGAGGGCGTTGGGGGCATTGGAAGGAGGAGAAGATTGAGTGGGCGGAATATGAACGGGCTGAAGAAGAGTCTCGAACTCACACCCGCGAAAAGCAAGGAGAATGGAAACGGGCATCTTAGCCCAGCGCAAGCGAATAAGAATTACTGGCGTGAGATGAGCCGCAGTCCAAGTCCACTGGGCTTGATTCCCATACACCAGAAATGGCGCTCATTCGTACGTTCATCCCATCCCTCCAGCAGACTTAATCCTAACTTGCGTAGGTCCACAAACACGAGATCCCCCGCAAAATCCTGCACGTCAGCATCGGCTTCCTCACCCTCGCCCTCTACGCAACCGGCGTCCAAACCTCCTCCATCCACCCCGTCCTCCTCACCATGCTGATCCCCATCTTCCTCGCCGACATCCTGCGCCACCGCTACTGGCGCGTCAATCGCTTCTACATCCGCTGCCTGGGCGCCTTCATGCGCGAGTCCGAGGTCGACGGGTACAACGGCGTTATCAGCTACCTGCTGGGCGCGTGGCTGGTGATGCGCTGGTGTCCAAAGGACGTGGGGGTCATGAGCATTTTGCTGCTGAGTTGGTGTGATACCGCGGCGAGTACGTTTGGGCGGTTGTGGGGACGGTATACGCCGGCGATACGCAGGGGGAAGAGTCTTGCTGGTAGTATCGCTGCTGCTGTCACGGGTGTGGTTACGGCGGCGGTGTGGTGGGGCGTTTTGGGCCCCATGTTCAGCGCGTACAACACTGGCGAACACGCCTTTGCTTTTCAAGACACATTGACGCTGCCGTTACAAGCGCGCGATGCGCTGGGCTTGGACGTCAAGCAGGCAAGTTTGACAGGCTACTGGGCATTGGGAATCATGTCCGTTGCTGCCGGTTTCATCGCGAGCGCGAGCGAAGCCATCGATGTTTTTGGCTGGGACGACAATCTGACGATTCCGGTACTATCGGGCGCTGGGTTGTGGGCGTTTTTGAAGGTCTTTGGATAATGGCCTTTCTTCTATCTATCTTCTCTGTCTTGCATATATACCCCTAGACGTGGGTTGGGTTTGGTTAGGATACGTTGATGGCGTTTGACATACATAACATGCCCTCTTACGGCTTAACTATCAAATGAGAGCGAATCTTCGATCTCAATGCACAATGTCACACATCTCAATTGCCCAAGGAAAGATAGACGTACGTAACCGTTGCAGTACTCCAGCCGCAAAACTCGATAGTACCTCGTGACCTTAAAAGCATAACTTGTAATGTCGC
>Ga0265798_10005142_pt1 | contig 17724 bp, 15 predicted proteins | sample P3T30metagenome_FD_192430 | JGI IMG/M metagenome (GOLD analysis project Ga0265798, IMG submission 192430) | Plant litter microbial communities from East Loma Ridge, Irvine, California - P3 T30 | ecosystem: Environmental > Terrestrial > Plant litter > Unclassified | place: USA: California... | reverse complement strand
GATGATGTAAACGCTCATCTTCGTCGGGCGAAACTGGTAGAAAATCCAGGATCGGTCCTCCGCCTCTGCCTCATAATACCGACAAAGATGCTCCACATGAGTCTCATTGGCATCCAGAACTTTGTAGGCGGGATACATGTGGCCGGGGTCCTCCCAATCACCGACTTGGCTCTCTTCTCCTCGGCGGTCACCGACTCGGATCTCAATGTTCTCGTCACGCACCACGCTCTGGCTGCTTTTCGTCGTGAAGAATCTATGAAACAACGCCTTGAATTCTGGCGGCGGCACCCTTTTGTGGACGAAGACGACGATGTTCATGCCGGTTTTGCGGAGCTGGAAGGTGATTTTGGAAGCGTCTTCTGCGGATGCTTCGTAGAAACGGCATAGGCGGCGGAAGTTGGGCTCGTTGGCGTTGATGCTTTTCCAGTGGCGGTAGGCGCTTATTGGGTCTTCCACTGGTCCAGGAGTTAGATGGGCTTTCTAAGCGTCGGGAGCGGAAGACGTACTTTTTTTTCTTTCGGATTTTAGATGACTGATAATGTGACAGATCTGGATGGTGGTAGTGAAAAGCAGCGAGTCAAAGGAGCATTAATTAATACACCCATGTTTGATCCTTCATGACATCATGGTGGATTCTTTGGTATGAGTCGGTCTCCCTGCTGATCAAAGCATGTGTACAGCCGCAAGGCGCAGTCACAGAGATGGATCCCATAAGTCGTATATTCTCGTCTATCGACATCCACTACAGTGGAACCTACCTCCCCATCCATCCACCATCAACAGTAAGAATCTCCCCACTAACATATCCACTCGCCCTGCTCGCCAAGAACACCACACTGCCCTTGAAGTCATCCGGGTTCCCCCATCGTCCAGCCGGGATTCTCGACAAAATGCTCTCCGCCCTCTTCTCGTCGTTGATCAACGCAGTGTTCATCTCAGTCGCGATGTATCCAGGTGCAATGGCATTGACACAGATACCCTTGGAAGCCCACTCGTTGCTCAATGCCTTGGTAAGCTGAGCAACACCGCCTTTGCTCGCCGCGTACGCAGGCACCGTCAACCCACCCTGGAAGCTCAGCAGAGACGCGACGTTGATGATCGAACCTCTACGGCCGTGAGAATCTGCGTCCCGAGCGAGCATGTGCGCGCCAACCTCGCGACAGAGCGTGAAAACCGTGCTCAAGTTGACTTGCAGCACATCGTTCCAGTCGTTGTCGGGGAACTGGTGTGAAGGGTGGCGGCGTTGGATTCCGCCGCAGTTTAGCAGGATGTCGATGTTGTGGCCGTCTTTGAGGACTTTGGGGATGAGAGCGTTGACTGATTCGGGCGAGGCGAGGTCTGCGGTGTAGATTGTTGCTTTGCGGCCTAGGGACTCGATGGCTTCTTTGGTGGTCTTGTTGGACTCGTCACGCTGTAGTTTGGGATTGGTTAGACGGATTTCTCGCTGGTCAAGGTGAGAAGGACTTCAGACTTACCTGAACAAGCAGGACATCTGCGCCGGACTCTGCGAGTGCTATTGCCATAGCCTGGCCGATTCCTCTGGTACCGCCGGTGACGAGGGCCGTCTTGCCATCGAGGCCGAAGAGCTGCTGGATCGTGGACATTGTGTTGGAGGGTGGGTTGATGTGTTTGTTGACCTGTTCGACTCTTTCAACTGCCATATAACGACTGCGTGCTTGAGGAGAGTTGTTCAAGGTAGTAAAGTAGAGTGTGAGCAAGTAGAACAGGACAAGGACAATAATCTCCCGGTGGTGGAGATGTCGGCCCCCACCTCCACCTCAAGTCAAAGGCCGACCCAACCGACCCATTTGCCGAAGATCCGTCTTGTTTTCTTGAAATACTCGCCTTCTTTCTCCGCCTGGTTGTTATTGATACGTTGATTGTTTCCCTTGACTTACTTCAAACATATATCGAGCCGCGTCTCCATATCTTCTTCAAGACATTCCACTTCCAAATCACCCCAAGACGAGACGACTACAGCCACCATGTCAACCCAAATCCAAGCATCCGTTCTCCACGGAGCAAAAGACCTACGAACAGTAAATTACATCCGAAACTACATCCTGATCACAACCAGTACCTGACACCACTCGAAGGAATCCCGCTCCCTCCCCGCCCCCGAAGCAAACGAACTCCAAATCCGCATCGCCTCCACAGGCCTCTGCGGCAGCGACCTGCACTACTACAGCCACCATCGCAACGGCGACATCCAAGTCCGCGAGCCCCTCTCCTTAGGCCACGAGTCCGCCGGGATCGTCTCAGCCGTAGGCTCCGGCGTCTCAAACTTCAAGAAAGGCGACAAAGTCGCCCTCGAAGTCGGCCTTCCGTGCGGCTCTTGTGCCCGCTGCACTGAGGGTCGCTACAACATCTGCAAAGAACTTCGGTTCCGAAGCAGCGGCAAGAGTTTTCCTCATTTCCAGGGGACACTGCAGGAGAGGATTAATCACCCTGCGGAGTGGTGTTATAAACTTCCTGAAGAGGTGGGGTTGGATGTGGGAGCGTTGTTGGAGCCTCTTGGGGTTGCGCTGCATGCTTTTAGGCGGAGTCTGATGCCTGAGAATGCGAGTGTAGTTGTGTATGGTGCTGGAGCTGTCGGCTTGCTGTGTGCGGCTGTTGCGAAGATCAAGGGTGCGAAGAAGGTTATCATTGCGGACATTGATCAAGGGAGACTGGACTTTGCGGTCCAGAATGGGTTTGCGCATGCGAGTTATCTCGTCCCAATGAAAAGGGGGAAGGATATCGATGAGAACTTGGCGATAGCAAAGGAGACTGCTAAGGCTGTTGGGGAGATCGACGGCGTGGGCGAGGTGGATGTTGTGTTCGAGTGCACAGGCGTGCCATCCTGTGTGCAAGCTGGAATCTTCGTAAGTTGTTGTCACAGCGATTGTCCGATTGATTCAGCACTAACAACATTCACAGTCAACAAAGCCTGGCGGTCGCCTCATGCTCGTGGGTATGGGTCACCCAATCCAGACTATCCCTCTCGGCGCCGCAGCTCTACGGGAAGTCGACATCGTCGGCGTCTTCCGATACGCAAACACATACGCTGAGAGCATTGAGATCGTACAAGCGAGCCAAAACTCACCAGACGGTCCTGACTTTAGCAAACTGGTCACGCATCGTTTCAAGGGATTGGAAGAGGCTGTCAAGGCCTTCGAGATGGCGGGCAAGACGAAAGATGCTGATGGCAAGCTGGTGTTGAAGGTAGTGATTGACAGTTTGGGGGATGCCAGCGAGTCGAAGCTGTAGATGGAAATGTAATGTTTGATGATGGGTCCTGTTCTTTCGATCCAGCTCGTGGCATATAGATGTCTTCTCTAGGCGAAGGATACACATATATTTGTGGCTGCTCCCATTTCAGAATAGCATGCTCATGCAAGAAGTGCTGTGCCTGATCTCTCTGGTCGGTATTCTTCAACTCGTCTCCAAGAAGTAGTTGATCTTCCATTGATCACCTACGAGAAGCATTCAATACAAGGACATCCGAGAATCTCACATCATCCAGATCATTATGTAGCCAATCACGAACATCACCTTTCAATGACCGACAAACTCCACACCAGAACCACGCTCCAGACAAAAAAGCCGGGCACGGACGCCGCCAAACAACACAGTAGGGCTCAGCTAACGGTGGTGGACAGTCAACCCGCGGCCCCAACCTCTCCTCAAAAACCCTAAACGCATGAGCCTCAGCATGACCCTCTTCCGACCGGGGCGGGGATGGCGAGAAGGATCGCCCAGAAATACCGCATGGGCTTTGCTTAGACAGGTAGCTACGCAAACCCCCCATCATCCGACGCCCAAAAGTTGAGTTTCCACGCAGTCAAACACCGACAAAAAGCGGGCTATCAAGGACGAGAGATCTGACCAGGAGCAGGTCAGAACATGCCCTCGCTGGGCTCCCTCGCTGGCTCCGGCTCTCTTCCATCGTCGCTCTCGGGATCGCCTGCTTTTTTGGTAGCCAGACGTGATGGCCGCCGCCGCTTCTGCCTCTACCGCTGACGATTCCGGCTCTGCTGTTCCGAGGACGAGGACGGGCTGGTAAGTAGTCAGCAAGCGAGCAAGAATGTTGATCCGGCCGGAACAACGATGTTGCTATACATGAGCTAATGATTCGTTCAGTCAGAACTGCAGACTTAGGCACCTCAAGTGTTAGTAACCAGACAATTGTTCCCTGTCTGGAAAGACCGGCCGTGCTGACCGATTGCCTCCATTCCTATAGGCGATGACGGCAAGCCAGGGTGCACAAGATGTCAGAGATCCGGCATCGAATGCGTGAGAGGCTACAACATCCGCTTCAAGCATGGGAGCAATCCCAGGTGAGCAGACTCTCACTCGTCTTCTTGGAAACATTACTGATGTCAAGACAGTGTCGCCAATCTCAAAGACTCAGGACTGGCCAAAACCGACTACGATTTCAGCGACAGTCAGCCTTGGGTACGGACAGACCGGAACCTGACGTTCCTGGACGAAACTCCGGAGCTGAACAGTCTGTACGACCGGGACTCCTTCGATGTCCTCGGTGAAGGGCCGGACAGGAATTCCGCCAGGCAAGCACCACAGCCCAAGACCCAGTCGCAGACTCGAACGCTGCCTGCCTTCGATCAACTAATCAGCCACACCGCCACGCAACAGCAGCGGCAGACCTCATCCCCAAGCCAGCTTGTGCCAGCAACATCGACACCCGCGAACTCGGCTCCAGCCAATTCGCCTGGGAACTTCTTCGGAGTCGACGATAGAAGATTTCACGAGTACGGAGCTCCTTCAAAGAGACGCCGCCTGACCACCTCCGGCCAAGTTTCGTATACAGACTCATTCCACGGCTCCGCGCACGGTAGCAACAGTCCTGGCCAGATCATTCGATCGTAAGCTGCACATCGGGTGTCGAGATATCGTTCGTGGTCGCCTGACTAACTCTTCGCAGCCCGACCAATCTCTGGGACAACTCATCACATTCAGGCTGGACGCCCGCGAGTATAGATGCAAGCCTTGAGATCGGACCACATAATGCAGCCTCGGATCCGGCTTTCGCAGGACTTCAATCCTCCATGTCATTCGACACAGGCGGTGCCTTTTCCGGAGTCTCAAATTCCTTCTCTAGAATCTACCTCGACGCCCCGGTCTGGCCGCTGAAAGATAAGGAAGAGGCCAGGCTGCTCCGTTACTTTGTCGAGCACCTGGCTCGGAATTTCGACCTCACAGATCCGCTGCAGCATTTCCGCCGAGTGGTACCCCAGCGCGCTGCTATTTGCCCGCCACTGCTGAACGCTATCTTCGCGTTATCGGCGAGACATCTAAGCCGCATCGGAGAGTACGACCACCTGATATCAAACAAATACATTCAAGGCTGCCTCCAGCACCTCATACCGATGCTTGACGACAGCTCGGCGCTGCAGGACGAGAACTTACTGGCTTCGACCATCATTTTACGACACGTCGAAGAACTCGAGGTCCCTCTGTCTGGCCAACAGCCTGCGCAACATGAAAGCCATCTCTTCGGCGCACATGCGTTCATCACGGCTCAAGAGCGGGCCACCATCTCCGGCGGATTGCGGCAGGCTGCCTTCTGGGTAGGGCTGCGGCAAGAAATCTACGTGGCCTTCGTGAACCAGCGATCCATCATCCCGGCTTTGGAACACTGCAACATCGACCGGTCATTCGAAGCAGCGTCCGACGACATCTGGGCTTGTCGCATGGTGGTGCTGTCTGCCGATATCATCCGCTACTGCTTCGGTGAACACGACCATCCTCAATCGACGTACAACTTGCTGGTGGATTGCACTTCGCAGTGGTACGTCAGCAAGCCTGCTTCTTTCACGCCAGTCTACGAGCAGGTCGCTGGGGGAGAAAACGTCTTTCCCGAGATGTGTTTCATGGCCGACGATGTCGTGGTGGGCACGCAGCACTACTACTTGGCCAAGATTCTGCTCATCGCACACAATCCTAAGATCCCTCGCCTCGGACCACTTCGCACTGTGGCTTTGAAAGCTGCCGATGCCGAGATCATGGAGTATGTCCGCATCCTTTGCGGTATCTGTTTGAGTAATCCGAATTCGCCGCCGAATTTCATGTAAGTCTTTTCAACTCAATGCCGCCGACGGCCATGGAAATATTGGAAACTAACACTATGCCTCGCACAGTTACGCGGCGATGGCGATTGTCATAGCAGGCGACAAGTTCGTAGATCGCAGAGAGCAAGATGCCGTGGTGGATATCCTGCTAGCCTGCGATCGCAAGCATGCCTGGGAGACCGGGAAGATGATAGAGAATCTAAAGGTTAGCTGGGGCTGGGACGCTCCCTGAAAGTTAGCGTTGCGAAAGCAGGCGATGGAGTTTATTGTATGGCTCAGTAGCGCTGGAGGCCCCGAAAGGCCGCTCTTGCCAATAAATGTCGCTACGGCCAAGCCTATCGAAGTTATCGTATTGTTATCAACAATGGATGCTTGAGGTCCAGATGTCAGTACGGCTTGGTTCCGTCAAGCCACGAAAGTTGGCAGGTGTCTCAGGTTGAGCGTGAAAATCCATGGCAACACCCAGCAGCTTGGGAGGCGAAGGATGGCGAGGGAACAGCACACTGCCCAGTCCGCACGACCAAGCGAAATGTACCGCACGGCCTCTGCACCGCGAGTTTTGCAATTACCAGTAGAGAACTTAGCACGCCGCGCTGTGGCGGGTGATATGGCGCGACAAGGCCGCGATAGTTCATGATATCAGCCCTGTTTCGATCTTGACAGCCACAAGGCCGCGCCACAAAGGATTGGCGAAGAAAGACAAGCAAATGTACGGTCCACCAGATGACGACAACCACGCCAAAGCAGAAGCACATCAATTCTCAGAGATCGGAGATGCAGTCCAGGTGGCAGGTAGACGTTGATAGTAGTGGCTGAGCTCGCCCCAGCCACACCGTCTTCACGCTCGTGATGCTGCACAGGGAAGGGATATGCCAGTCAGAGTAGTCATGTCCAGTGAGATCTGGTCATGGTTTGCAGGGCTGTCGTAAGGAGTGTGGCGCAACGTCAGCCTTGAATAATTGGAGAAGACGCCAAGGGGCAGTGCTCGCATCGGCGACGAATAGGACAGGCGTGCGAAGGGGCGATTCGCAGGGCTGCCGAGAAATTAGAGAGGCTTGGGAGCGAACAGTCGAATATGAGCCGTTCCGCCGTAACCGGGAGTGGTGGACGTGCAGTGCAGGGCTGAGAAGAAAGGCGTAGCGCTGAAGCATGAGACAGCAGTCTAGCCGGTGTCACGGATGTTTGCCCAGTTTCCCGCCTTGGTCAAGTGAGTCGAGTCTGACGTAGTTTGCTGCTGCTGTCTGTCCGGCGCGTACGTACTGCTGGTATAAACGTCTTCGCGCCCTCTTTCTTGTGCTGCTCTGCTCTACCTCTACTACTCCAGTACCTAACATCCATCCATCCATCTACGAAAACAACCACACCAAACCAACCTCCAACACACAACCGCCACAATGCCTTTCACCGGATCGTAAGCCCTCCACCACCGCCGTACCACCCGGATCCCACCGGCAGCCACAGCAGCATACCGCATACCACAAAGTAACACAAAACTAACGCGCCCCAACAGCGACATCATCAAGATCATCTGCGCCGTCGTGCTGCCTCCTCTCGGAGTCTTCCTCGAGCGCGGCTGCGGCGCCGACCTCCTCATCAACCTGCTGTTGACCGTCCTCGGTTGTAAGTCCTTCCTGCCACCTCAAAACTCCACCCTCCTCTTGGAAGAGAAGTCACTGACAAGCATCTCCAAACAGACATCCCCGGCATCATCCACGCCCTGTACATCATCCTCAAGTACTAGGCGCGTCGTCTACCTTTGACACACCTCATCACCACCATCACTGCACTGTGTAAAACGCCACACCCCCCATCTTCTGCTACTACGCGAGAAATCCTTCCGACGACGACGAGAAACATACGATACCCCAGTCCAAGAGAGAAAGAAGCATGCAGCTGAGAAGGGCTTTGAAATTCTGAACTGTTAAAGGAGGATTCTTGAGTTTGGGCAGCCATGCTTCCATCCTACTCGACTCTCCTTCCGGACAGCACAAATAGTTCATGAGCACAATCAATAATGTCTTGATTCTGATCACCTTTTCCTCTGATGTTTGGTTTCGATTTCGCTTTGATTTGCTGTAACAGCTACGTGTACTTGCAACTACACGAAAAGTCTTCCCAACTACGGGGTTGCATTCCGCTTATTACCCATTTGCGGCAATCAATAGACAGGCGACTCTTCTACCACCTGCTTGTTCACACCACCGGTACACGACACTAATAACAAACCAAGTCATACGATAAATCATCCAGGAACACAGGAGAAGCAAATAAAGTCGTAAAACATGCATCACAGCTTTTTTTTCCAGCGCAAGACGCACTCGTTTCATCTACAAATAGCGTGGGCACATATGCTTTCCCTTTTTCCAACATCTAATCCCTAAGGGCCTTCTCGGCGAACTTGGGCAGCACAAAGGCGGCCTCGTGGACCTCCTTGCTGTAGTACTTGAAGATCTTGTCCTCCTCCTCGGTGGTCAAGGTGCGGACGGGCTTCTTGACGTTGGCGGAGCCGTCCTTGGAGCAGACCATGAAGCCGATCTGGCCAGCAGGGTAGGTGGGGATGGTGGTCCAGCCGTACTCGGCGACGGGGAAGACCTCCTTGCACTGCTTCTTCAGGCCGGTGATCATGCTCATGTGGAGCCAAGGGTTCTCGGCTGTGAAACAAAAGAGTCAGTAAATCGTGTTCTGAAAAGTCGCATGCGACTTCTTCTTTTTGTTCTTTTTTCCGCAGCGACTTTTAAAGAGGGAGGGCTTACAACCTTGGGTGGTGATGATGCCGCCCTCGCGGAGAGCGCCCTTGAGCAGCTCAAAGTAGGGCTTCTGGAAGAGGGCCTCGGCGGGGCCCTCGGGGTCGGACGAGTCGGTGATGATGACGTCGAACTCGTTCTTGTAGTCGTCGAGGAACTTGAAGCCGTCGCCGACGTGGACCTCGACCTTGGGGTGCTGGTAGCCGACGCTCATGCCGGGCAGGTACTTCTTGCTGAGGCGGATGACGGCCTCGTCGATGTCGCAGAGCACGGCGCGCTCGACGCAGTCGTGCTTGACGACCTCGCGCAACACGCCGCCGTCGCCGCCGCCGATGACCAGCACGTTCTTGGGGTTGGGGTGCGAGAACATGCCGAGGTGGGTGATCATCTCCTGGTAGGCGAACTCGTCGCGCTCGGTGCACTGGATGACGTTGTCGAGGACGAGCACCATGCCGTAGTCCGAGGACTCGAAGATGAGCACATCCTGGTAGAGGGACTTCTCGTGGTGGACGATCTGGTTGACCTTGAGGGTCATGGCCTGGCCGGGCCACATCTCGCTGATCTCGCGGAACCAGCCTGGTCATGTTAGCCATTGTTTATGGCGGGCAGGCAGGTCGACTTGTCTGGCAAGCGTGCGTTTGCTTACCATCCTTAATCGTGGGGTGAGTGAGTTCGGCCATTGTTGCTGTGTCGTATTGCTTGGGAGTGTGAGTGAGTAACGAGCGAGGTTGTTGTTGGAGGTCGGGCTGCAATCGCAAAAGTCGGCTCGCAAAACCACTTTTTTCACCCCGCCTCCAATCCCCACCACGCGACGTTTGGAGGGAGATTATCGGCCTCTGGGAAGCGAAACGTAAAATGTTATTGAAGGATCGTGGTTTAATAAACATCGTACGGGTCGGTCGTGTTCATGTTATACCCGCATGTACTTGTTTGTGAGAGTAAGATCAAGGGACATCAGATGCTCAGCTCCGATCGTCTCCATCTAAGCCGAGCGCCGTCGGTGCCAGTGAGATGAAGTATTGCGATAAGATTACATGATGACGGAAACTAGGTGATCTCGAATAAGTGGTATCTGTGAAGACTGATGTCTATATACAGCTATGTAAACTCCCAAGCATGCTCCATCGCCATGCATGCATATTACAATAAGTAAAAAAAAAAGTGTCAATAAACGATAGCAGGTGGTATGTGCAATGTCCAGAACAAAACGCTCTCAATGATAAGTAAAAACAAATGTATGCACCCGTAGAACTCCCATCAGACATTAAAGAGCAGACTCGTCCCCTAAAGCATGAAAGCAGCGATGGCCACAACACCGAGAGCGAGGATAGTGCCTGCAGTGCTGATGTCTTGTCGTGACGCAGCAGAGTCCATGTCGTCACCGGTAGAGAAGCCGGAAGAGGGCTTGTGTGAGCTGGAGCTGTCTGAGGACTCGCCGTCATCGTCAGAGTGAGGACCAGGAGCCGGGAAGTCAGAGCCGTCCTCGCCAGAGGGGGGCAGGACGGGGAACGAAGGGTCGGTGGGCTCGGAGGGAGCTTCGATGGATGATGAAGTCTGCTTAGGCTTGCTGCTGGAAGGAGTGTAGGTGATGGTGTAGGTGACCGAGGCGTTGGCACAGTTGGTGGTCATAATGCCGCCAGAAGCGCTGAGCTGAGGAGGCAGAACGGATGCTGGGATGGACTTGCTCCATTCTGAAGGAAGATCGGTGGGCATGCCTGAAGGAAGGCCGACGGCGGGTGTGTGGACTGGTGCAGAGCCGTTGCCGTAGATCATCGTGCCCTTGCCACAATCAACAGTGGTGGTTGCAGTAGTGGCCTTGGTGACATAGACTGTGTTGGTGTAGCTGGTAGAGATGCTGACATTGCCCTTTACCCATGTTGAGCTCGGTACCCAAACGGATTCTGCGGTTGAGGTGCTAGGAGTCCAAACGGATTCGCTGCTGGGAGTCCAGACGGGCGCGACGGAGGCACTGCTAGGAGTCCAGACAGATTGGACTGGAGTGGAAGAAGGCAGCAGACTGGAAGGTGTCCACCAAGTGTTGGTGTAGTCTGCGCTGACGACTGTTGCAGCTGCAGCAATGAAGACGGCGGTGGAGAAAGACATGCTTGACGATTGCTTGATGCGAAGCGAAGCTCTTGTGGTGGGATGATCAAGAGGCGCTGAGTGATAACGTATCGAGATGAATCCGTAGAGTGAGTAAGAGATGCTTTGCTGGTTGGAAGCTGTTGTTGTGTTGTGGATGATGATTTGGTTCGAGTGAACTAGGATGTTTCCTTATATGCAAGGTACCAGGAAGGTCGCATGGTGGGCGAACGCGAGGCTGGTATACCACCAGCCATGCAGCCTCTCTGTTTTCTGCAAGAACAGCATGGTATGGCTGAGTGATGCTGGAGAGGTTTGAGACACAACTGTGCTGAAGGGCTGGGATCCAGCAGGCGGATGAGTTTGTCTCACCTTCGGGAGCATCCCGTTGCCACGCCTACATGGAACTCTGATGCATAGAGCATCGTCAGCAGTGCAGAATGCATGTACTTATCTGCTTGCGGGCATTTATGAGAAGATGCAATATTAATGGCATGCTGAAGGTGCTGTCACGCATGTCAAGCAGTGGTGAAGATGTATGCGGAGTATCGGCAGAAAGAGAAGGCGAAAATCATCCAAACTCGAACTCACGCACGGATCCTTTCTCTTCTCCACAGATGGAGGATCGGGATCGACACGGCGGCTATCCAGCTGCCGGACTCGAGTTGTTCGGCAATGGCAAGAGGAAGACGGTGGCAGGGAAACTCACAGTCCATCGATAGAAACACCAGGCTGCCTAGATCTCGTGCACGCTCTACAGAGTGGTCGAATGTCTCGAAGCCGTACCGCCTCCACGCCTCAAGACTGACGACATTCTTCGCTCCTACCATCCGATCGTCTAGCCCTACCCGCCGCGAACGATGAGTTACCAGTCCGAGATCCAGTTCACGCTGGATACCATCTGTCCATGGTAGTCTTGCGCGATCTCCATGATCCAAGATCTCCTCGACGTCTAACCCGATTCCCAGGACTTACCTTGCCAAGCGACGCCTTCTACGCGCCCTCGCATCGTTGCCTTCCGACTGCCCTGTGACCTTCACCGTGACATACAAGCCCTACCAGCTCTTTCCCGAAGCCTCGCAAGAAGGAGAAGGCAAATATGAGTGGTACAAGCGATCAAAATACAACGAGAGCGAGGAGAAGATGCAAATGTATATGGCCTTGATGACGGCCCACGGTCGAACCGAAGGCATCGAGTACAAGTTCGGTGGCACTGTTGCGAACACATTACAGGCTCACAGAGTCATCCAGCACTTCCAGGAGGCAAAGGGGCCAGAGGTCGCAGACAAGTTGGTCAGCAGTCTGTACCGTCAATACTTCGAGGAAGAAAAGCATCCGAGTTCGACGGAGACGTTGCTGGTCGCTGCAACCGAGGCAGGGATTGAGGAGAGTGAGGCGAAAGCGTTTATCGAAGATAAGGACGAGGGATTGGTGGACGTGAAAATGGCTGTGCGAGAACAAGCTGGCAATGGGATTGATTCTGTGCCGTACATTGTTTTCGAAGGAAAGAGAAGGGATCTCACTCTTATCGGATGTAAGGAAGTCGCAGAGTACGAGAAGGCTCTCCAGCAGATCATCAAGGAATGCCAGTAGTGTGTCGTGTTGCTCTAGTGGCCTCGCTCCATTGATAGCGATGGTACCAACGACATTACCATGCTCTTTTGAAGAGTGCTCCATTGAAATGTAGCGGTTGCAAGACTGGTATCTCATGGACTGTCCGGACACGTGCTGGCACCCAATGTGACGCATCGATCAACAGCTTGAACTTCTGTTAGTTTGGCCGGTAATGACTTGAAATAGTCGTATGTGTAAGTGGACGTAAGCTGTGGAAAGTATATATGCCGTTGGGTTGCTCGAAGCCTTTCTTGTGCTCAATACCACTGAACTGACTTCCCGCACACAAATTTATTGATAGATCGTACAGTTCTTGCATATAGTAAGAAAGCAGGAGATCTTGAACATTATCTGAACATATAGTGCTCGACTTGAATTACCATAAAGTGCAACATATAGAAGCGAAAAAGTGGGCCTTTGAGCAAGTTGCCATGCCAGCCAGCGGGCCGCTTTCCCACAACAAAGGGAAAGATGGGAAAGTCGGTCTGTGGGTGGATACCATTCCAAACACTGGACTGATCGAACCGTTTACGATTAGCCGCATGAACCTAAGTGCCTAGCACCAATCCCCCATCATCCTTAAGAGTACCCGAAGGCCGCTCATAGTGCGACAGCTTCCAATCCGGGTCTCCAGCCAGCCAGCCAGACAACACACTCCAAAGCCCGCCATGGAGTCTCTCCTCTCACTCGCCTTCGACAACATCTCCTCCGTGGATGCGACCAAGATCAGGAAGGGCTTGCGACAGATCGAAGGCCTGCTGGCGCAAATCTGCTTGTCGAGTGCGCCGGCGCGCTCACCGAGGAAGGGCGGTGATGGCATGGCTGAGGCTAAAGGCCTGGGAGTGTTGAGGGAGGATGCAGCGTTCAGAGAATTCTTCAGATTGCAAGAAGGGTTCAGATGCAATGGCGAGTTACCCAATGCATTGCAGCAGCTACGAGCATACATACTGACGGCGCAAACAGTGGCCTCACGGCTTATCGCAACGCTCGAGCGCCTACTTGGCATGGCCGGCTCCTCTGACAACGACCTCGTCATACTCTCCGCTCTCGAACTCCTACAGGGAATGCTTCTACTGCATCCTCCTTCGCGAACGCTTTTCAGTCGCGAGATATACCTCAACATCCTCCTTGACCTTCTCGACTCCGCGAACCCACCCGCCCTCCAATCGCAGGCAATTCTTGTGTTGATGACAGTCCTACTCGAATGCCCGCGCAACGCACGCACCTTCGAAGGCATGGATGGACTGCTCACAGTCACTAGTCTTCTCAAAAGCAGAGGGACGTCAAAGGATGTCAGAGTCAGGGCGATGGAGTTCCTGTCCTTCTACCTCATGCCGGAACAATCGGAAAACGAGACGTACGAGTCTCAAGACACGTCGACCGTACAGCGCAGTCCTAGCAAGGCCGCTGGAGGGTTGTTCTCTCATCTACGAACACACTCGAACGGTAGCGGAGGGAGCTCAATGGATGTGGACGAAGAAATCGGTGAAACCAGGACGACGCGCGAAAAGAAGGCATACCTGGAGAGGTGGCTAGGGAATGTGGACTGGCTTGTGCAAGATTTGCCCGGCGGAGTCCCGTTGACCCGCAGGGCATGAGTGTGCTTTCCCTTGATACCGGACGGATGTCCTCATACCCCTTGCGAGTTCAGTTTTTTATTTGAATTTTAAGCGTCGGTGTTTGGGTTGGGTTTGCATGGCGCTTTGGGTGGAAATGTTGCCTGCATGGCTCGGCATGGTGTTTTCGAAAGGGACAATTCGGTTTGACTACCCTCATTTAGGAATCTCATTAATCGTATGGAAAGCCAACAGTATTTCCGACATTCGTTTACTGCATAGTCGGGGCAATATCTTCAATATTATGAAGAAAGTGCCACTCGTGCCAGATGGAACTTCACCAGTGATCACTCGGAGTGAAAACGCATCGATTCGGAGCATGTTCAAACATGTGTGCATGTCTGCGTCTCATAGGTAGCCTGCTTGTCATTGGTTCACATGCAGTTGGTCTGTGCGTGTGAATATTTAACCGCCCAGCTTTGTCAAACATCACAGCTTCCACCAACCGCTTCGCCGACTCCAACTGCATACAGCGGCTACACAGTGTACCATCATGTTCGATGACGCCCCAGTGGGCGGCAAGGACGCCACACACTTCAGCACCAGATCTGTATTCTATACTCTCTCCTTGCCATCTCCTACACCTCCCTCTGTCTTCCACCGCGACGCGTCTCGAAACACTTTCACGAGTCTCTTTCGTTTTTCCTGTGTCATCTTTCTCTCCTTGCAATACTATTCGTCTCGCTGCTGGCAGTGATAATGCTTACTTCTCATTAAGACGCTATACTCATAGCAATCTCTTCGTCTCCTCTCATTGCCATCAAAAACGACTACAGTCTCTGCTAATATGGCTCCCACTGCCAACAACCACATACTTCCTACCACCTTGGTGGTTCGCCAGCAGAGTGTCCAAGACGTGCCATTTTGTGCAAGACAATGTTTCGATCACTTTAAGAGTACCGGATACTCTTGCGACGCCGACGACCTCTCATGCCTTTGCTCGCAATACAGCACTCAAGGTCTCACGCTGGGAGAATTAGCTTACGCATGCTCACAAACCAATTGCGATCGTCCATCGCCTGACCAGAACAAAGCCCTGTACAACATTTGCTCGGGTCAGAGGGATGCGGTTGCTGCAACAAATACCAAAGTGCTCACGCTGCCGAGTTATACGACCACTTCCATCTCGAAGAAGACGACGGCTTCTAGTTTTTTAACAACATCTCCGTCTTCAGCACCCGCAACAGTTACATCGGCCGTAAGCTCGAATCCAACACCTATTGGTTCTCACACGCATGCACCATCAACCGACCTACCGCCGATGCCTGCACAAGGATCTACAGAACAGGCCACAAACCTTACCTCAGCCCAATCTGTCGGCATCTCGATAGCCGCCATGGGAGGACTTTGTCTTGCTGGCGCTTTAATCTACTTGCTGGTCTGGTGCAAGCGTCGCAGGGCGTTCAAATCGCCCAAATCCCGAAAAGACTCGTTCGACTTTATCGACAAGGGAGCGCCTCGTCACTCCCCATTCAAACACGGCCATGCAGATCCAAGAGGACCTCTAGGAGGATTTTCACAGACTCGAGTGGAGCTCGGTGATGGCATAATTGAGTCCAACTGGCGTGCCCAGCAAAGGAAGCTATACCCGGAGCTGCACCCACAAAGTCAGAGTCATCGATCTATCTCTCCGGAGAGCAGAAGCCATGAGAGCCTTCGGACGGTCTCGCAGTTGTTGCCCGAAAAAGCCGGTCACACGCCACCGCAGCCTCCATACAAGTCGCCCAGGGCGCCCAGTGTCTTCAGTACCGCCACTGTTTTTGAGGAAGATGGAAAGACGCCAAAATTACTCAGTCCAGCGACCATGTTTCCCATGCCAGTGGCGCCCAAACCAGTGCTAAGGTCGGTGCCGGGGAGGCCAGTAAGACCTGATCAACCTACGTTCTCAGCAATCTTCACAGCATCTCCAGTGGAAATGCGTACTCGCCAATCCATTGCAAGCAGTCCTACCAAAAGCGTCAGAAAAGAGCTTACACCAGCACCACTGAGGAATATCACTCCCCCTGCCGTGCCTCAAAAGTCACTCGTCCCCTCCGGCCGACCGCTGTCTACAGAATTCAGAGTGAGCACACACCAGAGTCTTCGACCCCCCAGCTCAGTGCCTAGCTATATGCCAGACTACTATACCAGCAACGACAGCCGCTCTCCAACATTCGACATGGTCGCACCGCCCAGGCGTCGCCCAGTACCACCACCTTGCCCACCCGCCAAATCCAGTCACCCACCAAGATCTTATAGATGCTCCGGAGGCTCCGAGACGTCTTTCGAAAGCAACGACCCAGACGAGATAACACCACCAGAAGAGATCGACCGCCACCTATCTCCGGTCCCCGAAGGCGACTCACCCACTTCAAATGTCAGATACCCCAAAGTGCCTCGGTCCAGTAATCAAGCGGTCCCACGCAGTCCCCAACCGGCACCTTCACCATCCTACTGCCAACACTCCAAAGTCTGGCCTCTAAGAAATGATCTAAACACCCCTCCTCCTGCCAATCCCCAAACCCCTCCCAATCCGAGAACACCCTCCCACAAACACTCCCTCTCCGGCTCCACCCTCGCCGCCAAACGCCTCGGTCCCTCAGCCGCAACCTCCCTCTCCGCCGGCCTGCACATCAAAACTTCCTCCAACCCCCAAGCGTCTCCGCTCAAAGGCTACGGTCGCCCGGCAAACAGCACTTCCAGTGACATGAACAACAGCAACAACTATACCCGCGCTCCCCCCTCCCAACAACGCAAACCCAGCTACGCCGGCACAGGCTACGGCCCGGACCCTTCCAAAGAGCCTCGAACGCCAGAAATGACGGGTCCAGGCTCGAAGATCGTCACGACGGATCGTGAAGTCCTGTTGAAGAGTCCGTTGTGGGAGCGCAAACTGACGCCCACGAGGAGGGGCGACGATCTGTATTTGAGCGTCGGGTTGGCGAGTCCCGGGTTGGCGCCTGGGGGCGGTGTTGGTCGGGGTATGATTGATTCGAGGCGGAGATGATGAGGTCGGATCTATCTTGTATACAGCGCTTTTTCTTTGTTCATCTTCTCGTTGTGTGATTTGGCGATTTGAGTTGCGGTGCGGGATTGCATTTGGCAGGCACTTGGCTTCTGCTCTCTCACTGGACTATGTTCGACTTGGCGCACGAAAGGCGTCGATACCCAGCATATGTTATCGAAGTTCCCACTAAGCCATTGTGTTCCGAAGACAGCTATCTCACTGGAATGTATCGCTTGTTTACATACTAAAGTTGTTGGTATTTACATAGCTGAACGATTTGTTCATTGAGACTCTTCGGTAGGGTAAGGGTCAAACGCCAGCATGTTTCCAGCGAGATACGGATACAGCTACAGCATAATGCCAAAGCGATCCGTCATTTTTTTCCCAACAATCCGACATGCAACAAAATTCACTTCTCACACGCCCAATGCTCCCCAACCCAATCGCTGATGACGTCCGTCATCGTCTTGTCGTCAAGCGTAGCCTTCGTGTCTTCTTTCTCATACTTGACGCCAAGATACCTCAAAGCCAACAAGACCCAGTCCTGGATGAACTCGTTGTAGACCAGATCGACGATCTCCGGCTCCCCAGACGACGAGTCGAAATCCACG
>Ga0265798_10005141_pt1 | contig 17725 bp, 20 predicted proteins | sample P3T30metagenome_FD_192430 | JGI IMG/M metagenome (GOLD analysis project Ga0265798, IMG submission 192430) | Plant litter microbial communities from East Loma Ridge, Irvine, California - P3 T30 | ecosystem: Environmental > Terrestrial > Plant litter > Unclassified | place: USA: California... | reverse complement strand
CGTGCAGAACCCCAACTTCGGCAAGCTCACCAGCATGCACTTCCACAGCTGGAAGCGCGGCCTCAAAACCGGCATGTACTACCTGCGCACCAAAGCCGCTGCCGACGCCATCAAGTTCACGGTGGAAAAGCAAGCCGCCGAAACACTGGAGCCCATGTACGCCCAGAACCAAGCCGACATGGCCTGCTCACTCGATAACCCAGACGCCTGCGAGGCCTGCGGTTCGTAAGGAGTTAAACCGCTCAGTATCTCATTTTCGAATGAGATACTGAGCAATAATTCACTCAATTGCCTATGATGCACTAGCCTCTTACATGCACCTATTCAGCAGGTGTACAGCCCATGTAATGAGTGTAAAACGCAAAAACGGAAGGGCTGCCACCCTTCCGTTCGATGCGAGGCGATACACCTCACACATTTCCAAAAAACTCTCAGATGAAGAAAATTAGTTGGATAAAATTTCAGCGCTTTATAAAGCGTGGTTCAACCTTAATGGTTGGCCTCACTGATTTTAGTAGAGCTTGCAAGAAGCTTTGGGATGCATCTCAGTGGGTTCTAGACCTCTGCTAAACTAGATAAATGCCTAGCAAAATAGGCTGTTTTTAACTTCTCTCTACAGGCCGCTCAAATTTTGAGTGGCCTGTTTGTTTAACTGAGTTTGCCTCGAAATGTCTTGTAAAGAAAGGAAGAAAGTAGTAGACATACCATGATTAGACCTGAAGAAATGTCTGAAAAAGGCTTAAACACCGTGTACACAAAGATTTCTTTTTTGACTCTTACAGCCGCTGCCGCCCCGTTAGCGGCTGACGTGTTTTTGGGGGCTAGCGGACGGGGCGCATTTTGTAACTTAGCCGCATGGAAACTTCGGCTTCGGCGACGCACCCGCGCATTACTATTGACCCCAACATCTGCCACGGGCAGCCCACGGTGCGCGGCCTGCGCTACCCGGTGCAGCACGTACTCGAATACTTGGCCTCGGGCATGACGGAGACCGAAATCTTGGCCGATTACGAGGACCTAGAAGCCGAGGACCTGCGCGCCTGTCAGGCTTACGCAGCCGATATGTTGCAAGTGCGCTCCATCTACCGGCTGGCCTCGTGAGCCAGCCGCCGTCACTCCGGGTACTAGTTGATGCACAACTGCCCAAGCGGTTGGCACACTTCCTAGCCTTTCATGCAGGCTACGACTGCCTGCACACGCTCGACTTACCAGAGGCCAATCACACGCAGGACGGCGCCATTACGCGGCTGTCGATGGAAGAAGAGCGCATTGTGATTACCAAGGACGCTGATTTTGTCAATAGCTTTCTGCTGCACGGCCAGCCCTACAAGCTGCTGCTGGTTTCGACGGGCAACATCAGTACGACCGACTTGCTGGAGCTATTTCGGCAGTTTCTGCCGCAGCTTACCAAAGTGTTTGCGCATCATTCCTACGTAGAGTTGTCGCGCACGCTGCTGGTTACACATCGCTGAGCCTCCCCAGCCGCTGCCGCCCCCGGTGGCGGCTGGCGTGTTTTTGGGGGCCTAGGGGCAGGGCGACTATCACCCCACCTCGGGCGGCTGCGTAGGTAGGGGCTATGCAGCAGCAGTTACGAGAGCATCTAGAGCGCATCGTGTCGCTGACCGACGAGGAGTTTGCGCTGGTGCTGGCGCAGTTCACGAGCCGGCAGGTGCGCAAGCACGCGTTTTTGATTCGGGAAGGGGAGCGGGTGCGCGAACTGTACTTCGTGGTGCAGGGCCTGCTGAAGCTGGTGCATACCGATGCGGCCGGCAAGGCCCACATTGTGTCGCTGGCTATGGAAGACTGGTGGGAAGGCGACTTCGCGGCCTACTTGGCCCAGGCACCGGCCACGCTGTCGCTGCAATGCCTGGAAGACACGGCCGTGTGGTGCCTGCCGCTGGCCGGCTACGAATACCTCTGCCAGCAGCTGCCCCAAATGGCGCGCTTCTTCTTGGTCAAGTTTGCGCGGGGCGGCATAGCCGCGCAGCAGCGCATTGTGTCGCTGCTGGCCCTGCCCGCCCGCGAGCGCTACGAGCGGCTGCTGCGCCAGTACCCCACGCTGCCACAGCGGGTTTCCAAAACGCTGCTGGCAGCCTACCTAGGGGTATCGCGCGAGACCCTGAGCCGGCTAGCCGACCAGGAGCGGCCCCCAAAATAGTGCGCTAGGTCACAGGTAGCGGGCGGGGCCAGCCGGGACCTTTGCCCCCGCAAACTCACCCCGCGCCCCGGCCCCAGCGGCTCAGGCGCCCCTACCTCCCCCCAACCATGCAAAAGCGCGCAATCAACCCCTGGCAGTGGCAAGCGCCCAGTGCCTACCAGCAAGCTGTAGAAGTAACCCAACCCACGGCCACGCTCTACTGCGCCGGCCAGGCCGCCATCGACGCCGACGGCCACCCCAGCACCGCCGACATGCGCACCCAGCTCGGGCAAGTGCTCGGCAACGTGGAGCAGGTAGTGACCACGGCCGGCTACCAGTGCCGCGACATCGTGCTCCTGCGCCTGTACACCACCGACACGGCCGCGCTCTTTGGCGAAGGCGGCTGCTTCGACGTGTTTACCGACTGGGTGACCCGGCACGGCATCCAGGCCGCCGCCACGATGGTCGAAGTCAACTTCCTGGCCTTCGAGGGCCTGAAAGTGGAGGTAGAAGCCACGGCCGTGCGCTAGTAGCACCTAGGGAATATGCGTTACCGTCAGCCGCTGCCGCCCTAGGTAGCGGCTGACGTGTTTTGGGGGGGATAGCGGGCAGTATGTTTGCCTGTGCAAGTGATAACTAAACTAACCTGCACTTACTAGCATGGAGAAAAGGATACTCGTGGTACTGCTTTTATGGTTCGCTATCCTAACTACTGGTTGCGCTCAAACTAAGCCTGATGCGGTTCCGGGAGCCGAGAAAACCAGCACTGCCATAAAGCAATTGCTACCCGCTGGCACGGTGCAAGTAACAGCAATGGATAGTATTGTAATGAACCCACGGCTGGCGGTGTTAATGCAAAAGTTTCAGCAAGGAGCACGTGCTAACCCGCAGTATATGATTGAGGTGCAGAAGCAGGCTGCTACGCGAAAGCCAGGCCCGATTCCTTATGATAAGCGCTTAGGTATGAGTGAACTCGAGTTTCGAGAACTACAAGCACTTATGGAAAAGCGCGAGATAAAAGTGGCGCCTTCTTATACAGGTACGCTAGAGGTAGTACATACTACAAGTGCTATCCATTTCAAGGGAGCAGGCCGTTTGAGTATGCTAAATGATGTGTGGCTAGACCTTACCAAAAATGAGGTGCATTTTTTAGATTACGTATTGCCGTATAAGGAATTAATAACTGTAAGCGATGCGAAAAACGCTTACGATAGCGCTTGGACTGCCTACGCGTGGGAGTTAGATGAGCCGGCTGACGAAAACTTTGAACACATGAGTATAGAGAAGTTGCGGTCGATGCACCTGTTGCAACTGCAATTTGAAATAGGTAGATTAGCTAAAACGGGTAAAACATTGCTAAAGCTCAAAGCTCGGGAAATCGACAAAGGCGTAAAGAAGTATTCTGTCGATACGCCATTTTTTGTACAATAAAAGCTATTTTACGATTAAGCCCCAGCCGCTACCGCCCCCGGTAGCGGCTGACGTGTTTTTGGAGCCCAGCGGGCGATGTAGCTTGCCCGTCGGTAGTAACCACTTGTGCCTATGTACCCCGAGCTACTTGCCCATATTGCCCGCTACGTAGCCCTTACGCCGGACGAGGCGCAGGTAGTAGGCGAGCATTTCACTCAACTTGCCTTGCCCCGCAAGGCGTACCTGCTGGAACCCGGACAGCCCTGCCCGGCCAACTATTTTGTGCTGCAAGGCTGCCTGCGGCTGTTTTTTATTACCGAAAAGGGGGCGGAGCAAACCACGCAGTTTGCCCTCGAAAACTGGTGGCTGACCGACTACAGCAGCCTGCTGAGCCGGCAGCCGTCGCTGTTTTATATCCAGGCTGTGGAGCCGACCACCGTGGCCGTGCTCGACTACGTGCGCCAGGAGGCGCTGCTGGCGCAGGTGCCCGCCCTGGAGCGCTACTTTCGGCTGCTGCTGCAACGCACGGCGGCCGCCAGCCAAACGCGCTGGGTGTATCACTACGGGCAGTCGTTAGAAGAGCGCTACCGCTTTTTCTGCACCGCCTTTTTTTCTGCACCGCCTTTCCGGAGTTTGTGCAGCGGGTGCCGCAGTATATGCTGGCCTCGTACCTAGGCTGCACCCCCGAGTTTTTGAGTAAGATTCGGGCAAAAGGCAGCCTAGGCGAAGCGGGCCATCCGCCGGCCACCGGGCGCCGCATTTCTTAACCTAGGTTAAGGAGAGTAGGGGAGCTGGCGGCGGAATTTTGTCCCGTCATCAACTTTTCAACCTCTTATGAATCAGCGCCTAAATCTGGAGAAAACCGAGCCCAACGCTTTCAAGGCTATGTATGGACTGGTCAAGTACCTGGGCACCACCCAGCTCACGCCTACCCAGTCCAATCTGATATCCATCCGGGCTTCGCAGCTCAACGGTTGCTCCTTTTGCCTCGACATGCACACCCACGAAGCCCGGCAGCACGGCGAAACCGAGCAGCGTATCTACCTGCTCAATGCCTGGCGCGAAACCACGCTGTTCACGCCCGAAGAGCGGGCCCTCCTGGCGCTAACCGAAGAAGTTACCTTCATCAGCCGCGGGGTGTCGGATGCTACCTACCAGCAGGCCGTGGCGGTGCTGGGCGAGCAGCTAGTAGCCCAGGGCATCATGATGGCCGTGACCATCAACGCCTGGAACCGCATTGCCATCAGTACCCACCTGCCGCTAGCCGCAGCCCCGCTACCCGCCAACGTACCAAGCTAGCCTTCGCCTACTGGTAAAACTACCCTGCTACCCCAGCCGCTGCCACCCTAGGTAGCGGCTGGCTTGTTTTTGGGGGATAGCCGCTCAGATGTAGATTTAGTGCCTGAATGCCAGCTTCTAACTCTCGGCGCGGTGTGCCCTCGGCGGTGGTAGTGGCCTGCTATAATGCAGTGCCCAATGTGCTGTGGTCGGCGTTGGCGCTAGGGCCGCTGGTAGTGGGCTGCTACCGCTACGTAGCGCAGCCGTGGCTGTGGGGCTTTGTGGCGGTGAGCTTGTCGGCCTATGCGTGGCCCGCTGCCTGGCTGCGGCGCTTGCAGCTAGCGCGCAACGTGCAGGTATATCGCCGGCTCAGGGTGCCCGCCCTAGGTTACTTCACGCAGCAAGGAGCCTTGATAAACAAGCTGTTGCGACGGCGCTATCCCGGCTACCGGGCGCTGGTGGGGCGGCGGGCCGTGGCTGGGCTGCTCAGTACCACCTATCAGCAAGAGCGCTTTCACTGGGCCGGGCTGATGTTCTTTCTACTGGTAAGTGTGTATGTAGGGGCAGCGGGGCAGCTGGGCTGGGCGCTCAGCTTAACGCTGCTCAATGTGGGGTATAACCTGTACCCCATTTGGCTACAGCAGTACCTGCGCATCCGGCTGCGTCATTTGCCGCGCCTAGGTGCTGATAGGTACTAATCTCGATGGCCCGCCCGCGCAGTAGCTTTGGCGCTTCGCCCGCCTGCCCATGCACCCGCTGCTTGCTTACCTGCGTCGCTTCGTGCCTGCTCTCACCGAGGCCGAGTGGCAGCTATTGGCCGGGGCTGTGCGCCCGTGCCATCTGGCGCGGGGCCAGCATTTTGTGCAGGTCGGCGAGCACCGGCCCGAAATTGCGCTACTGCTGCAGGGTAGCTGCCGGCTCTACTACCTGCGGCCCAATGGGGAGGAGCGCACCACGTACTTCTTCTTCGAAAACCACTTGCTGGCCGACTACCCCGGCTGCCTATCGGGCCAGCCGAGCCAGCTCAATATTCAGGCCCTCACCGACACCGACCTGCTGGTGTTCGACTACGCGGTGCTGCGGCGGCTCTACGACGAGTGCCCGGCCTACGAGCGGTTTGGGCGCGTGCTGGCCGAGTACCACCTGCTGGGCACCGATGCCCGCCTCGTCGAGCAGCTCATGCTCTCGCCTGAGGAGCGCTACCAGGCGCTGCTGGCCAGCGGCAAAACCAAGATTTTGGAGCGTATTCCGCAGCACTTGGTGGCCAATTACCTAGGTGTCACGCCGGTGTCGCTGAGTCGCATTCGGGCGCGGGTGGCACGAGAGCGGTAGGGGCGGGGGCGCATTTCTTATCTTTTGTTATCGTTGGCAGGTGCGCGGTAGCCGGAATTTTGGGTATTGATTTTCACCACTCAAATCCCCCCGCTACTGCCATGAAATCGCTGCTGAAAACCGAAGAGCTTGCCCAACTACTATTGGCCGTTGTTGTATTCGCCCACCTGCCCTTTGCCTGGTGGGTGCTGCCCGCCACCTTCCTGCTGCCCGACCTGAGCATGCTGGGCTACCTGGCCGGCCCGCGCGTAGGCGCCGCCAGCTACAACACCTTGCATCACAAGGGGCTGGCGATAGCCGTGGGCGTGGCAGGGTGGCTGCTGGGGCAGCCTGTGCTGATGCTAGCCGGCACGGTGCTGCTGTTTCACAGCGCCTTCGACCGGATGCTCGGCTACGGCCTCAAGCACGCCACGGGCTTTCAGGATACGCACCTAGGCCGGGTAGGCAAGGCGTCGGTAGCGGCTAGCCCGGCCATAGCCTAAGGCTGGGCGCGACGCCCGAGCGGATGTGCTTGCGAAAAGCCGTGGGGATACTAGGTGCCTTCCTAGGTCGGCTTGAATTGGGTAACTTTACGCCATGTCGAAGGCTGAAAGTATCCCCGAGTTTTACCAGTATTATTTCAAAGAATTGCCCGCTAGCTTGCAGCCCGAGGCGGGCCAGGCCAATATATTTCGGCTGGAAGACTCGCTGGCGCCCGGGGCCCAGCCCAAGCAGTATAGCCGCCGCGACTACTATAAAATCACGCTCATTCGCGGCCGCAATGCGTACCACTATGCCGACAAGAGCTTGCAGATTGAGGGGCCAACGCTCATGTTTTTCAACCCCCAGGTGCCCTACACCTGGCAGCCCTTAGCCGACGATACGTCGGGGTTTTTCTGCATCTTCCGCGAAGAATTTTTGAACGCGCCGGGCGGGCAGGGCTTGCTCGACCTACCGCTGTTTCGGCCCGGAGGCGACCCGGCCTACCCCCTCACGGCTAGTCAAGACCAGGAGGTGAGCGCGCTTTTTGAGAAGATGCTGGCCGAAATCACCTCTGATTACGCGCTGAAATACGACTTGCTGCGCAACTACGCGGCCGAGCTCGTTCACTACGCCCTGAAGCTGCGACCTTCAACCACTCACTACCAGCATCCCGATGCCAAGTCGCGCCTCGCGGCCGTGTTCAGCGAGTTGCTCGAGCGGCAGTTTCCCATCGAGTCGCCGGCCCGCCGGTTTGGGCTGCGCTCGGCCAGCGACTTTGCCCAGCAGTTAGCGGTGCACGTCAACCACCTCAACCGCTGCGTGCGCGACACCACCGGCAAAACCACGACCACCCACATTGCCGAGCGCCTGGCCGCCGAGGCCCGGGCCCTGCTGCGCTACACCGACTGGAACATTGCCGAGGTAGGCTACAGCCTGGGCTTCGACGAGCCGGCCCACTTCAACTACTTTTTTAAAAAGCAAACCGGACAAACGCCCTCGGCTTTCCGGCAGGTTTGAATTTGGTAAGTATCGGCTTGAATTTGGTAAGCGGCTGCCTAGGGGGGTAGCGGACCTTTGCAGCGTCAATCAGCAACCCAAATCAACCAAATGGAAAAGCAACAAGTGTGGTTTATTACCGGCGCCTCCAAGGGCTTCGGACTCGAATTGGTGAAGCAGCTGCGGCAGCAGGGCCATTTGGTGGCCGCTACTTCGCGCAACGTGGCCGAGTTGCGCCAGGCGGCTGGCTCCGAGGCCGCCGATTTTCTACCCCTAGCTGTAGACCTAGGCAGCGAGACCAGCGTGGGCGAGGCCATCGCGGCTACCGTGGCGCAGTTTGGGCGCATCGATGTGGTAGCCAATAATGCGGGCTACGGCCAGCTAGGTAGCCTCGAAGAGCTATCCGACGCCGAAGCCCGCGCCAACTTCGAGGTCAATGTGTTCGGCACGCTCCACGTGGTGCGGCAGGCCATGCCGCAATTGCGCAAGCAGCAGAGTGGGCACATCCTCAACTTCTCGTCGATTGCCGGCATCATGGGCAATTTCCCTGGCTGGGGCATTTACTGCGCCACCAAGTTTGCGGTGGAAGGGCTATCGGAGTCGCTGGCGGCCGAAGTGGCGCCGTTTGGCGTGAAGGTGACCATCGTAGAGCCAGGGTATTTCCGTACCAACTTCCTGGATTCTGGTTCGCTGCGGACGGCTGAAAATCAGCTGGATGAATACACCCTGGTGCGGGAGTCGGAAGCACTGCACCAGCAGCAAATCAAAGGCAGCCAGCCCGGCGACCCCGTGAAGGCCGTGGCCGCCATCATCGAGGTGGCCGCCGCCCCCAACCCGCCCCTGCACCTGCTGCTAGGGCAGGATGCCTACGACATGACGAATATGAAAATCAAGGCCATGCAAGACGATATGGCGCAGTGGAAGCACGTTACCGTGGCCACTGGCTTTGCCGAGACTGCTACTGCCTAGCCGCACTACTTGGCTTAAATTTCCAGCCGCTGCCGTACTTGGTGGCGGCTGGTTTTGTTTTCGGGGGCTAGCAAGCGTCCTAGCCCTAAATTTGGGGTATGCAGACGCAGACGCTCACTAGCCGGCAGCAGGTACCGGTACACCCGTTTAAGAGCAACGGTACGGGAACATTTACGATGGTGCGGTCGGAGGGCGGAACGGTGATTGAGCCCGACATGCTGCTGCCGCACCGCAAGGCCTATTACCTGCTGGTATTTGTGCGCCAGAACCAAGGGCGCCACTGGGCCGACCTGACGCCCTACGAGCACCGCCCCAATACGGTGTACTTCTCCGAGCCAGGCCAAATACTGGTGAAGGAAGAGCCCACGCCCTTTTGGGGCACGCACCTAGAGTTTACAAACGAGTTTGTGGCCCAGCACGCGGAGCTGGGTACACTTCCCATCGTGCAGAACCCGCGCCACGGCCACGAACTGCGCCTGACGCCGGCTGAAGCCGACACTGTAGAAGCATTGCTAGCCCAGCTAGAGGCCGAGTACCAGCGCCCCGGCGAGTGGCAGCAGCGTATGCTGGGCTCTTACCTCACGGTGCTGCTCACTTACCTCAGCCGGCTTTATGTCGAACAGTACCCCGAAGTGGAGCCTACCCCCGACCAGCGGCTGTTGCGAGCCTACCAGGCCAAGCTAGAGGAGTGCTTCCGCGAGGTGCACGAGGTGAGCGCTTATGCCACGCAACTGCACATTTCGGCGGGGCACCTGAGCGAGGTAATAAAGGCCCAGACCGGGCGCCCGGCCATCAAGCACCTGCACGAGCGCCTGGTGCTGGAGGCGCGGCGCCTGCTGCTGCACACCCACCAGCCGCTCAAGGAAATCGCCTACGACTTGGGCTTTCAGGATGCCTCGTACTTTACCCGCTTCTTCAAGCGCGAGGCTGGCACTACCCCGGCCGAGTACCGCGCCCACACCCGCAAAATGTACCAGTGATGCCGCGAAATGGGTAACGGCGGCGCTTCTGGCGGCTAGGACCTTTGTGCTGTTCTAACAACGCACCGATTTCCTCCCCATGAAAACTGCCCTCATCACCGGCGCCAACAAAAGCATTGGCTTTGAAGCCGCTCGCCAACTCCTCCAGCAAGGCTACTATGTGTACCTAGGTAGCCGCAACGCACAAAATGGCCAGCAGGCCGTAGACCAACTCAAGGCCGAAGGCCTCACCCAAGTAGAGCCGCTCGTCATTGACGTGACGGATGGCGCCTCCATCACCGCCGCCCGCGAGGCGCTGGGCCAGAAGACGCAGGTGCTTGACGTGCTCATCAACAACGCCGGTATTTTGGGCAGCCCGTCGCAGCCCGCCACGAGCGCCAGCGTAGCCATGATTAAGGAGGTGTTCGACACCAACGTGTTCGGCGTTATCGAAGTCACGCAGGCTTTCATCGACTTGCTGCGCCAGTCGCCCGAGCCCCGCATTGTCAACGTCACGTCGGGTCTGGGCTCGCTCACGCTGCACAACGACCCCACCTGGAAGTACTACCACGTGAAGGGTGCCGCCTACCAGCCCTCTAAGGCGGCCCTAAACGCCTACACCATTATGCTGGCCTACGAGCTGCGCGACACGCCTTTCAAGGTCAACGCCGTAGACCCCGGCTATACCGCCACCGACTTCAACCACCACAGCGGCCCCGGCACCGTGGAAGACGCCGCCGCCCGCTTGGTGAAAGCCGCTACCCTAGGTCCCGATGGCCCCACCAGCCAGTTCTTTAGCGACGACAGCTCGCCCGAAACCGGCATTAGCCCCTGGTAGCCAGCCCGGAGTGCAGCAGTAAAGAAGTGAAATATTCACCAGTAATCCGGACGGGGTGCGGCAGACCTTTGTGCAGCTTAGGTGCTGCCACATACTAGCCAGCAGCTACGGCCAGCGTCCCGTCTTTTACACAAGCTTTCGTTTATGCAAACCCTCACTATTGCCCCCAATTCAAGCCAGCCACTTACTGTCAATCGGCTCGGCTACGGCACCATGCGCCTGACCGGCCCCGGCATCTGGGGCGAGCCCGCCGACCGGCCGCAAGCCCTGGAAGTGCTGAAAACGGCCGTTGCCAACGGCGTTACCTTCATTGATACCGCCGATTATTATGGCGACGATATCACCAACCGCCTCATTGCTGAGGCGCTCTATCCCTACGGCAAAGACCTAGTAATCTGCACCAAGGTGGGCGCCACCCGCAACCCAGCCGACAAAAGCTGGCCGGCCTTCAACCGGCCCGAGCAGCTGCGCCAAAGCATCGAGCGCAACCTGCGCACCCTGAAGCAAGAGGCCGTACAGCTGGTACACTTCCGGGTGATGCCGGGTGCCGAAGTGCCCTTTGCCGAGTCGATGGGCGCGATGTACGACCTCCAGCGCGAGGGTAAAATCCAGCACGTGGGCGTGAGCAACGTCACCCCCGAGGAGCTGACCGCCGCCCTAGGTATGGGTGAAGTAGCCAGCGTAGAAAACATGTATAGCTACGCCCAGCGCACCACCATGAATGACGGCCACGGCGAAACCCGCGGCGGCGAAGTGCTGCCCCTGTGCGAGCAGCACGGCATCGCGTTCGTTCCGTTCTTCTCGCTGGTGCACGGCCTGCCCAACGCCGGCAACAAGCTGGCCGAGCTAGCCCAGCAAAAAGGCGTGACCGAAGCCCAGCTCAACATCGCTTGGCTGCTGCACAAGTCGCCCTTGCTGCTGCCCATCCCCGGCACCTCGTCGGTGGCCCACTTGCGCGAAAACCTAGCCGCCGCCAACATCGAGCTGAGCGCCGAGGATATGGCCTACCTAGGGTAAGTACTTATAAGTAGGCTTGTAAGTGTGTCCTGCTAAGCGCAGCCGAAGCATCTCTACCGCACCGTTAGGATTACTAACCGGTAGAGATGCTTCGGCTGCGCTCAGCATGACATTTTTAGGTGAGAATGCTCTTTAGGCTGCCTTTTTAGCAAGCCGTTGCTGCGCCTCCGGGGTTACGGGGGTAAAGAAGTTGACTAGGTTGCCGTCGGGGTCGCGGAAGAGCAGCGAGCGGTTGCCCCAGGGCATGGTAGTGGGCGCCTGCACCACAGCGGTGCTGAGTAGCTCGGTTAGGCGCTGGTAGTCGGCATCGACATCGGCCACGCAAAACTCGATAATGGCCGAGCGATTGGCGGCTGGGCTGGCTATCTGCTCGCCGCCAAATGGCCCTAGGGTGCTGGTGTGGCTGATAGCTAGCGTGGCCCCGGTGGTGCGCAGCTCGGCAAAAGTGGGCGTGTAATGAGTAAGCGGCTGGCCAAAAAGCTGCTCGTAGAAGCTGGTGAGGCGCTCGAAATCGGCCGTGATGAGGCGAATGGAGGTGAAGTTCATGGGGGCAGTGCATTAAGTGCGTTGACGCTGCAAAGAGCGGCACGCCCACTGACAGCCCTATGGCAGTCCGAAATAGCCCGCCAAAAAAATTATACCGAATAAGGCAGGTTGAGGGTAGCGATGTAGTCGGCCAGCGTAAGCAGGGGCTGGCTGGTAAACGGCCGGGTGGTAGCCACTAGGTGCTGGAGGCGCGACACCCTAAAATCGCGGTACGCCTGCCGCAACTGGCACCAGCCAATGAAGTGCCAAGTGAAGTTGTAAAACACCAGCCCGATGGGCGCCACCTGACGCCGGGTGCTGCCGCCGCTTTTGTCGCGGTAGTCCACTTCCAGCAGGTGGCGGTTGGCAATGGCCGACTGGATAGTGGCTAGATAAGTCGTATTGCCTTCGGAGTACTCCGGCACGTGCAGCTTAATGCGGCTGGCTAGCTGCGCCAGCCGGTCTTGGTCGGGGCCGCGCAGCACAGCCTTTACTTTCTGCAACGCGGCGGCTACGTGGGCCTGAATCGACTGGTCGGCCAGCGTAGCACCTAGAGTTTCGAGCAGCAGCAGGGCATTGGCTTCTTCGGCCGTGAAGGCCACCGGGGGCAAAAAGTAGCCCTGCACCAAGAAGTAGCCCCGTCCCACCTCAAAGCTGACCGGAATACCCTGCTCGCCCAGCGCCTTGATGTCGCGGTAAACGGTGCGCACGCTGATGTCAAACTGCTCGGCGATGCGGTCGGCCGAAACGTATTTCTGAGCTTGCAGCAGGGTGGTGATGCCAAACAAGCGGTCGATGCGGTTCATGAGGAATTAGCGCCAAAAGGCTGGCGAAGGTACTTTGTCGGAGGCGACCCTGCTAAGCAGCCAGCGTCCGGCACGACAAACTGGGGCAAGGCTACTGCACCAAGCCCCCAGTCGGCTCGCTTCGGCCGTTGCGCTGGCATTGGCTTCGCGAGGGCAACCTAGGGCGCGAAGTAGCTGAAAAATTGACAAGCGATTGAACAGCTGCTTGGTTTAGTTAGCAAGCGTTGGCCGATTGGTAGCGCCAAGCTGGTATTTTTGTGAATATGAAAAAGTATGCTTTCCTGCTAATGGCCGGGCTGGCCACGGCTTGCAACCAGTCGGCTCCGCAAACCACGGCCGCCGTTTCGCCGGCCCCCGCGGCCAAGGCCGATGCTACGGCCCAGCTGGCCCCCACGGCCGCCATCAACACCCCTAGGGCCAAGGAGCTGCTCAAGCAGCCGGGTACCCAAGTGCTAGACGTACGCACGTCCCCCGAGTATATGCTGGGGCACCTGCAGCCCGCCCAAAACCTGAACGTAAACGACGACAGCTTTGCGCAGCAAGTAGCCAAGCTCGACACCAGCAAAACCTACGTGGTGTACTGCCGCTCGGGCAAGCGCAGCAGCAAGGCCGCCGACATCATGTACCAGCAGGGCTTTCGCCACGTCGTGAATGGCGGCGGCTACGACGACCTGAAGTAGACACGCTACGGCGCCGGAGCCGCAGGTTCTGGCCCCTGGGCTGACCTAGGTCGTCAGGCTGGCGTGCCCAAGGCTCAAGTGAAAAGTAGTAGCGAGTAGCGCCTAGGCGCTACTTTCGTCTGGTTTAAGACGCAACTACTTAATTACTTGTGCATGATTGGTTGTACGCTAAGAAAAATTAGTAAGAAGCTGGGAATGCTGCTCGGCTTGGGGCTGCTCGCCAGCAGCGCCACTGCCCAAACGCGCTGGGCTCAGCAAGCCGGCGGCACTAACCTAGACGAGGCGTCCAGCGTTGCCCTCGATGCCAGTAGCAATGCCTACGTGATAGGTCGCTTCAGTGGGGTGGCGCAGTTTGGGAAGCAGGCGCTGACAAGCGCGAGTAGCACCGACGCCTTTCTGGTGAAGTACGATGCCCAGGGCGCTGCTGCGTGGGGGCAGCAGCTGAGTGGCGGCAACGTGCTGCTAGCCGACGTGGCAACGGATGCGGCCGGCAATGCTTACGTGCTAGGGACGTTCACCGCCAGCACCCGCCTAGGTGGGCAAACCATCAATACGCAAGGCGCCTACGACATGGTGCTGGCCAAGTACACGCCGCAGGGCCAGCTGCTATGGGCCCGCGCGGGCGGCGCCGGAGCGGGCAGTAGCTTGGTAACCAGAAAGCTGGCGCTGGATGCCGCCGGCAACATCTACGTGGGCGGTACCCTGACCGGAGCGGCCGATAGCGGCCTAGGTCCCGTAGCGGCCGAGTTGGCGAGCAATATGTATCTGGCCAGCTACGATGCGCAGGGCAGCGCCCGCTGGGCACAGCGGATAGGCGGCAAAGACAGCCAAGGCAGCCTCGGGGGCCTCGGGGTCGATGCGCAAGGTACCGTGTACGTGGCAGGGCTATTTGGCGGCACGGCAGTGGTGGGCACCAGCGCCCTGACCAACCAAGCCGGCCTGCTGCTGGTGCGGTGCAGCGCCGCCGGAAAAGTCAGCGGCGGCAGCATCAAGTGCACCGGCGACCTGGCGCCCTACGACCTGGCGGTGGACGACCAAGGCAACTGCGTGGTGGTGGGCTCACTAAACGGTGCGGCCACTTTTGGGGCGATTGCGCTACGCTCTGCGGGCGGGCAAGACGGCTTCGCCGTGAAGCTGGGGCCTACCGGCGAGGTGCTATGGGCCAACCAGGCCGCAGGCACCGATACCGATTATACTACTAGCGTGGCCATCGATGCCGACCGCAACGTGTACACAACCGGCGTTTTTGCCTCTATGCCCACCCGCTGGGGCACCACCGCGCTCACGCGAGTGGTAGGCAAAAACGCGTTCGTGGTGAAGTACAATGCACAAGGCACGGTGCTAGCGGCGCAGCGCGAAGGGGCCTGCGGTGGGTCATTCAGCTACGGTATTGCGGTGAATGCGCAGCACGAAATCTATATCACTGGCTCTTTCTATGGCTTTGCGAGCTACGTGGCCACGGTGTTTCAGAGCTACAGCTCAGCGCCAGGCCTCAACTCAACATCGCAAGATGTTTTCCTAGCTAAGCTGGGCGACTTGGCTGTCCCATCTACTCCCGACGAATTTTCGTGTTCGTCGCTGCCACCCGCGCCCACTCCGGTGCCCACGCCTGAACCAACCCCAATCCCAACTCCGGCTCCACCGCCAACCCCAGCCCCAACCCCCACTCCGGTTCCCCCGCCAATTCCAGTTCCTACTCCGACACCCGTACCAACACCTACTCCCGCGCCTTCGCCGGCCCCCGCTCCAAGCCCGATGCCCGAAGAGGTTTGGGTGCCCAACGTGCTTACGCCTAATGGAGATGGCCTAAACGATGTGCTGCGCATCAAAGGGCTGGCCGATACCCTGTGGACGCTGGTGGTTTACAACCGCTGGGGGCGGGAGGTGTACAGTGGCGGCGCCCAGCAACCGAGTTGGGCAGTAGCCGACATGCCAGCGGGGCTCTACTATTATCAGCTGCGGCATCCGGCGGGTGGCCAGCACAAAGGCTGGATAGAAGTGCGGCGCTAGCCAGCAACCCAGGGGTGGCCAAGGCTTGCAGCGAGTGGTTCGTCGCAGTTGCCGACCTAGGCACTTACTTGCGGTCTATGAAAGGTTTTTACCTCGTTTTGGGCGTAGGCGCGGCGGCACTGCTCACGGCCTTCGGGCGCCGGCCTACTCCAGCCGCCAGTTACGACTTAGTTATCAACCACGTAACGGTGGTGGATGTGGAAACCGGCCAGCTGCGTCCCAACCAAGTAGTAGCCGTGGCGCAGGGTAAAATCGTGCGCCTGGAGCCCGCTGGTAAAGCCACCTACGCCGCCCGGCAGCAGCTCGACGGCACCGGCCGCTACCTCATGCCGGGCCTCTGGGACATGCACGTGCACTTTCGGGGCGGCGATAGCCTGGCAGCCGCCAATAAAAAAAGCCTGACGCTGTACCTGGCCCACGGCATCACGACGGTGCGCGACTGCGGCGGCGACCTCACGCCCAGCATCTTTCAGTGGCGGCGCGAAGAGGCGGCGGGCACGCTGGCCGGGCCGCGCCTCTTCACCTCGGGCCCCAAGATTGACGGGCCGGGCGCCACCTGGCCCGGCTCACTGGAGGTGACAACGCCCGCCCAGGTCAGCAAGGCGCTCGACTCACTGCAACGGCTGAAGGTGGACTACGTTAAGATTTACGACAGCAAGATTTCGGGCGAGGCCTACCTCAGCACCATCTCGCAAGCTGAGGCGCGGGGCATGAAAACCACCGGCCACATGCCTTACTCGGTGACCCTAGGCGAGGCCGTAAACCGCGGCCTTGATGCGACTGAACACTTGTACTATGTCTTTAAGGCTTGCTCGAGTAAGGAAGATAGCCTCACCGCGCTGGTGCGCGCCAGCTTGGCCACGCCCAAGCCCCTAGGGCTGTTTGCCATGCTACCGGCCGTGTATGACACGTACAGCCCAGCCGCCGCGGCTCGCATTTTCCAGCAGATGGCCACGCACCATACGGCCGCTGTACCCACGTTGGCCATCGGCAACACGCTAGCCGAATTGGGCACCGCCGACCACGCGCACGACACGCTGCTGGCCTACATCGACCCTAAAATCCAGCGTACCTACGCTAAGCGGCAAGCCAGCGCCCGGCAGCAGTCGGCCACCGCCCGAGCCTTCACCCAGAAGCTGGAAGCCAAGTTTATGACCTTGGTGCCCCAAATGCAGGCCGCCGGCGTCACCATCCTGGCCGGCTCCGATAGCGGAGCTTTCAACTCCTACACCTACCCCGGCGCCTCGCTGCACGACGAGCTGCGCGAACTGGTGCAAGCCGGCCTCACGCCCGCGCAAGCCCTACGAGCCGCCACCCTCAACGGCGCGCGGTTTATGGGCGTGGCTAATCGCACGGGCACCGTAGCCGTGGGCAAAGACGCTGACCTACTCCTGCTGACCGCTAACCCGCTTGCCAACGTCGCCAACGCCGGGAAAATCTCCGCGGTAGTATCGCGGGGAAAAGTGTATTCGGCGCCGACCCTGGCCAGCATGCTGCGGGCAATTAAAAACTAGCGCTTAGCACGGTTTTTAATTATTAAACCGTCATGCTGAGCTTGCCGAAGCATCTCTGCCGCACCGTTGAACAATGCGGTAGAGATGCTTCGGCAAGCTCAGCATGACGATTAGTAGGTTTTACAGTTTCTGCACAGCGTCAGACTTATTTCACCAGTAGCTCGGCGGGCGGGCTCTTGCGGCCGTTGGGCGCGATGGTGACCGCCCGCACTAGTAGCTGCTGGCCCATCGGTACCGATAGCGGCTTGGTGTACAGCGTGGTAGTTTCGTCGGGCATGAGGCCGTCGAGGGTGTAGCGGATTTGGGCGCCGGGCACCAGCGAGTGGAGCGTGAACACGGCTTTGCCGCCTTGCTTCACCATGCTCACGCTATCAAGACCTAGGGGCTCGGGCACGCGATAATTGACTTTCTTGGCGTCGAGGCGGGCGAAATGCTGGCTCATGCGCGGCACGAACTCGGGGTAGCTCTTGTGGGCTGCCGGCGTCCAGGCCACTTCCGACACGGCTAGCAGGCGCGGGAACAGCATGTACTCGACCTTGTTGGGCGTCGTGACATACTCCGTCCAGAGGTTGGCCTGCGGACCTAGGATGTGCTTTTGCTGCTCAGGCGTCAGCTCGACGGGCAGCGGGTTGTAGTTGTAGATTTTATCCAGCGGCAAGTAGCCCGAAATATGCAGCGGCTCGTTGGGGCTGTGGGGCACGGGGTTTTGGCCGGCGTCGATGTAGAGGTAGCCGGCCGGCGTCATCACCACGTCGTTGCCGTGCTTGGCGGCTTCGATACCCGCTTTCTCGC
>Ga0265798_10005140_pt1 | contig 17731 bp, 16 predicted proteins | sample P3T30metagenome_FD_192430 | JGI IMG/M metagenome (GOLD analysis project Ga0265798, IMG submission 192430) | Plant litter microbial communities from East Loma Ridge, Irvine, California - P3 T30 | ecosystem: Environmental > Terrestrial > Plant litter > Unclassified | place: USA: California... | reverse complement strand
CGCACCGAGGCGTGTCCTGGTGCAAGACGCCACGACGATGGTCGTCTGCGACGGCCTCCTCGAGACGTCGGGATCGGCAGGGTGGACGCCGCTCATCGTTGCCGGCGTGATGGACGCCACCCCTGCGGTCCCCGGATACCTCCTCGCCTTGCGAGACGCCGAGGGCTGCGACGGCATCGCCGTCGCCACGGTCGCCACGCCCCTGTCCGAGGGCGTCGAGCCGACTCGCGTGGGTTGCGTCTCGGGCGCCGACGGAACCGTCGCCATCGCGGTCACCCGGGTGGGAGACGTCATCTGGCTCTCGTCGGCCGACCGGTCGTGGGTCTCGACGGATGGCGGTGTGACGTGGTGACCACACGCGAGCCCTCGGCTGCGGTCGTGCCGTTCGACTGGAGCCGTGTGTACGCGCGTCGGCTCGCCATCACCGATCTGCTCGTCCTCGTCTGGGTCGTCTTCGGAGTCCAGATCGCCTACTTCGGACTCGATGCGAACAATGTCGCGTTCTCCGGCAGGCTCAACGAGTTGCGGTTCAGCTACTACGGCTTCTCGATCGCCCTCATCGTGGCCTGGATGGTCATGTTGAGGCTGTTCGACACCCGGGATTACCGGGTTCTCGGGGGCGGGTCCGCAGAATACCGAGCCATCGCCGACAGCGCCGCCCGACTCTTCGGTCTGGTGGCTGTGGTGTCGTACCTATTCCAGATCGACATCGCGCGGGGCTACATCCTGATCGCTCTTCCCCTTGGCATCGTCGTGTTGATGCTCTCGCGGTGGATGTGGCGCCAGTGGTTGTCGCTGAAGAGGCAGACCGGCGCGTATTCCGCGCGCGTGGTTCTGGTGGGCTCGCCGACGACCGCCCTCCACATCGCTCGCGAACTCGCGCGTCACCCCGAAGAGGGCTACTTCGTCGTCGGTGCGTGTGTCACGTCGGGCACCGTCGGGACCATGCTGCCCGGGACGTCGATTCCCATCCTCGGGGATGTGTCCGACGCGCTGTCATCCCTCGACGACGCCGCGGCGGACACCGTCGTCATCACGGGATCAGAACAACTGGGCCCTCAGGAGATCAAGACCCTCAGCTGGGGTCTCGAGGCCGGGCAGCGTCACTTGATCGTCGCTCCCAGCCTCACGGACGTCGGCGGACCCCGTATCCACACGCGCCCTGTCGCAGGGCTTCCCCTCATCCACGTCGAGACGCCTCGCTACGCCGGCAGCAAGCTCTTCACGAAGCGCGCTTTCGACATCCTTGGATCAGGGGCGCTGATCATCGTGCTCTCTCCGGTGCTAATCGTGCTTGCGTTCATCGTGAAGCTGACGAGCCGGGGGCCCGTCTTCTACCGGCAGGAACGGGTCGGGCTGAACGGAGAGCATTTCGACATGCTGAAGTTCCGGTCCATGCGTGTCGATGCCGATGCCGAGCTGTCATCACTCTTGGCGGCTCAGGGCACGAGCGGCACGCCCCTCTTCAAGGTCAAGGACGATCCGCGAGTGACTTCCATCGGAAAGCTCCTACGAAAGCATTCCCTGGACGAATTCCCGCAGTTGTTCAACGTCCTCCTCGGCTCGATGAGCCTGGTCGGGCCACGCCCCCAGCGTGACGGCGAGGTCGCCCTGTACGACGACGCCGCTCGTCGTCGGCTCCTCCTCAAGCCCGGCATGAGCGGATTGTGGCAAGTGGGTGGTCGGTCATCGCTCGGCTGGGAAGACGCCATCCGACTCGACCTCTACTACGTCGAGAATTGGTCCATCACCGGCGACGTCGTGATCCTGTGGCGGACCATCAAGGCCGTCCTGCGGCCCGGGAACGAGGCATCGTGAGTTCTTCCCCCTCCACCGCGCCCAGCGTGACTCTGATCGTCGAGAGGAACAGGACCGGGCATCGGCTCTTCTACGTCCGTCTCCTGGCCGCGGCTGCCACCGCACGAGGCGACGACGTGATCGTGGTTCTGTCGTCTGGGGACACCGCGTCCATGGAAGCGCGACTTCATCTCGCCTCGCTCCCCGACGCAGTGAGAGTCGTCGAGGAGGATTCCCTCGGTCTCGCTGACGTGGAGGCCCTGTCACATCGGTACGCCGCTGACCGAGTGGTGCTGCCGGATGCCGATCGAGCGACGATGGATCTCGCAACGCGTCGGGGTGGGTGGAAGGGTGCCGGTGCGCTCTCGCTGCTGGTGATGCGGGAGGCGGCCCAACCAGGGCGCCTCGCGGTGGTGCAAGCGGTGAAGGGCCGACTTCGACAGTCTCTCTTCATCAGAGCCTCCAAACTCCAGAACGTCAGGGTCTGCGTCCTCAAGTCACCCACCTGGTCGGGTTCCTCACGTCTGGTCCCAGCCGTCGACCCGATCTCCGTCGACGTCGACTCCGATGCCGTGGAGGCTCTCCGAGCCGAGTGGCAGCTCGACTCAGAGCGCCGATGGTTCGCGGTCGTCGGTGCGGTTTCGGCGAGGAAGAACGTTGACCTGGTGATCTCAGCCCTGCACCAGCTTCCTGACCATTCCGTCGTCGGACTGGTCATCGCGGGTTCGATCGAACCGGAGACACGGGCGCTTCTCCAGCCACTGATCCAAGGACTGGACTCGGCCGGCGTCGCTGTCCGAGTCGTCGACCGATTGCTGACCGACGGTGAACTCGATGCCTGTGTCGCCGTGGCCGACGTCGTCGTCCTGGCTCATTCGAACGAGGGACCGAGCGGCATCCTCGGGAAGGCGGCGGCGTTGGGAACGCGGGTGGTGGCAGCAGGAGCAGAGAGCTTGCGCCGTGATGCGGACGCTTATCCTGAGCTGGCGTCGTGGACGACGCTGTCGGCACCAGCACTCGCCGTCGAGTTCAGACGGGTCCTCGCTCTTCCCACCCCGGTCCCGGTTCTCAGCATCGGTACTGAGGCCTTCACGTCGGCGCTCCTGTGACGACAGCGTCAGCACCGCTCGAGCCACGGAGATCGATCGGCCACCAGGCGGTGTTCCTGGCGGGTTCGACGGGCCTGGCCCAGGTCCTGCTCGCAGTCATCTACGTTCTTGCGGCCCGAGGATCTGACCCGAGGTCCCTCGGACTCATCATCACTGCCATCGCGTTGGGAACGACCGCCGCGGGCTTCGTGGATTTCGGCACGAACTCTCTCTGGGCGAGGGAGATCGCTCGGCGTCGCCTGGATCCCACCGAGCTCGGCGCGCGTGTCTGGGGCAAGCTCGTGGCAGCGTCGGTGCTTGGCGGCGCGTGGGTGCTCGTCACCCTCGTCGCGTTTCCCCTGAGCCACATCTGGCCCGCAGGAATCGTCATGGTGGCCCTACTGGCCAATCAGACCATGCAAGTTGCTCTCCGAGGTGCAGCTCGAGGTGAGCTGGTCTCGGCCGTCATCCTCGTGGACCGGGCCGTGGCGATCCTTCTGTTCCTCGGGCTGCTGAGCTCCGGCGTGAGTGTCATGACGGCTCTTTGGGTCTCCATCTCAGTGGGTTCGGCGTCTGCGGCCGTCCTCGGTTACACCTTGACCAAGAAAGGAACACGGCCCGCTTTCACGGTGACTCCGCGACGCAACCCGTGGTCAGGGGCGAGGAATTTCGGTCTTGCGGGCGTGGCCAACAGTGCTCAGACCCTCGATCTCCCCTTGCTCACGCTCGTCGGCGGTCCGGTCGCGTCCGGTCTCTACGGAGCCGTGAGTCGATGGACACAACCCATGAGTCTCCTTGCGACGGCTTTCGCATCGGCCAGCGCACCGTTCGCTGCGAATGCCGGCACGATGAGGGGAGCGCTCGCGAGTCTGCGTCGGGGACTCTGGATGCCCGTCGCGGCGATCGTTCTTGCTCTCACAGTTTTCGCCTTCGCGCCATGGATCGTGGACCTGCTCCTGGGGCAGACCTATGAAGGCTCCGCTGCAGTTCTTCGGGTACTGGCTCTCGTCAGCGTGGCATCGATCATCAGCCAGCCGCTCGTCGTCGCTCTGCAGTCCCTTCGACACGATGGCTTCGTCGCGGCCGCATTGTCCTTGTCTGTGCTCGTCCAACTGGGTTTGGTTACGGCTTTCGCACGCTACGAGGGTGCCCTGGGGGCTGCCCTCGCTTCGCTCATCGTTCAGGCGCTTCTCCTTTGCGCGCTCTTGATGAAAGTCGCTATCGAGTACCGACGTGTTCCCGGAAAAGCGCCCGTCGGCAAGGACGGCAATGAAACGGCAGGTCTCATCTGATGACACTCCCAATGGTGTTGCTCACAGCAACGGTGACTCCCAACGCTCCGTCTTTGTCAGGAACGCTCAGTGACGCGGGTGAACGTCTGCATCAGTACCGCCGGAGCGTAAGGCGGTGGGCCGACGCTGCCCGGCTGTACGGATTCAATTTGGCTGTCGTAGAAACCAGCGGATCGTCCGAGCCGGAGTTGTTCAGGGACGTCGCCAAGAGGGACAGGTCTGCCATACAGTTCGTTCCCTACTCGCCCCTTCCGGGGCTCGTAGCGCGAGGTAAGGGGGCTGCCGAGCTAGGAGCAGTTCAAGATGCTCTTCGTCGTCTCGAGGGCCTCACTGATGTCTCCACCGTCTATAAAGTCACAGGGCGACTTGTCCTCGAGAACTGCAATATTTTGGACTCTTTGTCACATAACGGACTTCGAGTCCGAATGACACTTGACCGGTCGTTCGCCGACACGCGAGTTCTAGGCGCTTCTTGTACTGTCTGGCGTGATCTTCTTCAGGACTCCGATGAGGTGATGAATGACGAGAACGGTGTCTTCCTCGAACACTTCATCGCCGGCCGAGCGAGTTACGGTGCCGCCGTGGGACAGATTTCTTTAAGTCGTTTTCCACGCCGCCCCATCCTGACGGGACAATCTGGGGCAACCGGCATTCGTTACAGTGCTGCCAAAGGCCGCATGCGTGCGACGGCGCTCACGTGGGCCGAGGGAAAACTTGCCGCCTTGGCTGCTCTTAAGCAGAGCTGACAGGGCAAGTAGCGGTCAGGACCAGCTGACGTTCTCCCTCACGACCCGCGCCGGATTACCGGCGACGAGGGCGTGAGGAGTAACGATGCTCTTCGTGACCACCGCACTTCCGGCAACTACGCAGCCGTCGGCAATGGAGACCCCTTTGTAGAGCCGAGCATGACTTCCTATCCAGACGTCATTGCCGACTTGCACGGGCGCGTGTGAGGATCTGGCCGGAGCCAAGGGATCGCCGACAAAGTCGTGGAAATCATCGTCGAGAATCTGCACATCCCAACCGATGGCACATCTCTCCCCGATCGTCATAGGGAGGGACGCGATGACTCGAACGTAGGGGGATAGATATGAGCCGTTCCCGATAGTGAGACTTGCCCCCGGGCCGACGTCGATGCGACACCCCGAGGCCATGGTGACCTGCCCGCGAATGGTCAAGTCGCCACGAAGGCGAAGTAAACCTCGATCGTTTCCTCGCGCAAAGCCGTAGGGCCGGATGCCCAGCGACAGTCTCGAGCCCGATGACATGTGCAGGTTCCGAGCGTGCTTGACGACGTAACCTCGGCCCACCAAGACGCGACGTCGCCGAGCATGAAGGCGGAGGGTCTTCAAGACGGATATTCTGAAATCCCCGAAAAGAACTGCAGCTAAACGCATGCCCACCCTCGCTTCCGTCCGTGTCTTAGCCGCCCAGCCCGTTGGAAAAGACGGAGATCGCTGGTTCGGAGGCAAGACACCACGCGGGGATCCGAGGCCCATATCAAGACTGTGAGCCCCTTGAGGTTAGGGGGCGAGCTGGGATACCCGATAGGACTTGGTTTGGTGAGCTGGACGACGTCACGACCGAGTTCGGCCCCACAGTCGTACCGTGGGCCAAAACGGTTGGCCGTGAGCCCCCGATGATCTTGGCACCAGGATAGATCTTGCACCCGTCCTCGATGTCTACAGCGAATCTCGGGAGTGCTTCTCCGGGCCTCAGGTCTCGCACGCCCAGCGTGACTTGGTGAAATACTTGGACGTTTCGGCCCAATCGCACGTTCGGGGACATGACGATTCCTTGACCTCGGTGCTGAAGCACGAGGCCAGGCCCAATCACGACCGATTTTGGGATCTCGATACCTCGCATGAGAAGGAGCTCCTGAATGAGAGAGCCAAGGAGCGGAATCTTTCGGGCATAAACCAGACGCTCCATGAACCCCATGAATTGATAGTAAGTCGTCTTCGCTCCAGGTAGTCACGTTGACTGACGAATGAAGAACAACTAGCGCCCGTACGCGGACAAGTCGTGGGCTAACCTCGCTTTATGGGGCGACAGTGGATTTGGCTTGCGGGACCTACTGTGGTCCTCGTAGCTGTGGTCGCAGCCATGCAAGAGCCTCGGGCCCTCTTGCTTCTTCCAGCCGTTGCGTTGGGCGTTCTCTTCGTGCGTTTTGCGGCGCTGAGAATAATTGTTTTTATCGGTGGTGCCCTTCTCGTCTTTCAAACTTCTGAGGGTATTACGCTGCCGAAAGTCGCATATCTCGCCCTTGTCGCTCTCGCAGTCGGGCTCGCGCTAGTTCGTTTGCCGCGGATACTCAGAGCGGCTTGGGGGCAAGAAATGCGTTTGGCTGTGATCGGCTCAGGTCTCCTAGCGGCTTGGGTGATCCTCGTCACGCTGCCGTATTCCGTAGCTGTCGAAGGCGTGCCAGTGAGCGCCTGGGCACGTGATGCCATCACATACTTGTTGATCTCAGCCGGAGTGCTGATCGCGATTGAGGCGGCCGCCACGTCGAGCCTGAAGCAGGTACGCATTCTTGCCCTGGGAACAGGCAGCGTGGTCGCCATCGGCTTTTCTGCCCGGTGGGTAGGGCTGCGGGGGTTCGGGGGGGCGGAAGCCAGCCAGACGCTCCTGGCGTCCTTCGTCGGAGTTTCGTTCCCGCTAGCGTTGGCTTTCGCGCTCGCGCTTGTCGGCCCGAGAATTAGGCCACATTACGCGTTTCTCGGTGTCTTCTTCCTAGTTGCCTTGCTGGTGACCGGTACTCGTACCGCAGCCGTCTTCGGCGTCGTCTTTCTAGGTCTCGTCGGTTCCCACCGGAAGCTCAGAGCGGGTGTCTTCAGAGTGGTGGCGGGCGTCGGCTCGGCAGCGCTCGCCGTTGTCCTCCTACTTCCCCTTGCTGGAGCGACGTTTTCCAGCGAGCAGTTCATCAGCCAGCGTTTCGATGCGGGGGTTCAAGCGCTGACAGGTGGCTTGACCCAAGATCGATCCGGAGCCATTAGGGCTCGAGCGTATGAGTTTGCGGCCGATATCTGGCGTGATCATGTCTTGATGGGGCAAGGGCTCGGTCGGGTCTTCCCAGATCCCTCCGTGGCTGGCTTCACAACGAGTTTCTCCCTCGATACTCCGCTGTCCTACCCAGCCAAGTTCGGCTTGATCGGCACGATAGTGCTTGTGGGCTGCCTGGCATTGGTTGCCTGTGCACTTCTCCGCAGAGGCGCTCACGGATATACCGTCGAAAGCACTGCGTTCAGGGGCACGGTCGTTGTCGTTCTGGCTCTGTTGCCGTTCGGTGCCCCGACGGAAGACAAAGGTTTTGCCTTGACGGTCGCGCTCGCGGTGTTGTGTGTAGCCGTGGCGAAGAGGGAAGCCAGCCTGGTTCCAGTGAGCTCCTCACACCAAAAGCAGCCGATGGCCTTGAGGCATGACATCTAGTCGCCTTTATGTTTCCGACGGCTGCTGTTCTAAGGGCTTTTCAGGTTAGAGCTAGCGATGCCCTCCCAAAGTCCAGCGAGCTAACTTCTTGCCTGTCTCGGCACGAGTCACAATGTCCGGCGGCAATTCTCGAGAAGAAATGGCCGAGAAACCGACGCGTTATGCACGCAATTGTTCGTCGATTCGGTGGCAGTTCGACGTCACGCGGGGGTTTTGAGAGCCTTGACGAACACGTCCGCAAACTCCTCGGGCGTGTGGCGCAAGATCTCTGGGTCGAGTCGATGCCCGTTCCATGCGGCCCTGCTTTTGACCATGTCTCGTCGTATGCTCAGCTCGTCTGGCTCGCACACGTAGACGCCCTGCATGGATCTAACGGCCGGTGCGACACCGCACACACCCGTAACAACGACATTCATGCCAGCAGCGAGGGCCTCATTCACGACGAGTCCCCAAACTTCTTCCTTGGAGGGAAGGACCAGCGTCTGGGACTCAGCCATCGTGTGTGCGGTTTCCTCATTCGAAAGTGACCCGAGGAAGCGAACCTGTTTTTCGATTCCGGCGTCTCGCGCCGCTTTCTGAAGGACTGGGGCCAACTCTCCTGAGCCCACGAACGTCATTGAGTCTTCAGGACGGCACATATCTGCAAACGCGCGCAGCAGTACGATCACGTTCTTTCGATCAATGAGCTGACCGACGAACAAAAAGCTGTGCCCGGTCTCGTCGACTCTGTTCTGACGCGCGACTTGCCGCGTTGTCTCATTAAATTGGCTAACGTCCACAGCGTTAAACCCGATGAAGATCTTTTTCTCGTCAACTCCAAAAGCGAGCACCGCGTCCCTGGCAGCAGTGCCTGGCACGACAATCGCGTCGAGTTGGCGAAAGAAGTAATTGCGTGCTCTTGCGACAGGCCCCTCTGTAAATCTGTTTGTCTCTAGAGTCGATTCATAGAAGCCGACTGCCCTTATGCCACGAAGCTTGCATTGCAAAAGCGCCTGCCAGAAGGCCGGCGATTCCCATCCGGCGATGAGGGCCGCATGTGGTCGGCGCCGGAAAAGGCGCAGGCTGCCAACTGCGGCATACAAGATCGTTTCCCCCCGCGCAAACCTGACCGTTCGCGGGTTCGACGTGCTCTGGCTCATGCTTGTTGATAACCAGTCAGAGCCACGGCGCCCCTCTCGCTTGAGCTGGGTATCACTTTCGAGCAGAACGATATGCAAGTCGTGGTTCTTCTCGATGGCACGCCAAAGCGGTCGTCGGTAAGGCGATGCAACGTTTGTGATCCAAGTGATGATCATCGGTCGTACTCCGCGAGTACGCGCTGGGTGATCTCGGGCAGAGAGAACAGTTCCTCAACAAGCTCTCTCGCGTTCCTACCCATGACTTCAAGTCGACGAGGGTCGTTGAGGAGTTCAGACACGACGTCAACTAGGTGCGCGGTTGTGCCATCGAATACGAGACCCGCATTGTGCTGGAGCACGGTCTCAGCAAGGCCAGCCGTCTCATGGACAACGATGGGCGTTGCCGCGGTCATCGCTTCGAGAAGGGTCATGCCGAACGGTTCGCTTGCCGCCGGTAAAACGAACAACTTGGCCCTCGCCATGAGTGTCGGTACGCTCGATGACTCCACGGGCCCCAACAGGTCGACATTGTGCACGCGCGAGGACTCCAGCTCGGCCTTGATTGCGGACAAGTCGCCCTCATCCGGGCCGGCGATCGTGAACCGTTGCTGAGGGTGAAGTGGGGCAAGAGCCGAGGCCATACGTGCGAACTGTGCCCCACCTTTTCTGGGATGGAGTCGCGCAAGGAAAAGGACGTCGTGGCGTGGCCCGTTCGTGTCATTCGGGGAGGAAGCCAAGCGGGCTCCGTTGGGCATCTGCACGGTGCGATCGGCGCTAACCGGCGCGATTCGCGAGATTTCTGATTTTTCAGCCCCAGTGAGCACCATGACCGACTTGGCGCTCCTTACAACGGGACGAATGAACAGGGCGTCCACGAGCGGTGTGAGCCGCCGTGCTGATGCGTCGATCATGCCGTGGGTTTGGATCACGTAGGAATGGCCAGCAACTTGAAGGAGCCTGGCGGCAAAGGCGGTGATGAGGTCTCGGGCTAGATGAATGTGAACGATGTCGGCGGTTCGCGCTTCCCGAAGAAGACGCTTCGTCATTCCAGGGGCTATTAGGCCCGCGAAGCCCAGGCGTGTGGTCAAGGCCCTGGCTCGGAACAACGCCACGGGAACGTCCTCGATCGTGGATGGGGAATCCTCATATCCCAAGCTGCCCGACAGGACGAGAACTGAATGTCCTAGCTCTTGTTGCATTCGAGCAAGGTCGAGTGCAACTCTCGAAGGCCCGCCGAAACGTCCGTCGGGCGACAGTAGCGTTACAACATGAATTATTCGCACTAGAACCGAGCACCCGCGTCCGTTGTGCCGTTCGTGATGCGGTTCTCGGCAATCGACTTCCTTACGACGGAGTTCGGTGTCACCAGGGCCGATCGGCCAATGGTGACGCCGCCGAGAATCACGCACCGAGTCGTGATCCAAGCGCCAGGCTCCACCCGTATGGGTTTGGTTATCAGCGCCATATCGCGACGATGGGCGTGACTTCCGGTGGTCAAGAACGTCTCTTGAGAGATGACGACGTCGTGCCCGACGTAGATGTGATCTTGGTTGTGGAACCAGACTCCCTCACCGATCCATGAGTCCTTGCCGATGTGCAACTTCCAGGGGAAGCGGACCCGGGTGCGAGGTCTCATGATGACTCCGGACTCGATCTCTGCACCGAACGCGCGAAGGGTGGCGATACGGAGGCGCGAGCTGATCTGCCAGGGGTTGTGCACGAGGAGAAGCTCGACCGCTCCCCAGGCGTAGACGACCCACGTGGGCCTGTCCCACGTCTGGCCTTCACCCGGCGCCGAAGCCAGAGGGATGACAGGCGTCGATCCCGTCGTCGTCGGTTGCTTTGCGGTCTCACTCATGATCGGTCTCCCCGGGACTGTGAGGCATGGATCGTCTATCACGCGTATGTCAGGTCCAGGACCGTCGCACCGTGCCACATTGCGATGAGTTCGAATGCTCCACCCCAGAAGATAGGGTCGCACCGTGACGAACCCTCGCCTCCGAATCCTAATCGTCGGGATGCACTTCGACCCCGAGGTGACCGGGAACGCGCCGTATACGACGGGCCTTGCCGTCGGTCTCCGGCGGTCCGGCCATGACGTTCGAGTCATCACGGGGTATCCGCACTACCCCGAGTGGCGTGTCAGAGAGGGGTACACAGGATTTTCGCGTCGTGAGACGATTCGGGGCGTTCCCGTTCGTCGAGTGAGGCACCTGGTTCCGCGCAAGCCGACGACCATCACGCGCCTCCTCGCAGAGGTCTCTTTCGGTGTGCGCGCCGTGTTCTCGAGATGGGGCGGGCCGGATGTCGTGCTCGCCGTCTCGCCGGCACTCTTCGGCACGGCGCTCGTGGTGGCAAGGGCGCGGCTCGTCCGTCGCAGAGTTCCCGTCGCCGTCTGGGTGCAAGACCTCTACAGCCTCGGAGTCGTCGAGACGGGAACAGGCGGAGGCCGGGCAGCGCGGCTGGTCAGTTCCCTCGAAAGCCTCGTCCTGCGTTCAGCAGACGGCGTGGCAGTCATCCATCAGCGGTTCTCAGCGACGGCGTCGACAGCTCTCCGGGTGCCTCGCGGCCGGCTCGCTGTGATTCGGAACTGGTCTCACCTGGCTCAACCTTCTGCCATAGATCGGCAGGAAGTCCGGGCGAGGTATGGATGGGGTGTTGACGAGACGATCGTCCTGCACGCCGGCAACATGGGCATGAAGCAAGGCTTGGAGAACGTCGTCGCGGCCGCTTCTGCCGCCGACTATCGAGGGGAAGCGGTGAGGTTCGTCCTGCTCGGAGGAGGCAATCAGCGTGCGCGGTTGGAGGCGCTGGCTTCGGACGTGACGCGGCTCGACTTCCTGTCGGCGCTCGGTGACGATGAGTTCTCCGCGGTGCTTCGCTGCGCCGACGTCCTTCTCGTGAACGAGAAGGAGGGAGTCTCGGAGATGTCGGTGCCGAGCAAATTGACCTCCTACTTCAGCACGGGGGTTCCGGTCGTCGCCGCAACCGACGTCGAGGGCGTCACGGCGGGTGAGATCGAAGCGTCCGGGGGAGGGATCGTCGTTCCTGCGGGACAACCGACAACACTTCTCGAGGCCTGTTTGCGCATAGGACGTGACGCGGCGCTCTCGGCCGAACTCGGACGCAACGGTTTGCGGTACCAGGAAGAACACCTCACCGAATCGGCGGCAGTCAGCCACTACGCTGAGTGGCTGTCAGGTCTGGCAGGCCGCTCAGGGGGCGGTCCGGCGACTTCGGCCTGACTTCACCGCAGGGGATCAATTGACGAAGCGCGCATTCATCACGGGCATCACCGGCCAGGACGGCTCGTATCTGGCGGAATTGCTGCTGAATAAAGGCTACGAGGTCCACGGCCTGATTCGTCGGGCTTCGACGTTCAACACGTCGAGGATCGACCACCTCTACGTCGACCCGCACGTGGTGGGCGCCAAGCTCTTCCTCCACTACGGAGACCTCAGCGACGGCGCTCGTCTGGTCAGCCTCCTGGGCGATCTAAGGCCGGACGAGGTGTACAACCTCGCTGCTCAGTCGCATGTCCGTGTCTCGTTCGACGAGCCGGAACACACCGGTGACACCACCGGCGTGGGCTCCATGCGAATGCTCGAAGCCGTTCGCATGTCCGGCATCCACACGCGCTTCTACCAGGCGTCGTCATCCGAGATGTTCGGTGCGACACCGCCCCCGCAGAACGAGGAGACACCCTTCTATCCGCGTTCCCCTTATGGTGCCGCCAAGGTCTACAGCTACTGGGTGACGAAGAACTACCGCGAGGCCTACGGCATGTTCGCCGTCAACGGCATCCTCTTCAACCATGAGTCGCCACGACGTGGTGAGACGTTCGTGACCCGCAAGATCACGCGCGCCGTGGCGGCCATCAAAGCCGGTCAACAGGAGAACGTCTACCTAGGAAACCTGGACTCCGTTCGGGACTGGGGTTACGCCGCGGAGTACGTCGAGGGCATGTGGCGGATGCTGCAGGTCGACGAGCCGGACGACTTCGTCCTCGCCACCGGGGGCAACTTCACGGTCAAGGACTTCCTCGAGACCGCGTTCTCGCATGCAGGGCTGAACTGGCAGGACCACGTCCTCTTCGACGAGAGATACCTGCGCCCCACCGAGGTGGACGCCCTGGTGGGCGATGCGTCCAAGGCCAAGGAGAAGCTCGGCTGGGAGGCCACCGTCGACACCGGGGAGCTCGCTCGCATCATGGTCGATGCCGACATCGAGGCTCTCGCACACGTCGGTCGCCCCTGGATCGACAAGGTGTCCCTCGAGAGCTGGGGAACCAAGTGACTCACGAACCGCTCGCGTTCGTGCCGTCGGCTCTCGATCGCGAGGCGACGTTCTACGTCGCCGGCCATCGCGGGCTCGTCGGCTCGGGCATCTGGCGCCTCCTCGAGGCCGAGGGCTTCTCGTCACTCGTCGGCCGGACGTCGTCGGAGCTCGACCTGAAGGACCGCTCGGCGGTGTTCGACTTCTTCCGGTCGACGAAACCGAAGTACGTAGTCCTCGCTGCCGCGAAGGTCGGCGGCATCCTGGCCAACGACACGTACCCTGCGGACTTCCTCACCGAGAACCTGCAGATCCAGCTCAACGTCATGGACGCAGCCCTCGAGGCTGGCGTCGAGCGGTTGCTCTTCCTGGGGTCGTCGTGCATCTATCCGAAGTTCGCCGCGCAGCCCATCACCGAGGACTCGCTGCTCACCGGGCACCTCGAACCCACCAACGACGCCTACGCCGTCGCGAAGATCGCGGGCATCATGCAGGTGCAGGCCGTGCGCCGGCAGCACGGGTTGCCGTGGATCTCGGCCATGCCCACCAACCTGTACGGGCCGGGTGACAACTTCTCCCCGAAGGGGTCCCACGTCCTGCCGGCTCTCATCCGCCGGTACGACGAGGCCGCTCAGGCCGGTGACGCCAGTGTGACCAACTGGGGCACGGGCACTCCCCGCCGAGAATTCCTGCACGTCGACGATCTCGCTGCCGCGACCTTGCATCTGCTCGAACACTTCGACGGCCCACAGCAGGTCAACATCGGAACGGGCACGGACGTGAGCATCCGCGAGATCGCGGAGACCATCGCAGGGATCGTCGGATTCACTGGTCGGACGGAATGGGACGAGTCCAAGCCGGACGGGACTCCGCAGAAGCTTCTCGACGTGACCAAATTGTCACGAGCCGGCTGGACGTCGCAGATCTCTCTCGAGGACGGGCTTCGTTCCACCGTGGAGTGGTACCGGACGAACCATGCCGTTCTCCGCACCTAGAGCACGAGCTGCCGTGGAGGGCGCGTGAGCGACGACGAGGTCATCGCGCACGCCGCTTCGCGACCAGCGCGCGCAACGTGGTGGAGGGCCCGGCGGGTTCTTCTCGCGCTGGCGATCGCCGTCGTTCTCTGTGCCGCATGGGTGGGCGTCCGGGGTTACCTCGCTAGTCAGCACCTCCAGAACGCGGTCGCGCTCGCTACGGAAGTACGAAGCGGGATTACCGACGGGGGAGACGCGACGCTCCAGAGGGCGCACGATCTGCAGTCGGAGGTTCAGGCCGCGGAGGGCTTGACCGGTGACGTCGTCTGGCGTGGAACCGAATTCGTTCCTTTCATCGGTGACGACCTCCGCGCCGTTCGTCAGGTGTCGGCAGTCCTGTCCCGCGTGGCTGACGACGCCGTGGTGCCCGTGGCCGAGGTTGCGAGCACGGTGGACGTCGAGTCGTTCAAGCCCGTGGACGGTGCGCTCGACCTGCAGCCCCTCCTTGACGCACAGCCTGCCGTCGATCGGGCAGATCGTACGCTGACGTCCCAGCTCGAGGTCGCCCAGGCCATCGACACGAGCGGCACCGTGTCGCAGGTGGCCGACGCGGTCGATCAGCTCGTCGATGTCCTGGGCGGCGCCAGCGCCCAGGTCGACGTCGTGGCTCGCGCGGTCGACCTGGCCCCCGGCATGCTGGGTGCGGGCGGCCCCCGCGACTATCTCGTCCTGTTCCAGAACAACGCCGAGCTCCGCGCGACGGGCGGCATCCCCGGGGCCGTCGCCTTGCTCCGGGTCGAAGGCGGCAAGATCTCGCTCGTCCAGCAGGCGTCGTCGGGTGATTTCCCCCGCGCAGACGCTCCGGTACTGCCCTTGCCGGTCGAGACCCAGGGGCTCTACGGCGCCATCACCGGCCAGTACATCCAGGACGTCAACCTCACCCCGCAGTTCCCGCTCAGCGCGCAGCTGGCACGCGAGATGTGGAAGCGGCAATTCGGCACCGAGGTGGACGGTGTGCTGTCGATCGACCCGGTCGCCCTCAGCTACCTCCTGACGGCCACCGGCCCCGTCACCCTGCCGACCGGCGACGTGCTGACGCCGGACAACGTCGTCTCGACCCTCCTCAGCACCGCCTATTCGCGATACTCCGACCCAACTCAGCAGGACGACTTCTTCGCCGGGGCCGCGGCCACGGTCTTCTCGAGCATCTCCTCGGGCAACCTCGACGCGTCGGCCCTGCTCGCCGGCCTCGCTCGAGCGGGGGAGGAGCGTCGCGTCTACTTGTGGAGCGCCGACGACACCGAGCAGAGCCGGATCGCCGAGACGACCCTGGCAGGCGAACTGCCGACGAGCACGGCCGACCAGCCGAAGTTCGGCGTCTACTTCAACGACGGCACCGCCTCGAAGATGGACTACTACCTCGATACCAAGATCTCGGTCGGCCAGGCCGTGTGCCGTCAGGACGGCAGGCCCAGCTGGGTCGTCGACGTGACCCTGAGCAACAACGCCCCGGCTGACGCGGCGACATCGCTGCCCGAATACGTCACGGGAGGCGGTCAGCTGGAGCCGCGGGCGGGCGACATCAGCACGAACGTGAGCATCTATGCCCCCAGTGCGGGGGTGTTCGTCACTGCGGCCGAGGACGGCGCCGAGGTCGGCTTGCAGACGGCCTCTGACTCCGGATTGTCGGTTATTCAGTACCAAAAGACGCTCTCACCAGGACAAACGTCGACGATGCGCGTCGAGTTCCTGGGGGGCGACGCGATTGCGGACGCGACAGCTGCGCTTCCCGGCATCGAATCGACCCCTACTGTTCACGGGACCGAAACACAATCCCTAAAAATTAACTGTGAATCGCGCCTAAGCTGAGGGAGCGTCCAGTTTCCGCAGGGGGAACTTGAAGAGGCGCCAACCAACGTCTCAGGGGATCACACATGAAGAAGTTTGCAGCCACCGCTCTGCTCATCGTCGTCGGGCTGTTCGCCGTCCCGACCGCAGCGAGCGCCTACGCTCCGTCCACCGACACCACGGTCAGCGGCCGTGTCGCCCCGGGTCAGCCCGTTGCCGTCGGCTTCGCCGAAGGAACGTTCACCCCCGGTGAGACCGTCAGCGTCGCCGTGACCGGCGAAGGCCGCGTCACCCTCGCTGCCATCGAGACCGTCACCATCACCAAGGCGGCCACCGCTTCGGGTGCTGCGTCGGTCACCGTCACGCTGCCGTCCAACGCCCGTGGCACCTACTCGCTCACCGCGACCGGCCTGTCGTCGGGCCAGCTGGCCACGGCCGCTCTGACCGTCGTCGCAGCTGACGCCGGCTCCGCCGCTGTCGGGGGCAACGACGGCCTCGCCTTCACCGGTTCGACCGTCCCCACCCTCGTCATCTGGGGTGCCGCCGGCGCCGTCCTGCTCGGCATCGCGCTCATGGTCGTCCTGACCCTGCAGCGTCGCGCGCGCAGCAACGCGTAACACCAGTTCTCACCACGAAGGCCCCGGGCATCAGCCCGGGGCCTTCGTGCATCCCGGGGGCCTCTCGGATCGAGCGTGAGATCCCGCACTGGTCGACCCGGCAGCTGCCACGGTCGGGTCGTTGCCGAACCCGTCCCAGCCGTCCGCACCGTGACCAGTGCCGTCACGCTCGAGCAGCGGCCCGTCGGTGCACCACGTCGAGCACCACGACCCCGACCAGCGCCCCGATGACGGCCCCGGTCGTGTTGGCCAGCACATCGTCGGCCGAGGCGAAGCGGCCGGGCAAGAAGACCAGCTGGCCGAGCTCGATCGTCGAACTCGCCACGAAGCCGGCCACGGCGCCCCACCACCAGCGTTCGAGGCCGACGAGCAACACGACCACCATGCCCAGCGGCACGAACAGCGCGATGTTGGCCGTGAACTCGACCGTCGAGTAGTCCACCCACACCGGCACGCCGATCCCGTGCACCACGTCGAGCCCGCGCTGCAGGGTCGGACCGAAGCCCTCGTCGACCGGCCGGGCCGTGAAGGCGATCGACGCCAGCACGAGGGCGTAGACCACGGCGGCCGCGATCGCCCCCGCGCGCACCCTCCGTTCCGGGGTGCCGACCGGGGTCGGCGACCCGACGACGACCGCCGCACGTGCCACGAGCAGCCCGAGTGCCAGCCCGACCGCAGCCGCCCACAGCAGCGACGCGAGGCGTCCGCCCGTCGCGCCCGCGCCTCCTGAGCTCACCGCGGCGTCCCCGCTCGTCGTGAGCGCCACGACAACGCTGGCGACCAGCACGGCGCCGACGGCGACGGCACCTGCCGTGCCGCGATGACGCCGCGGCGCGGCCAGGGCCACCAGGGGCAGCACCGGCACGACGGCGGCGCTCACGGCCAGGGCCTGGACGAAGCCGTCCGACAGCGTCAGCAGCCCCACCGAGCGGGCCGCACCGACGATCGTGGAGGCCGCCGCCCGGGCGAAGGTCGCGACGAGGGCCACGTCGGTCACGGCCCCGAGGGCGACGACCAGACAGGTCAGGTACACCGCGAGCACGACGGCCGCGGTGACGCGGCGGCGGCGGGCGGTCATCGCCCCACGCTAGCGGCCCGGCCCCGCACCTGAACGCTCGCTGTGATTCGGTCGCCCCGCCCGACCCGGGCAATAGCCTGCGAGAGATCGGGCACGTCCCGTGCTCGCACGTGATCAAGGAGGATCACCATGGCAACGAATCACGCGGTCGCCTACAAGGGCCCCGGCCAGGTCGAGGTCATCGACGTCGACTACCCGACCTTCGAGCTGAAGGA
>Ga0265798_10005139_pt1 | contig 17737 bp, 20 predicted proteins | sample P3T30metagenome_FD_192430 | JGI IMG/M metagenome (GOLD analysis project Ga0265798, IMG submission 192430) | Plant litter microbial communities from East Loma Ridge, Irvine, California - P3 T30 | ecosystem: Environmental > Terrestrial > Plant litter > Unclassified | place: USA: California... | reverse complement strand
GGCTGCCTCGGCGTCCGCGGCCTTGACCAGTCCCTCCGCTGCCATCAGCTCGGCCATGCGCTCGCCGTCATAGACGTTCATCTGGCAGCCGAACGATTTGACGTGGAAGGTCTGGGGCGGGGTCTTGGCAGTCACGGACATGGCGCGCGCTCTACCGGAAACGCGCCGGCCTCGCTACCCGCGGCCAGGATGCGGCGGCGTGCCTCGGCGGCGATCGCCTTACGGTCGCCGGCAGGGGCGAAGGGTTCGAGGAAGGAGAGCGTCGCCACGAACGTGCCGCGCCGCTCCAGCACGCGGCGCGCGTGCGCGGTGCCGGGCTCGTCGCCGACCCAGGCAAGCGCCCGCGCCGCGGGTTCGTAGTCGATCCGCACCGGCTGGACCATCAGCCCGGGCGGCGGCGGATCGAGCGCGGCGAGCAGCGCGGCCTTGAACGGCAGCAGCGTCGCGCCGTCGCCGGTGGTGCCCTCGGGAAAAATCGCGACCGGCTGGCCGCGGGTGAGCGCGGTGCGCAGCGCAGCGACCTGGTCGGCGACGCCGAGCCGGTCGCCGCGGCGGACGAAGATGGTGCGGTTGAGCGTGCAAAGCCAGCCGACCAGCGGCGCCGTGCGCAGTTCGGCCTTGGCCACGAAGGCGCAGCCGCTGGTGCCGGCGAGCAGGAGGATGTCCAACCAGCTGAGATGGTTGGCGAGCAGCACCGCGTCGCGACGCAACGGCGTGCCGAGAACGCGCACGCGCGCGCCGAACAGCCACCCCGAGACACCGAGAAACCGCCGCGGCCAGGGCGAGCGCGCGCGCACCAGCCGCCACAGGCCGTGGAGCAGCAGCGCCAGGAGCAGCCAGGCGACGAGCGCGACGAGGCGAAGATAGGCGATCACGTGGGTGGGGACGAGCGACGAAGGAGGACGGGTGCTGTCTCGTCTTCAACGCGCAACACCACCCCGGCGCGCGCCGGGGGCCAGTTGGGCAAGGTCGCAGGGCGAACACTACGGCCTTCCCACCTGGACCCCGGCGTGCGCCGGGGTGGTCGGCTGGGTTGAGGCGCGCGCGTCGCACCAGCAGGCGAGCCGCCGAGATGAGCCCGGAGAAGCCGGATCAACGCGGCCCCACCCGCCTCACTTCTTGGCGAGCGAGACGCCGTACAATTCCATGCGGTGGTCGACCAGGCGGAAGCCGAGCCGCTCGGCGATGGCCTTCTGCAGCAGCTCCAGCTCGGGATCGACGAACTCGATCACCTTGCCCGTCTCGACGTCGATGAGATGGTCGTGGTGCGCCTCGGGCGAGGGTTCGTAGCGGGCGCGGCCGTCGCCGAAATCGTGGCGGTCGAGGATGCCCGCCTCCTCGAACAGCCGGACCGTGCGATAGACGGTCGCGATCGAGATGCCCGGGTCGATCGCCGAGGCGCGAGCGTAGACCTTCTCGACGTCGGGATGGTCCTCCGCCTCGGACAGCACGCGCGCGATGATGCGGCGCTGCTCGGTGATGCGCAGCCCCTTCTCCTGACAGAGCGCTTCGAGATCAATCTTACGAGCCATGCGCGCCTATGTAGTGCGTCCGGCTTGTTGCGAAAAGCGCTAGCGACTCGCAAGAAGGGGAAACGGCGTGATCGTGGTGAGTCGATCCGGCGGAAGGGGGCGGTAAAGGCCCTTCACCGCGCCGGTCCTGCATGATCAGCGCGATCGAGCGCGGCCGCACCGTTCGCCGTGCCGCACTGAGTCGGCGCACCATCGATCCGGGCCCAGCGTCATCATCGTCTCGTGCGCGGCTCGCCCACGCCCGTTAGCCCGAACTCGACCGAACCCATGGCGGGGCAAGAGGCACAACTCCTCACTCCAGCGACAACGCATAGGTGTGCGCGTCGAAGGTCTCGCCGGCGCGGTTGCGGTAATAACTGCGGCGCACGCCGGCGCGACGGAAGCCGTGCGCGGCATAGAGCGCCACCGCGGAATTGTTGGCGCGCACCTCGAGGTGGAGCCGCTTGACGCCGCGCGAGCGGCACTCGGCGATCGTCGCTCGCAGCAGGGTGGCACCGATGCCGGTGCGCGCGTGCACCGGGTCGACCGCGATCAGCAGCAGCTCGGCCTCGTCCATGATCGCGCGGCTCAGCGCGAAGCCGACGACCGCGCCCTCGACCCGCGCCAGCGTCAGCCACACGCCTGGCATCGCCAGGATGCCGACGCACTGGCTGCGCGTCCATGCCTCGCCGTAGCGCGGGTCGAAGGCGGCGCCCATCACGCGGTCGATCGCCTCAGCGTCAGTGGCGCTCCCGGCGGCAAGCTCGACCAAGCGCACGCGTGCGCTCACGGCGCGGGGCGCGACGCCGGCGGCTTGGCGTCGGGCGGGCGGCCATAGAAAGGGGTGGCCGGCAGCGAGCGCTCACCCGCCGGCAGCAGCAGCGCGTGCGCGGCGTCGGGTAGTGCCGGGCGATCTTGAACGCTGGGGTCGAGCGCGGCGAGCCAGCGCATCCCCGTGCCGATCGCCGCGGCGCCGTCGAGTTCGGCCAGCGCCGCCGCTGGTGTGAGCGAGCGGGGCGCGTCGAGCGGCCGGAACGGGCGAGCGAAACGCTGCATGAAGACCTCACCGTGCCCGCCTTCGGCGATCACCGCAAGAGCCGGGAAATCCGCGTTTTCGGCAAGGGCGGCCGCCGCGACGAGCGCGAGCGCACCATAACCCGCAACCTCGGCGCCCCAGCCCAGCGCGAGCGCGCGCGCCGCCGCAATGCCGACGCGAATGCCGGTGAAGCTGCCGGGGCCGACGTCGACCAGGATGCGCGCGGCGCGGCCGCCATCGGGCAGGGCTGCGATCATCGGCACCAGCCGCTCGGCATGGCCGCGCCCCACCTCCTCGTGCGCGCGCGCGATCAGCCGCTCGCGCTCGAACAGCGCGACCGAGCAGGCCGCGGTGGCGGTGTCGATGACGAGTAGTCGATCGCGCACGTCAGGCGAGACGGTTGAAGGTCTCGAATGCGGGGCGTGGCAGGCGCTCGTGCAGCGTCGCGGTGTCGCCATAGCCGAGCGTGGCAATGAAATTGGTGCGCACGTTGGGCGTGTCGGCGAAAAAGGCCTTGTCCACCGCGCCCGCGTCAAAACCCGACATCGGCCCGACGCCGAGTCCTAGCGCGCGCGCCGCCAGGATCAGATAAGCGCCTTGCAGCGACGAATTGCGAAAGGCGGAGGCCTCGCGCAGCTCGCGATTGCCGTCGAACCAGCTCTTGGCGTCGACATGCGGGAACAGCGTGGGGAGATGCTCGTGGAACTCAGTGTCCATGCCGATCACGACGCTGACCGGCGCGGCGAGCACCTTATCCTTGTTGGTGGCCGAGCAGGCGGCGGCGAGGCGCGCCTTGGCCTCGTCCGACACGCACCACACCAGCCGCGCGGGCAGCTGGTTGGCCGAGGTCGGTGCCATCTTCATCAGGTCCCAGATCGCGCGCAGCGTCTCTTCCGCCACGGGCTCGTCGCGATAGTGGTTGAAGGTCCGCGCGGTGCGGAACAGCTGGTCAAGCGCGGCGTCGTCGAGCGCGGGCATGGCGGTCCTGTCGATGGAGGAGGGGCGATCGGGCGCGCGCGTCAGACCGCGCGCACCTCGGTCACCTCGGGGACATAGTGGCGCAGCAGCTGCTCGATACCGTTCTTGAGCGTCGCGGTCGAAGACGGGCAGCCCGAGCAGGCGCCTTGCATGCGCAGGAATACCTTGCCCTTGTCGAAGCCGCGATAGACGATGTCGCCGCCGTCATTGGCCACCGCGGGACGGACCCGCGTGTCGATCAGCTCGCGGATCTGCGCGACGATGTCGGCGTCGGCGGGATCGTCGCTGAAGCTCTCTTCCTCCGCGGGAACGCTGAAATCGGCACCGCCCGTACGGAACAGCGGCATTTGCGCGGTGAAATGGTCCATCAGCAAGGCGAGCACGTCGGGCTTGAGCTCGCTCCAGCTCACGCCAGGCGCAGCGGTGACGGAGACGAAGTCGCGCCCGAAGAACACGCCGGTGACGTCTCCCAGATCGAATAGCGCGGCAGCGAGCGGGCTGGCCTCGGCCTCCTCGGGCGTGGCGAAGTCGCGCGTTCCCGCGTCCATCACGATGCGGCCGGGGAGGAACTTCACGGTCGCCGGGTTCGGCGTGGCTTCGGTCTCGATCAGCATGTCTGGCATGTGGCGCCTGCGCGGCGGGGGATCAAGCGGGCGCGGCGAAAGGGATTGTTTCGGAGACAGGTAAAATCCTCCCCGGCACGGGGAGGGGGACCGCGTCGCGCAGCGGCGTGGTGGAGGGGGTTCTCCGCAGACGCTGCGCTGCGTGGAAGCTCCCCTCCACCACTCGCCTTCGACGAGCGGTCCCCCTCCCCATTCTGGGGAGGATCTGAAAACGCTCGCCGACATGGCGTATCGCGCCGCAAGGCTCGCCAAGGCCGATCTCGTCACCGGCATGGTGGGCGAATTTCCCGAGCTGCAGGGGCTGATGGGCGGCTATTACGCCGCGGCGCAGGGCGAGACGGCCGCGGTCGCGAAAGCGGTGCGCGACCATTACAAGCCGGTCGGGCAGGGCGACGTTGTGCCAACCGCGCCGGTGACGGTGGCGGTGAGCCTCGCCGACAAGCTCGACAGCATTACCCAGTTCTTCGCCGCCGACCTGCGCCCGAGCGGCTCCAAGGACCCGTTCGCGCTGCGCCGCTCGGCGCTCGGCGTGATCGCGCTGATCCTCGACAACGGTTTGCGCTTGCCGCTCGGCCAGGTCGCGTCGCGCGAGGTGCTCGACTTCTTCGCCGACCGTCTCAAGGTCCAGCAGCGCGAGGCCGGCGTGCGTCACGACCTCATCGATGCGGTGTTCGCGCTCGGTGGCGAGGACGATCTCGTCCGGCTGCTCGCGCGGGTGCGCGCGCTCCAGTCCTTCGTCAGCACCGAGGACGGCGCCAACCTCCTCGCGGGCTACAAGCGCGCCGCCAACATCCTCAAGAAGGAAGGCATCACCGGCACCGCACCGGCGCAGCAGCACGAGACACTGTCCTACACGCCCGAAATGGACGAAGCCGCGCTCATCGCCGCGCTCGACTCGGCCGAGCCCGCCGCCGCCGACGCGGTCGCGCGCGAGGACTTCGAGGGCGCGATGGCCGCGCTCGCGACGCTTCGCGCCCCGATCGACGCCTTCTTTGACCATGTGACCGTCAACGATCCCGATCCGGCCAAGCGCGCGGCGCGGCTGGCGCTGCTCGCACGCGTCCGCACCGCGGTCCACACGGTCGCCGACTTCGGCCGGATCGAAGGTTGAGCCGCACCGCGCCAGCGACTCAACTTACTCAACATTCGCGCGTCCGCCCTCGCCGAAACAAGGACTTGGAAGCATGACCGAGCAGTACGTCTATCGCTTCGGCGGCGGGGTGTCGGAGGGCAAGGCGGGCGACAAGAACCTGCTCGGCGGCAAGGGCGCCAACCTCGCCGAGATGGCCTCGATCGGCCTGCCGGTGCCGCCGGGCTTCACCATCTCCACCGCGATGTGCGCGCGTTACTATGAGGAGGGCGAACGCTTCCCCGACTCGCTGCGCGTCGAGGTCGCCGCCGGGATCGCGCATATCGAGGGCGTCACCGGCAAGAGCTTCGGCGACGCGGCGGACCCGTTGCTCGTCTCGGTCCGCTCGGGCGCGCGCGTGTCGATGCCGGGGATGATGGACACCGTCCTGAACCTCGGCCTCAACGACGCCACCGTCGAGGGGCTGGCGGCGGCGAGCGGCGACCCGCGCTTCGCCTGGGACAGCTACCGCCGCTTCATCCAGATGTACGCCGACGTCGTGCTCGAGCTCGACCATGGCGCCTTCGAGGAAGCGCTGGAGATCGCCAAGGAAGATCGCGGCTACACGCTCGACACCGAGCTGTCGGCGGACGACCTGCGCGGGCTGGTCGCGGAGTATAAGCAGCTAGTCGAGCAGCTCTGGGGCAGGGCTTTCCCGCAGGACGTCCACGACCAGCTCTGGGGCGCGGTCGGCGCGGTGTTCGGCTCGTGGCAGTCGGACCGTGCCAAGGTGTACCGCCGGCTCAACCACATCCCGGGCGACTGGGGCACCGCGGTCAACGTCCAGGCGATGGTGTTCGGCAACATGGGCGACACCAGCGCCACCGGCGTGGCCTTCACGCGCGACCCCTCGACCGGCGAGCGCGCTTACTACGGCGAGTTCCTCATCAACGAGCAGGGCGAGGACGTCGTCGCGGGCATTCGCACGCCGCAATATCTGACGCGCGCGGCGCGGGAGCGGGCGGGTGCCAAGCCGCTCTCGATGGAGGAAGCGCTACCCGAAGTGTATGCCGAGCTGGCGCGCGTGTTCGACACGCTCGAGACCCACTATCGCGACATGCAGGACATCGAGTTCACGGTGCAGCAGGGCGTGCTGTGGATGCTCCAAACGCGCTCGGGCAAGCGCACCGCCAAGGCCGCGCTCAAGATCGCGGTCGACATGGCGGAGGAGGGGCTGATCACGCGCGAGGAAGCGATCGCGCGGGTCGATCCGAGCGCGCTCGACCAGTTGCTCCACCCGACGCTCGACCCCGCGGCGGTGCGCGACGTGCTGACCAAGGGACTGCCCGCCTCGCCCGGCGCCGCCTCGGGCGCGGCGGTGTTCGACGCCGACACCGCCGAGCGCTGGGCCGCCGACGGCCGCGCGGTGATCCTGCTGCGTACCGAGACCAGCCCCGAGGACATCCACGGCATGCACGCCGCCAAGGGCATCCTCACCGCGCGGGGCGGCATGACCAGCCACGCCGCGGTGGTGGCGCGCGGCATGGGGCGGCCGTGTGTCTCGGGCGCTGGCGCGCTCTCGATCGACGCGCGCGCCAAGGTGGCGCACGTCGGCGGGCGCGCGCTGCGCGAGGGCGACGTGCTGACGATCGACGGCGCCACCGGCGAAGTGATGGCGGGCGCGGTGGCGACAATTCAGCCCGAGCTCGCGGGCGACTTTGGCACGTTGATGGAATGGGCGGACGCGGTGCGCCGCCTCAAGGTGCGCGCCAACGCCGAAACGCCGGCGGACTGCCGCACCGCGCGCGACTTCGGCGCGGAGGGTGTCGGCCTGTGCCGCACCGAGCATATGTTCTTCGAGGGCGATCGCATCACCGCGGTGCGCCAGATGATCCTAGCGAGCGACGAGCGCGGTCGGCGCGCCGCCCTGGACAAACTGCTGCCCGCGCAACGCGCCGACTTCACCGCGATCTTCGAGGTGATGGCCGGCCTGCCGGTGACGGTGCGGCTGCTCGACCCGCCGCTCCACGAGTTCCTGCCGCATGAGGAGAAGGAGTTCGCCGAGGTCGCCGAGGCGGCGGGGGTGGCGGTGGACGTGCTGCGGCGCCGCGCCGCCGAGCTGCACGAGGTCAACCCGATGCTGGGACATCGCGGCTGCCGGCTCGGGGTGACCTATCCCGAGATCTACGAGACCCAGGCGCGCGCGATCTTCGAGGCCGCGCTCGACGTCGCGGCGAGGAGCGGGGAGGCGCCGATCCCCGAGGTGATGATCCCCTTGGTCGCGACCAAGCGCGAGCTCGACCTCATGAAGGCGTTGGTCGACCGCGCCGCCGAGGCGGTGTTCGCCGAGTACGGACGGAGGGTGGACTATCTGGTCGGCACGATGATCGAGCTGCCGCGCGCCGCGCTCAAGGCGGGTGAGATCGCCCAAAGCGGCGAGTTCTTCTCGTTCGGCACCAACGATCTGACGCAGACGACCTTGGGGGTCAGCCGCGACGACGCGGCGCGCTTTCTCGGCGCATACGTGGAGCAGGGCATCTACGCGCGCGACCCGTTCGTCAGCCTCGACGTCGAGGGCGTCGGCGAGCTGGTGGCGCTGGCGGCGGAGCGCGGGCGCGCGGCGCGGCCGGGGATCAAGCTCGGCATCTGCGGCGAGCACGGCGGCGACCCGGCGTCGATCGCTTTCTGCGAGCAGGTCCGCTTGGATTATGTCTCGGCATCGCCGTATCGCGTGCCAATCGCTCGCTTGGCGGCGGCCCAGGCGGCGCTGGCGGTGCGCTGACGTCCACTCCTGCAGGAGAATGGAAAGTGGGGGCGGCGAACATTCCGAACTCGCCGACACGCGCTCCGACCTCGACAAGTCGAATCGGGTACCGCGTCAGCAGATCCCGCGCGGCGCCACGAAGGTCGCCAGCTTGAATAGAGGCGTTTCGCGCGCGCGGAGAGGCAGTGTTCGCGCGATGCGCTACACGCCGCGGCACAGCGCCGCCCTCTGCATGGCGGGGCCCTCGTGCCCTTGAGCGCGTCTCCACAATGGACATGAGGACAGCCCGACGAACGCCTGCGCGCCTCTCGCCCGCATATTTTCGGCAAGCCGCTGACGCACCGCCGCTTGAGCCGTGAGGCTCAACCGAACCCTCGGCTCTCGTCACATTTCTTAATCAGAGGCTGATCTCACAAGGAGATGATTGGTCGGGGAAAGAGGATTCGAACCTCCGGCCCCTGCGTCCCGAACACAGTGCTCTACCAGGCTGAGCTATTCCCCGACCAGGGTGCCGTCCAGCCAAAGCCGGCGACAGGGCGCGGCTTATATCAGCGGTTCCGCGCCGCGCAAGCGGCTATTCGCGCGCCCATGACGATTGCTGCGGCCGACCACGCGGAAGACCCTTGGCGACGCCGCGCGGGCGTGGAAAGACCGGCGCCATGTCGCTGATCGAGTGGGTCGCCACGCTGCTGGGAATCGCCTGTGTCGCGCTCGCGGCGCGGCGCAACGTGTGGACCTTCCCGACCGCGATCGGCTCGGTGACGCTGCTGGGCGCGGTGGTGTTCGAGCAGCGGCTCTACTCGGACGCGCTGCTCCAGGCCTTCTTCGTCGTCGCCAACCTCTACGGCTGGGCGACGTGGCAGCGCGAGAGGCAGCGTACGGGCGAGGTGACGGTGGAGCGGCTCGGCGCGCCGGCGCGGCTCGGCTGGGCGGGCGCGATCGTCGCCGCAGCGCTGCTGTGGGGCGCGGCGATGCACCGCCTCACCGACGCGGCCTATCCCTGGTGGGACGCGGGCATCACCGCCGCCAGCGTCGTGGCGCAACTACTGATGGCGCGGCGCAAGCTCGAGAATTGGTGGCTATGGATCGCGGTCGATGTGGCCTCGGTGCCGCTCTACCTGGCGAAGCAGCTGTACCTCTTCGCCGGCTTGTACCTCGTCTATCTCGCGCTCGCGGTGCTCGGGCTGGCCGAGTGGCGTCGCGCCGGGCGGACCGCGCCGGCGCTGGCGGTGCCCGCGTGAAGCTGCGCACGATCTGCCTCCACGGGCCGGAGAGCACAGGCAAGTCGACGATGGCGCCGCGGCTCGCCAAGCAGTTCGACTCGGTGTGCGTGGCCGAGTTCGGGCGGACCTATTGCGAGCGCTACGGCACCGACCTCACCATGGCGGACCTGGTGGTGATCGCGCACACGCAGGACATGAAGGCGCGGAAGGCGGTCGACTCGGGGGCGCACCCCGTGATCCTCGACACCGACCCGCTGATGAGCGCGGTCTGGGCCGACATGATGTTCGGCCGTCGCGATCCCTGGTTCGCGCGCTGGGAGAATGTGGCCGACCTGTACCTGCTGTTCGACATCGACCTGCCGTGGCAGCCCGATGGCACCCGCCTGTTCGGCAACCGTGCGGCGCGGCAGCGCTTCTTCGACCTGTCGCGGCGCGAGTTGGAGCAGCGCGGGGTGCGCTGGGCATTGGTGAGCGGCGAGGGGAGCCGCCGCTACCTCAACGCGCTCGACGCGATCCACGCCGCGGCGTGAGACGGGCCGTGCCCGCCGAATGGCTGGCGCGGCCGGTCACGCTGCGCTAGGCACCCGCGGATCATGGCCACCCCGCTCGACACGATCCGCAATTTCTCGATCATCGCCCATATCGACCACGGCAAGTCGACGCTCGCCGACCGTCTGATCCAGGCCACCGGCGGCCTCTCCGACCGCGAGATGAGCGAGCAGGTGCTCGACAACATGGAGATCGAGAAGGAGCGCGGGATCACGATCAAGGCGCAGACGGTGCGTTTGTCGTACAAGGCGCAGGACGGTGCGACCTACACGCTCAATCTGATGGACACGCCGGGCCACGTCGACTTCGCCTATGAGGTCAGCCGCAGCCTCGCCGCCTGCGAGGGCGCGCTGCTGGTGGTCGACGCGGCGCAGGGGGTCGAGGCGCAGACGCTCGCCAACGTCTACCAGTCGATCGAGCACGACCATGAGATCGTGCCCGTGATCAACAAGATCGACCTGCCCGCGGCCGAGCCTGAGAAGGTGCGGGCGGAGATCGAGGACGTGATCGGCCTCGACGCTTCCGAGGCGGTGCTCGCGAGCGCCAAGTCTGGCATCGGCATCGCCGACATCCTCGAGGCGATCGTGCGCAAGATCCCACCGCCCAAGGGGGACGCCGACGCGCCGCTCAAGGCGATGCTGGTCGACAGCTGGTACGATCCGTATCTCGGCGTTGTGATCCTGGTGCGCGTGATCGACGGTACGCTCAGGAAAGGGCAGCAGGTCACCTTCATGCAGGCGGGGACGCAGCATCTGGTCGATCGCGTCGGCTGTTTCCGCCCCAAGATCGAGCAGCTGACCGACCTCGGCCCAGGAGAGATCGGCTTCATCACCGCGCAGATCAAGGACGTGGCGATGGCGCGCGTCGGCGACACGCTGACCGATGCCAAACGCCCGGCCGCTGAGGCGTTGCCGGGCTTCAAGGAAGTTCAACCGGTCGTCTTCTGCGGGCTGTTCCCAGTCGACGCCAACGACTTCGAGAAGTTGCGCGAGAGCATCTCCAAGCTGCGGCTCAACGACGCTTCATTCAGCTTCGAGATGGAGACCAGCGCCGCGCTCGGGTTCGGCTTCCGCTGCGGCTTCCTCGGGTTGCTGCACCTCGAGATCATCCAGGAGCGGCTGACGCGCGAGTACGATCTCGACCTGATCACCACCGCGCCCTCGGTGGTCTATCAAATCGAGCTCACCCACGGCGGCGGGCACATCGAGCTTCACAACCCGGCAGACATGCCCGATCCCAACAAGATCGAGAGCATCAGCGAGCCGTGGATCGAGGCGGTGATCTACGTTCCCGACGAATATCTCGGCTCGATCCTGAAACTGTGCCAGGATCGCCGCGGTATCCAGAAGAACCTCACCTATGTCGGCGGGCGCGCGCAGGCGACGTACGAGCTGCCGCTCAACGAGGTGGTGTTCGACTTCTACGACCGACTCAAGTCGCTGTCGAAGGGCTATGCGAGCTTCGACTATCACCAGATCGGCTATCGCGAGGGCGACCTCGTCAAGATGAGCATCCTGGTCAACGAGGAACCGGTCGACGCACTCAGCATGATCGTCCACCGGGGCACCGCCGAGGTGCGCGGGCGCGGCATGTGCGAGCGGCTTAAGGAGTTGATCCCCCGTCACTTGTTCAAAATCCCGATCCAGGCGGCGATCGGCGGTAAGGTGATCGCGCGCGAGACGATCAGCGCGATGCGCAAGGACGTCACCGCGAAATGTTATGGCGGCGACGCGACGCGGAAGCGCAAGCTGCTCGAGAAGCAGAAGAAGGGTAAGCTGAAGATGCGCGAGTACGGCAGCGTCAGCATCCCGCAGGAAGCCTTCATCGCGGCACTGCGCATGGGCGACGAGGGCTGAGGCTCAGGCGGCGCGCTCGTCGAGCGGGTAGCGCCGGCGCCCGTCCGCGGGCGCGCCGTCGAACCGGTCGCGAACCGCCGCGTTGAAATAGCTGCCCGTCGACGGTGCGGCGACCAGCGCGTCATAGGTCGCGCGCGGGACGTCCCGGTACAGATAGCGCCGGCCCGCGCGAAAGGTGACGAGGAGCGTCTGCGCCGCCTCATCGTAGATGAGGCGATCGATCAGCGACGAGACGGGGCGATGCGCGTGCATCGAGCGAGAGCGACGGGCGCGGGTGGTCGTTCCGGCGATGGCGGCGAGCTGAGTCGATGGCGCGATCAGGCACCTCCGCTTATTGTATCCGCACGGATACGGTGCGATGGCGTCCCCATGCGTGTCCTCCTCTCGCTCGTCCTGCTGCTGCTCGCCGGCCCCGCATGGGCGCAGGAGCGTGCTGCACCCCTCGTGCTCGCCGCCGCCAGCCTGCAGGAGGCGCTGAACGAGGCCGCCGACGCCTGGGCCGGGCAGGGCCATCCCCGGCCGGTGCTCTCGTTCGCCGCCTCCTCGGCGTTGGCGCGGCAGGTTGCCGCCGGAGGGCGCGCCGACTTGTTCGCCTCGGCCGACACCGACTGGATGGACGAGGTCGAGCGCCGCGGCCGCGTCGTCGCCGGAACGCGCGCGGTGCTCGCGCGCAACCGGCTCGTGGTCGTGGCGCGCCCTGGCACGCCCGGCGTGAGCGCGACCCGCGGCGACGTACTGGCGCGCCGGCTCGGTGCCGCGCCGCTGGCGATGGCCGACCCGGCAGCGGTGCCGGCGGGCAAGTACGGCGAGGCCGCGCTGCGTACGCTCCGCGCCTGGGATGCGGTGAGCGGCCGCATCGTTCGCGCCGAGAACGTCCGCGCCGCGCTGGCGCTGGTGGAGCGCGGGGCGGCTCCCTATGGCATCGTCTACGCGACCGACGCGCGCGCCTCGACCGCGGTACGCATCGCCGGCGTCTTCCCCGCGGGGAGCCACCCGGCGATCATCTACCCCGTGGCGCGCCTCACCGACGGCCCGGCGCCGCGTGAGGCCGAGGGCTTCCGCCGCTTCCTTCTGTCGCGCGCGGGGCAGGCGATCCTGGCGCGCCGCGGCTTCACGCCGCGGTGAGCGAGCTCGCCACAATCGTGCGGCTGACCTTAGTCGTCGGGAGCACCGCGACGCTGGCGACGCTGCCGCTCGCCTTCGCGCTCGCCTGGGTGCTGGCGCGCTGGCATTTCCCGGGCAAGGTGCTGCTCGACGGGTTGATTCATCTGCCGCTAGTGGTGCCGCCGGTGGTGACCGGCTGGCTCTTGCTGCTCGCCTTCGCGCCCGCCGGCCCGATCGGTGGCCCGCTCGAGCGCTGGTTCGGGGTCTCGGTGCTGTTCCGCTGGAGCGGCGCGACGATCGCAGCGGGAGTGATGGCGTTGCCGCTGATGGTGCGCGCGATGCGGCTGTCGCTCGAGGCGGTGGACCGACGCCTTGAGCAGGCCGCGCGCACGCTTGGCGCGGGCAAGTGGCGGACCTATGCGACGGTGACACTGCCGCTCGCCGCGCCGGGGATCGCGGCGGGGGCGGTGCTCGGCTTCGCACGCTCGATCGGCGAGTTCGGCGCGACCATCACCTTCGTCTCCAACGTGCCGGGCGAGACCCAGACATTGCCGCTCGCGATCTACGCGGCGCTGCAGACGCCCGGCGGCGAGGCCGTGGTGTGGCGGCTCGCCGCGGCCTCGGTTGCGCTGTCACTCGCGGCGCTGGTGACGGCGGAGGGGCTGGTGCGGCGCGCGGGGCGGGGTGTGCGTGTCCTTTGACGTCGACGTCACCGCGGCGCGGGGTGACGCCCTCGTCGGCGCGCGCTTCGCGGTGGGCGAGGGGCTCACGATGCTCGTCGGCCCGTCTGGCGTGGGCAAGACCAGCGTGCTGGACATGATCGCCGGGCTGCTCCGGCCGCTGCACGGGCATGTTCGAGTTGGCGGGCGGACGTTGTATGACGCCGCGACGGGTATTGACGTGCCGCCGGAGCGGCGTCGCGTCGGCTATGTCTTTCAGGACATGCGCCTGTTCCCGCACCGGCGGGTGCGCGCTAATCTGCTGTACGGCGCGCGCGACGGGGCGCGGCTTGCCGAGGTGGCGGCGATGCTTGACCTGGGTCACCTGCTCGATCGATGGCCGCGCACGTTATCGGGCGGGGAGGCACGCCGGGTGGCGATCGGACGCGCGCTGCTGAGCGACGCGGCCTTCCTGCTCCTCGACGAGCCGCTGTCCTCGCTCGATCCGGCGCGGCGCGAGGAGGCGGCCCGCGCGATCGAGCGGGTACGCGACACGCGCGCGGTGCCGATCCTGATGGTCACGCACGACCGCGGCGAGGCCGAGCGGCTCGGCGATCGCGTGATCGCGATCGGTTAGGACCCGCGCTCCGCTGCTCCCGTCAGGCCGCGGCCGATTGCTGCTCCAGCGAGGCCAAGGTCGTACGGAGACGGTCGATCATGTCCTGCAGGGTCACCCCGCCGAGGTCGGCGTCCGACGCGCCCTCGACGCGGAGCAGCGTGGCCACTGCGAGCTGGATCTGCGTGACATAATCGATCCGCTGGATGCTCGCCATGTGGCGGCGCAGCGTCTCACCGTTGCTGCCGAGGTCATAAGCGAGCTCGTTGAGCATGTTCGAGGCGAACACCAACTCTTCGGCCAGCGCCAATGCGAGCGGACGCGACACCGACTCCGCGCTCATTTCGAGCACATCTTGAGCACGCCCGCGACCAGTCCGTCGCTCGCGACCGGCTGCGACACCATCCCGCGCGCCAGCGTGTAGCCGCCCTCGTTCGACGGCGAGAAGGCGTAACCGCCCGCGGCGTTCAGCGCCTTGAGTCCGCCGGCACCGTCCTCGTTCGAGTCGAGCAGAAGCACGCCGACCGCGTTACTCGCCGCCGCCTTGGCGGCCGAGGCGAACAGCAGCGAGATCGAGGGGCGTTCGCCAGCGACCGGGTCGCGCGGCAGCAGCCGCAGCGTACCGTTCGGCCAGCTGTCGATCACCAGGTGCGCGTCCCCGTGCGGGGCGAGATAGATCGTGCCTTGTTCAGGCTTCACGCCGTCCGCCGCGACGACCACCTTGGGCGCGACCTGCTCGGCGAGCTTCTCCGCCATGCTCTCGACCAGCCCTGGGCCGAGATGCTGCACCACCACCGTGGGCGGGCAGTTGGCAGGAAAGCCGGAGAACAGGTCGAAGATCGATTTCGTGCTCGAGGCGTCCCCGCCGACCAGCAGCAGGCGGCCGTTCCAGTCGATCGGCGGCGCCTTGGCGGTCTTGGGCGGTGCCTTGGGCTTGAGATCGGCCTTCTTGGCAGCCTTGAGCCGCTTGGCAAGCTTGGCGATGATCGCGTCCAGCTCGGCCGGGGCGGCGACGCGCGGTTTGGGAAAGCAGTCGATCGCGCCGAGCCGCAACGCCTCGATCGACTCCGCGGCGCCGTCCTGCGTACGGGTCGAGAACATGATCACCGGCATCGGTTTCGTGTCCATGATCTCTGCGAGATATTCGAGGCCGCTCATGCCCGGCATCTCGACGTCGAGCGTCATGACGTCAGGGCGCGACGAGGCGACCAGTTCGCGCGCCTCGGCGGCACCGTCGGCCATGCCGACCACCTCCACGCCGGGGATCCGCTCCAACGCGCCGGAGATCAGGGCGCGCATGGTCAACGAGTCGTCGACCACCAATACTTTCGTTCCAGCCATGACCTCGTCCTAGACGAAAAGCGTAAACGTAACTTTTATCACTTCGATCAGGCTGCGTCCGCCATCACGCTGCGCTCCACCAGCCGCTCGAGCGCGAGCACCAGGATCAGCCGCTGGTCGATCGTTGCGAGGCCGTCGAGGAACTGCGCCGCCGCGGCGTCGCCCATGTCGGGCAATGGCTGCATGTCCTCGGTCTGCACCGTGACGATGTCATTGACGGCGTCGACGATGATGCCCTGGAGCTGCTCGCCGATCCGCACGACGATGATGACGTGTCGCGCGGTGGGATCGGTGACGCCCCACCCGAGGCGGTGGCGCAGATCGAGCACCGGTAGTACCACGCCGCGCAGGTTGACGACGCCGCGCACGTGGCTGGGCACGTTCGGCAGCGGCGTGGCGGGCGACCAGGCGCGGATCTCGCGGATCGCCATGATGTCGACGCCCAAATGCTGGTCGCCGAGTTGGAAGGTGATGAGCTGACGGGACATGGGTGGCTCCTCGGATACGCTGGAGATCAGTGCAGCACGCGCCGGATCGCGGCGGCGAGCTTCTCGGGGTGGAACGGCTTGACGATCCAGCCGGTGGCGCCGGCGTCGCGCGCGCGCTGCTTCTTCTCTTCCGAGCTCTCGGTGGTGAGCACCAGGATCGGCAGCGAGCGGCGGCCGTCGGCGCGGACCTGCTCGATCAGCCCGAAGCCATCCATGCGCGGCATGTTGATGTCGGTAATGAGCAGGTCGGGCTCTTCCTCGGGCTCGAAATTCTGCAGCGTCTCGAGCGCGTGCACCCCGTCCTCGGCCTCGACGACATTGTAGCCGAGATCGGTGAGCGCCGCGCGCAGCAGCATGCGCATGCTGGGCGAGTCGTCCACGGTCATGATCGTCTTGGTCACGGGAAAGGGCTCCTGGGCAAAGCTGGAAATCAGAAGAACTCGACGTCGCCGACGTTGGCGATCGCGGAAGCGGGAGCGGGAGCGACCCGCAGCACCGGCGGTGGCGCGCCCTCGGTGACGACACGGCAGCGCGCGAGACCCAGCGCGGCGCGGAACTCGACCCGGCGCGCGCCATTGCCGCCGACGTCCTCGCCGACCAGCGGAATCTTCTCGTCGCGCAGGAAGCGCCGCGCGAAGGCGATGTTGTCGCCGCCGATGTCGCGGAAGCCCGAGCGCATCGTCGCGCCGCCGAAGATGCGCGCCTTCATGCGCGACCGTACCGCACCCATCGAGAGCATCGCGTTGATCAGGACTTCCATGGCGTAGACACCGTAGCGCTGCATCGAGGCGGGATCGGACACATTCCCTTCGGCTAGCAGGTAATGGTTAAGACCTCCCACCTTCGCGACCGGATCGTAGAAGCAGGCGGCGACGCAGCTACCCAGAACGGTGGTCAGCACCACGTCCTCGCGGTCGCTGACCTTGGTCTCGCCCTGCGCCACGGTGAGGCGACGGAAGCCGTCGCGGAGCGTGATACTGTTCATGCGCGACACTCTTGAAGCAGCCGCGGCGCGATCCGGCGCAGCGGCAGCTGCTGTACCACCGCGCTGATCCGATGCGCCACCGCGGGCATACCGTACACGACACTGGTAGCCTCATCCTGACCGATCGTGACCGATCCGGTCGTGCGCATCGCCAGCATTCCCTCGGCGCCGTCAGCGCCCATGCCGGTGAGCAGCGCGCCGACCGCGTCCGCCCCGGCGCACCGCGCGACCGAATGGAATAGCGTGTCGACTGAAGGTTGGTGCCCGCTCACCTTGGGGCCCTGGAGCAGGCGGCAGTGGCGCTTGCCGCCGCTGCCCGCGATCTCCAGATGGCGGTCGCCCCCCGGCGCGAGATAGACCTTGCCCACCTGGAGCGGCGCGCCCGCGCGCGCCTCCTCGACGCTCGGGCGACACAGCCGGTCGAGCCGCGCCGCGAAGCTGGCGGTGAAGCTCGCCGGCATGTGCTGGACGATCACCGTCGGCGGGCAGTTCGTCGGGAAGCCGGTGAGCAGCTCGATTAGCGCCTCGACTCCGCCGGTCGATGCGCCGACCGCGATCAGCGCATTGTCGCGCGGCCGATAGTCGCCGTCGATTGGCTCGCTCTTGGGCGGCAGCGGCGCCAGGCGACGGCGCGTGCCCGATGCGGCGCGGACCAGCGCGGGCAGGCGGATCGCGTCGTTCTCGCGACGGAGCGCGAGCTTGTCGAAACACTCGAAGGCGCCCAGCTCGAGCGCGGCGATGCTCGCCTCGGCGCCGTCGGAGGTGAGCGTCGATAGCATCACCACTGGGGTCGGGCGCAGGCGCATCAATCGCTCGAGAAAGTCGAGGCCGTTCATGCCCGGCATCTCGATATCGAGCGTGACGACGTCGGGGTCGAGCTCCTTGATCTTGGCGCGCGCCTCCTCCGCGCTCGCGGCGGTGCCGACGACCTCAAT